>Ga0105048_10000766_pt1 | contig 50660 bp, 41 predicted proteins | sample MAT05_FD_78382 | JGI IMG/M metagenome (GOLD analysis project Ga0105048, IMG submission 78382) | Freshwater microbial communities from Lake Fryxell liftoff mats and glacier meltwater in Antarctica - MAT-05 | ecosystem: Environmental > Aquatic > Freshwater > Ice > Liftoff microbial mat | place...
CCCGGCTGGCTGCGTTGCCGGTTCCGGTCCTCGGGTCACCTCCGTCGAGGATGCTCCCCTGCGGTCCTCACCGTCGCCTTGCCCTCCGGGCGCCTCGACCGCGATCCTCGATCGACTTGTCCACTCGCGGGCCCTAACCCCAAACTTCACCTGAGTTGACCCGGTCTCGCTCAGCGAGCTCTGGGGCGGACCGACAACGATCGGCGATCGCCGCAACTGCCGGACCCCGGCGTCGTATGCCTCGGCTGTAACCCGCAGGTAACACCGCGTCGACGCGGGGCTGGCTATCGTCGAACGCCATGCGCCGCTTCGTCGTCGTGCTCGTAGCGCTCGCGCTGGTGGTTGGATGCCGGCGCACCTCGTCGCGCGGCACCGTGAAGGTCGCCGCTGCCGCCGATCTGGCCCGCGCCTTCGAGGAGGTCGGCCCGGCGTTCACCAAGGCGACCGGCACGCCCGTGGTCTTCACGTTCGGCTCGTCGGGCCTGCTGGCCAAGCAGCTCATCGAGGGCGCCCCCTTCGACCTGTACGCCGCGGCCAACGCGTCGTACGTCGACCAGGTCGTCAGCGCCGGCGTGTGCGACGCCGCGAGTCGCGCCCAGTACGCCCAGGGTCGCGTCGTGGCGTGGAGCCGCGGCGAGAAGCTCACCTCGCTGGGTGAGCTGACCGAGCCCCGGTTCCGCAGGATCGCGATCGCCAATCCCGATCACGCCCCTTACGGCAAGGCCGCCCGCGAGGCGCTGCAGCACGCCGGGGTATGGGAGGCGGTGCAGCGGAAGCTGGTCTTTGGCACCAACGTCCAGCAGACCAAGCAGTGGGCCCAAGACGGCAGCGCCGACGCCGCGATCATCGCGCTGTCGCTGTCGACCGCCGGCGATGGCGGCACCGTGCTGCCCATCGACGCCTCATGGCACGCGCCCCTCGACCAGCAGCTGGTGGTGTGCGGCGCGGGCCCGAGCGCCGACGGTGCCCACGCCTTCGCGGCGTACCTGGCGTCGCCGGCCGGCCACGCGATCATGCGGCGCTACGGCTTCAAGCTGCCCGAGGAGTAGGCGGGTCGGCGCGACCGGCGCGCAAGCCAGGCGCGGTGGGTGAGCGTCACCGCAAGACCGTCGGCGGCTGGTCGCCGTCGACGACCCCGTCGCCGTCGCGATCGACGACGTACTCGACCACGCCGGGCAAACCGACCGCGGTGACGCCGGGATTGCCGGCGCCGACCGGCAGCGGCGGCAAGAACTGGTTCGACGTGAACTCACCGGTGGTGTTGGTCATGACCGCGGCCAGGCGCAGGCGCGCGCCCCGCGGGACCACGCCGCCCGGGTACAGCATCGCCCACGGCACGAAGGCCTCGAGGCCCTGCCCGGGCACCGGGCCCACCGGCGTCGCCCGAGTCCGCACCGCGCCGAAGTTGATCGCCGCTCGCAGCCAGCCCAGGTTGCTCGGCTGTCCGGTGGGCGGACGCAGCGCGCGCAGGCCGCCTTGGTCCCACAGCTCCTCGACCTTGGGATCGGCGCCGCCGATCGACACCAGCGCCACGTCGGCGCCGAACGGGACCCGCGGCCCGGTCACCTGCGACGACGTCAGCGCGCGATCGACCGCGCCGTCGCGATCGCCCAGGTTGCCAGCCAGCCCCGCGAAGCCAGTGCCCGCGCCGGGGTCGACGTCGATCCACACCTCGACGGCGTTGTGGTTCCAGGCGAACAGGCCCTCGAGCCCGACGAAGAGCCCGTCGCGGTTGGCGTCGAGCCACATCGCGTCGAGCTGGTTCTGGCCGGCGCCAAAGCCGGTCGCGACGGTCTGGGTGACCGCGCGATGGCGCAGATCGCCCAGCTCGCCGTCGGGGACCGGCTCGCGGGCCGGCGCCACCAAGGCCTGGCGATCGATGCGCGCCTGGGCGATGGCGTGGACCCAGCGATGATCGATGACGGCGCGATCGACGAGGGCTGCGCCCGGGCCTTCGGCGAAGATCGGGACCCGGGTGTTGGTGTGATTGCCCCAGCGCCAGCGCACCTTGGGATAGGTGCCGGCCGGCCGCGGGGACACGATCTCGAGGCCACCGGTCTCGTGATCAGCGGTGACCAGGATCGTCACGTTGCCGCGGGCCCGGGCCCAGGCCCGCACCCACGCGACGGTGTCGTCGAAGGCCAGGGTCTCTTGCACCACGTCGACCAGGCTGTTGGCGTGGCCGCCGTGATCGATCCGGCCGCCCTCGATCATCAGGAAGAAGCCGTCGGGGTCGCGATCGAGGGTCGTGATCGCGGCGCGCGCGTTGTCGAGCAGCGTCGGCTCGCTGGTCTCGCGCGACCGGGCCGCGACGAACGTCATCATGTCGGGCGCGAAGTCACCGAACAGCTTGGGGGCCCCGGCCGCGACCGCCGCGGCCAGCCCGTCGGCGGTGGTGACGTGGGTGTAGCCCGCGGCGTCGAGCTCGTCGTAGAGGCCACCGTCGGAGCGCACCGAGCCCTTGCCCGCGGGCGCGAAGTACAGCGAGCCGCCGCCCAGCATCACGTCGGGATGGGTCAGCCGCACCTGCTGGTCGGCGATCTCGACCATCTGCCCGCGCGAGCCGACGTGGGACGTGAACCCGGCCGGCGTCGCGTGCGGCAGGCTGGTCGTGGTGACCACCCCGGTGCCGAGGCCGCGGGCCGCCGCGTGCTCGATCAGCGTCTCGACCCGCACGCCGTGGCGATCGAGGCCGAGCGCGCCGTTGTAGGTATAGACGCCGGTCGCGAGCACGGTCGCCGCCGCCGCGGAGTCGGTGATCCCCGACGGGCTGCCGGTGCGAACCTCGCCGCGGTACTGCAGGTGCTGCATCGCGAGGCCGTCGGGGCGACCATGTCGGTACCAAGACGCCGCCTCGACCTGGCCGACGCCCATGCCGTCGCCGATGAGCATGATGACCACCGGCGGACCGCCGACCCTGGCGTCGACGCTGGCGTCGGGCTCAGGCGCGTCGACCAGCGTCGGCGCGTCGACCGGCTCGGCGGCGTCGATCAGCGCGGCGTCGTCGGGCCGCACCAGCATCGGGTCGCCACAGCCAACCAGCGCTGTCGAGGCAACCAGCACGGCGGCGAGCAAGCGCGACATCTGGCGAGTATGGCGTCACGGCGTGCATGTCGGCAAGAAGCTCGATGAGCAGGACGGGTGAGCCTGCCCGGTCGCCGCCGCCTCGGCCCACGCGATCGCGTGCTCGATCTTCCGCTCGAGCACGGTGTCGTGGGTCGCGAGGGGGTCGCTGCACACCTCCGGCGTCACCCCCTCGGCGCGCAGCTTGGCGACGTCGCAGGCCGCCTCGCTGGCCGCCGGCATGACCTGATCGGCGAGCCCCGCGATGATCAGGATCGGCGCGCCCGCCGGGTCGGCGTGGACGACGTTGTCCTCGAGCCAGCCGTAGAACCCCGCCGCCGGCTCGACGCAGCCGGGCCCGCCGTCCACGCAGGCCAGCATCGCGACGCGGAAGCTGTCGTCGACGAGGTCGCGCACCCGCGGCTGGTTGGCGCCCAGCGCCGCGCCCAGCGGGATCGTGCACAGCGACTCCACCGACGAGAGGATCGACGCGCGATCCCCGGCCGGGAAGCTGTCGCCGGCGTGGGCCGGGCCGAGGTGGTTGGTGAACCAACCGTACTGCCGCATCGCGACCACCGTCGGTGGCGCCAGGTCGGTCGTGCCGGTGAGCTGATCGGGGTTGCGCAGCACGTCGACGTACTTGAACGAGTTGGCGCGGGTCGGCCATTCGGGCGCGATCGCGACGACCGCGCGCAAGCTGCGGCGCCCGGTCAGCTCCTGCTCGAGGGCTTGGGCCGACAGCACGATGCCGCCGCCTTGGCTGTAGCCCAGCGCCACCGTCGGCGCGCCGATCAGCCCGGCGCCGACCAGCCCCTCGAGGGCGCGGGCGCCGTCGAAGAGCTGCTGGACCGCCTCGCGGTTGTCGAGATAGGCGTGGACGCCCTCGTTGCCCAGCCCCGAGAAGTCGGGCGACACTACGGCGTAGCCGAGGCCGGCGAACGGTAGCGCCTGGTTGGCCGCTGGCAGCTCGTCGCGCGACGGCGCGCAGCGGTCGGCGAGGCCCGCGGTCGAGCGGGCCGCCAGCATCACCGGCACCGGCAGCGCGCGCGGCGTCGTCGGTAGATACACGGTCGCGGTGGTCACGGTCGCGGCGCCGTCGCCGCGCACGGTCCGATACGCCAGCTTCACGACCCGCACGCCGGAGGTCGCGACGAAGGTGGCGCCGCTGGCCTCACCGGCAGCCTGGACCGCGGCGGCGGTCAGGAGCGCGCCGACGCTGCAGCGCACGATGGTACCGCGCAGCGCGTCGGTGAGCGGCGGCAGGTCGGTCGGCGTCTGGTACAGCAGCGCGGCGGCATCGTCGCAGCCGGGCAGCGCGGTCGAATAGCCGGCGTCGAGGGGTGGCGCGGCATCGACCGGAGGCGCGGCATCGCGCGCCTGGGTGTCGAGCACACCGGCATCGATCGCGGCGTCCTCGCCGTCGGCCGAGGGAGTCGCGCCGCACGCCGCCAGCCCCGCCATCGCCAACCCCATCGCCACCTCAGCCAGCACGATGATGAACTGGCCTCGCCTCATGCCTCTCGAGATACGGTATTTGCCAGCTGGATGCAAATACATTCGCGGCGCGCGAGGGCGAGGCGCGCCCTTGCCGCTCACATGTCGATCTTGCCGGAGTCGATCTTGTCGCCGCCGCCGTGGTTGCGCGAGCCGCCCGAGCTGCCGCCGCGCTTGGACATCTTGAAGCTGATCAGCTGGTCGTCGGTGACCGTGAACTTCTTCTCGAAGCTCCGGTAGCCGCTGGCCTTGGCCGTGACCGTGATCTTCTTGGTGCCGTTGGTGAGCGGGACCTGAGCGACGCCGCCCACGACTGCCTTGCCATCGATCTCGATCTCGGCGGTCGGCGGCACGACCGAGAACTGCAGCGTCGCCTCGGCCAGCGCCGGCCGCGCCGAGCCCGCGCCCGGACCCGGACCCTCGGGCGGCGTCGCCGCCGAGCCCGAGCCCACGCCGGCAGCGGCGACCGCCGGGCCCGACCCGGTGCCAGCATCGGTCGAGGCTGCCCCCGCGCCGGCGTCGCCGTCAGCGGTCGCCACGGCGCCCGAGCCCGAGCCCGAGCCCGAGCCCGAGCCCAGGCCGGGATCGACGGCGCCCGCGTCGGCGTCCGTCGCGCTGTCCGAGCCGGCCGCCGCGACATCCGAGCCGCTACCGCTGCCCGAGCCAGCGCTGTCAGAACCCGCGGTCGGCGTCGGCGTGTCGCTGCCCGAGTCGGTGTCCGACCCGCTGCCGGCCTGCGCGACCTCGGCGCCGGCTTCCGCCTCCTCCTGCCCGGTGCCCACGCCGAAGTAAAGGCCGCAGAACGTGCCGGCCGCGACGACGACGGAGACCAGCACCGGCACGATCTTCGGAGTGCCACCCTTGGAAGGAGCCGCGGGATAGTTCGGTTGCGTCATGGGAGTGACCCTTCGTCGTGCGGTTGCGGTTACAGGCTGCCGGAAAGGACGAGTCCACCGACCGAGGCTTCGACCCACGGCGTGACCAGGATCTTGGGCGCGCTCGCGAAGGCGTCGCCCGGGCTGCGCTGCTCGCGCTCCTTGACCGAGCGCGCCTTGGCCTTGGGCCGGTAGACCTTCAGGTAGTAGTACGTGAAGACCCCGGTCGCGACCACGCTACCGACGATGAGGCCGTCGGTGAGCAGCGCGAGCTTCTTGCCCGAGACCCGCGCATCCTCGCGCCGGTTGTCGCCGACGCTCTCGTCGGTGAAGGTGGCGTGGCGGCCCACCGCGATGAGGCCCGTCGCGGTCGCACCACCGGCGAGGCCCAGCGCGAGCCCGCCCAGCGCGATGAGCGGCAGCTTGCTGGGTCCCGGCACCCGCACGACCGCGGGCGGCTCCTCGATCGGACGCCGGGTCGGCGGCTCGACGATGATCGGGATCGGCGTGAGCTCGAAGGTGCGCTCGCTCTCGCTGCCGTCCTCGATCGACACCTGCTGCTCGAGGGGCTGGTAGCCATTGGCGGTGAAGCTGAGCGTGTACTCGCCAGCCGGCAGGAACAGCGGCTCGACGAGCGGCGCGGTCCCGATGACCGTGCCGTCGAGGCTGACCTCGGCCTCCTCGGCGTTGACGACGATCGCGAGCACGCCGACCTTGGCCTTGACCGCCTCGAGGCGCGTGGTGGCGTCGGCCCGCATCTTGGCGTCGCCCTCGGGCACCTGGTTCAAGAACTTGCGGAAGTCGCGCGCGGCCAGCGCCCAGCGACCCAGCTTCTGCTCGGCGATCGCGATCGGAAACAGGATCTTCGGGTTGGGCACCAGCTCGTAGGCCTTGGTGTACGCGGCGAGCGCGCGCTCGTACTGCGCGGTCGCGTCGTTGGGCTTGCGCTTCTTGGCGTAGTAGTCGCCGCGCTTGAGGAAGCCGTCGCCACCGTCGAGGAGCTTGCGGGCGTTCGCCTTGGCGGTCTCGGGATCGAGCGCGGGCGCCTCAGCGGGCGGCGCGGCGTCGGCGGGCGCGGCGTCGCCCATCTCGATCTCGCCGCCGTCATCGGGCTGCGCGAGGGCCACGCCCGTCGACGATGCAAGGGTGAGCGCGAACGCGATTGCAGTGACCTGACCGGTCCGAGCCATGCGCGCCATCCTACACGGGGCGTCGCAGCGAGGCATGCACCTGGGTGACGAACCCGAGGGTCTGCAACCGTCGCCCGCCCATCAGGTGATCGATGAAGCCCAGCATGGCGTCGCGCGCGGCCAACCGGGTCTCGTCGTCGAGCTCGAGGGCCCGGGCCTCGGCCAGCGTGGCGTGCGCGATCGCGAGCAGGTGACGGCGCGCGGCGTCGGGCAGCGGTCGCACGCCGAGGTTCTTGCTCAGCGGCGCGCAGCGCTCGCAGATCGCGCCGCCTCGCACCGGGTCAAAGACCGCGTGCTGCTCGAGGTCGTCGCGGCCGCACGCCGCGCACTGCTCGAGGGCGACCTCGCTGCCGAGGATGCGGACCAGCGCGAGCTCGAAGGCCCGCAGCACCGCCGGCGACGGCCCGTCGGCGAGCGCGCGCCACAGCGCGACCACCAGCGCCAGCAGCTGGGGCTCGGGCACCTCGGCCGGCGCCAGCTCGCGCATCAGCTCGAGCCCGTAGGCGGCGTGGCCCCAGACGATCGGGTCGTTGGCGAGCGCGCGATGATCTTCGCGAGGCTCGATGGCGTCGAGGCCCCACAGCTCGCCGCCGCGCTTGCGCCGACCCAGCTCGATCGCGAGCAGCACCAGCGCCTCGAGCCCGCCGCCGAAGCGCTTGCGCGAGCGGCGCGCGCCGCGGGCGATCGCGCTGACCCGGCCGTGATCGCGGGTGAACAGCTGCACCACCAGGTCAGACTCACCGACCGGGGTCGTGCGGAGGACCACGGCCAGCGTCGACGACGCGGCGTCGCTGGTCACGCGAGGCGCGACGGGTCGACGTGCGCAGGCACCGCGCGGGTCACGCCCTCGCCCGTCGAGCTGGGCCGGCGCATCAGGTAAGACAGCGTGAGGGTGGCGACGATGAGCAGGATGATCACCGCCAGCGTCAGGCCGCCCTGCCGACCGCCGCGCTCCTGGTCGAGCAGCGCTGGCGGCAGAAAGCTCCGCCAGCCGCCGTCTTTGTGCTGCTGCTGAGCGCGCTGTTCGCGCGCACGCTCGGCGTCGTCAGGATCGTCGTCGTCGATGACCAGGCTCGGCGCGGCCGGCGCGGCTCGACGGATGGCGCTCAGCATCGAGCCCCTGGGAGTCGAACCGCTGGGAGTCGAACCGCTGGGAGTCGAACCGCTGGGAGTCGAAACCAGCCGGATCGACGGCGGCGGGACGACGCGCGTCACGACCGGGTCCGTCACGATCTCGATCTCGAGGCTCGCGCCGGGATCGCGGCCAGGCTCGCGAACAGCGTCGGGAGCCGGCGCCGGAATCGCGGTGAACGAGACGCCGGGCTCGTCGCTGGCCGCCGCATCGCCAGCGGTCGAGTCGGCGACGACGGCCATCTCCTGACTCTTGCGGGTGAAGCGACCGCGGGAGTCGCGCTCGGGCGTCCCGCCGACGGTGACGGCGCGCTTCTGGCGACGGTGCGGCGGCGCGGTGACCGCGACCTCGGGCAGCGTGATCGTCGCGAGGGCGAGTTGGACCGACGCCAGCGGCGCGTCCTGAACTCTGGCCGCCAGCTCGATGGCCGCCAGCTCGATGGCCGCCAGCTCGATGGCCGCCAGATCGATGGCCGCCAGCTCGATGGCCGCCAGCTCGATGGCCCGCACAGCCTTGGGCGCGTCGCTGCGGACGCTCAAGATGCGCGGAGGCAAGGTGATCGGCGTGGCGGTGGCAGCCCGGGGCGCCGCCGACAGCGGCGCGAGCGGCGCCATCGAGTCGAGGAGCGCGCGGGCCTGAGCCGAGGCCACCGGTGCCGCCGCGAAGCCACAGCCGCTGTACTGGGCCAGCGCGTCGTCGACCGACAGGCCGACGCAGCGAGCGTAGCCGCGCAGAAAGCCACGGACGAAGACGTCGGCGGGCAGCTCGTCCCAGCGACCGCCCTCGAGGTTCTCGACCGTGCGCATCGGGATGCGGGTCGTGCGAGCGACGTGCTCCCGGGTCCAGCCCCGCGCCTCACGACCGGCGGTGAGCCAGGCCGACAGACCAGCCCGCGCCGTGCGCACCTCGTCGCCGACCGCACCATCGGTGGGAGTGCGACGTCCCGACGCCCTCGCCGCCCGTTCCACCGCCGACACCAGTGAGCCCGGGCGCGGCATGGCGCGCTCCTGCGGCGGTTTGGTCGTCCCGCGCTCGCTGCTCACCGTGCGCCTCCCACTGCGGCAGAGCCCGGCTGCATCGCGGCGCTGCGGCATTGCGCAGCGAGACAGCTCTTCGGCGCGCGTGAAACGCAACCGACCTGCGCCACCTTGGCGTCGTCGAGTAGACCTTGTTCCAGTCGCGCCTTCATGAGGTACAGAGCAGATTCCTGTGAACGACAGTCCGCTTGGTCGCTAACTTCCTGAAACTTATCGGCCGCGTTTTCCCACTCTTCACGGGCAAAGTAAACCCGTCCGAGCCGATAAGTTGCGACGCACATGCCGGGCTGAAACTGGATTGCCTGGCGCAGCTCCTTGGCCGCGCCGACATAATTTTGCTGCATGAAGAACACCCAGCCGAGATTGGCGCGGGTGAGCCCAGGGCTCACCAGGCGCGCCGGGTTGGCGAGCGCGGTCTCGAACGCGATCTTGGCGCTGTCGTAGTCCTCGAGGAGAAACGCGACGGTGCCGGCGTTGGACCACGCTTCGGCGTAGTCGGGCGCGAGCTCGACCGCCTGCTTGAAGTCACGCTGCGCGAGCACGAGCTCGCTGTCGAGGTCGGAACGAAGCGCCTCGGCGTCGACGCCGGTGACGCAGGAGTCGATCTCCATCAACGCCTGCGCGTTGGCGGCGCGGAAGTGATGGACCAAGCCCCGGACGTTGTAGGCCTCCTCGTTGCTCGCGAGGTAACCGAGCGCCTTGTTGGCCTCGGCCTCAGCGGCCTCGAGCTCGTTGTGTACGAGGAAGTCGCGGGCTAGCGCGAGCCGGGTCTCGCTTTTGGCCGGGTCTCCCTCGGGACGCGGGCACCCAACGAGGCTGGACGCCATCGCGACGACCAAGGGAAAGCAAAACAGTTTTCGCATCTTACCGACGAACCCGGGCCGAGCTAACCAGCCTGGCGGGCCGCTGTCAACCCGCCCGGCCGATCCCGGGGCATGGTAGCGTGACGCGCCGCATGACCTCGCTCGGGCCGATCGATCCCACCCGCACGCTCACGCTCTCCTCGACCGGCGGCGCCACGCTGCATGCCGAGGTGTTCCTGCCCGACGCGCCGCGCGCGGTCGCGCTGATGGTCCACGGCTATGCCGAGCACATCGGGCGGTACCGCGAGGTCGCCCACGTCCTGCGCGACGCCGGCTGCGCGGTGCTCGGCTTTGACCTGCGCGGCCACGGCCGCTCGTCGGGGCGGCGCGGCCACATCGATCACTGGAGCGACTACCGCGCCGATCTCGACGTCGCCCGCGCCGCGGCGGCCGCCCTCGCCCCCGATAAGCCGCTGCTGGTGGTCGCGCACTCCAACGGCTCGCTCATCACGCTCGAGGCGCTGTGCGGCTCGCCACGCTTGCAGTGCAAGGCCGCGGTGCTGTCGTCACCGTTCCTGGCGCTCAAGCTCGCGGTGCCGGCGCCCAAGATCTGGCTGGCCAAGGTCGCCAGCGCAGTTTACCCGGCGTTCTCGCAAAAGAACGAGCTGCGCCCGGCCGACCTCAGCTCGGATCCCGCGATGCAGGCCGCCCGCGTCGGCGACACGCTGTGCCACGACGTGGCGTCGGCGCGCTGGTTCACCGAGGCGCGCGCGGCGCAGGCCCGCGTCGACGCCGGCGCCCGCACCATCGACGTGCCGACCTTGTGGCTCATCGGCGGCGACGACGTCATCGCCAACCCGGTCGTCGCCGAGCGCATCGCGCGCACCGTGCCCGCCGCCGAAATCCACGTCCTCGCCGGCTTCAAGCACGAGGTCTGGAACGAGCGCGAGCGGGCCCAGCCCCTCGAGCAGCTGCGCGCCTTCGTCGAGCGCCAGCTCTGAGCGTCGCCGGCCGACTTGCCGGGCCTGCTACACTCGCCTGCCGATGACGCTCGTCGCCTGCATGTGCAATCAGCCCGACCGCCTCGCCGAGGCGCTCGCGCCGCTACCGCTCCAGCGGCCCGCGCCGATCGGCCGATGGGGTCTGGCCTCGGTCCACGGCGGCGAGATCCTGATCGCGCGCACGCCCCGCCCCGCCGGCGGCCCGCTCGACCTGGCCGCCGCGATCGCCGAGCAGCGCAGCGACTGCGTGATCGCCCAGATCATCGACGAAGAGCACGCGGCCGGCCAGCAGAAGCTCGGCGACGATCTCCCGCCGTTTCGGTTCCGGCGTTGGATGTTGGCCGCTGACCCGACCGCGGGGCTCGACGCCAAGACCTACGAGGCCATGGTCGCGCGCATCCCGGAGTTCCTGCGCCGCAACCTGCGCGGCCGCACCACCGGCGAGCTGACCTTGCACACGCTCATCGCGCTGCTGCACGAGCAGGGCGTCACCGACGGTCCTGATTTCCCGGGCGACGCCGGCCTTGGCGTGTCGGCGCTGGCCCGACTGGTGGTCGAGGCGATGACCCGGGTCGCCGCCGGGCTGGCGTCCCCGCCGGCCAGCAACGTCGCGGTGTCCAACAGCCGCGCGCTGGTGGTGGCGGCGGTCGGCGCGCCCCTGGCGGTCTACCCGCTGCGGGTCTTCAGCGCGCGCGGCGCCCACGACCCGTCCTTCCGCGGTGTGGTGGTCGCCTCGGGGCTGGGCCCGCCGGTCCTGCGCGGCGACCTCGGCGACGCCCGGCCCGAGCCGGTCCCGGTCGGCTCGCTGGTCACGGTCACGCGCGACTTGATCGTCGCGATCGCGCCTCAGCGAGCCAGCTGATAGGCGCTCGAGCGGCTGCCCTTGAGGGCGCGCTTGCCGTTGTCGGCGCTGGGCGCCGGCGCGGCCGCGAACTCGCGGCGGACCCTCGTGGTCGCGCCGCGGATGCGCATCGCCAGGTCGGCGTCGCCCGTCTGCGCGGCCAGGCCCGCGCTGTCCTCGGCGCGCTGGTCGAGGATCTCGGTCGCGCGCTCGGCCTCGCCGTCGGCGTAGGCCTCGGCGGCCTGGTCGATGGCGATGGCGGTGCGGGCCTCCTCGACGAGCACCGTGGTCGCCCGGTCGCGGCTGGCCTCGACCCGGCGGACGTCCGCGGTGGCGGTCGCGGTCGCGCTCGCGGTCAGGGCTCGCGCCGCGCCGCCGACCTCGCGGTAGCTCCAGGTCACCTCGGCCAGCGTCACCGGGCCCGGCTTGACGACGGTGGCGACCACCCGCACGACCACCTTGGTCTTTTGATTCTGGCGGAGATCGGCGATCGGCACCAGCACCGCGCCGTCGGCCGCGGTCTCGAACGAGTAGCCGAGCACGTCGATGATCTCGACGCCGGGACCGGCGGTGATGCGCAGGCGACCGTCGACGACCGCGGTCTGACCCAGGCTCTCGAGCTCGGCCGCGAACATCGCGGCGAGCGCGCTGGAGTCCTCGGCAAAGTAGTAGCCGCCGCGGCCGGCGACCGCGATGCCGGTCATGATCGCCTCGTTGAACTCCAGGCCGACGCCGACCGTGGTGATCGAGGTGCCGTTGGCGGCGCGGGTCGCGGCCATGCGGACCAGCTCGTCGCGCCGGTAGATGCCCTCGTTGGGTGAGCCGTCGCTGATGAGGACCACCCGACGCAGCGGGGTGTGGGCTCGGGCCAGCTCGTCGGCGCCCAGCTGCAGGCCTTCGGAGAGGTTGGTGGCACCGACCGCCTCGAGGCCGGCGATGGCGGCCCGGGCCCGGGCCCGGCCCCGCTCGTCGGCGACCATCAGCGGCAGGTCGACGGTGGCGTGGGTCGAGTAGCTGACCAAGGTGATCTCGTCGTCAGGGCCGAGCCGATCGATCAGCGCGATCGCGGCGGCCTTGGCCTGGGCGATCGGCTGCTCGCGCATCGACGAGCTGCGGTCAAACACGATGGCGACCGAGGCCGGGCTGCGGCGGCTGACCACGGTGTTGGGCGCGGTCAGCGAGATCGCGACGAAGGTGTCGCTGGTGCCGGTGAGGATGTGGCTCGACACCAGCGCGGCGGTGAGGTTGGTCGATCCGCTCGAGGGCGCGCGGACCCAGCTGCGCTGGGGCGCCCGCGGCGAGAACAGCGCGGCCGCCGCGACGGCGCTGGCGGCGGTGGCGAGCGCGATGGCGGTGCGGAGGCGCTGGCGGCGGAGCGGCGCGGCGGCGATGGTCGGCATGTTTGGGTCCAACGTCCGCGACAGGACAGGCGATCTACGCGGGTCAGAATCTGTCACTTGACACGTCGCGTTATTCCGATAATGCTCCGCGTCATGATTAACCCTCAGGAACGCAAGCGACAGGAACGAGAAGCCCGCCGGCACCGTATCCAGGACGCCGCGCGTCCGGTCTTCTTCGAGCGCGGCTTCGCCCGGACCTCGATCGAGGACATCGCCAAGCAAGCGCAGCTCTCGGTTGGTGCCATCTACCTGTATTTCAAGTCGAAAGAAGATCTCTACCTGTCGCTCCTCGAGCGCTCGCTCGGCACGCTGGCCGACACGCTGAGCGCGGCTCGCGACCCCCGAGACGCCTGGGCCAGCCTGGCGGCCTGGCGCACGGCTGAACCCGAGTCGGCCCGCGCCCTGGGCATGGTCGGTCGGCCCGAGCTGCGCGGCGCCCTGTCCGACGAGGTCGCCGACGGGTTGGCCCGCTCCCTCGGGCGCATCCGCGCTGGCCTGGCCGGCTCGGTCAGCCAGGCCTTGCAGAGCGGCCGATACCGCGGCTGCGATGCCGACGCGGTGGGCGAGACGTTGTGGAGCGGCTTCGTCGGCGCGCTCGCGGTCGACGCCATGACCACCAACGTCGGGGGGGCCGCGCTGCCCGCCATCTTCGAGATCGTCGACGGTGGTCTGCGCCAGACCCAGCCGGTCCGCGCCGCGGCGTGATCAGAGCGACCGGGTGAGCCCCGCGCCCGCCACGATCCAGGACGACGCGTAGTCGCCCCAGTTGACGAAGACCTCGAGGGGCGCCTCGGACTCGTCGCGGATCGGGTTGAGCTGCGGGGCCTTGCCGACGGTCGGGTCGACGTGACGGTCGGCCATGGTGGCGAAGCCGAAGACCGCGTCGACGCTCCAGGCGCCGATCCGGTAGCCGAGCCCCGCCGCGATCAGGTGCTTGGTGCCATCGACGGTGAGCACCGACAGGTACTGGTCGGGCGCCGCCGCGGTCTCGTAGGCGTAGCCAGCGCGCACGGTCAGCGGGGTGCCGGCCGCGGGTTGGCCCTCGACGCCGAGCTGCACCGCGAAGGTGTTCTGGTACTGCCGCGGGATGTGGATCGCGCCCAGCTCGTAGGTGCCGAGGCCAGGCGCGCCGACGATGCGGACGTTCTTGGGCTCGATGAGCAGCTCCTCGTGGCGGCTCCACAGCTCGACGTCGACGGCGGCCTCGATGCGCCAGCGGCCGGGGCGGACCTCGACGCCGGCCCGGATCGCGGCCGGCAGCTCGAAGGAGATGTCGGCGCGATCGCCCTCGACCGACGCGCCGTCGAAGAAGCCCGACGCCGGCAGCCGGGTGTAGAGCTTGCCCTGCCCGCTCACCGACACCGGCAGCTGGGCCGCCAACCCGAAGGTGATCTTGTCGGTGGCGTCGAGCTGCACGCCGATCGAACCCGACGGCGTGAAGACCTGGGTCTGCTCGATGCGGTTGAGCGAGTCGAACTCGGGATCCTCGGGCGCGCACACGGTCTGGCCTGGGCAGCCCGACAGCACGATGTCCGACGACATCGCGACGACGTGGTTCTGCAAGGTCGCGCCGAGCCGGACGCGATCGCCCAGGCGGATCGCCGCGCCCAGCCCGATCGTCGCGATCACGGTCTTTGACAGGTCGACCGACGAGTAGCGCTGCGCCCCGTCGGCGTCGAACTTGGCGAGGCCGGCGTAGGGCGCCCACAACCCGGCGGCGACGACGATCTTGTCACCGACCGGGCGCGCGTAGCCGAGCGACGGCACCGGCAGGCCGGGCGCCTGGTTGCGCTGGGTCGGCTGAGGATTCCCGCCAGAATCAATGCGGGTGTAGTCGATGGCCTGGTGGACGAAGCCGGCGTCGATCAGGAACGAGCCCCGCGCGAGGTGGGCGAGGCCGGCCGGGTTGAACCACATCGACGACAGATCGTCGGCGCCGGCCACGAACGCGCCGGCCCGGCCGGTGGGGCGCACGCCGCGAGTCGGCAGGTACATGCCGCCCGCCTCGGCTGCGAGCGGGATGAGGACGACGGTGGCCGCGAGCGCGGACGCGAGACGAGTGCGGAGCATGGCGGACCTTCAGGTTCTCATGATCGGACGGCTTGGATGGGGAACCCACGGAGACCTGGCCCGGCGGGTCGAAGACCTGGCCGCATATGGCCAGCGCATCCCAATTCCGCGACGTTCGCAGAGCGATGGATGCTGCCATGTCGCCGCCACCCCAGCTAGGAAGCGAAGGCGAACTCCTCCGCGGGAGGTGCGCGGCGGTGGACGGTGCTGTGCGACCACGAGAGGTGGGCGTAGCGCTCGCGCTGCTTGAGTCGGCGTGGCCACGCTGTGGCGAGGTCCTAGTCGCGCGTCGGCACCACGCGCGCCTCCGGCAGCGCGAGCGCCGCGATCGGCCCCTCGGCGCCGGCCAGCGCACGGCCGATGGCGTGCGCGACATACTCGGCGCACAGCTTCGATCCGGTGAAGATCCGCACGGGCTTGCCGCTGTGCAAGCGCAGGCGGACCTCGTGGTTGAGCCTGCCGACGATCTCGCAGCGCGCGATGGCCTCGAACCGTACGCCGGAGACGCAGCGCGCGACGATGCGGACCTCCTGTGACGAGGGTCGCGCCACCAGGAACAGCCCCAGCATCACCATGGCGACCGTGCTCAACATCGGCATCGGCAACGCCAGCATCGCCAGGGCGACGGCCCCGCCCACGATCGCCACCGCCAGGGTCGGGCTGTGGCGCGTGGCCAGCACGACGCCGCCGTCGACTGGCTCGATCGCGATCCCCGCCGGTGGCACCGGCGAGAGCGCGGTCACCTCGCGTCCATCGCTCATGCGGCTTGCAAGGGCTCGTCGGCGAACGGTGCGGACATCTGGCGGGCGAGTAGCCTAGAGGTTTCGCGACTTGATGATGGCGATGAACTTGCGCAGGCCGCGCTTCTCCTCGTCGAGGAACTCGGCGACCCCGGTCAGGACCGAGCGGTAGTCGTCGGCGGTGAGCCGCTGGCCGCGCTGGTCGTAGGGCTGGGCCCGCAGCACCTCGCACAGGCCGTCGATCAGATCGCCGACCGCGGTGCGACCGGTGCGATCCTCGCTGTAGAGGTTGACCATCAGCCGCGACAGCGCGCGGTTGTCGTCGACGGCGCGGGCGTGCTTGACGAAGTCCAGGTGGGCCTCGAGCCAGCCCCGCTCGGGACGCAGCGCCTCGCCCAGGATGTGCGCGATCGGCAGGAGGTCGCGATCGTCGAGGGCGAGCTGGGCGAGATCGGCGATCGAGGTCAGCGACGCCACGAACGATTCGCTGGCCTGGGCCTCGCTCACGAGATATTGCAGCAGCTGATCGAGCTGGACCCGGGTCTCGGGGCTGGCCTGCAGCGACACCACGAAGTCGGCGGCGCCAGCAAACACCGGGCTGGTCGCGAGCTCGCGTAGATCGGCGTCGAGATCGGTCGCCAGCCAGCGCGCGCGATCGCCGGCGGTGTCGTGAGCGCGGACCCGCGACCCCGCCAGCTCGAGGGCAGCGTCGAGGATGCCCCGAGTGCGCGGGTTTTTGAACTTCCAGCCGGTGCCGGGGACCTCGGCGCCGCGCAGCAGCACGTCGACCAGCTCGCTCACCGACTGGGTCCAGGCCTCACCCTCGGCGCCGGCCGCGCTCAGGCGGGCCTGCTTGCCGAGGTAGGCGTCGGCGAGCAGGTGCCAGGGCGACAGCTGGCCGATCGCGCGGCCATCGCTGGTGGTGGTCGAGGTGCGGCCCCGGCGATCGGCGAGGCCGGCCAGCGGCGTGAGCAGGTGCTGCACCGCGCCGCGCAGGATCGTCGGGTAGGACTTGCCGTTGACGACGACGCGGTTGAGCACCGGCGCGGTCGACGACAGCGCGCTCATGAGCGAGCCGTCGGCCAGCATCTCGGCGATGAGCGCCTCGTACTTGCTGGCGCCCGAGCCGAAGACGTAGTTGGGCGAGGCGGGGCTGATCGACTGGTGGTTGGTCGAGCCGCGGGTCGCCCAGTGCTTGTGCAGCACCGCGAGCAGATCGACGAAGAGCTGCTCCTGGTTGCTGTCGGCGAAGGCCTGCACGACCGGGCGGATCTGATCGAAGAGGCCGTCCTTCTCGAGGACCGGCAGCGTGCCGGCGTGCTGCGACGCGTAGAGGTCACCCTCGCGATCGCGCAGCGGGTTGATGATGTTGGACAGGTAGTCGGGCGTCGGCACCAAGAACAGCACGCGGTCGAGGGCGGCCGGCGTGGGGTGGCTCCGCATGCCGACGATGCCGACGGTGTCCTCGAGGAAGGCGTCGCCGCCGAAGGTGTCGATCGAGGTGCGCACCACGCCGCCCCACTGGTAGTTGAAGTTGGCCTTGGGCTGGGGCCGGCGACCCTGGCTCACGCAGCCCGCGGGGGTGGTCGCGGTGGTGGTCGAGTCGAAGGCGCCAGCGTCGGTCTCGCAGACGTAGAGGCCGCCCGTGGTCTTGGCGTACGCCATCGACTGCAGATAGAAGACCGCGAGGTTGTCGACGCGGAACAGCGCGCACTCGGCGTAGGTGCCGAGGGTGATGCCGATGAACGGGTCTTTCACCTTGGCATCGGCCTTGTTGCAGGCCCGCGCGCCGTTCGAGTCGTTGATGAGGTGCAAGAAGCGCTGGAAGATCGAGCGGTCGTAGTTGGAGTCGGCGCGGCTGCGGTCGACCAGCGTCGAGAACGTGCCGGTCACCGCCTGCGTCGACGGGTTGATGTCGAAGCGGTCCTTGTAGGCCATGAGCTTGCGGAAGCGCTCGCCGAGCTGGCCGACCTCGGGCTTGTCGAGCGCGGCCATGAGCGCGTTGAACAGCGTCGGGTTCGCGGTGATCTGGCGCAGCACCGGCACCAGATCGTCCCACAGCGGGGCGCCGGGGGCGACCACGGCCTCGGGGTGGCGGTCGCCGACCCGGAACGCCTTGACGATGGCCTCGGTGAGGCGGGCCAGCTCGGGCTCGTGGTTGGTGACCAGATCGCGGCCGAGGGCCAGCGTGTCCAGGACGTTGGGGTCGCGCAGGATCTGGGCGTAGGCGTGGCCGAGATCGAGCAGCGGCGAGGCGTCGGTGTCGTAGCCACGATACGCCAGGGTCTCGCCGTTGGGGTAGCTACGGGTCGCCATGGTGCGCCCGCCGACCAGCGCCGAGGCGCCGCGCAGCAGATCGAGCGCGGTGCCCTTGCTGGGATCGAAGAGCGAGATGCCGTCGCGAGCCAGCGCCGCCATCACCGTCGAGTCGAGGTCGACGTACTTGTAGACCTTGGCGCCCCCGGCGGCGGCCAAGGCCTGGCCGGCGGGGTCGCGGAACGGCCAGGGCGTGGTCACGGCGCCGTCGGGCACCTCGAAGGGCGACGGCGCCTCGAAGGCGGCGCCGCTGGCGTCGACGAACCGGCCCAGCGCGTCGACATCGGCGGCGCCGTCGGCGTTGGCGTCGACGAAGGGCGCGACCGTCGGCGCGACGACCTGGACCAGGCCGCGGCCGTCGCGCAGGGCCAGCGGGGCCGACGCCGAGGTGCCCAGGAGCGAGCGCTCGCGCAGGAGGAAGTCCAGGGCGATGCGCAGCGTGCGGTTGCTGTCGTCTGTCGGCGCGGCGCTGGCGGCGCGCAGGCTGGCGCCGGTGGCGTCGATGAGGTGCTGCCACTCGGCGCGCGCGCTACCGCCCGCGGTGATCGCGGTGGTGAGCGTGAGCAGGAGCTCGTTGAGCTCGGGGTAGCTGACCAAGGCGCGCACCGCGCCCAGCGCGGGCTTGAGCGGTCGGTAGCCGATGCGGAAGCCGAGGCGCTCGAGGGCGTCGACGGTGGGCTGGTCGTCGGCCATCAGCCGCAGGAGCCCGATCAGCGCGTCGATCGAGGTCTGGGCGGTGTCGTCGTCGTACAGCGCGAGAAAGTCGTTCTTGGTGAGGTAAATCTGCAGATCGTCGAGGTAGCCCTGCGGGAAGATCGCGTCGGTCGCGAGGATGAGCCGCTCGCGCTCGGCCTGGAGCGCCTTCATGCGCAGGGTGGCGCTGTCGGGTGGTGTGAGGCCGTCATGACAGATGTCGCGGTAACCGTCGCCGCGGACGTCGGTGGTGCCGCCATCGGCGAGATCGTCACCGAAGGCGAAGCGCTTGCAGACCAGCGTCACCACGGTGGTCCCGAACGTGCCCTCGTCGACCGGGGACCGGGTCTCGTCGAGGGGATTCTGACAGCCGGCACCCACGAGCGTGGCGACGGTGATGAGCGCGGTGAGGCGAGGGACGGTCGAGCGCATACCCGCCGAGGCTAGAGGGTCTACTGACGCCGGGTCAATCGCCGTTCGCGTCGGTGGGCATTCCCGTGACAGGGAGCCCACATGTACGTGCGTGAGAATCTTCTGGCGGGTGGCGCGTCGAAGTCGCATGTCGACGTTCACCGAGCTGGCCCGCCACGGCTACCGGCTGGGACCGGCGGCCGGGGTCGGCGGCGGCGGGCAGGTGTACCGGGCCTGGGCGTCCGACGGCAGCGCGGTGGCGATCAAGGTCGGCCACGCCGACGACGATCTGAGCGCGGCGCGGGCCGCGCGCGAGGCCGCGATCGCGGCCAGCCTGCCGACGACGATGTTCCCAGGGGTCCACCGCGCGGGCCGGCTCGCCGACGGGCGGCCCTGGCTGGCGATGGAATGGATCGACGGCGACACCTTGGCGGCGCGGCTCGGCGACCAGCCGTGGTCGGCCACCGACGTGGTCGCGGTCGGCGCGGCGATCGCGCGCGCCCTGGTCGCGGCCCATGCCCGCGGCGTCGTGCATCGCGACGTGAAGCCCGACAACGTCATGTTCCGCCGCGACGGCCGCGTCGTGCTGGTCGATCTCGGCCTGGCCCGCCGGCCCGACGACGCGGCGTCGAGCGCGACCCGGTGCGCGGGCACGCCGAGCTACATGGCGCCCGAGCAAGTGCTGGGCGAGGCGATCACGCCATCGGCCGACCTGTACGGCCTGGGCGGCATCCTCTACCGGCTCCTGGCCGGGCATGATCTGTTCGAGGGAGGCGCGCTCGAGATCCAGCTCGCGCATCTGGGTGCGAGGCCGCGTCCCCTGCCCGCCTCGACCGATCCGCGCACCCGCGCGCTACAAGCGCTGGTGCTACGGCTCCTGGGCAAGCGGCCTTGCGAGCGCCCGACCAGCGCCGCCGAGGTGCTCGCCGAGCTGGCGCGGTTGACGCCGCCCTCGCGCCGACGGCAGGGGATCGCGCGAGCCAGCGCAGCCACGCTCGGGCTGGCGGCGGCGGCGGTGATCGCGGCGGTGGCGGTGCGCCCGCCGGCGACCGGCTCGCTCGCGTGGGAGGTGCCGACGGTGGCGGTGGCCCCGGCACCGCCAGCCACGCTCGACCGCGGCCCGCCCTGGGCGATGGTCTCGGCCGGCGACTACACGCTGCGCGCCAGCTGGCCCGCCACCCGCCGCGCCGGCGATCGCCTGGCGGTGCGGGTCGAGGTCTGGAACGACGAGGAGACCGTCACGCCCAAGGTGCTGGCGGCGACCTTGCGCGATCCGACCGGCAAGACCGTGGCGCTCACCGGCGCGACGCTGGGCGCGGTGCCGCTGGTCCTGCGCGGCGACTACCTGCTGACGGTCTTCGCCCCCGATGGCGACATCACGCTGGCCGTGCCCATCTGGGTCGGCGTGGCGCCGACCTCGTAGGTAGTCGGATGCCGCGCGAACGCTCAGTCGGCGCGGTCGAGGATCCGGGTCTCGTCCTCGGGGCAACCGTCGGCGTCCTGATAGCCGTCGAGGTCTTCGGCCTGGGCCGGACAGGCGTCGACCGAGTCCTCGATGCCGTCGCCGTCGTCGTCGAGCTCGGGGCAGCCGTCCCAGTCGTCGACGCCGTCGCGATCTTCGGGCTCGCGCCAACAGGCGTCCTGGCCGTCGCGGATGCCGTCGCCGTCGCGGTCGCCGATCGGGTCCTGATGGAACGTGACCTGGGCGAGGAAACGGTAGCCCGGCGACCCGAGCTCGTCGGACGTGAAGCCCGCGCCGCCGGCGAGGCCGACCGACCAGCAATGCGCGACATCGAGCCGCGCGCCGATCCGCGCCTCGGCCGGCGAGGGTCCGCGCCGGCCGGTGCCCGGCGAGTCACCGAGCACGCCCTCGACCTCGGCGAACAGCCAGGCCCGATCGTCGCCGCCGAGCTGGCGCCCGAGCGGACCGGCTCGCACCGCGACGCCGGCGCTGCCGGTGAGCTCGTTGCCGTGGGGCCGCGCCGGCGACAGCAGCACGACCTCCTGGGTGCGGACCCGCATGCCGGCGCCGCCGGCGAGGACCAGGTCCCGCGAGCGATAGCCGACCCGCAGGCCCCAGCCGAGCACCCAGCCGGCCTCGCCCGCGAAGTCGCCGTCGTCGCCGGTCGGCAGCGTGATCGCGCCGGCGATCGCGGCGGCCAGGCCCGGCGCCCCGGGCGCGCCGGTGAGGCGAGCCCGGGCGTGGAGGCGGACGTCGCCGAGGACGAAGCGGTCGAGCGCGCGCTCCGACAGGCCGATGCCGGCGAGGCGATCGCCCCACTGCACCGCGCTGGGTAGCGCGACGCCCAGGAGGAAGCGTGAGCCGACCCCGCGCGCGACCGCGACCTCCTGGCCCCAGCGCAGCGCCACCGGGGTCGTGACCGCCTCGCCGGTAACCAGCGAGCGCAAGACGATCGGCCGCGACGCCAGCCAGGTCGACGAGGTCACGACCCACCGACCGGCGGCCGGCACGTCGGGCTCCTCGACGCCGACGAAGATCGCGCCGCCTGGAGCCGGCGTGAAGCGCTCGACCGAGAACGCCGGCTGATCGCCGACCGCGGCTTGCGCGCGCGCTACCCCGGCCGACAGCGCGAGCGTCGCCGCGGCGATCAGTGCCGATTTCATGGCCGCTCGCTGAGACCGCGCTGGTAGAGCCGGGCCGGCGCGACGTGGCGATAGCGCAGGACCCGGGTCCGCAGCTGGGCGGCGTGGTCGAGGACGGCGCGGCGATCACCGCCGGCCGCGGTGACCTGGCGGGCCTGCTCGACCAGCGCGTCGCGGGTGCCGCGCGGGTGATAGAGGAACGCGCGCCCGAACCAGATCTGGTCCTGGTAGCCGACGACGCGGACCTCGGCGATCTCGCCGACCGCGACGCCATGCAGCGCGCGCGGCTCGGTGACCCGGACGTGGGCGCCGCCCAGCAGGTCGAACAGCTCGACGAAGCCGGGGCCGAGCCGCTCGACCGACCACAGCGAGCGATGCGACGTGATCCACGCCGCGATCGCGCGGGCCCCCTCGTCGTCGCCGCCGGCCCGGGCCGCAGCCAGAGTGTCGATCGCGGCCGGGGCCTCGCGACCGGGCGGCACGTACTCGAGCACCAGCCACTCGACGAAGCTCGCGCTCCAGACCTCCCACAGCTCTTCGTCCTCGAAGACCTTGCCGCGACGCTCGTCGAAGCGCTGGCGCGCGGCCAGCACCACGGCCTCGTCGGCGGTGCCGTCGGCGACCACCCGATCGAGCGCGTCACCGAGCTGCGCGAGCGGCAGCGGCGGCGTCACCGCGGGCATCTCGCGCGACGGCCGCGAGCTCACCGGCGGGCCTGCATCGCCTGGCGGAAACGCTCGAACAGGTAGTGGGCGTCGTGAGGCCCGGGGCTGGCCTCGGGGTGGTACTGCACGCTGAAGATCGCGCGACCGTCGACGGTGAGGCCCTCGACGGTGCCGTCGTAGAGGTTGGTGTGGCTCACCCGGACCCCGGTCGGCAGCGAGCCCGGGTCGACCGCGAAGCCGTGGTTCTGTGCCGTGATCTCGACCTTGCCGGTGGCGAGGTCTTGGACCGGGTGGTTGCCGCCGTGATGGCCGAACGGCAGCTTGAACGTCCGGGCGCCCAGCGCAAGCCCGAGGATCTGGTGGCCCAGGCAGATGCCGAAGATCGGCTGGTCGGCGCGGACCAGCTGCTGCACCGCCCGGATCGCGTAGGTGACCGCGGCGGGATCGCCGGGGCCGTTGGATAGGAAGACGCCGTCGGGCGCGAGCGCGAGCACCTCGTCGGCCGGCGTGGTCGCGGGCACCACGGTGACCTGGCCGCCGATGTCGACCAGGTGGCGCAGGATGTTGCGTTTGATGCCGAAATCATACGCCACGACGTGAAAGCGCGGCGTCTCGGTGGCGTGAGCGGTGGCGTCGTCGTCGGCGCGCCAGGGCGGGGCGTCCCAGGTGTACGACGCGTGCGCGGTCACGCCCGGCACCAGATCGAGGCCGGTCATCACCGGTTGGGCGCGGATCTCGGCGAGCAGCGCGGCCAGGGCGGCCTGGTCGGGCGGCGCCGGCGCGATGGCACCGCGCATGGCGCCCTCGCTGCGCAGCACGCGGGTGATGGCGCGGGTGTCGACGTCGTCGAGCCCGGCGCGATCGTGCACGGCGAGCCAACGGTCGAGCTCGTCGTCGGCGCGCCACGACGAGGCGTCGGTGCGCTCGCGCACGACCAGCCCGGCGCACACCGGCTTCTCGGCCTCGAGGTCGCTGCGGTTCACGCCGACGTTGCCGATCTGCACCGCGGTCATGACGACGATCTGGCCGCTGTACGACGGGTCCGACACGATCTCTTGGTAGCCCGACAGCGAGGTGTTGAAGACCACCTCGCCGTGGCTGGTCCGGTCGGCGCCGAAGCCGCGACCGCGGAACACGCGGCCATTCTCGAGGACGAGCACCGCATCGCGGGTCATGCAAATCTCCGATCGCGATCGCAGGTGGGCTGACCGGCGAGCAAGGTGAGGACGGCGCGACCGATCAGCGAGCGGCCGACCAAGGGCGTGTTCTTGCCCTTGCCGACCAGCTCGTCGGGGCCGACGGTCCAGGTCCGGACCGGGTCGATGATGGCGAGGTCGGCGGCGCCGCCAACCTCGAGCGTGCCGACGCCCAGCGCGAAGGCTCGGGCCGGGGCCGCGGTGAGCGCGTCGAGGGCGCGGCGCAGCGGCAGCGCGCCGTCGCGGACCAGCGCCAGCACCAGGCCCAGCGAGGTCTCGAGGCCGACCGCACCGGCCACGGCCTCCTCGAACAGGCCCTCCTGATCGGTCAGCCCTTGCGGCGCGTGATCGGTGGCGATCGCGTCGATGGTGCCGTCGGCGACGCCGGCCACCAGCGCCTGGCGGTCGCGCTCGCTGCGCAGGGGCGGCGTGAGGCGGGTGTGCGGGTCGTAGTGCGCGCAGGCCTGCTCGGTCAGCGCGAGGTGGTGGGCGGTGACCTCGGCGGTCACCGGCAGGCCGCGGCGCTTGGCATCGCGCACCAGCTCGACGGTGCGCGCGCTCGAGACGTGGGCGACGTGGTAGCGCGCGCCGGTCACCGCCACGATCTCCAGATCGCGCGCGACGATGGCGCACTCGGCCAGCTCGCTCTGGGCCTTGAGCCCGATGCGGGTCGACAGCGCGCTCTCGTGGATGACGCCGCCCTCGGCGAGCTGGACATCCTCGGCGTGCTGGATCAGCGGCAGATCGAAGGTGCGCGCGTACTCGAGGGCGCGACGCAGCAGGCCGGGGTTGTGGAGGCAGCGCTCGCCGTCGGCGACCGCGACGATGCCGCCGTCCTTCATGTCGGCGAGGTCGGCGAGGCGCTCGCCGTCGAGGCCGCGGGTGATCGCGCCGATGGGTCGGATGCGGGCCAGGCCGACCTCGGCGGCCCGCCGCACGATCAGCTCGGTGATGGTGCGCTGGTCGTTGACCGGCGCGGTGTCGGGCAGCGCACACACGGTGGTGTAGCCGCCGGCCGCGGCGGCCCGAGCGCCCGAGGTCAGGTCTTCCTTGTGCTCGGCGCCGGGCTCGCGCAGGTGGGCGCGCAGCTCGCACAGGCCGGGCACGACCCACAGGTCGGTCACGGCGAGCTCGCGGCCGCCGCGCAGGCCGCCAGCGATCTCGACGATGCGGCCGTCGCGGATCCGGACGTCGGCAGCGACATCCGACCAGGCACCCGACGAGTCGGCTCCCAGGACGCGACCGCCGCGCAAGACGAGGTCCATCGCGGCGCGTAGTACCGCGGGGGGGTGGCGCGGTTCAAGCCTTCCCGCAGCGAAGGCGGCGCCGCGGGGATCACGGAGCACTTCTGCTACCCTGCCCCGGTGAATCCGCGCCCGACCGCCGGCATCGTCGTCATCGGCGACGAGATCCTGTCGGGCAAGTTCGCCGACGAGAACGCGGCGTTCCTGATCGGGGAGCTGCGTTCGCTGGGCGTCGAGCTGCGCCGCGTCTCGATCATCCCCGACGACGCCGACGACATCGCCGCCACGGTCGCGCGCTACGCGGCCCGCTACACCCACGTGTTCACCTCGGGCGGGGTCGGGCCGACCCACGACGACGTCACGATCGCGGCGGTCGCCCGGGGTCTCGGCACCGACGTGGTGCGCGAGCCCGAGCTCGAGGCCCGGATCCGGGCCTACTGGGGCGAGCGGCTGGCCCCGGCCAACCTGCGCCTGGCCGACGTGCCGCGCGGCGCGACGCTGGTGTGGGGCGAGAGCACGACCTGGCCGGTGGTCGCGCTCGGCAACGTCTACATCCTGCCCGGCGTGCCCACGCTGTTCCGCCGCAAGTTTGCCGATATCAAAGACCGGTTCCGCGCCACGCCGGTCCAGACCGCGCGGGTGTACCTGTCCGCCGAGGAGGGCGTGCTGGCGCCCCACCTCGACGCGGTGGTCGCGGCGCACCCCGACGTCAAGATCGGCAGCTACCCGCGCTTCGACGAGACCGAGTTCCAGGTCATCATCACCCTCGAGGCCGCGCTGGCGGCGACCGCGATCGCGGCGGCCGACGATCTGGCGGCGCGGGTGCCGGCCGCGGTGGTGAAGCGCACCGATCCGAGCTAGCGTCCGCGCCCCATGTCCGACGCGCCGTCTTCCGTCCGCGGGATGAACGACCTCTTGCCGCCCGAGTCGGCGAAGTGGCAGCACCTCGAGGCCGCGTGCCGCGCGCTGTTCGCGAGCTTCGGCTACGGCGAGATCCGGCCGCCGGTGGTCGAGCACACCGAGCTGTTCGCCCGCGGCGTCGGCGAGGCCACCGACGTCGTCGAGAAGGAGATGTACACGTTCCGCGATCGCAGCGACCGCTCGCTGACCCTGCGACCCGAGCTCACCGCCGGTTGCGCGCGCGCGTACATCGAGCACTCGATCGCGATGAAGGAGCCGGTGACGCGCTGGTGGTACCAGGGCCCGATGTTCCGCTACGAGAACGTCCAGGTCGGTCGATATCGGCAGTTCTGGCAGGTCGGGTGCGAGGCCTATGGCGTCACCGAGCCGACCATGGACGCCGAGCAGATCGCGATGCTGGTGGCGCTGTTCACCGGCCTGGGGATCCCCAAGCTCGAGGCCCGCATCAACAACGTCGGCGAGGGCGAAGACCGGGTGCGCTACCGCGCGGCGCTGGTCGCGTACTACGAGCCGCACCGCGCCACCCTGTGCGAGGACTGCCAGCGTCGCCTCGACACCAACCCGCTGCGCCTCCTCGACTGCAAGGTCCGAGCGGACCACGCCCTGGCCGCCGCAGCGCCGCGGGTCCTCGATCACCTCGGCGACAAGGCGGCCGTCCACTTCGCCGGGCTGTGCGCGGCGCTCGACGCGATCGGCGTGCCGTACCAGATCGATCCTCGCATCGTGCGCGGCCTCGACTACTACACCGGCACGGTCTTCGAGATCGTGACGACCACCGACGAGCTCAAGTCGCAGAGCACGGTGTGCGGCGGCGGCCGCTACGACAGCATGATCGCGTCGCTGGGCGGCCCGGCGACGCCGGCGTTCGGCTTCGCCTTCGGCGTCGAACGAGCGATCCGGCTCATGCCAGCGCCGGCCGAGAGCTTCGTCCCGGCCCTCGCGCTCTACATCGCGACCATCGGCGCGGCGGCCCGACAGCGAGCCACTGCGCTCGCCCACCGCCTGCGCCTGGCCGGGCTGGTCGTCGAGGTCGAGCACCGCGAGGTCGGCATGAAGGCCCAGTTCCGGCGCGCCGACAAGCTGGGCGCCCGGCTCACGCTCGCGCTCGGCGAGGCCGAGCTGGCGTCGAACCAGGCCAAGCTCAAGCACATGGCGGCGCGCACCGAAACTCCGGTCGCGCTCGACGACCTGCTCGCCGCGGTGACCGCCGGGTTGCAGAGCTGAAGCTTAGCGCGACTCGGTGCTATCCTGCGCGACGGTGACGACTCCATCAACTCCATCAACTCCATCCGCGACCGTGCCCGAGCGGGACGAGACCGATCAGAGCCTCGCCGCCGAGCGCGAGAAGGCCGACCGGCTGCTCGCCGAGCGCACCGATGCGCTGGCCCAGGCCGCGACCGCGGTGGTCGACCTGGCCCGCCAGGAAGCCGATGTGCTCATCGAGGCCGCCCGCGAGCAGACCGATGCGGTGCTCGAGCGGGCCGATGAGCCGGCCGCGCTGGTCGACGACTTGGTCGCCGCCCGCGCCACCGAGGATGAGCTGGTCGAGGCCCGGCGCGCCGCCGCCGACGAGCGCCTGGCCAGCGAGCAGCGCGCCCACCAGCGCGCGATCAAGCTGCTCCTGACGATCGAGCGCAAGGAAACCAACCAGCGCCTCCAGCTCGAGCGCGAGCGCGCCGATCACGTGGTCGCGTCGCGCGACGACTTCCTGGCGATAGTGAGCCACGACGTGCGCACCATCCTGGCCGGCATCGCGCTGAGCGCCGACGCGATGGTGCAGCAAGCGCCGGCACCCGAGCCGGCCCGCGTGGTGCGCGAGGCCGAGCGCATCCAGCGCTTCACCGCGCGCATGAACCGCCTGGTCGGCGACCTGCTCGACCTGGTCGGCATGGAGGCCGGTAAGCTCCAGGTGGTCGCGGTGCCCCACGACGCGTGCGAGCTGGTACGCGAGACCCTCGAGAGCTTCCAGGAGCTGGCCGCCACCCGCGGACTCGCGCTGACCATCACGGTGCCCGATGCGCCGGTGCTCGCGGTGTTCGATCACGAGCGCCTGCTGCAGGTGCTCGGCAACCTGGTCGGGAACGCGCTCAAGTTCACGGCCCGTGGCGGTCACGTCGAGGTCGCGCTGGCGGTGTCGGCCGACCAGCTCGAGCTGACGGTGCGCGACGACGGCGTCGGCATCGCACCCGACCAGCACGAGGCGATCTTCGAGCGGTTCTCCCAAGCCTCGCAGCGCGATCGGCGCGGTCTCGGGCTGGGGCTCTACATCGCGCGCGGCCTGGTCGAGGCCCATGGCGGCACGCTGTGGGTGACCGGGGCCCTGGGCAGCGGGTCGACGTTCCACCTCACCCTGCCCCGCGCCTAGCGTCAGCGGCGGCGGGCCCGGGTCAGGCCCAGGGCCGCCGCGACGACGAGCGCGGCGATGGCGATCATGGCGAGGCGCGGGACCCGACGGGCCGCCGGCGCGGGTGGGCCGACGACCCGGGGCGCGACGGTGGCGACGACCACGGGCGCGATCGACAGCGGCGGGGCGAGCGGCGCGGCGCCGACCGCGGGCGGTGGCAGGTCGCCCCAGGTGATGGTCTCGATGGGCGTGCCGTCGACGCGGACCGCGGTGACCTCGACGCGCGCGCCGACGACGTGGACCCGCAGGTAGTGCGAGACCCGCTCGAAGCGCTCGACGGCCGCGAGATCGATCGCCGACGGACGCTTGCTGCGGGGATAGAGCGCCGCGCCGCCGCCGCCCGACACGAAGTAGTGCACGCCGCCGACCTCGGCCCGCTCGTAGCAGTGGTCGTGGCCCGAAAACACCGCGGCGACCGAGTACTTCTCGAACAGCGGCGTCCACCGCTCGCGCAGGTCGCGCTGCCCGCCATGGAGCGAGATCGAAAACGGCGGGTGGTGCATCACGACGAAGATGTGGGCGATGCCGGGATCCTGCCGGGCCGCCGCCAGCTCGCGCTCGAGCCACGCGGTCTGGTCGGTGAGCGCGAACGACGACGAGTTCGAGTCGAGCACGACGAAGCGCGCCGGCCCGTAGGTGAAGGCGTAGACCCGCTCGGGATCGGGGCCGTCGTCGGGCAACGCGAAGCGGGCGCGGTAGGCCTCGGCGCTGCGCGCGCGGCCCTGGCGGTCGTGGTTGCCGAGCGCGGGATACAACACGTTGTCGGCGAGCAGCGGCCCCGCGACCTCGAAGAACTCCTGCCACTGCTTGCGATCGAGCCCGTCGTCGACCATGTCACCGGTGCCGAGCAAGAAGTCGGGCACCTCGGCGCGCAGGCGCTCGACGAGCTGGCGGTGGGCGTTGGTCCCCGAGCGGGTGTCGCCGTAGACGACGAAGGACAGCGGCACCGGCGCCCCCGGTACCGGCGCGGTGGTGAGCTCGCCGCGCGCCTCGGCCGCGTCGGTCTGGACGTGGTACCGGTAGCGCGCACCGGGCGCGAGCCCGTCGACGACCAGCTCGACCCGGGCCGCCGCCGCGACCGCGATGGTGCGGGTGCCGGTCGCGCCCTCGACGGTGACGGTGCCCGCGCGCGGTCGATCGTTGTCCCACAGGATCGTGACGCTGTGGGCGGTGGCGTTTTGCAGGTACGGCGACGTCGCGAAGTCGTCGGCGTGCGCGAGCGCGGGCGCCGCCAGCGCCAGCGCGACCGCGAGCACGGACGCACACCGATCCACCCCGGGACTATCGCGCTCCCGCCGCCACGCCAGCAACTTTCACGCAGCGTGACCGCGTCACGACCGACACCTGGCAGCTCTAGCGGTAACGGGTGCGCGCCATCAGCGCGATCAGGTCGCGCGCGCTGTCGCGGCGATACCCGAAGCGGGCGATCAGCGTCTCGAGGGCGCGCTCAGCCCGCTCGCGGGCTGGCGTCGACGGGCCGTCCCCGTCGCTGGTGAGGTACGCGACCAGCTCGGTCACGCCGGTCGCGATCGTCTGCTTGTGCAGCTCGAAGTAGGCGTCGCGCAACCGCTTCACGTGGTCGGCGAAGATGTCGACCAGCACCGGCTTCTCGCCGCGATGGTCGAGGGACCACGCCCCGATCTTGGCGATGAGCGCGCCGCGGAGCTCCTCGGGCTTGCCGGACAGCTCGAGGGTCTTTTCGACCTCAGCCATGAACGCCAGGTCGGGATCTTCGAGGCGGCCGGTGGCCGGGTTGCGCAGCTTCTCTTTGCGCAGCCAGTGCGTGACGTGGCCGATGTAGCGCTCGAAGACGCGCTGGTACTCGCTCTCCTCGACCATGCCCAAAGACGCCCGCACCTCGTCGTCGACCTTGGCCAGCAGGCGCTCGCGGCACAGCTCGACGAACTTCTTGTGATCGTGGAAGCCACCGGGCTGCACGTCTTGGCGCAGGAACTCGTAGAGCGAAGTCTGCTTGGCCAGCTCGGCGAGCTCGTCGAGCACCGCGAGCGGCGAGATGTACGCGTAGCGGGTCGAAGCGGCGGCGTTGAGCAGCGCCCCGTGAACCTCGCGCGGCGACGCCCCGACGCGGCCCTCGTAGTTCGGATAGGTGTCGCTCTCGACGTAGAGGTCCTTCACGTGGGCGGCGAGCTCCTTGGCGGCCGGGCCACTCAGGCTGGCCGGCAGCGCGCCGTCCGAGTAAAGCTCGGCCTTCTCGAGCGGCCCGAGCTTGCTGAGGGTCTCGGCCAACGTCGACGGGAAGCCATCGACCTTGGGTCGGCGCATGCGGGTCAGCACCGCCCACAGCGCCGCGACGTAGGCGGTGTGGGGCGCGACGTGACGGCCGCCAGCGGCCTCGCGCAGCCGGGCCTCGTACAACACCTGCTCTTGCTTGACGTTGAGGATGTAGGGCAGACGGATGAGCTCGAGCCGGCCCTTGAAGCTCGCGAAGTCGGGGATCTCCTTGAACGCCGAGAGGTGGACCTCGTTGGTCGAGCCGATGAAACACAGATCGAGGAACAGGGTCGCGTTGGCCAGCGACACCGCGCCGCGCTCGACCGCGATGAGCAGGTATTTGAACGCCTCGAGCGGCCGCTTGAGCAGGTCGTCGAACTCGAGGAGCCCGCGGTTGGCGCCGACGATCTCGCCGCCGTACTCGAAGAGCGACACGTTCTGCAGCGACAGCGGCAGCGCGCCCAGCGAGCGGTCGGCCGTGATCTGGCGCTCGCTGGCGTCGACCGACATCTGGGGCTCGACGGTGACGTAGCCGGTGCGGTAGCGGTGCGAGACGTAGTAGCGCTCGACGGCGACGTGGCGCAGCACCTTCGCGAAGTCGCCCTGGTAGCTCGCCAGGAGGGCCTCGTAGATCGCGCGGTTCTTGGCCGACAGCTGCCCGAACCGCAGGTAGTCGGACACGTTGAGGCCGGGCGCGCCGGCCAGGGCCTCGCCGATGAGCGCGGCGCGGTGCTCGGCCGGGATCAACAGCAGCGGGTGATCGCGCAGCTCGTCGTGGAGTTTGGCGTCGCAGGCCTCGTCGGGCAGGTACGCGAAGGTGTCGGCCGCGGCCGACTCGCTGGCGCTGCCGCCGAAGCCGACGCCGCCCTTGCCGCCGCGCTGGGTCGGAAACACCCACGCGAAGCGGTAGGCGGCGCCCTCGTCGAGGAGCGAGTAGTGCTCGAGGGCGCGGCCGATGCAGCGCACCAGGGTCGACTTGGCCGAGCCGTTGGGCCCGTGCAGGAGCAGCAGCCGGCTGGGCGCGCCGTCACGCACGAAGCCCGACAGCGCGCGATAGACCTGCCCTTGCGCGGCCTCCTGCCCGATCAGGCGGCCTTCGCCGCCGGCCCACGGACAGTCAAAGAGCTTCCAGCGGGTGACCTCGCCCCACGGGTAGCGCACCGATTCGGTGCCGAAGTGGTCGAAGCAGTCGACGAGGTACTGCGGCGCGGCGCGGAGCTGGCGCGCTGGCGAGGCCATCACTAGCTCGACGTACTCGGCGAACGACATCATGCGGCGCGTGCTCGCGAACTGGCCGCGGATGCTGTCGCCCAGCTCGGCGAGGCGGGCGCGGACCGAGGAGGAAGACATGCCTTGCAGCGTACACCGACGTGCGGTCGCGCACCCGGTGGAGGAAAACCGACGGTTCTGACGGTGGGGCGACACCCATGTCAGGGTTGGTGCGGCCAAGCCGCCTGAAACGCGGGCCGCTTCGAGTGGCGCGTCGTTTGCTTTCAACCGCCGGGTGCTTCGGGCTTCCATGGCAGCAGGTCTCGTCCTCGCGCTCGGCGTGAGCGCGCTGTCCTGCAACGGCGATAGCGAGCCCGCGCCGGGTGTGGCAGGCCGCTCGGCGTGCGCGACGATTGGGCGCTGGAGCGATGGTGCGGTGGAGCACGAACAGATCAGCCGCGACGAGCGCGGCCGTCTGGTCGACGCCGAGACTCGCGACGGTGAAGGTGCCTCGCTGCGTCGTCAGCGCTGGACCTGGGACGGCGCGCTGCTCCAGGCCACCGACCGGGTCGAGGCTGGCGTGCGGACCCGGCTCGAGTACGACTACGAGTTCGATCGACTCCTGCGCATCACCCGACGCGTCGACGGCGACGTGGTGACCGTCACGACCTACGGCTACGCCGGAGCCGCGATGGTGACCCAGGATATCGAGTCGCGCGACGGCACCCACGAGCCGCGCCACGCCACGATCACCGGCGACCTCACCGACCGCACCAGAATCGTCGACTGCGCGGTGACCGATCGCGAGCGCTGCCAGACCTGGGTCTTCGAGCAGCCCGACCGCGTCGCCGACCACTGGACCCGCGCCACGATCGATTTCACCAGGGATGGCGCGGTCGACCTGGTGTACACGCGCACGCTCGACGCCCACGGCCTCGAGCTGAACTTTGTCGAGACCGCCGTCGACCCGCGCGGCGGAACCCGCGACCTGGCGCGCGAGGTCACGACCCGTGACGCCGACGGGCTCGAGCTCGGCTACCAGCGCGACGTCCTCGAGGTCGGCGCGCAGCGCAGGTTCCGCACCGAGACCGCCGCCGCCTGCGCGTCGACGCGCATGAGCAAGCTCGACACCCAGATCACCACCGCGACCCGCCACGGCGGACGCAGCCGCCTCGATCTCGACCCGGCCAGCCTGGGGTCGCGCCGCCTTCGCCGCGCCCCCGCGCTGACGCTGGCGCCCTAACGCTACTGGGCCTTGATGGCCAGCGCGATCGACTGCTTCTTCGGGTTGCAGGTCGAGTCGGTACACACCGCGAACTTGAGCGTCGCCGGGATCGCGTAGTCGCCCTTGCCGACCGCGGTGAGCTTGACCGCGAACGTCAGCTGGGTGTCGGTGAACCGCTCGGCGTCGCCGGGCTCGAGCACCAGCTTGGGCGAGGTCACTCCTTCCGGAAGCTGCAAGGTCAGCTTGGTCGGGTAGTCCTTGTTGATGTGGAAGCCCTTGCTGGGGGTGACCACGACGCGAGCGACCTGCTCGCCGCCGGCCACGCCCGAGACCTCGGCGGTCTGGAGCGTGTAGCTGTCATCGGGGCCGCTCTCGTCGGTCGGGATCGCGCCCTCGCCAGCGCCCGCGACGCCGCGCGGGCCACCGACCACGCCCGCGCCGCTCGGGTTGGGGACCACCTCTTTGACCGGCTGCGTCGAGCCGGTTTGATTCGGCGAGTCGGCTTTGCTGCAGCCGGTGAACATTGCCAACAGGGCTGACGCCAGGACGATGCGACGCATGGCTCGGGTTATAGCAGGTGAAAACGCTGCTACGATGAGCCGCAGTGCGCAGGGCTCAACAGCTCGGCCGGTACCACTTGCTCGACCGCATCGCGTTCGGCGGGATGGCCGAGATCTATCGCGCGAAGACCTTCGACGCCAACGGCCACGCCCACCTGGTCGCGGTCAAGCGCGTGCTGGCCCACCTCGCCGAGGACGACGACTTCATCCAGATGCTCGTCGATGAGGCCAAGATCGCCTCGGTCCTGCGCCACCCCTCGATCGCCCGGGTCTACGAGTTCGCGCGCGCCCATGGCGAGTACTTCATCGCGATGGAGCACGTCGACGGCAAGGACGCCCGCACCATCCTCGAGCGATGCCGGCAAAAGAAGAAGCCGATGGCGCCCGAGCACGCGGCCTACGTCGCGGCCGAGGTCGCGTCGGCGCTGCACGCGGCCCACACCGCGGTCGACGCCCGGCGCCGCCCGCTGCGCATCGTGCACCGCGATGTCTCGCCGTCGAACATCATCGTCTCGTACACCGGCGAGGTGAAGCTGTGCGACTTCGGCATCGCCAAGGCGACGCTGTCGAAAGTGAACACCAAGACCGGCGTCATCAAGGGCAAGGTCAAGTACATGAGCCCCGAGCAGGCGCTCGGCCGCAAGCTCGACCATCGCTCGGACATCTTCAGCCTGGGCGCGTGCCTGTACGAGATGCTGACCCGGGTGCCGCCCTTCACGGCGAGCAACGAGATGGACCTGCTCATCAAGGTGCGCGACGCCAAGTACCGGCCGGTCTCGGAGCTGGTGCCGTCGACGCCGCCCGAGATCGAGGCCATCGCCGATCGTTGCTTGACCCGGTCGCGCGCGCAGCGCTACCAGAACGCCGCCGAGGTCGAGGCCGACCTGCGGGCGTTCCTGCGCCGCTACGTGCCGAACTACTCGCGCAGCCACCTCGGCCGCTACGTCCGCAAGGCCTTCGCCACCGAGATCGAGCGCGAGCTGCGCATGCTCGAGGAGTACGTGCTGGCCGACGAGGTGTCCGACGATGTCGGCGAGAACCTCATCGCGCCGCGGCCGGCTCCCGACCAGCCTGACTTCGCGCCGGTCGTGGTGCCGTTCCAGCCCCGCCCCACCGGCACCCACGAGGCGGTCAGCGAGTCGGCGTCGTCGTCGATCGACTTCAGCGACGGCGAGAGCCACACCACCGTGCCGCGCGCCGAGGGCCCGTCGCGGTTCGGGCTCGCCGACGACGTCCACCAGCAACAGACGATGATCCTCGATCCGGGCCGGCTCGCCGGACGGCGCCCGCCGCAGCCCACCATCAACGGCGTGCCACCCGGTCGCTCGGTCGGCAACCGCATGCTGCCGCCCATCCCGGCCGGCCGCGCCCAGCCGCCCCCGGTCCCGCCGCCGCGCCGCCAGCCCGGCACCGCCGAGCCGCCGCCGGCGCGCCCCGCGCCGTCGTACGACCTCAGCGACTTTGGCGACGAGATCCATCGCGAGGACACCATGATCCTCGACCGGGCCCGCCTGCGCCGCTGAGCTCTCGAGCGGCCTCCCGTGGGCGGCTCGACCATCCCCGCGCGGTGTCGTCGAGCGAGCCCGCGGCCAGGGTCACTGCAGGCCGACCTCGAGGGTGAGGCGCTCGTCGCCGGCGCGGAGGTCGAGGGGCGTGGCGGAGCTGAGCGGCCCTTTGCTGGCGGTGAGCGTGACCTCGCCGGTCGGGACGTCGCGGAGGCGGAACTCGCCGTCCGCGTCGGTGGTGGTCGACACGGCCTGGTCGCCGCGGGTGACCGCGACGGTGGCGCCGCCGACTCGATTGCCGGGGAGGTCGCGGACGATGCCAGCGAGGGTCGCGCCACGCTCGAGCTCGAGCCGCAGGTCGGGCGCGGTGATCTGCGCGGGCCGGTCGCCGGCGGTGACGGTGACCTCGAGGCTGCGCGCGACATAACCGGGCGTGCGCACCGCGAGGCGCCACGTCCCGGGCACCAGGGGCACCAGCGTGACGTGGCCGCTGGCGTCGGTGCTGGTCTCGCGACGTACGCCGGCCGGGCCGGTGGCGAGGACCGGCACGCTGGCCAGGTTGGCGCCGGTGTGATGATCGAAGACCACCAGCGCGAGGCCGCCGCCGTAGGCCAGCGTGAGCCGGGCGTCGTCGCGGGTCCGCTCGCGGAAGCGCTGAGTCGGATAGTCGGGATGCTCGACACGCAGGCCGAGCCCGCCTTCGGGCAGGAGCGTCAGCCGGAACCGTCCGCCGGGCCCAGCCACGGTGGCACGGCCATCGGCGGGGCCGCCATCGACGACGATGCGGGCCCCGACCACGGGCAGCCCGGCGGCGTCCTCGACGACGCCTTCGATCGCCGCGTCGGCGACGACCAGCACGAGGTCGTAGGGCTGCTCGTCGAGGCGCTGGCCCAGCGCGAGCGAGCCCTGGTGATCGCCGTGGCCCCAGGCCCGGGCCCGCACCTCGACGTCGCCGGCGAGCGGCCCGACCCGGTACTGGCCGTCGGCGTCGCTGAGCACCTCGACGACGCCGCGCCGACCGATGGCGCCGGCCGGCGTGAACGTGAGGATCGCGCCGGCCACCGGCGTGCCGCGCTGATCGGTGACCCGGCCGGCGACGTAGACGCCGCGCCGCAGCACCAGCTCGAGCCCGGCGACGACCTGGCCCAGCGCCAGCGGCGTGCGCTTGCTGCGGGCGACGACGAACCCGGGGGCCTCGGCGACGACGACGAAGGCGCCGGCCGGCATCCCGGTGAGACGGAACTTGCCGTCGGTGCCGGTCACCCACGTCGGCACCAGCGCGGGGTCGACGGCGATCGCCGCGACCGCGGGCGCGTCGCCGATCGTGGCGCGATCGGGATCATGGACGATCATCGAGACCTGGGTGCGACTGGTCCCGGGCGGCGGTGCGAACGGGATGACGCCCAGCATCACGCCGAGCTCGCCGCGGGCCAAGAACTGGGCGTCGGCGCCCACCGGCATCGCGTCGGGCGCGGGCGCGCGCAGCGACAGGCCGAGGGCGCGACGCAGACGATCGTCCTGGGTGTCGGCGCTGACCTCGCGTCCGCTGGCGTTGTCCTCGACGGCGGAGATCGCCGCGCCCGCGACCGGCGCGCCCTGCTCGTCGACGACGAGGCCCTCGACGATGCCGCCGGCGACCAGCTCGATGACCAGCGCGCCGCGGCCGGCGGTGAAGGCGACGCTCGACGCCACGAGCCAGCCCGGAGCCCAGGCCTCGGCGGTCCACCGGCCGTGGGGCACGCCGTCGATGCGGAAGTTGCCGTCGGCGTCGGTGCGGACGTGGCGAGGCGCCTCGTCCGCGCTCTCGGCGGTGATGACCACCGCGGCGGCGACCCCGGCGCTGGTCTGGCGATCGACGACGCGGCCGACGACGGTGGCGGCCGGCTCGACCTCGAGCACGACGGCGGCGAAGGGACCAGCGCCGAGGCGCGGCACCCGGACCGCGCGGGCCGCGCGATCGCCCTGCCAGGCCCAGACCCGATACGAGCCCTCGGGGAGCTCGTCGAAGGCGAAGTGGCCGGCGCCGTCGGCGACCACGGTGCGTCCGCCGAGCAGCGCGTCGCTGTCGAGAGCCACGGTGGCGCCGGCGACCGGTGCGCCAGCGTCGACGATGGTCCCCGTGATCGCGACCCGACGCGCGACGACGAAGCGCATGACGTCGGCGGGCACCGGGACGAAGCGGACCTCAGCATCGAAGATGCCGTCGCCCTCGAGGGTGACGCGGTGGCGTCCCGCCACGACGCCCTGTAGCTCGAAGTGGCCGTCGAGACCGGTGAGGGCGACCACCGCGGTGGCGGGAGGACCGGCGGCGAGGGCCGACTCGACGACGGCGGTGACGGCGACCTGGCCGACCGGCATGCCGGCGCCATCGACGACCAGGCCGATCAGCGACTGGTCGCCGTCGCCGCGCTGGGGAGCCGGCAAGGTGATCGGGTCGCGCGGGAGCAGCGGGCCGGGGCCGGTGGGGAGTGACGGCGCGGCGAGGGAGAGCGCGGCGGACAACGAGTGGGAGCGCTGGCGCGCGCGATGGACGACCAGGACGGCGACGAGGAGCGCGAGGACGGCGAGGAAGCCGAGCAAGACGCGGCCGCGCAGCGAGGCGGGCGGCGAGCGCGGCCCGGCGGGATCCGTGACCGGATCCGTGACCGGATCCGTGACCGTATCCGTGACCGTATCCGTGACCGGATCCGTGACCGTATCCGTATCCGTGACCGTATCCGTGACCGTATCCGTGACCGGATCCGTGACCGGATCCGTGACCGGATCCGTGACCGGATCCGTGACCGTATCCGTGACCGTATCCGTGACCGTATCCGTGACCGTATCCGTGACCGGATCCGTGACCGGATCCGTGACCGGATCCGTGACCGGATCCGTGACCGTGTTGCGGTCCGTCGCTGGGTCGGCGTCGGGGGCCGGGGGATCAGCGTCGTCCATGCCGAAGCCATCCTGGCATCGCTGGCGCGCGCGTGCACGCGCGTGCGGCTTCGCGCTACCATCGCGGACATGAGCGCGGGCTTGTTCGACAACGCTGGTGACGCGCGGGCTTCGTCGACGATCACGATGGTCGAGGACGTGCTGATCGCGCTGGGACACTTCGTCAACGACTGCCGCACCGAGCCGGCCGGCGCGGTGGCGAGCTGGAAGGTGGCGCGGGGCTCGGCGACGATCGAGATCCGGCTGGTGGCGCGCAACCAGGCGAGCTACCTGCGGGTGGCGTCGGCGGTGATCTACGCCCAGCCCCAGACCGATCGCGCGGCGCTGTGGAGCGAGCTGCTCACCCGCAACGGCGAGCTGTGCGGCGTGGCGTTCGCGATCCGCGGCGATCAGGTGGTGCTGGTGTCGGAGCGCTCGACGCTCGATCTCGATCGCACCGAGGTCCACGACATGATCCAGCGCACGTCGACCCTCGCCGACGAGGTCGACGACGAGCTGGCCGGCCGCTACCACGCCGGCATGGGCGCAGTCACCGCGCGCTGACGAGGCCGGACGGCCGAGTGGGGCAGCCGTCGCGATCGCCTCGCTCGCCCTACTTGAGATCGCGGCCGCGCGGGCCTTCGTCGATCGTGATGCCCGACACCACGTTGGGGCACAGCGTGACTTCCTTGAGCTCGCGCACCAGCTGGCCCGACGAGCCGATCAGCTTGGCGTCGTGGATCACGACGAACTCGACGGACCCCGACGACGGCTGACACGACGCCAGCATGCCGACGATCTTCGCGCCGGTGTCGTACTCGAGGCAGATGCGGTGGCTGACCAGATCGTGGATCTTCGAGTAGTCGGGCATGACGCGGCGACGTATACCACGGCGCCATGGCCGACCGCGACGCGCCGACCGAGCTGCTCGTGGTGCGCCACGGCGAGGCCGACTCGAACCGCGACGGTCGGTTCGGTGGATGGAGTCCGGTGCCTCTCACCGAGCGCGGCCAGCGTCAGGCCCAGGCCGCCGCGATCGAGCTGGCGACCCGCGCGCCGGTCGCGGTGATCACCAGCGACGTGGTGCGCGCGACCCAGACCGCCGCGCCGATCTGCGCCGCCCTCGGCCTCGAGCCCCGCCTCGAGCCGGGCCTGCGCGAGCGCAGCCTCGGCATCTTCGATGGCCTGGCCTTCACCGAGGCCGAGGCCCAGCATCCCGAGCTGTGGGCGCGACTCATCGCGCGCGATCCGACCGTGCTCCCCGAGGGCGCCGAGACCGCCGAGTCGGTCTACGCCCGGGTCCGCGAGGCGTTGGTCCGCATCTGCGTCGAGCACGCCGGCCAGCGGGTCGTGGTGGTGAGCCACGGTCTCGCCATGTTCCACGCGTTGTCGTACGTATGTGGGCTCGGGGTGCCCCGCCCCGACGCGTCGGTGTTCGTCCTGGTCGACAACGCCTCGATCACCCACCTCGAGCACCGCGTGAACACGGCCGGCGAGGCTCGCTGGCGCATCGTCACGGTCAACGACACCGCACACCTGCGCGGCCTGTGACAGCGGCTGAGTAGTCCAACACTACGCCGACCTCGGCTCACAGAATCCGAGCCTTTTCAGCGGCCCGCCGGGATGCTTGGGTCGCTACCGATCGTCGTAGGGATCGTAGGCGCTGCCGCCACTTCCGGTGCCGGCGGGCGGCGTGGCGCTGCCCTTGCGCGACGGCGGGCGGCGTAGCGGGGTCACGTTGCCCGAATCGATGGGCGGGCTCGCGCTGGCGTCGAGCGCACCGGCGTCGATCGCGGAGCCGGCGTGGTTCGCCACCGCAGGCGGACCGCTCGTACCGGCAGCGTCGAGCGCACCGCTCGTACCGGCAGCGTCGAGCGCACCGCTCGTCCCGGCAGCGTCGGGCGCACCGCTCGTACCGGCAGCCGGCAACGCGCCGCCTTCCCGCTCGTCGCCGGGACGGGTCGCCACCACGATCACCGCGGTGACCGCCAGCGCGATCACGACCACCAACGCGTAGAATCCGGCCCGTCGCTGCACCGGCGGCACATCCAGCGACTGTCCGGCGCTGCTGCCCATCGTCGTGGCGGTCCCAGGGACGCTGGCGAGCGCGGCGAGCGCCACCCCGGCGCGAGGGCGCGGCACCGGCGGCGCCGCGAAGATTGCGTCGATCGCGTCGATCAACTCCAGCATCGAGCCGATCCGCTGCGCCACGTCCTTGGCCAGGCACCGCGCGGTCAGCGCCTCCACCGGCCCAGCGCACGCCGGGACCAGCGCACCGACCAGCGGTGGCGCCACGGTCAGGTGGCTGGCGATCAGATCGCCGGGCGTCTCGCCGGTGAACGGCGGCCGTCCGGTCAGCAGGTGGAACAGCACGCAGCCGAGCGCGTAGACGTCGGTGCGGTGATCGACGCCGCCAGCGCCGCGGCACTGCTCGGGCGACATGTACGCCGGGGTGCCCATGATCATCCCGGTCTGGGTCCGCGCGTGGCCCTCGTGATCGTCGCCCATGAGCTTGGCGATGCCGAAGTCGAGGACCTTGACGCGCTCGCCGGCCAACGGGTCGGGCACCAGGTAGATGTTGTCGGGCTTGAGATCGCGGTGGACGATGCCGACCCCGTGCGCCGCCGCCATCGCGACCGCGCACTGCCGCAACAGGCCGAGCGCGCGGCCCGGCTCGATCGGTCCGTGCTCGATCGCTTGCGCCAGGGTCTCTCCGCGCAGCAGCTCCATCACCAGGTAGGCGCGGCCCTGGTGCCAGCCGAAGTCGTAGACCGTGACGATGCTGGGATGATCGATGCGAGTCGCGGCCCGCGCCTCGTCGAAGAAGCGCTGGACGATGCGCTGGCTCTCGCAACACCCGGCGCGCAGCACCTTGATCGCCGCCGAGCTACCGAGCAGCGCATGGGCGCCGAGCCAGACCTCGCCCATGCCGCCGGCGCCGAGCCGTGCGGTGATACGGTAGCTGCCGAGCTGCTCGCCGATCACCAGAAGAACCAGTCGAGGCCGACCACCGCGACCACGAGCGTCGCGGGCACCACCAACTCGACATGGACGCCGAGCTCGAGCTGCGGCCGCGGAAACCGAACGATGAGCGGGCTGGCCCGCACCGCGAACCGCTTCTCGGTGATGGCGAAGTCGCCATAGCTCGACTTGATCTGATCGACGCCGGCGCCGACGCCACCGGCGATCGCGAACCGGCGGTTGAGCGTCCGTACGTAGTCGACCGCGATGCCGAACGCGAACACGTCGTCGAAGTCGCCGGGGTCGAGCGCCTGGTTGGGGTGCCGGTGGTACTTCACCGCGAACGAGCCGCGGATCACCGCGTCGGGCACGACGATGCCAGTGACGATGCGTCCGCCGAGCACGGGGTCGCCGTCGGAGGTCAGGCCGATCAGCGGCCCGATGCCGAGCGTCCGGGCCCGGCGCGCCGCGATCGTCGTCGGCGCATCCCGGGCTCCCGGCGGCGACTCATCGCGCGGCGGATCGGGATCGACTAACAGCGCCGCGATCGTCGCGGTGACGTTGGCCTCGCCGACGACCTCGACGGTCGTGGTCTGCGCCAGGTAGCGCGGCGCCTTCGCGACGAGGTCGTAGCGGCCGGGATCGATCGGCACCGCGGTGTTCCACACCGTCGTCGGTACCGCCACGCCGTCGCGCGTGATCACCAGGCCTGCGACCGCGGCGTCGGCCGCCAGCTCGATGCGCAGGAACGCGCGGCGCGGCGCGATCGCCTCGGCGCGCTTGCCAGCCTCGCCGGCGCGGACGCCCTGGTTCTCGCGATTGGCCAGCGCCCGAGCCTGGAGGAACAGCTCCCACGCCGACGCGAACCGGCCCTGGCGCTCGCGGCAATCGGCGAGGTTGAGCAGCGTGCCGCTCTTGGCCTCGATGGCCTGGCTGGCCGCGAGCTTCTCGCAAGCCTGGTCGACGCGACCGTCTTTCAGGAGCTGCTTGCCGTCGCGAAACAGCTGTTCGGCCGCAGGATCAGCGAGCGCGGCGCTCGTCGACGCTGCCCACAGTAGCGCCGCCATCGCCACGGATCGCCGGTCGATGCCCACGGCCGACTCTAGCGTAGGTGACGACCGCGGCGCCAGTCGCCGCGCGGCGGCGGGGCCGGCCCGGGCACCGCACCAACCGCCGGAGCTTGATGCGCCGTCGTCAGTCGGCACCCCCTACAGGGTCGTGTCGAGCACGACCTTCAGCCCCGAGGCCGGGATGGTCGTCTTGAGCTTGCCGGTGATGTCGCCGGGCTGCTTCGACATCGCGTCGGAGTCCTGATCGAAGCGGACCTGCACGACGACGTTGCCGGTGAAGCCGGTGCCGCCGATCATCGCCTGGGCCTCGGTGAGCTTCCACGGCATCGGCCAGGTCCCGGTGGCGATCAGCTTGTCGACGGCGATAGGCGGGCCCGCGCCCTCCCCGCTCGCCGGATCGACGGTGCGCACGCTGATGAAGATGGCGGCGCCGGCCACGATCTTGCTGCGCAGCGCGTCGGGCACGTCGATGACGCCCTCGAGCACCTTGCTGGGATCGACCGGCCGATCGGGGTCGGGCGCGGCCAGGCCCATCGCCGCCACGTCGACGCCACCGCCGCCATGCGGACTGTTGGCTTCGTTGCCGTTGAGCGGCGGCGCGCCGGGCACCCCGGCGTGGGGATCGACCGCTCCGCCAGCGCCGAGGGCGGGCGCGCCCGGCACGCCGGCGTGGGGATCGCCGCCCCCTGCCCCGCCCCCGCCGACCGCGGGCCCCATCGGCGCGGCGCCGCCACCGGGCGCGGGCGCTTGCCAGTCGGTGGCTGGCGGCAACGCGCCTTCGGGCTTCTTGCGATCGCACGCGGCCAACGGGAGAGCGAGAACCAAAACCGAGATCAGCGCGCGCTTCATGGCAGGCAATGTAGCTCACAGCGCGGCGAGCGCCGCCACGATGGTCACCGCGATCGAGCCGACCACGACCAGCCCGTCGACGAAGCCGCCGTAGCTCTGCAGTCGGGCCCGCCACGGCGCGGCGCCCTCGAGCTCCTCGCACGGCAGGCCGCTGGCCAGCGCGGTCCGCCGCATGATCTCGAAGCGGTCCCAGTCGCGCCTCGACAGAAACCAGGTCGAGCCGCGCCGGGGCTCGAGGGCGATGGCGTCGCGATACAGCCGCACCCGCACCACGCGCTCGGCCGCCATGCGTACGGTCAGCTCGCCCCAGCCCCAGCGCACGCCGTCGCTGGCGATGCCGACCCGGGCCCGCCGCACCGCCAGCGCGACCCCGCACACCAGCACCGCCGTGACCACGACGACGAGGCGGGTGCCGAAGGCGTCGACCTCGCCGCGACCCAACCGCTTGGCGCTGATCCAGATCGCGGCGCTGCCGACCGCGAGACAGAACGCGAAGCCGCGCAGCGCCCGCCGGCGCGGCCCCGGGCGCGCGGCGAACCAGCCGACCTGGACGCCGGGCAGGCCCAGGCCGGGCGGGGTGTCGACGACGCTCATCCGTCGACGGCAGCCAGGGCGTCGATCAGGCGCTGGCGCACCGCCTCTTCGAGGTCGGCGCCCAGGAGCTTCTTGCCGCCGGCGGTCACGTAGAACACGTCGGCGACCTTCTCCCCCTCGGTCGAGATCTTCGACAGCGAGATGTCGAGCCCCGCGTCGGCCAGGGCCTGGGTGATGGCGTGCAGCACGCCGAGGTGGTCGCGGGTGAAGACCTCGACGATCGTGGCGTCGGCCGACTCGCGGTTGTCGATGCGGATCTCGGTGGCGACCGCGGGCGTGACCCGGGCCGGCAAGCCCGAGGGCGGCCGGCGCCGCGCGATCAGGGCCGCCACCGCGCCCGCGGCCGGCACGCCGCCGTCGACGAACAGGGTCGCGAGGTCGGCCTCGAGCTTGGCCCAACGCGGATCGTCGGCGGGGATGGGCGCGCCGACCGAGTCGCGCACGTAGAACAGGTCGAGGGCGCGAGGGCCGGCCGGGGTCTCGGCGTGTCCGACCACGGCGCCCAGCACGTCGACGCGATGGGCGACCAGCGCGCCCGCGATCGCGGCGAGCACGCCCGGGGCGTCGGGCGCGACCACCGCGACCTCGCTGTGGCCGCGCAAGGGAAAGTGGAACGCGGCGACGCCGACGGTGGCGTGGCGGGCCCCGACCTCGGCGGCGAGCCGGACGTGGCGCGCGACCTGACGCGGCGTGAGCTGGGCGGCGAAGCGGGCGTCGAAGCCGTCGAGGATGGCGGCGAGCGGGCCCGGCGGGTCCGAGTCGCCGCCGACGGCCAGCGAAATGATTCTGGCAGTACGCTCGTCCGAGGACGGCGCCGCGCTCGACGGGTTGGCGGCCGAGCGCCCGGCGCGCTCGTCGAGGACGTCGCGGGTGCGCAGGTAGAGGTCGCGCAGGAGCTCGGCCTTCCAGGTCGACAGGCCGTCGGGCGCGGTCATCGCGGCGTCGCACAGCGTGAGCAAGTACAGCTGCGCGAGCCGCTCGCCGTCGCCGACCCGATCGGCGAACCGCGCGATGACCTCGGGGTCGCTCAGATCGCGACGCTGGGAGAGGTGCGACATCGTCAGGTGCTGGCGCACCAAGAACTCGGCCGCGACCACGTCGTCCTCGCCGAGCCCGAGGCGCCGGCCGATGATCGCGGTGATGATCGCGCCCTTCTCGGCGTGGCCCTTGCCCTGGGGCTTGCCGACATCGTGGAGCAGCGTGCCGAGCAACAGCGGCGCCGGGTGCGCGACCAGGGGATAGACCTGGGTCGCGGTCGGGTGCTCGGCGGCGAGCTCGCCGCGCCCGATGCGCTTGAGCATGGCGACCGCATAGAGCTGGTGCTGGTCGACGGTGTAGACGTGGTAGAGGTCGTGCTGCACGCGCCCAGTGCAGGGCGCCCACTCGGGGAGCAGCGCGTTGACCACGCCGAGCTGGTGCAAGGTCTCGAGCGCCGAGGGCTGGCCGCGATCGCCGAGGTCGCATAGCGCGTCGAGAAAATGGCCGGCCGCCACCGGATCGGCGCGCAGGGCCTCGCCGCTGGTTGGCGCCAGCTCGGCGATGACGTCGCGGGTGTGCCCGTAGACCGGCAGCCGCTCGGCGACCGCGACCCGGAACAGCCGCAGCATCTCGCTCGGGCGATCCGACAGCACCCGGGCGTCGCGCACCGCCAGCTCCCCGTTGAAGGTCAGGAAGCTGCCGTCGATGCGATGGATGCGCGGCTGGCGGCGCGGCGGTACGCGCGCGGTCTCGAGCAGGCGATCGGCGACCTCGCCCACCGCGCGCGCGTGCAGGTAGTAGTCGCGCATCAGCGCCTCGACGGCGGGCGCGACCGCGGCCCGCTTGCCGGCGGTGGCCGCGGCACCGGGATAGAGCGCGGGCGCCAGCGCCTCTTGCACCTCGAAGGTGAGCTGGTCGTTGCGGCGGCCGATCTGCAGTTGGACCAGCGCGCGTAGCCCGAGGAGGAAATCGCGCGCGGCCGCCAGCATGCCGGCCTGGCGACCGGTGAGGTGGCCCAGCTCGCGCAGCCGCACGATGGTCTCGCCGTGAGACGGCAGCGGCCCGGCTCGCAAGAGCCAGCGCGCGCGCGCGGCCCACAGCGCGGTGGCCAGATCGCGCAGCCCGCCGATGCCTTGCTTCAAGTTGGGCTCGAGCAGATACAGCGACGCGCCGAAGCGATCGTGGCGGCGCCGCTTCTCGACGGCGAGCTGGGCAATGAACTCGTTGGCGTCGCCGCCGGGCGCGACCGCGCTGCGGGTCGCGGCGCACAGCGCGTCGGTGAGCGCGGCGTCGCCGGCCAGGTGCCGCACATCGACGAGCGCGGTCGCGGTCGGCAGATCGTCTCTGGCCAGGCGCGCGCACGCCCGCGGCTCGCGCACCGCGTGACCGACGGCGATCTTGGCGTCCCACAGCGGATACAGCAGGCGATCGGCGCAGCGCTTGGCGGCGTCCTCGTCGCCGTCGTGGAGCACCAGGAAGTCGATATCGGAGAACGGTGCGAGCTCGCGACGGGCCCAGCCGCCGGTCGGGACCAGCGCGAGGCGAGCGTCGAGCCCCTCGACCGCCCAGCGCCAGCGCGCGGCGATGGCGTGATCGTAGGCGTCCGACAGCGCGGCCGTCACCTGCCCCCCGGGCCCGCCGGCGAGGAGTCCGGTCCGGACCTGGCTGCGCACCGCGACCAGCTCGGCGCGCAGCGCGGCGCAGGCCTCGGCGGTGCGCGGATCGAGCGCGTCGATGCGCGGATCGAGCTCGGCGGCGCGCGGATCGAGCTCGGCGTCCATCAGCGCGGCCGGCTCGGCTCGGGCTGGTACTGCACGACGAAGGCGCCCTGAGCCACCGCGCCGGGCCCGATCGCGACCACGCGGCGGAAGCGACCGCGCGCGATCGCGCCAGCGTCCTGGGGCTGCTGATGACGGAGCTGGGCGCCGCGAAAGCCGCGCAGCTCTTCCTCGATCGTGACGGTCACCGGCGCGTCGCCACGGTTGGCCACCGAGTACAGCACCTCGTCGGCGATCGCGGTGCCGTCATGCACCAGCTGGCGCTTGCGGCGAAAGCCGACGAGCGACGCCGACGCGGTGATCGGGATGCGGATCGCGTCCGGATCGAGCCGGTTGGCGGGCGGGACCAGCGCGCGCACCCCGCGCGCCGCGGCGGCGTCGACGACGATCTCGATGGGCCCGGGCACATCGCTCGGCCGCGGCGCCAGCGCCAGCTCGAGCCAGACCAGCCCGTGCGACGGCACGTGCCAGTAGTCGCTGACGTCGGTCTCGCCCGGCGACGCCAGCGCGCCCCGATAGACCCAGCCCAGCCGCGCTTCGCGCTCGACCGGCGCGCCGAGCACCAGCACCGGGCCGCCGCCCAGCGAGGCCTGGCCCCGCCACACCGAGACCGGCGCGGCCTGCCCGTCGGGGAGCCCGGCCACCAGCTCGATCGTGGCCGGGCGCGCGGTCCAAAACGGTGTCGCCACGATCGCGAAGCGGGTCGCCACCGCGAGCGAGCGGAGCTCAGCCCCGTCGACGCCGTCGGTCGGCAGGGTCGCGCGGTAGCTCGCCTGCCAGCCCACCCCGGGGCTGGCGTAGGCGATGCGCACCAGCTGCTTACCGGGCCGGCGCGCGTGGACGCGACACCGCAAGGTTGGCTGGCCACTCACGCCAGCGACCCGCACGCTGGCCAGCGCGCCCAGCGCGACCACGACCCGGATGCCGTCGGCGGTCTCGATCGCCGCCGTCGACGCGCGAACCGAAACCACCGGTCCGTAGACTGCGTCGCCGCGCCGGGTCCGGCCGTAGGCGACCCGGCCGATGAGCGCGGCGCCCTGCCCGACCGTCGCCGCGCTGGCGTCGTCGTCGTCCGTGGGCACCGCGCTGAGCTGCTCGACCTCGACCGCGCCGAGATCGTCGTCGGCGATCACGCCGACCATGCCGCCCAGCTCGCGCACGATCCCGGCGATCTCGGCGCCGCTGGCGGTCGTCATCGCGACCTGGTGCCCGACCAGCCACGCACCGGTGCCGAGGCCTCGATCGGCACCCAGCCGTTCGCACTGGCTGGCCTCGAACGCCCCGGGATCACCGGCGCTGGCGACCACGACGCTGTCGAGCTCGAGATCGCCCGCGACGTCGACGATGTCGAGCGTGCCGTCGCGCGGGACCTCGAGCACGCGGCGATCGTCGACGTAGGCGCGGCCACCGACGCCGCTGCGGTCGGCGTAGATCGCCACCGTCAGGCCCGCGCCCGCGACGACGGTCGGGTGACGCGGCGCCCCGCGGCACGCCACGATCAGGCCCAGGCCCAGGCCGAGCGCGACTTGGCGCATCACTCCTCCGCCGCGACGGTGTCGGCGGCGAGCCGGGCCGCATCGGCGACCGTCGCCCGGCCGGCCAGCACCGCGGCGAGGCCGTCGAGCAGCGGCATCCGCACCTTGGCGCGCTGGGCCAGCCGCATGCCGGCGATGGCGGCGCGCGCGCCCTCGGTGAGCCGGTCGGTCACGACCTCGCCCCGCGCCAGGGCCCGACCCAGGGCGTAGTCGGGATCGTCCTCGGTGCCGGACCGCACCAGCAGGTTGCCGAGCCCGGCCAGGCCGGCGAAGGTCCGAGCCTGACCGCCCAGCGCCTCGCCCAGCCGCGACGCCTCGGCGACCGCACGGGTGACCAGCACCGCGCGCGGGCCGGGCCCGACGTCGATGCCATCGGCCAGCCCGAGCGCGACGGTGTACGCACCGGCCAGCGCCGAGGCCAGCTCGACGCCGACCACGTCGCGCGTGCCGTACAACCGCAGCGCCGGCGGCAGGTTCAAGAGCCGGCGGGCCTCCCGCGTGACCTCGTCGAAGGCCGACGCGATCACCATCGACGCGAAGCGGCCGGCCGCCAGATCGCGCGGCGACGCCGGCCCGGCCAGCACGCCAGCCCGCAAGACCGGCGTCTGCGCCGCGATCACTGCGCTGACCCGCACGTCGTCGGGCGCCGCCAGCGCGCCGATGGCGTGGACCACCAGGTGGCTGCCGTCGAGGGAAGCCCCCAGCTCGCGCAGCCGAGCGGTCACGTCGGTCGACGTCACCGCGACGACCAGGAAGCGCGCCACCGCGGCCAGCGCGCTGGGCTCCTGGACCACCTGCACGCCGTCGGGGATGGCGACCTCGGGCAGGCGCGGACAGCGGCGGGTGCGCGCGATCGCGTCGGCCACCGCGGGGGTGCGGGTGTAGAGCGCGACCGGTCGCCCGGCCCGGGCCAACGCGACCGCGAGCGCGGTGCCAAAGCCGCCAGCCCCGACGATGCCGACGGTGTCGCCGCGGCTCACGACGCCGCCCCCAGATGGGCCAGGCGGTTCTGGTAGTAGAAGACTAGCTTCAGGTCGCCGACGATGAGCTGCTCGCCCGCGCGCGAGAGCACCGGTCGCTTGTGGTAGCCGCCCAGCGCGCGCACCGCGTCGTCGACGACGGCCTGGTCGCCCAGGCTCTCGACGCGCTGGTGGAACCGGCCGGCCTCGGGATGGGCCGCGAGCTGGGTTCGCAGGGCGCCGAGCCCACGGACCACGTCGGCGAGGGCGACCTCGCGGTTGGGCGGCAGGCGGGTGAGCCGATAGATGTCACGGGTGCCAGCCTGGGCGCACACCAGATCGTAGACCACGCGGGAGACCGCGTGCGTGGCATGGAAGACCGACTCGCGTGGATAGGCCGCGGCCAGGCGCCGCCCGAGCAGCCGCGTGTACTCGGCGTCGCGCTGGTCGTCGACGCGCACCGCACCATCGGCGCCCTGAAAGTAGCCGCGCAGATCGATCGACCGCCCCCTGCGATCGATCGACGCACCGTCGTCGTCGACGTCGTGGCCGAGCGGATCGAGGGGCCGCCCGAACCGGATCACGACCGCGCCCTCGTGGACCAGGATCTTGCGGACGAACTCGACGATGCGGCCGAGCCGCGAGAACTCGTCGTCGGTGATGATGTATCGGTTCTTGCCGGTCTCGGCGAGGTAGTCCTCGATGAGGGTCTCAGCCTCGAGGACCAGCCGGTAGTTGATGGTCGTCGGCACCACGTAGATCCGGCGCTGGGGCGCGCCCTCGGCGACCGAGTTGCGATACGCGGTGACCGCGGTGCCGAGGAGACCGAGCTTGAGCTGGCTCTCGATCACGTTGGAGCGGCAACGGGTGCCGCCGGGGAAGAACAGCGAGTGGTAGCCACTCTCGAGGAGCACCGTCGAGTACTCCTTGAGGATGTCCTTGTAGAGCTCGAAGCGCAGCCGGCGATCGACGCGGTAGGCGCCGAGGTTGTGCATGAAGAAGCTGATGAACGGATTGGTGAACAGGTTCTTGCCGGCGCCGTAGGTGACCGGCGGCAGGCCGGCCCGCTCGAGCGCGAGGCCCATCACGATCGAGTCCATGTTCGACGAGTGGGTCGGCGTAACGATGAGCGTGCCGCGCTCGGCCATCGAGCGCAGCAGGTCGAGCGGGCCCTCGACCTGGATGCGGCTGTCGAGCTCCGACAGCAGCCCGTGCACGCCGCCGCGCAAGCTGGCCAGCGGAGAGAACAGGAGGCCGAGTCCCGGCGTGAGCACCTTGGTCGCGAACTTGTAGACCCGCGGGTCGAAGTTCCCGACGATGTCGCGGCCGTAGTAGCGGAGGAGCTTGTGGAGCTCGTCGACGAGCTGGGGCTGGGTCAGGTCGCCGAGGCGACCGGCCAGCTCGCGCCACCGGTGCGCATCTTTGCCGCCCGCTTCGAGCCGGCGGATCTCGCTGACCGCGACGTCGTTGAGCACGTACTCGAGGGAATCATCGCCGCCGCGGCCGGCTCGCTCGACGAGGCGCTCGACGACCCGACGCTCGACCTCGCGCAGCACGCGCTCGCGATCCGCGTTGAAGCCGTCGAGCCGACCGCGCGCCTCTTGCACCGGCCGATCGCTGGACATGGGTCCTATTTAACACAGTCGCCAGCCGACTAGATTTCGCGCTTGCCCCCTCGCGTCGCCAAACCGCCGTGCTAGTGTCCGCCTCGCGTAGCGCTCGTGCTGGGTACGAGCGACGACGCGTACCAGGGTGCGGGCGTGGCGGGGACAGGCTCAGTGCCGTCCGCGCTGCGGCGCATGCCTCACGGGCGAAGACCAGGATTCGATGGCAACGACCAAGCGAAGCAAGGCCGGCGGTACTCCGAGCAGGAGCGCGCCCAAGGGTGGAGTCACGTCGACGAGCCGGGCCACAGCGCCCAAACGGCTCGAGGAGCCACCCAAGAAGGCGGCCGAGCCGGCCAAGAAAGCGCCCACCAAGGCCGTCGCGGCGAAAGTCGAGCCACCCAAGGCGATCGCGGCCAAAGTCGAGCCGGCCGTCGCGGCGAAAGTCGAGCCACCCAAGGCGATCGCGAAGAAGCTGCTCAAGAGCGTGCCGAAGGTCGACGCGCTGGTGGTAGAGGCGGTCGCGACGGTCGAGGTCGTGAAGGTCGCCCAGACGATCATCCCCGCAACCGTGGTCGCCCAGAC
>Ga0105048_10000768_pt1 | contig 50616 bp, 43 predicted proteins | sample MAT05_FD_78382 | JGI IMG/M metagenome (GOLD analysis project Ga0105048, IMG submission 78382) | Freshwater microbial communities from Lake Fryxell liftoff mats and glacier meltwater in Antarctica - MAT-05 | ecosystem: Environmental > Aquatic > Freshwater > Ice > Liftoff microbial mat | place...
CCGACCTCGTAAAACCAAAAACCGGCTTGATTACACCCTCGCCAACCCTATCACCAACTCACCCTCAGGGTGGCTGGTTTTGAAGTGACCACAACTGGCCGGTTTTGAAGTGACCGCTGACACTCTTGGCGCGAAACGATTCTGGCTGGGCATGGCTAAACTCAGCAATTACTTAACCACTAATGAACGCTAAGTAACGCTAATGACTGAAATTATACCGGATGACTCATATTATCTACCTTCAACTCAAAGGCGAACTGACCTATTTCCTGAAGAATTTGAATGAGCGAATATGAGCGAAAATAAGCGGTTCCAACGGCTGTTCTTAGGGTGATTGTTTCACACCCATTCCCGCCCGATGCTTACGCCGCGTCTTCGCTCGACTCGGACTTAGCGGTGCTCTTGCGCAGCGTGGGGCGACGTTTGCCGGACACCACCGCGGCGTCGATCACGACTTCTGTCACGTCTTCGCGCTGCGGGAGTTCGTACATCACTTCGAGCATGAGTTTCTCCATGATCGAACGCAGCGCGCGCGCGCCGGTCTTGAGTTCGATCGCCTTGGCGGCAATCGCTTTGACCGCGTCCGAAGTGAAACGCAGCTGCACGCCGTCCATCGCGAAGAGTTTGGCGTACTGCTTCACCATCGCGTTTTTCGTGCGCAGAAGAATCTTTTCCAAATCAGCAATCTGCAACTGGTCGAGCACGGACACCACAGGCAGACGGCCGATGAATTCCGGGATCATGCCGAATCTGATCAAATCTTCCGGCGCGAGCGCCTTCATCATTTCCTCGGGGTGCAGCGTGTTTTCAGTCTGCGTCTTGATCGCGGAGTAGCCCACATTGCGGTTGCCCATGCGGCGCTGCACGATCTGGTCGAGGCCGACGTAGGCGCCGCCGCAGATAAAGAGAATATTGCTCGTATTGACCTGCACGTACTCCTGGTTCGGATGCTTGCGGCCGCCCTGCGGGGGTACGTTGCACACGGTGCCTTCGAGAATCTTCAGTAGCGCCTGCTGCACGCCTTCGCCGGACACGTCGCGGGTGATGGAGACGTTCTCGGTCTTGCGCCCGATCTTGTCGATTTCGTCGATGTAAATGATGCCGCACTCGGCTTTTTTCACGTCGTAGTTGGCCGACTGGAGCAGACGGAGGACAACGTTTTCAACATCTTCGCCGACATAGCCCGCTTCAGTGAGCGTCGTGGCGTCGGAAATCGCAAAGGGCACTTCGAGGATTCGCGCGAGTGTGCGGGCGAGCAGCGTTTTGCCCGAGCCGGTGGGGCCGACGAGCAGGATGTTGCTCTTCTCGATCTCGACGTCGCTGAATTCGGGGGCGAGCGCGGCGGAGTCCTTGGCCGACGTCTGCGTCGGATCAAACATCAGTCGTTTGTAGTGATTATAGACAGCCACCGCCAAAACCTTCTTCGCGTGATCTTGGCCGATCACAAAATCGTCGAGCATCCGCTTAATCTCGGAGGGCTTGACCAGTCGCAGCGCGGGACGGGTTTCCGTCGCGGCAGGGAGTTTCACCTCGCGGTCAATGATCGTCTTGCAGACGTTGACGCACGAGTCGCAGATATAAACACCGGGACCGGCGATTATTTTTTTAACTTCCGTCTGCGATTTCCCGCAAAAGGAGCAGAGCGTCATGCGCGACGATTTAGCCATAAAATAAAATGAGAACGGAAAAGGATACGTGTCGAGGTGCTATTGCTGGTTTGTCAGCAATCGACACACCTTGACGGCGTTTTAGCCGACAACGTGTAAATAAGGAATCCGCCTGCCCCAATCAGGTGGTCAGGCGGATGTCAGAAATCACTCAGGCCACAGTGCCTGTCACTGCGATCGTCTGCGCCTCACGAGTCGATTCGACCACGTGATCGACGATGCCGTAGGTCTTCGCCTCGTGCGCCGTCATGTAATAATCGCGATCAGAGTCTTTTTCGATCTGGTCCGCAGTTCTGCCGGTGTGCTTGGCGATGGTCTCGTTGAGCACCTTGCGCCAGCGCAGGATTTCCTTCGCCGCGATGGCGATGTCGGAAGCCTGACCGCCCGCGCCGCCGGAGGGCTGGTGGATCATCACGCGGCTGTTAGGCAGCGCGAAACGCTTGCCCTTCGTGCCGGTGGCGAGAATCACCGTCGCCATGCTGGCAGCCATGCCGATACAATACGTGACAACGTCGCACTGAAGGAAGTTGATCGTATCATAAATCGCCATACCGCCGGTGACGACACCGCCGGGCGAGTTGATATACAGATGAATGTCCTTTTTGGAATCCTCCATCTGTAAAAACAACAGCTGGGCAATGACGTTGTTGGCGACCATGTCGTCGATCGGCGTGCCGATGAAAACGATGCGGTCTTTCAACAGACGGCTGTAGATGTCCCACTGACGCTCACCGCGACCGGTGTTTTCCCAGACAGTCGGAAGATAATAGCTCACAATAAAAGCCTTGGTTACGCTTGGATTAGGACTTCGGTTCGATTATTTTAACCGTAGCCTTAGAGACGAGTAAATCAAGGGTCTTGTCGAAAATGATCGACTGCTGCACGGAGCGCAGGCGATCGCGATCCTTCGACAAATCCTTCACGAGTTTGTCGGGGCGCGAGTTGTTCATCATCGCCTCGCGGTAGATGAAAGCATCGATGTCTTTTTCGGTGACGTTGATCTTCTCCTGCTCGGCGATACGGGCGAGGATGAGCTGGGTCTTCACGCGGACGGCGGCGGTTTTCTTGGCACTCTCGAAGAGTTCCTTTTTGTCCTTCTCGAACTGTTCCTGCGGCACGCCGCGGCGCATGTTTTCTTCGATGAAGCTACGCAGCACGTTCTGGGTTTCGCCCTCAACCATGCTCTCCGGCACCGCGAATTCGACCTTGGCCGTGATGGCTTCAGCGACCTGGCGGCGCTGTGCCTGGCGGTTGGCGTTTTCTTTGCGGGACTTAAGTCCGCCAGTGATCTTGGCCTTGAGCTCGTCGAGGTTGGACGCCTCGTGAGCCTTGAAAAACTCTTCATCAAGCGCCGGAAGGATGCGTTCGCGCACCTCTTGGATTTCGACGGCGTAGGCGGCTTCCTTGCCAGCGAGCGCGGGCACGGCGACGAAGTCGGCGGGGAAGTTGACCATCACGGTTTTCTTGTCGCCTGTTTTAAGACCGGCGAGCTGTTTGCCGAGGCCGGGGACGAGACCTTCCTGCACGGCTTCAACTTCTTCCCACGTCTGCGGGACTTTACCGTAAATCTGCTTGTCGGGCGCGATTTCGAGAATCGGTTTGCCCTCAACGGTGCCTTCGTAGGCGAGCTTAACGTAGTCGCCCTTGGCGGAAGCACGGTCAGCGACCTTAAAGTCGGCGCGTTCGCCGCGCATGCCCTCAATCACTTGATCGATCTCGGCGGCAGTCGGCTCGACTGGGAGAATCTCGATCGTGAGACTGGCGTAATCCGGCACAGTGAAGGTCGGGCGCACATCGAGCGTGAAGGTCACGGTCGCGGCCTTGTCGTTCTCGATTTCACCGGGGTCGACATCGGTCAGCGAAAGGACTTCGAGCTTCGACTGCTCCAAGCCGTCGCGATAGGCCTTGCTCACGACCTTCTGCTTAAATTCCTCAACGATCTGCTTGCCGTGATGCTTGATGATGAGCCCTGCCGGGGCCTTGCCGGGACGGAAGCCAGGCAGGCGGGCCTGCTTGGAAAACTCGGCCACGGTGGACTGATGCTCGGCGGCCACCTCGGCTTGATCGAGGCTAACCACGAGGCTCTTGCGGGTTTCAGAGACGTCTTTGATTTCGATGTTCACGTTGAAAATTTTTGACAGATTTTGCTTGTCGTAATGGGTCAAGCTACGGAAGGCCTCCGCTGCCGGTCAATGCCGGATTCACGCGAGATCGCGAATGGAGAAAATACACCATTGCCCTGTCAAATCTGGCCACATCTCCTTATTAAGAGCCAAAAGATGCCGTTAAATAGGCATCGCTCAGCCATAACCGTTCGCAGGACATCACCCCGCAACGCAACCCATCACGCCATGACCCGTCGCCTCCTTCCCCTTTGTGCCAGCCTGCTTCTCGCCGCCGCTTCGTCCTTCGCCGCCGCTCCGACGCGCGACGCCGCGATGGAGGCCAAAATCGAAAAACTGCTCTCGCAAATGACGCTCGAGGAAAAACTCGGGCAAATGAGCCAGCACCACTACGAAGTGAAACCCGGCGTCACCCTCGCCTCCATGCAAGATGCCGCGCGGCAAGGCAAGGTCGGCTCCTTCCTCAACCCCGACTCCGCCGAAACCGTCAACATGCTTCAACGCCTCGCCGTTGAAGAGAGTCGCCTAAAAATCCCGCTCATCTTCGGCCTCGATGTGATCCACGGCTACCGCACCCTCTTCCCCATCCCGCTCGGCCAATCGTGCAGTTGGAATCCCGAACTCATCCAGGCCGCCGCGCGCGTCGCCGCCAGCGAAGCCTCCACCGCCGGCATCCGTTGGACCTTCGCGCCTATGCTCGATATCAGCCACGACCCGCGCTGGGGCCGCGTCGCCGAAACCCTCGGCGAAGATCCTTTTCTCACCTCACGCCTCGGTGCCGCCATGGTGCGCGGCTTCCAAGGCGAAAACCTCGCTGATCCGCAAAGCCTCGCCGCCTGCGCCAAACACTACGTCGGCTACGGTGCCGCCGAGGGCGGTCGCGACTACAACACCACGCTCATCCCCGAACCCGAACTACGCAATACCTACCTACCGTCCTTCCGCGCCGCCCGCGAAGCCGGCGTGCAAACCTTCATGAGCGCCTTCAACGACCTCAACGGCGTGCCCACCTCCGGCAACGCCTTCACCCTGCGCAAAATCCTCCGCGACGGATGGGCCTTCGACGGCTTCGTCGTCAGCGACTGGAAATCCGTCGTCGAACTCATCCCCCACGGCTACGCCGCCGACGAACGCGACGCCGCCCGCCTCGGCATCAACGCCGGCGTCGACATGGAAATGGTCTCCACCACCTACCGAGAAAACGGCGAAGCCCTCCTGCGCGACGGCGCGATCACGCAGGCCATGATCGACGACGCCGTGCGCCGCATCCTCCGTGTGAAATTCCATCTCGGCCTCTTTGAAAACCCTTACACCGACACCTCGCGCAAACCCGTTTATCTCACCAAAGAAAGCCTCCACGTCGCCAGCGAACTCGCCACCCAAAGCATCGTGCTGCTCAAAAACGACCACAACACGCTCCCGCTTTCACCCGACACTAAAACCATCGCCCTCCTCGGCCCGCTCGCCGACAGCGCACTCGACATGCGCGGCTGCTGGTCCTGCGCCGGCGAGGCCAAAGAGTGCCGCACGCTGTATTCAGTTTTCAAAGACTACGTCAGCCCAAAAACCCGCGTACTCTTTGCCCCCGGGCTGCCCAGCGCCAACAGCCTCGCCACCGCCGGCATCGCCGCTGCCGTAAAAGCCGCCCGCAAGGCCGACGTCGTCGTCCTCTGCGTCGGCGAGGGCCACGATCTTTCCGGCGAAGCCCGTTGCCGCGCCTTCCTCGACCTACCCGGCGCGCAGCAGCAACTCGTCGACGCCGTCGCCGCCACCGGAAAACCGCTCGTGCTCGTCGTCTTCGGTGGCCGCCCGATCACCTTCGCCCGCGCCGCTGACGCCGCGCAATCCGTCCTCTTCGCCTGGCATCCCGGCACCATGGCCGGCCCCGCCCTCGCCGACCTCTTATTCGGCCGCGCCACCCCGTCCGGAAAGCTCACCATGACCTTCCCCCGAACCGTTGGCCAGATACCGATCTACTATAATCATAAAAACACCGGACGCCCGACCGACTTCACCGAAGAAAAACGCGGCATCCCCGTCGGCACTCCGCAAAACACCGAGGGCTACTATTCACGCTACCTCGATGTACACTCGACGCCCGCCTACCCCTTCGGCTACGGCCTCTCCTACACGACCTTCGCCTACTCCAGCCTCAAACTTGGTGGCCCCAACGAAAATGGCACGTGCACCATCACCGCCACATTGACCAACACCGGCTCGCGCGACGGCGTGGAAATCGTCCAACTCTACACCCATCAATTCACCGGCAGCCTCACGCGCCCAGTCAAAGAACTGAAAGGCTTCCAGCGCATCGCGCTCAAAACAAGTGAAAGCAAAACCGTCACCTTTGCGCTACCGAAACAATCGCTTGGTTACTACAACGGCGAAAACCGCTTCGTGATCGAACCCGGCCGCTTTGAACTCTGGCTCGGCGGAAGCTCCGAAACCGGCCTGCACACCGAGTTCACGCTAAAGCCCTAAAGAACGAAGCTGGGCCGAACCGATTTTGAACACCAAGAACGCAAAGAAACAACCACCGACCACAAACCTTTGAGTTTACCCCATTCAGCTAGTTCCATCGATACTGGAAGGCAATTTATTAAGCCCAATGAAAACCTTCGGCGCTCTGCGCCTCTGCGAGCGTAATTGATTGCAATCGAAAAAACTGAATCTCTCGCAGAGCCGCAGAGCGGTGTTCGGTACATGAAACAGAACGCAAGTTTTACCAGGTTGGATGCGCAAGCCATCTGCCCGTAGCGACAAGTAGGGTTTCGCTCCATAGCGGCCGTTCAATTTAAGAGGCATCGTAAACAGGCAACCCAAAGTCAGCCTAACGCCCGCACGCGCGGGTGCTCGGCCACACGTAAACGATCAACCCTCCTACTCAATTCTATGAACAAAAATTTCTCCACGCCGACACATACGGACATCGGACAACGCGCTCAGAAAATCTGGCAGGATTGTCACTGTCCCCAAGGGCGAGATTTGGAAATTTGGCTCGAAGCCGAGGGACAGCTCTCGGGCGAGGCCAACACCACGACTCATGATAGCGAGCAACAAACCGAGGCCGAACGCATAAAGTCAGAAACAGCGGCAGAAAGCGTGGTCGAGTTTGCTATCTCCCCCGCATCGCCGGACGAAGACGCGGTGCAGGCTGCGCTGCAAACAACCGAAGCGAGGTCACCCAAATATCCGCATAAAACGGCATCGAAAAACAAACCACCAGAAACAGGTAAACCGCTCTGGAACAAACCGCATTCCTCCTAAACCCGGCTAAAAACGCCCACCACCCGCTGCACGTGCTTCCAGCACACCGACTCCGCTCATCTCTTCGGCGGAGCCGGGTGTTGCTCCTTTTCCTGATCGTCATCGTCTATATAAAATCGATGCAAGATCCGATGAAATAGGGGCAAGAGCAAAAACCCAACCGCTGCCCCCTCGCAACAAAGGCGTATTCGCCGCAAAAATCTCGCCAGCCAAGCTCTCAACCAAGCAGCTTCTCGTAGGCGGTGGCGTCGAGCAAATTCGCGGGACTGAGCGGATCGGCGAGCTTCAACTTGAGTATCCAACCACTCTCATAAGGATTCTGATTCACGGTCTCAGGCGCGGAATCGAGGGCGCTATTCACTTCCATGACAGTGCCCGCGACCGGCAGGTAAAGATCGGAGGCCGCCTTAACCGACTCAACCACACCAAAGACCTCGCCCGCCTTTAGGCTAGCGCCGACTTTGGGCAATTGCACATACGTGATGTCGCCCAAGCTCGCCTGCGCGTAATCGGTGATACCGACGAGCGCCGTGCCATCGCCCGCGGGATTCAGCCATTCGTGTGATTTGACGTAGCGGAGATCGGAAGGGACGCTGCTCATGACGTTTTTTTGAGTTCGATGAAGGGAGGCTTGATCAGGGTGAGAGGGATTTTTGCGCCGCGAATGTCGACCGCCAATTTACGCACCACGGTGGAGGTGCCGACAATAGCCGAACCAATCGCCTCATTTAGCACGGGCGACAACGTGCCCGACAAGACGGAGCCCACGGTCGATTCGCCGGCGTCAGTCACATGCGCGCCCGCGCGCACGATGCGGCGGTCGCCGGTTTTAAAAAACACGACATGACGCACAGAACCGATCTTGGCCTCATGCGCGAGCGCCTCGCTACCGATGAAACCGCCAGCCTTGTCGAGCTTGACCGTCCAGCCGAGGCCCGCGGTCAACGGAGAAATCTCTTCGCTCAACTCGTGCCCATAAAGTGGATACCCTGCCTCCAGCCGCAGGCTGTCGCGCGCGCCGAGTCCGGCCAGCTCCAGCCCGTGCGGAGCGCCTGCTTCGAGCAGCGCCTTGGCCAGTCGCTCGGCGTCCGCCGCCGGGTGGTAAAGCTCGAAACCATCTTCACCGGTGTAGCCCGTGCGACTGAGCAGGCACTGCACGCCGGCGACTTCGCCCTCGGTAAAATGATAGTACTTGATCGCGTCGAGCTTCACGCCGGTGAGCGATTGCACGATGGCGACGGCCTTCGGGCCCTGCACAGCGAGCAGCGCGTAATCGGCAGAACGATCAGTGATCGTCACGTTAAAGGCCTTCGCCTGCTCGCGAATCCAAGCAAGATCCTTGTCAATATTGCCCGCGTTAATGCAGAGAAAATAGTCGTTCGCGCCGCGCATGTAGACGAGCAGATCGTCCACCACACCGCCATTTGCGTAGCACATCGGCGAATACAGCACGCGCCCGGGGAAGAGTTTCGCGACGTCATTGGTCACGAGGCGATTTAAGAACTTCAGCGCCTCAGGCCCGCGCACATCGACTTCGCCCATGTGGCTAACGTCGAAAAGTCCAGCGGCGCGGCGCACGGCCTTGTGCTCCTCTAGAATACTCCGGTACTGCACCGGCATCTCCCAGCCGGCAAAATCTACAATACGTCCGCCATGAGCGACGTGGAAGGCGTGGAGCGGTGTGCGTTTCAGGCTCATCGAATCCAATACGGGCCAGCCTCGCATCCGGAGCAAGGAACTTTTGCGGAAGTAGCGCCCCACTTTAGATTCGTAAACCCGCCACAACCCTTAAACTGCGCGCATGCTCTGGTTTATTTTGGCGATCTCGCTCACCCTCGCCGTCGTATTTATCTGCTCGATGATCGAAGCCATGGTTTTCAGCACCACCATCGCTGAAATCGAAGCCCTCAAACGCTCCCTGCCACGTATCGGCGGACTGCTCGAATCGATGAAGCTGAACATGGACGAAACCATCTCGACCATTCTCACCGTCAACACCATCGCCACCGCCCTCGGTTCCGCCGTGATCGGCGCCATCGGAGCGCACCTCTTTCCCGAGCGCCTCCTCGCCATCGTGATGATCGGCTACGGGGCAACGCTACTCATCCTCGCCGAAGTAATCCCCAAAACCATCGGTGTCGTCTCTCGCAAAACCTTGCAGCCTTCGCTCACCTACCCGCTCTGGCTCATGTGCCGCACCCTGCGTCCAGTGACCTACCTGTGCAACCTCGTCGTACGCCTCGTCATCACAAAACCAGTCGAAACCGAGAAATCCGACGAGGAAATCATCCTGCTCGCCGAACGCGGAGCGCTTCAAGGCACGCTCTCCAAAAGCGAATCCAACATCATCACCAACGCCCTCTCGCTCGACGATGTGCGCGTGAGCGAGCTCATGACGCCCCGCACCGTCGTCACCGCGCTCAAAAACCATTCCACCGTGGGCGAAATTTTCCGCGAATTCCCCAACATCCCCTTCGCCCGCATTCCTGTTTACGGGAAAAGTATCGACGACATCGTCGGCCTTGTCCGCCGTCGCGATCTACTCAAAGCCAAGGCCAACGACCTCGATTTCGAACTCATCGAAAAGCTGATGCAGGAGATCAACTTCATCCCCGAAACCGTCACTGCCGCCAACGCCCTGCAGGTCTTCCTCAAAACCCAGCAGCAACTGCTCGTCGTCGTCGACGAATTCGGTGCCACCGCCGGCGTCATCACCATGGAGGACGTGATGGAACACCTCCTCGGTCGCGAGATTTTCGAGAAAGACGACGTCGCCGTCGACATGCGCGAACTCGCCCGCGCCAAGCTGCAAAAACAAAACCGCAACCGCCGCCACGGCGACACCGGTAGCACGCCGCACGGCAAAAGCTAAACCAACGCCTAGCACCACGACACCCGTCAGTTTTTCTCTTCGCATGACTCTCCTCGCCTACTGGCAGCACAGCCTCAGTCCCTTCGTGCCCCACCTGCAATTCACCGAAAACATCGGTGTGCGTTGGTACGGCCTCGCCTACGTGCTCGGCTTCGTCGGCGGCGCCTGGTTTTTCCAGCGCAGCGCTAAAGCCGGACGTTCACTGCTGGCCGCGGACAAAGCTTGGGACTTCATTGTCGTCCTTGTCGCTGGCGTGATGATCGGCGGACGGCTCGGCTCCTTCGTTTTTTATCATCTCGGCGACCTACTCCACGATCCGCTCAGCCTCTTTCGTGTCTGGGAGGGCGGCATGGCCAGCCACGGCGGCTTCATCGGGCTGGCGATTGCCCTTTGGTGGTATGCGCGCCGTCAGCGTCTCCCCTTTCTCCACCTCACCGATCTCACCGTCGCCATCGGACCGCTCGGCCTGATGCTCGGCCGCATCGCCAACTTCATCAACGGCGAGCTCTGGGGCAAACCCGCCGACGTGCCGTGGGCCGTCCTTTTTCCACAAAGCCCCTGGCCGCTCGTGCCGCGTCATCCCTCGCAGCTCTACGAGGCCGCGCTCGAAGGCGCGCTGCTGCTCGCCTGCACGCAAGCCTGTTTCTGGCGCAGCACTTTTGTACGCAGGCACCCAGGCCGCCTCACCGGCGTGTTTCTCGTCGGCTATGCGCTTGTGCGGATCTTCTGCGAACTGTTTCGCGAACCCGATGCCGAGCTCATCCTCGGCCTCAGCCGCGGCACGTTCTATTCGGTTTTCATGCTTCTAGCCGGTATTGCTTGGTTGTTGGTCGTTCGCCGAAATCCTCCCGTGGTAATCAAGTCCCCGGCGGCTCTGTCCTCCACCGCACGCTCCTGCGCGACGGGCCACCGAAATGACATGAAGGCTTGATTCCCGTCGCAGAGCTGTTCATCTGATAGGCTATCTCAAGATAGCCTCTATGCTCACTGAACGCCAAGAATCGATTTTGGATTTTGTCCGCGAATACCAGCGGGCTCAAGGCACCGCGCCCTCCACCCGCGAAGTTGCCCGTCACTTTGACTGTGCACAGCCGACCGCACTCAAACACCTGCAAGTCCTCGCTCGCAAAGAGGAGCTGGAAAAACTCGCCGACGGGAAATGGGGCTTCAAAGGCACGATCACTCAGCCTCATCTTTTTGAAGCTCCCATCTACGGTGCGATTCCCGCCGGACTGCCTGCGATGCAGGTACAAGATCCGGAAGAAATGATCACGATTGATCCGGCGATGTTTGGCCTGAGCAAACCTCATCCCGGACAGTTTTGGTTTTTGCGCGTGATGGGTGACTCGATGATCGGCGCGCATATTTGCCCCGGCGATCTTGTCGCCTTGATGCGGCGAGATCCCAAACCAGGCGACATCATCGCCGCTTTGGTTGATGAAACAACGACCACCCTAAAGCGACTGGTGAAAGAAGGAGGCCGCCTGCTCCTGCGGGCCGAAAACCCACGTTACGCCGACATCGTGCCCAAACACTTCGAAAGCCAAGGCGTCGTCGTCGGCATCCTGCGTCGAAGCATATCCTGATCCGCCACCCGCATCGGCTCGCCCGATCAGTCCGAAAAACCGCAATTAGAACGACCGAGAATAGAAGAAACAAAGGATGCAGGCCGTGAGGTGGAGGAATCGTTGACCGTGATGGATGCAATTGAGCCAAAACGCTCCCCGTAGCTAATTATTACCCTTCGCTTCTTCGCAGTTCAAATCCAACGGCGGGATCGAAGATCAAATCTCTATTTCCAAATCAGCTCTAAAAAGCTCTAAAATGGCGGGCGCGAACGTAACGGCAAAGTTCGCAAGGCGTCGCAAAAACGGTGGAGTTTTTCGGCGCTTTTAATCCCAGGGACACTTTCGACGCCGCTATTCACGTCCACGGTACTGGCGCCCGTCGCAGCGAGTGCGGCGAGGATATTGTCTGGAGCCAAACCACCGGCCAGAATCCAGTTCAGCCTCGCATACTCCGTTTTCATCCGGGCAAAGGCCGACCAATCGCCTGCTTGGCCGCTGCCGCCAAAAGAATCGGCCCGGTAGGTATCCAAGAGAAACGTGTTGGCGAGGGCGAAGAGCGCGGGCTCGATCGTTGCTCTTTGCGGCAGGCGCGGGGCGAGCCAGAGTTTTTCCGGCGTCACGGCCGCGGACCACGCTTCGACGCAGGACCGTGGCGTTTCCTGCGGAAAATGAAACTGAAAGCAATCAAAGCCTGCGTCTTTTAGCCGTGCCACTTCCTGCGCGGTCGGCTCCACCGCCACCGCCACCTTTGGCTTGAGCGGCAGGTGCGCCGACATCGAGCGATACGTTTCCAACGACACGTAGCGCGGCGATTTCGGATAAAAGATGAACCCAAGATAATCGGCGCCGCATTCGGCCGCCAGCACCGCATCCACTTGTGAGGTGAGGCCGCAGACTTTGAAGCGCACGCCGTTGATCATGGTGAATTCACTCTAAAAAGGACGATCTTGCAAACCGCAACCAGTACGAACGCTCCGAGGCACAGCGCCTCGGACTGCGCGAGCAAGCTCGCGGCCTACGAAAGATCGTCTTTTTCGGCTGCCCATCTGGAAAATTAAAACTGGTTCACCGCGGCGATAACGTGATCGACTTGGGCATCGGTCAGTTCGGGGAAGATCGGCAGGCTGACCACCGTGGCGCAGGCATTTTCCGCAACAGGTAGCGAGCCGACTCCGTAACCGAGGTCGGCGTAGCATTTCTGCTGGTGGAGCGGCACAGGATAAATCAGGTCGGTGCCGACTTCGTGTTTATTGAGGTGTTCGCGCAGCGCGTCGCGGCGTGGGTGGCGAATCGTGAACTGGTGAAACACGCTCTGGCCGTAGTCGGGCTGCGCAGGCAGGATCGTATCGGCAAGTTTGATACCGGCGAGATAACGCTGCGCGATGGCCTGACGTCGGGTGTTCCAGCCGGCAAGATGAGGGAGCTTCACATTGAGCAAGGCGCCTTGAAAACCGTCCATCCGGAAGTTGCCGCCGACAATGTCATGATAGTAGCGGCGGTCCGAACCATGCACGCGGATGTGGCGGGCCGTGGTGAACACGTCGTCGCGGCGCGAAACCAGCGCCCCACTCTCGCCGCAACCGCCGAGGTTTTTCGTCGGATAAAAGCTGAACGTGCCGACATCGCCAATGGCGCCGACAGGCGTGCCTTTGTAGCGGGCGCCGACGGCCTGCGCGCAATCTTCGATCACGAACAGGTTGTGCTTCTTCGCCACCGCCATGATTTCGTCCATACGGGCGGGTTGGCCAAAAAGGTGCACGACCACGATGCCTTTGGTGCGAGGCGTGATGGCGGCTTCGAGTTTCGCGGGATCAAGATTGAATGTGCCCTCCTCGACATCGACAAACTTAGGCGTCGCCCGCACGTAGCTGATACCCCAAGCCGACGAGATAAAGGTGAAGGGCGGCACGATCACTTCGTCGCCGGGGCCGAAGCCAGCAATCATACAGGCGATATGGAGCGGTGAGCTGCCGCTGTTGTAGCCGAGCGCGCGCGGATAACCGAGCGAGGCCGCGAAGTTTTTCTCAAAGTCCTCCACATCTTTCCCGAGGCAAAAACGGTTGCCGTCATAGGTCGCGGTCAGTGCGGCGAGCGCTTGTTCGCGAAGGGCTTTATGCTGCAACGAGAGATCGAGAAACGGGACTTTCATGGCTTGCCTGTTATCTTCGCTCCATTTTACCCGGAAGGGAAAGGCTCATTTCTCTTCCGGCAAAAAAAGGGAGCGGCGCGTTCTACCGCCCGCCCCCTGATCAAACACACACTAACTACCAGACACAGATATTTCGAGTTCAGCGATCACGTAGGAACGTAGCCAAGTAGGGGCGTCGACGCTGTCAGGAGTGATCGCATCGATTTCGTAGATGAAATTCACAAACTGCCGCGCGGCTTCTTCGGCGGAGAGCGTTTCCGGGATGTGCGCGGCGGCGCGAGAGGCCTGTTCCAATTCACGCAATAACGACCAGACCGCAGTAACGGCCGGCGCGTTCTTCACGGGGTGCATGCTCCGCATGAGGATGCTTCGCACGTGATCGCTAAAAATCTCCGCTTTTGTTTTCATCTATAGGCTCCTCTCTTTGGACTTTAGGGGTTCAATAAGTAACTGTCGCACGGTCCCACACTGGCTCCCGCGGACTGAGGTTTTTACCCTAGTCCCGCACCCTTTCTCGGCAAGCAAATGCATCGCACTTAGGAACAATATTATCATATAAATGCTCTGCAATACCGTAACTTATGTAAACCCGTACGCAAAAATAGGGTAATTGCCATAAACACAAAAGGGAAAGCCATGACGATGCCGTGCTTCCGTCCATGAGCTTGCAAAAACGAGGCTTATTTCAGCATCCGCAGTCGCCGATTCTTTAAGGGGAATTGCAGCGTCACCAGCGTGCCCACGCCTTCCTTGCTCTCGATGCCGACCTGGCCGCCGTGTTCGCGCATGATGCGCTGCACGATCATCAGCCCGAGTCCGTGGCCGCCCTGCTTGGTGGTGTGATAAGGTTGGAAAAGCCGCACGAGATCTTCCTGTTTGATACCCGCGCCGGTGTCACCGAAGAGCAAATACACGTTATCGTCGTCGGCGCGGGTCTTGATGCGCAGGCAACCGCCGGACTGCATGGCTTCGAGCGCGTTTTTGATGAGGTTGAAAAAGACTTGTTTCACCTGATTTCGGTCGGCCTTCACCACAGGCAAATCCGCCGGTGTCTCCACCTCCACAGTGATGCCGCGGTCCGCGATTTCCTGCTGTTGAAAACGCAGGACTTCATCGAGCACCTCGGCGAGGTGGGTGTCGGCGAGGTCGGGCGGTTGCGGGCGGATCGCGTTGAGAAAATTCGAGATGATCCCGTCGAGCCGCCGCACTTCCTCCTGACAGACGCGGATCGAGTCATCCATCGCGGCCATTTCCTTGGTTGGCGCGGCCTTCAGTTTTTTCAAACGCCGCTCGATGAGTTGCAGGTGAATCGTGAGCGAATTGAGCGGGTTGCCCAATTCGTGCGCCACACCCGCCGCAAGCAGGAGGACCGACGAGGTGCGCTCGTTTTCGATGCGTTCCTCGGTGGTCTGTTTGTCTCGGGTGATGTCGCTCAGGATGACGGCAAATCGCCGCGTCGCGCCCGCACCCTCTTGCTGAAACGGCACCATATACAGCCGCACCGAACGCGGTTCCGGGTAGGAAAGTTCGATCTCGCGCGCCACCACCGGAAGCGATGGAGCGGTGTCGTCGAGCGCGTTTTCGAGTGAGGGACGCAGCCCTGGAACCAGCCGCCAGAGAATCGCGCCGCTTAATTCGTCCTCGCGCAGGCCGATAATACGGTGAGCAGCATGATTTGCATATTCGATTTCCCCCTTTGCGCTGATCACCAGCACGCCCTCTTGGAGCGTATTGAAAATATTTTCGAACAACCCGCGTTCACGCGCGAGCCGTTGCACAAGGTTGGTCAGATTGACCGTATCCAGCGTGTCGAGACGGCCAAGCACGCGATCCAACGAGGTATGTTTTTTCACGGCCATGCGAAAAGGAAAAGCAAACCGTCCGCACGTTGCAACTCGGAGACTCGCCGGGTCAAAAAAACCACCAGCCTACAGCAAGGCTTGTGACTCAACGCCAGTCCGACCATTTCTAAATTATGAAGCTAGAGCGTATCGGCATTCTCACGGGCGGCGGCGATTGCCCCGGCCTCAACGCAGTCATCCGCGCCGTGGTTAAATCCGCGTCACGCCTCGGCTGGGAAACCCTCGGTTTCCGCGGCGGCTTCGAGGGGCTGCTCTCGCCCGTCTCCTACCATGCGCTCGATCACCGCGAAATGGGCGCGCTGCTCACCGCGGGCGGCACCGTGCTCGGCACGACCAATCGCGGCCGTTTCTCCGCCAAAACTGGCCACGGCCAGAAAGCGGAAATCCCCCGCGAAATCCTCGATGAAGCGAAACGAAATTTCGACGCGCTCGACCTGCGCGGACTCATCTGCGTCGGTGGCGACGGTTCGCTCACCATCGCCCAGGCACTCTACGAACACGGCATCCCCGTCGTTGGCGTGCCCAAAACCATCGACAACGACCTAGAGGCCACGACGATCACCTTCGGCTTCGACTCCGCCGTGGCCTGTGCGACCGACGCACTCGACCGCCTCCACACCACCGCCGCCAGCCACAACCGCGTCATGGTGCTCGAAGTCATGGGCCGCTACGCCGGCTGGATCGCCGCGCACTCAGGCATCGCTGGAGGTGGCGACATTATTTTAATCCCGGAAATCCCGTTCAACTACGACTCCATCTGCCGCAAAATCGCCGAGCGCGAGGCCATGGGGAGGCTCTTCACGCTCATCGTCGTCGCGGAAGGCGCGCGCGCCCAAGGCGGCGATTTTGTTGCCAAAGAATCTTCCGCCAAAGACCACGAGATGCGCCTCGGCGGCATCGGTGCCGTCGTCGCCGATGAAGTCAGCCGACGCACCGGCAAAGAAACGCGCGTCGTCGTGCTCGGCCATCTACAACGCGGTGGAGGCCCAACCACCTTCGATCGGCTACTCTGCACGCGCTTCGGCGTAAAAGCCGTTCAGCTCATACAAGAGGGGAAATTTGGATACATGGCCGCCTCGCGCCCGCCCGACACCGTCGCGGTGAAAATCACCGAAGCCATCGGTCGCCTGCGCACCGTACCGCCCGACGGCGACATCATCCACACCGCGCGCGCCCTCGGCATCTCCTTCGGCGCAGACTGAGCGAGACGGCGCAGCTACTCTATTTTTTATCCCCGCGCCACCAAGACATGCGCGGCCTGACGCAGCACGTCGCTCTTCGATTTTTTCTGCGCGCTAGCGAGGGCGTTGAGCCGCACCACCTCCGCCTGACTAAGCACCGTCAGACGATCACTGCCATCGCGGTCCACCCATTTGACTTGGTGCGTTTTTTGGCGTGAAGCCTTCACCAAATCGCGTAAAAAGGCCTGATCTTCCGTGTCGTTTTCCATAGACGACAGTCTGTGACCGCCGCGCTTAGCAAGGTCAAGGCAACCGCCAGCTCCGACGGGCAAGCGAAGCCATTGATCATTGCCTACCATAAACTTGGCCAGTATTGCCGCCTTCAAGTGAACGTGAGCGCCAGAAACACGCTATTCACGCCCTTTATGGAGACCACATCCGGACGCAGTGATAAGCTTATACCATCCATAAGTTTTATTTTCACGTCGCACCTTGACAGATGCAAAAGTACAAAAGGGAACGATGCCAGTTCTGTTAGGTCATCAGCCCTAGCACCACGGCCTCGTTCAAAGAAAAGTGCAGTGGAAACACTCAACAATGAAAGCAGTTATGGCTACTCAGACGAAATCCCATCGTAAGTATGCAGCGTCGGACGAAACCGATTCTAACGAATCCTCCGCTCCAGTCGCGGTGATCACCACCCCGATCGACGCGCCTCCGTCCTTTCTCGAGAAAAACGAGCCCGCGCCCGCCGAGCAGGCCGCTCCGCTCGAACGCAGCAACCTCCAGCTCTATCTCCAGGAGATCGGCAAAACTGCCCTCCTCACGCCCAAGGAAGAGGTCCAACTCGCCCGACGCATCCGCAAAGGCGACAAGGCCGCTCGCGATCACATGATCTCGGCCAACCTCCGCCTCGTCGTCAAGATCGCCTACGACTACAAAGACTTTGGCCTGCCGCTGCTCGACCTCATCAGCGAGGGCAACATCGGTCTGATCAAAGCCGTCGAACGCTTCGACCCGCGCAAAGGAGGCAAACTCAGCACCTACGCCGCCTGGTGGATCAAACAATCCATCAAGCGCGCCCTCGCCAACCAGAGCAAAACCATCCGCCTGCCCGTCCACCTCGTGGACAAAATCTCCAAGATGCGCCGCACCGCCATGGCGCTCACCGAAGAACTCGGTCGCGAACCCACGGACGAAGAGTTGGCCATGGAGCTCCAGATCCCGACCAATAAAGTCGCGCACCTGAAGTCCGTCAGCACGCGCCCGGCCTCACTCGACGCGCCCATCGGTGAAGACGGCGACTCCTCGACCTTCGGTGAAATCGTCGGCGACGAAAACGCCGCCAGCCCCTTCGAATCGCTACGCGAGAGCAACCTCAACGCCGACATCAAAGCCATGGTTGATTCGCTCGAACCACGCGAAGCCGAGATCATCCGCCTGCGCTTCGGCCTCGAAGGCGCGAGCGAGCTCACCCTCGAAGAAGTCGGCCAAAAATTCAAAGTCACCCGCGAACGCGTCCGCCAGTTGCAAAACATCGCCCTCTCCAAAATTAGAAAGGCGATGGCGATCAACGATACTCAGCGCTCAGTGGAAGAGATCGAAATCGACGACCGCCAGCGTCAGCGCATGGAAATCATCCGTGAGTTCATCGAGTCCAAATCGAGAAAAACCGGGCGCAATTAACTCAGCTCCACCGAGGTGAAAAGCTCAGGCCGCCGCGTTTCTACCGGCGGCCTTTTTCGCGCCCAAGAAGCCGCCCCCCGCCCTCACTCCCACAACCACAACCCGGAGCCAAGAGTAACCTAATAGGTTACTCTTGGCTCGGAGGATTGCCCTCTCTTCACGAGGTTAATCACGCTGAAATACAATCAAATCACGCCTTCGCGAAGGATCTCCACGCGTTCCCTGGACCTAGCATCACGAAGCGACCGCCGCGTTTTCCCGCTTTCCTGACGAAGCGAATCCGCTCTTACTGCCCCGCGATGTCGCAGAGTTTTGCCCGCATCGTCTTCGCCCTGACCGTGGCTTTCTTCGCCACGTTCTTTCTGTGGCCGATTTTCCTGATCCTCAAGGAAGGCGTCGTCGACGCCAACGGCCACCTCACCGGTCGATATCTACTGGTTTTGGTCGAATCGCCGCTCTACCGCGGAGCGCTCGCCAACTCCTTTCTGCTCGCCTGCACCACGACCGCTCTCGCCTTTGCCCTCGCGCTGCCGCTGGCCTTCATCTCCGACCGTTTTCTTTTCCCGGCGAAAAACCTGCTCAGCTCGCTCGTCCTCGTGCCGATGATTCTACCGCCCTTCGTCGGCGCGATCGGCATCAAACAAATTTTCGGCCAATGCGGCGCGCTCAACGCCCTCATCGTCGCCCTAGGCCTCAAGCCACACGGCTGGACCTTCGACTGGTTTGCCGCAAACCAGTTTCTCGGCATCGCCATCGTTCAGGCGCTTTCGCTCTACCCGATTCTCTACCTCAACACCGTCGCCGCGCTCGCCAACGTCGACCCCGCCATGGAGGAAGCTGCCGAAAATCTCGGCTGCACCGGCTTGCGGCGCTTCCGCAAAATTACGCTCCCACTCATCCGCCCCGGCCTCTTCGCTGGCGGCACGATCGTCTTCATTTGGGCCTTCACCGAACTCGGCGTGCCACTCATTTTTGACTACCCACGCGTCGCCTCCGTCCAGATTTTCAATGGCCTGAAAGACATCGGCAGCACGCCCCTGCCCTACGCGCTCGTCACCGTCGTCCTCGCCAGCACCGTCCTGCTCTACGCGCTCGGCAAAGGCCTCTTCGGACAGCAAGGCCACGCCATGATGGCCAAGGCCACCAGCACCGGCGGCCCCCGTGCTACGTCGCGACGCACGGCGCTATTTTGCACGGCGCTTTTCTCCAGCGTCATCCTGCTCGCCGTGCTCCCGCACCTCGGCGTGATCCTCGTGGCCTTTGCCAACGACTGGTACGCCACCGTTGTGCCGAACCACTACACACTGGATAATTTTCGCCTCGCGCTCGGCCACGACCTCACCGTGCCGGCCATCGCCAACAGCCTTCGCTACGCCAGCCTCTCCACCGTGGTCGACCTCGTCCTCGGCCTCGCCATCGCCTACGTGATCGTGCGCACAAAATTCGCCGCGCGCCATCTGCTCGATTTCCTGGCGATGCTGCCGCTCGCCGTGCCGGGCATCGTGCTCGCCTTCGGCTATCTCGCCATGAGCGACGAAGACTCGTTCTTCGCGTTCATCAACCCGCGCAACAACCCCACGATCCTGCTCATTATCGCCTACTCCGTGCGCCGTCTGCCCTACGTTGTGCGCTCCGCCGTTGCCGGTTTCGAGCAGACCAGTGTGACCCTCGAAGAAGCCGCGCAAAACCTCGGCGCGTCGCCGCTCAAGGCCACCTACCGCGCCACCTTACCACTCATCACCGCCAATCTGATCGCAGGAGGACTGCTCGCATTTTGCTTCGCCATGCTCGAGGTGAGCGACTCGCTTATCCTCGCGCAAAAACAGGCGTTCTACCCGATCACAAAGGCCATCCTCTCGCTCTTCGAACTGCTCGGTGACGGCAAATTTATCGCCAGCGCACTCGGCGTGTGGGCCATGGTTTTCCTCGGCGTCGCCATCGTCAGCCTGAGTCTGCTGCTCGGCAAAAAACTCGGTGCCATCTTTCGCGCCTAAACCAGTCTCAATCGACATCCATCACCCGTGCCGCTCCTGCTTTTCGTTTCCCTCATCTGGGCTTTTTCCTTCGGCCTCATCAAAGGCCGGCTCGGCGCGCTCGACAGCTCCTTCATTTCCGCCACACGCCTCAGCCTCGCCTTCCTTGTTTTCCTGCCGTTTTTCCGTCTGCGCGGAATCACCCTTCGACTCGGCTTCACCCTCGCCGCCATCGGCGCGGTGCAGTTCGGCCTGATGTACCTGGCCTACAACGAAAGTTACCGCCACCTGCCCGCACATGAAGTCGCGCTGTTCACGCTGACCACACCGATCTTCGTCACGCTGCTAGCCGACGCGCTCGAACGCACCCTCCGGCTCCGCGCGCTGTTTGCTGCACTGCTCGCCATCGCCGGTGCCGCGGTCGTCGTGGCGAAACCAACACTACCTACAAGTGGATTGATTGGTTTTGGTTTGGTGCAGCTCGCCAACCTCGCCTTTGCCACCGGCCAAGTTTTCTACCGGCGCACGCGGCAGCAACATCCGTCGCTCAACGACCGGCAGGTCTTCGCCCTGCTCTACGCCGGAGCTGTGGCGGTTACGCTTCCGCTCTGCTTGGTCAAAACCGATTTCGCTACGCTCGCGCTCAACCAAAGCCAAATGCTCACGCTGCTCTACCTCGGCGTCATCGCCTCCGGTCTGTGTTTTTTCTGGTGGAATCTCGGCGCCACCAAAGTCAGCGCCGCCACGCTCGCCACGTTCAACAACGCCAAAGTCCCGCTCGGCGTCGCGTGCTCGCTTCTGTTTTTCAACGAAAGCGCCGATCTGCGCCGCCTGTTTCTCGGCGGCGCACTGCTCCTCGCCGCCATCGTGCTGGCGGAGAAAAAAGCGATTTAGATCACGTCGAGATCAGTGCGGGCGACGGATTCGAGCCGGGCCAGCGCGGCCTTGACGATCGCTTCGGTCGGCCCTTCCACGAGCAGGCGCAACTTCGCCTCAGTGCCAGAAAACCGAACCAAGACACGTCCGCAACCGCCCATTTCCGCCTCCAGCGCCTGAATCGCAATCGGCAGATGAGGCAGCGCCGCGAGTTCTTTTTTCTCGCGCACGCGCAGATTCAACGTGGCCTGCGGAAACTTCTTCATGCAACGGCGCAGCTGTGAGAGCGGTTGTCCCGTTTCCAGCATCACGCCGAGCACCTTCAGCGCTGCGACCAAGCCGTCGCCCGTCGGGGCAATATCCGAGCAGATAATATGGCCCGACGACTCACCGCCGAGCGTCGCGTGTTCGAGCATCATGCGCTCGATCACGTAGCGGTCGCCGACGTTGGTGCGCAACACGCGGCCACCCGCCTCGCGCAACGCCGAGTCGACACCGAGATTGCTCTGCACCGTCACGACGAGCGTCTTCTCCGCCAGCGTGCCTTGCTTGAGCGCATGCAGCGCGAGGATCGTCAGGATTTCGTCGCCGTCGAGCACCTGGCCGCGTTCGTCGCAAAGGATGCAACGGTCGCCGTCGCCATCGTGCGCGATGCCGAGACGCGCGCCAGTTTCGAGGACTTTGGCCGCGAGTTTTTCCGGGTGTTCGCTGCCAACGCCGTCGTTGATATTTCGACCATCGGGCGCGCCGCCCAGCGTCACGACTTCGGCGCCAAACGCACGCAGCGCGACCGGACTCGTCAGGCAGGTGGCACCATGTGCCGTATCGAGCACAATCTTCCAGCCTGCGAGCGCATTTACCGGTAGTAACTGCTTCACGTTGTCCAGATAAGACCGCAGCACGTCGAGATGGCGCGAGCGACTATAGATAATGCTCGGCTGTTCGGCGGGGATGAGTTGCTCAATCTCGGCTTCCTGTTCGTCGGAAAGCTTGATGCCACCCGAACCGAAAAATTTAATACCATTATCGCAGGCCGGATTATGCGAGGCGGTGATCATCACGCCCAACGTCGCGCACTCGCGCACGACCGCCGCTGCCACCGCTGGAGTGGGAACCACGCCGAGCACGGCTGACTCCACGCCGATCGAAGCCAGACCGGACGAGACCGCGTGCAACAAGCTTTGCCCCGACGCACGCGTATCGCGACCGAGCAGCACGCGCTGCACGCCCGTATGCGGCTGGCGCGATGCAAAGCGCGCCGCAGCGACTCCGAGCCGCTCCGCAAACGCTTCGTTAATGACTGGGCCGCCATAGAGACCGCGGACTCCGTCGGTGCCAAAATATTGTCGTTTCATAAGTGAAAAAACTCCTTGGTTGCAGCGATTTTTGCCTTCACCGCGCCGCCGAGCAGCAGCGCGCGCGCCTGTTCAACACCTTCGCGGATCGTGGCCGTCCGGCCGCAGATCCAAAACGCCACCGCGGCATTAAATACGATGGTTTCCACCAGCGCCGCCGGCCCACGCCCCACGATGACCGCCTCGGTGATCGCCAGATTCGTCGCGACATCGCCGCCCTTGAGCTCATCGAAATGCCCCTCGGACAAACCGTGGTCACCGGCACTCCACACGCCGTCGACCGAGCGCAACCGACCGATACCGCGCACGCGGTTTGGCGTCGTTGTAGTCAATTCGTCGATACCGTGATTCGCGCCGAGCACGCCATGCGCCGCGATGCCAGCCTGGGTGCCGAGCAGATGCAGTGCGTCCGCCAGCCGCGGCACCCACACCTCCGAGGAGACGCCGAGTAAAATATGCGCCGGACGCCCCGGATTGATGAGCGGCCCGAGGATATTAAAAATCGTGCGTTGGCCGATCACCGCGAGCGCCTTGCGCGCCGGGACGATGTGCTTGAACGCCGGATGATAAGCCGGAGCGAAGAAAAACGCGAAACCGAGTTGTTCCAGCGACGCCTGGATTTGTTTCGGGTCGGCCTCAAGATTCACCCCGAGCGCCGCGAGCAAATCCGCGCTGCCACACTTCGAGGTGATGCCACGGTTACCGTGCTTCATCACCGTGACGCCGCCTGCTGCGAGCGTGAACACCACCAGCGTAGAAATATTAAAACCACCCGCATGATCGCCGCCCGTGCCGACTACGTCGATCGCCTGCGCCGACCACTTGGCGACACCAGGGTCAATCGACAAAGCGCGGAACTCCCGCGCAAACGCCGTCACTTCAGCCGCTGTCGCGCCCTTGCCTTCCAACGCGTCCAAAAAGTCGATTTTCTCCGCATCCACGGTTTCGCCAGACGAGAGCGCCCTCGTCGCTGCGGAAATCTCAGCGGCGGCCAATTCGCATAGCCCCCTCAGGCGCTGTGTAAGCTCTACAAGTGCAGACATAAACGATCAGGGAAGGCAAAATTCCGGCACTTGGCAAAGCATAAACTGGACAGTCCCGCGGACATGTGGAAACAAGAGCCGCGTGTCGCGTCTATTTATTCTCCTCGTCTTACTCACTCTCGCCACCCGACCCGTTGCTTCTGCCGAGGCAACATCAACCACACCGCCCGCAGAAACGGTTTCAGTTGAAACAAAGCCAGCGGCCGAATTGAGCACCAGAGATGCAATCGTGCTAGGTGTGGTGGAAGGGCTCACGGAATATCTGCCCATATCCTCAACCGGCCACCTCATCATCGCCAATAGATTACTGGCATTGAATAAGGACCTTCCCCTGATCGACTCAAGCGGTGCACCGCTATGGTTTAAGAAGCCCTCGAACAAGCACCCCGAAGGAGAGCCGCTCACCCTGAAACTCGCGGCCGACACGTTTACCGTGGTCATTCAGTTCGGTGCTATCGCCGCCATCGCTTTCCTCTACTGGCGTCAGGTGCGCGCCATGCTGCTCGGGCTGCTCGGACGCGATGCGGCGGGACTGCGCTTGGTGCGCAATATCTTCGTCGCTTTCGTGCCTGCGGCCGGACTGGGATTTCTCCTGAGCAACTGGATCGAATCTCTGTTTTCCATTCAAGTCGTGGTAGCGGCGCTCGTGACCGGTGCCATCATTATGCTCTTTGCTGAAAGCTGGCGCAAAAAACAGCCCATTGGCCACGGCGACCGCGACCCCGCAGACATCTCGGTTCGCGAAGCACTCAGTATCGGCCTGCTGCAATGCCTCGCGCTCTGGCCCGGCATGAGCCGCTCGATGACCACGATTGTCGGTGGTTATTTTGTCGGTTTGAATCCCAAGCGCGCGGCGGAATTTAGTTTTCTCCTTGGACTGGTGACCTTGACCGCTGCAACCCTCTATAAGAGCGCGCGTTCCGGCGCGGCCATGCTCGCCGTCTTCGGCTGGTCGCACGTGCTACTCGGCTGCATCGTGGCGGCGCTCACGGCGGCGCTCTCGGTGAAATTTCTCGTCAACCACCTCTCGCGCCACGGACTCGCCGCCTTCGCCTACTATCGCATCCTCCTCGGCGGCGTGCTTAGCGTGCTGCTTATCGGCGGATATTTGTAAATAAATTTGCCCGCGCTGGCAGCATGGCAAATTCGTGAGCGTATAGCGCTTGACGCTGACATGCTCCGCCCTTTACTCGGTCACCTTTCAACTTGTCACATAGGCGTAACCAAACCACGCCACTGACACCTTAACACTTCCCACCATGGCCAATCCGAAACGTAAGCAATCCAAACGCCGCAGCGCCAACCGCCGCGCAGCCAACGCCTTCAAAGCTCCGCAAATCGCCACGGACCCGACCGACGGCAGTGCTTTCCGCCCGCATCACGTCAATCCGAATAACGGCATGTATCGCGGCCGTCAGGTGCTCAACGTCGAGGTCTAACCTCACGTTCTGAAAGTTCTCAACCATCCACCTGTGATGGTCTCCAGCAGCGGCGCAAGCACTCGGATCGCCGTCGATGCCATGGGCAGCGACATGGGTCCGGCCGAAATTGTCGAAGCCGTAAAACTTGCCCTAGGCGAGTTTACCGATCTACCACAGATCACTCTCGTGGGTGATCAGATGTTCTTGCGCCCCTTATTGTCCAGCGCCCGACTCTTGGATCATCCCAAGGTAGGGCTCTTTCACGCCTCCGAAGTCATCACGATGGAGGACAAGCCGCTGGTCGCGCTCAAACGCAAAAAAGACTCCTCCATGGTTCGCGCCATCGAGCTGGTCAAAGCGGGCGAAGCCGGCGCAGCCATCAGCTGCGGCAATACCGGCAGCCTCGTCGCCGCTGGTATTGTAAAACTGCGCACGCTGGACGGTATCGACCGTGCCGCTCTTGCGCCAGTTATCCCGCGCGCCAACGGGCATTTCATTCTCATCGATGCCGGCGCCAACCCCGAAGCCAAAGCCGAACACCTCGTGCACAATGCCATCCTCGGCACGCATTACTGCCGGATGGAACTCGGGGTCGAGCGTCCCCGCGTCGGACTGCTGACCATCGGCACGGAGGAAGGTAAAGGCAACGCCCTCATCGGCGAAACCCACGACTTGCTCAAGCGCATCGGCACGCTGATCAACTACGTCGGACCGGTCGAAGGCTTCCAAGTGTTCAAAGACGAAGTCGATGTGCTCGTTTGTGACGGTTTTGTCGGTAACATCTGTCTTAAGAGCTGGGAATCGCTCGTGAAATTTTTCAGCGCGGAAATGAAGTCCTTCATTTACGCCAACCCGCTCCGCATGATCGGCGGCAAACTCGCAAAAGGCGCCTTCCGCGATCTGAAGCATCGCATCGAACCCGAACGTTTTGGCGGTGCTCCCTTGCTCGGCCTGCGTGGTAATTTAATCAAAGCACATGGTTCGGCCAACCGCTACGCGTTGAAAAACGCCATCCGCGACGCCAGCATCATGATTAAGACCGACCTCAACCAACGCATTGAGGCAGATGTAGCCCGCGCCAACGAAGCCATCCGACAGATCTCGGCCTAAGCGCGGAGCTAAGCGGAAACCTTTTCACGCCTCCATGGCTTCTCCCACGATCGCAATCCTCGGCACCGGGTCCTACGTCCCGGCCAGAACCCTCACCAACGAAGAACTTTCCAAGCAGGTCGATACCTCTAACGAATGGATTTTGACCCGCACGGGAATCACGCAGCGGCGCATCGCCGCCGAAGGTGAAAATACCTCCGACCTCGCCACGCATGCCGCGCGCGCCGCTCTCGCGGATGCAGGATTGACCGCGGCGGACATCGATCTGCTCATCCTCGCGACGATCACCCCCGACCTGCCAATGCCGGCCTCGGCCACCATTGTTCAGCATAAACTCGGTATCGGTTCTCACGCCGCCTGTTTCGATTTAAACGCCGCCTGCTCCGGCTTCGTCTACGGCATCGACACCGCCAGCGCGATGCTCGCCTCCGGACGTTACCGCCACGCCTTGGTTATAGGAGCGGAAAAACTTTCCTCCGTGGTCGATTGGAAAGATCGCACCACCTGCGTGCTCTTCGGTGACGCCGCTGGAGCTATCGTGCTCGGACCGACTCGCGGCGACGGCGCGCGCATTATCGGCACCAAACTTTACAGCGAAGGCGGACAAGCCGAGCTCCTCTGCATCCCCGCCGGCGGCAGCGCACGTCCCGCCAGTGCTTCCACCACGGAAGCGGGTCAGCATTTCATCAAAATGAAAGGCCGTGAGATCTTCAAAGTCGCTGTGCGCGAGATGGAAGACGCCGTTGAGGAAATCCTGGAACAACACGCGCTTAGCCCTGATCAGATTGCTTGCGTGATTCCACATCAGGCCAACCTGCGCATCATCGAGGCGCTCTCAAAAAGTCTCAAAATTCCGCTCGATCGTTTTTTCATTAATGTCGACCGCTATGGCAACACTTCAGGTGCCTCCGTGCCTCTCGCCCTCGACGAAGCCCGTCGAACCGGTCGCGTACGCCGCGGCGACACCACCTTACTGGTGGCGTTTGGGGCGGGCTTGACCTACGGAGCAGCGCTGGTTCGCTGGTAAAAATTTCTCATGCCCCATCTTTTGCAAAACCGGTTAAGCTTCATCTCATTGCTATTGGCCTTTGCGTTCCTGCTCACGAGTCGCGCTAGCGCAGAGCTCGTCTGGACACCGCAAACGGGCTGGCAAACCGAGGGAGGCGTGTTCGCAGGCGGCAACAGCAGCAACGCCCAAAGCGCCCTTAAGTTCATGAACAAGGCCCGTGCCGCCGAAGAAAAAGACAGCGATGGCACAGCAATCAAATACTACAAACGCGTCACCAAGAAGTATCCAGATTCCGTCTACGCCGCTGAAGCCTTCTACCGCCTCGGGAAAATCCGCCTTGACCGCAAGCAATACAGCAAGGCCTTCGAAGCCCTCCAGGTCGTCGCCGTGCAGTATCCAAGCACCACCCACTTCGATGAAATCATTGGCTTACAATACCACATCGGCAGCTCCCTTCTCGATGGAGCACGCGGTCGTGTTTGGGGCATTTTCCCAGGGTTCCAGCACAGAGATAAAGGCATCGAATACCTTAAAACGACCATCTTTGAAGCACCTTACAGTGACTATTCGCCGATCGCGATGATGAGTGTGGCACGCGGTTACCAGTATTTCAAAGAAACCGCCGAGGCCATCGACGCCCTCGACCAGATGGTCAACAGCTTCCCTCAACATCCGCTCACCCCCGAAGCCTACCTCTACCTCGGCTTGGCGCACGCCTCGCTCGTCGAAGGCCCCTACTACGACCAGGCATCAACCCGCGACGCCATCACCTTCTACGAAGACTTCATGATCCTTTTCCCGAGCGACAACAACGTCGCCTCTGCGGAAAAAGGCCTCATCGACATGAAAAAAGTGCTCGCCGAGAGCAAAATGAAGATCGCCGATTTCTACTTCAAGCGCCGCTCCAACTACAAAGCCGCCCGCGTCTTCTACAACGAAGCGATCACCGTCTATCCCGACTCTGACATCGCCAAGCTCGCCCGCGAACGCCTGACCGAAGTGGATGCCGCCGTCGCAAAAAGCACCGAGCCGCAGCCCAAGAAAAAGCGCTTCTACTTCTTCTAATCAAAAGGGCGCTACGCCCTTTCCTTTGTTGTGATGCGTTTCCTCCTCCTGTTTTCCAGTCTGCTCACCGTTGCGCTCACCAGCGGCTGTGCGCATTACCAACTCGGCACCACCGGCAAACTGAGCTTTCACACACTTTATATCGCGCCCGTGGAAAACAAAGCCGCCCTACCCCAGTCCGTCGCCATCATCAGCGCTCAACTGCGCGAAGCCTTCCTCCGCGACGGACGTGTGACCATGGTCAACTCACCAGAGGAAGCCGACGCCACGCTCAGTGTCTCCCTCTCCCGCTTAGGCCGCGAAGTCACTTCGGCCCGCACGGACGACACCGGCCTCGCCCGTAAATTCAATCTTGACCTCACCGCGCTCTGCACGCTCCGCGACAACCGCAACAGCACGCTGATATTCGAAAAGCGCCCCGTCCTCGCCGAGCAACAGATTTTTACCACGGCCACCACGCAGCAGACGGACAGCCAACAACTCCAAGCCGAGTACCAAGCGCTCCCGCAACTCGCCGCCACGCTCGCCGATAAAATCACGCACACCACGCTCGACGTGTGGTGAACGAAAACCCGCGCCCGCGCACCTCCCAGCGTCTTCCATGCACGCGCCGATCCTAGCGCCTTCCCTTCTCGCCGGCGACCACGCCCGCCTTGCCGATAGCGCCTCCATCATCGAGCAACTCGGCATCCCCTGGGTCCACCTCGACATCATGGACGGCCATTTCGTGCCGAACCTGAGCTTTGGGCCACAGACCGTCGCCGCCCTGCGCAAAACCTCAAAGCTCTTCTTCGACACGCACCTCATGCTCGATGAGCCGCACCGCTACATCGAACCTTTCGCCAAGGCCGGGGCCAATCTCATCAGCATCCACATCGAGCCCGCCTACGACCACGCCGCCACCCTCGCGCGCATCCGCAGCCTCGGTTGCCAAAACGGCATCGTGCTCAACCCCCGCACACCCGCCGAGGCAATCAAACCGCTGCTCGCCCACGTCGATCTCGTGCTCGTCATGACCGTGCAACCAGGCTTTGGCGGACAAAGTTTCAAACACGACATGCTCGCCAAAATCGCCCAGCTCGACACTTGGCGCCACGAGCAAGGCCTCACGTTCCGCCTCGAAGTCGATGGCGGCGTCGATCTCTCTAACGTCGTCGATTGCCGCAAAGCTGGTGCCGACACCTTTGTCGCCGGCACCTCGTTTTTTGCCGCCCCCGACCGCGCTGCCTTCGTCGCCACGATGGCAAAACTCTAAAACCAGCCACCACCGGCTAAGGTTTCGCCCGGGCCAGCGCCTCGGCCTTCCGGTACTGCGCGCGGAAAAGTTCGCCCAACTCGCCGGCCAGCCTCAGCTGCTCCATTTTATCCTTGGCACCAAGCGCCTGCCTAATCCGGCCCGAGGCCGCCGCGTAATCGACCGCCGACAAATCCTGCAACACCGCCAGCGCGTCATCAGGCCTCCCCGCTGCGATGATCGCGTGCCACGCCTGCACTAGCTCGTCGTGCGTATCCAGAGCCATAACACGGATGATGAAACTCATTTCTCGAAACAACCCTCCCGTCCACGCCGCGCGATAAACCAGCTGCCCCTCAGCGTTGTAGGGATTTTCATCAGGATCGCTGCACCACGCTTTGAAATCGGCCTGCTGATAAAAATCCCGGCGCACCGGCAGTCTGCGCAAAGCAAAACGTTCCGGCCCGCCCGGCGTACCCGCCCGAAACGCCCATAGCTTTTGCCCGTCCATCGATAGCACATATTCAATGAAGGCCACGGCGACGTCCCGGTGCGGCGCGCCTCGAAAGAGTGCGATAGGATCGACCGAATTCACCGTGCCACCCACCGGCGTGACAAACGCCAACCGTTGCCTATCGGCACGCCGCCGGATCGCTTCTTCCTGCTGACGCCCGAGAAAATCGATACTGATACCCGCCGCCGAATCGCCCTGCGCAACGTCGATCGACACCTTTTGCGCCGAGTCCGTGAAGTACCGCGCGTTTGCACCGAACAACTGCAACAAGCGCAGCCCGGAGAGCCAGCCTTCGCGGATCGCTTGCGCCTCGTTTTGCTCCGCGTCTGCCTCCGGATGCGCAGCCTGCAAAGCGTGCCACCGTTTCTGCATTTGCTGCTGAATGATATTTTCGTACGCCTTGGCAACAGAACCGCTCTTGGTCGGGTCCGCCAGCGCCAGCTCACCGATCAAACGCGTATCCGCCAAATCATCCCAGCGGTGCACGCCATGACTGACACCGAGCCGAGCCAACGAATCGGAATTCGCGATAATTCCAAAATTACTCAGCGCCGTACCCACCCAAAGTCCGCGCACATCCCAGTAGGGTTCGCCTGAATACTCCCGCGGAATAACGCCCTCGCCGAACCAATCGGGACGCCGCTGTAAAATTCCGCTGTTCACCAGCCGCCCCGCCTGCGCCTGCTTGATAAAATCCAGCGCGCCACCGCCAAAAAACAGATCGAGGCCACAGCTCACTTCCGACTGCAAAAATGCCTCCCGTGCCGTCTTTACTTCTGCTGACGCATCCGCTGGCAGCTTGTGATTTTTGTAGCCAGCCAGAATATCGTTGTCCCAGGGCTTCCCGAGCGCGTTCGTCCAGTGCCGAAGGAACGCCGTGTCATATTCGCCTTCGAGGTACCGCGAGATCTCGCTCGTGCCGCCGATCACGCGCCAGTCAACCTTCACGGTTTTGCCAGCTTTAGCCTGGTACCAAGCACTGAAGCCCCGCCCAAACTCGTAGCGCAAAGCCTCGTTGTGCGGCGTGATAATCACCACCGTCTCGTCAGCCGGCCCGGCGGCGGCCGGCTTCGTGCGAAAGATAAACGGCAGCGCCACCGTCACCACGATCACGAGGAGCAAGGGCAGTCGTTTAAGCATGGCCGTTGGTTCGACTCTGTCGCTCAATCGAGCAGCACGACGACATCATCCGGTTCGACCGTGGCGTGCAATTCGCTGCCCGACGGCGTGCCGAAAAAAAGCGGATTTAACTCCAATATCTTCAACTCCGCCGTCGCATCGGCGCTCGCGACGAAGCGATATTGCGCCACTTCACCTAGGTAAACGGACTCACCAATCCGCCCCGCGACGGAGTTCTGCGGTCCCGGCTCGCGGCCGAGTTTCCAGCATTCCGGACGGATCGAAAGCGTCACCGTCGCACCGACGCCAGGCGTCGACGTCGCGTCACCCAGCACACCCTCAAAAGGCCCCATCGCCGTCTCGACCGCCACGCGACCGTCGCGAATTTCACGCACCGTGCCTTGAATGAAATCCGTCTCTCCGATGAAATGAGCCACGCTCTTCCGCGTCGGGCGGCGGTACACCTCGCGTGGCGTACCCACTTGCAGGATACGTCCGCCGTCGAGAATCGCCATGCGATCAGCAATCGACAGCGCCTCCTTCTGGTCATGCGTGACGTACACCGTCGTGAGGTTGTAGCTTTTGCACACGCGGCGGATTTCCGCACGCATCTCCAAGCGCAGCTTCGCGTCGAGATTGGAGAGCGGTTCGTCGAGCAGCAGGCAACGCGGCCGAATAACCAGCGCCCGCGCCAGAGCCACGCGCTGTTGTTGGCCGCCCGAAAGCTGGTTGGGTTTACGCCCGGCGTAGTCCTCCATGCGCACCGAGGCGAGCGCTTCGGCCACGCGCGTTTTCAACTCGGCCTTGGGCACGTGGCGTTCCTCGAGGCCAAAGGCGACGTTTTGCGCCACCGTCATGTGCGGCCAGAGCGCATAACTTTGAAACACCATGCCGGTGTTGCGCTTGTGCGGCGCGAGCTGCGAAACGTCTTCGTCGCCGAATAAGATGCGCCCCTGCTCCGGCAGGTAAAACCCTGCAATGCTGCGCAGTAACGTGGTTTTCCCGCAACCGCTGGGGCCGAGCAAAAAAAACAACTCTCCGGGCTCAATGGTGAGATCGAGCTCATGCAAGGCGGTCACTGCGCCGAATTTTTTGGTGAGCTTTTCAATCCGGATGGAAATCATCGCAGGGCGTCGGGCTGCCGCGAAGAAACATTCCGGCGGGCAGTCGAGTCAAAGGAATAAAAAACCGGTGGGGCCGGGAAGCTATTGCCTCATGGCCAGCGACCCTTAACGTTTAACCGATGCTCACCGTGAAGCCTGCCGCATCCGAACAAGCCGAAGACCTCGAAGCCATCTTGGTCAGTGAAACTGCGATCAAGCGCCGACTGAAGAAACTCGGCTCGGATATCGTCGCCGCTTACGGCAAGGAAGAGATCACAGTCATCACGATCATCAACGGCGCCATTTTCTTCACTGCGGATCTGCTGCGCCAGATTTCCAATCCCATTCGCCTCGATTGCATCCGCGTCTCCAGTTACCGCAACGACACCCGTTCGCGCGGGAAGCCGAATCTCCTCTACAGTCTCACGCTCGATATCACCAACCGGCATGTGCTGCTGATTGACGATATACTCGATACCGGCAAAACGCTCTCGGTGGTCGTCGAGCTCATCAAGAAACAACACCCGGCCAGCCTGCGCACCTGCGTGCTGCTCGATAAAAAAGGCCGGCGCGAAGTCGAGTTCGAGGCCGACTTCGTGGGCTTCCAAATTCCCGACCGCTTCGTCGTCGGCTACGGTCTCGATTTCGCCGAGCGTTATCGCAATCTGCCCTGCATCGGCATCCTTAAGCCGCAGCTGCAAAACCCACCCGAGTGGGCCTGAGCCTCCTGCGACGCGTATCTCGGCAGCGGCCCAGAGGGATCTTCTTTGCGCCCCTTCGCGGCCTTGGTGTTCAAACTTTGAATTCAGCTTCTGGGGCTGGCTAGACCAGCCCGGCCGCGCGGAAACTAAAATAGCCCAGCCCGACCGGATCGCGGCCAGGCCGGCCGATGATCACATGGTCGAGCAAGTCGATACCGACAACCTTCGCCGCCTCGCGCAGCTGCCGCGTGACCCGGATGTCCTCCGCACTCGGCGCGGGATCGCCGCTCGGGTGGTTGTGCACGCAGATAATGCTGAGCGCACCTTCGCGAATCGCCTCGCGAAACACTTCGCGCGGATGCACGAGGCTGTTGGACGCCGTGCCGGAGGTGACCTCCACACACTTGAGCAGTCGGTGCTTTCGATTCAGGCATAAGACCCAAAGTTTCTCGATCTCCAGACCTGCCGCGATCGGCACAAAGTATGCCGCCACGGAATCCGCACTCTCCAACATCGGCGCTTCACCGCCCTGCTGACTGAGCACGCGTCGGGCGATTTCCATCACGGTGATCAACTGCAACGCCTTCACGCGGCCGATGCCTTTCAGTCGTTTAAAATCGGTTTCCTTCCACGCGATCAGTCCGGCGAGTGAACCAGCTTCCGAGATCAAACGCGTCGCAAGCGTGAGCACATCATGACCCTGCGTGCCGCTGCGCAGCAGCATCGCCAGCAACTCCGTGTCGCTCAGCGCGCCCGCGCCATGTTTCTCCAGCCGCTCCTGCGGACGCTCGCCCACGGCCAACTCCTTCAAGCGGTTTCCTGCGGGGTAAACAGTTTTTTCGCCCTCGTTCATACTCATCTGAAGTCACCAGCTTGGTGGTTTCACAACGGTTCAGCAACCCTTGTCCTCCGGCAAACGCAAAAAAAGGCCGGCATGGAGGCCGGCCTTGAGAAAAGTAAAATCAGGGAAACGCGTCGCGCTCAGTAATGTTTCACGTAGCCGTTGCGACGCAAGCGTTCGAGCCAGCGGTCCTGACTCTCGCGGGCCATCTGCTGCACGAGGGTGCGCTCGATGTCGTCGCGCACCTCGGTGATCGGCTGGATGCCAGCAAAACGACGATCTTCGACGTAAAGTAGAAACGCGCCTTCCGGCATAACAATCGGCTGGGTGCCTTCGCCCTTCGCGAGCTGGAAAAGCGGTTCGCTCAGTTCGGCCTTCAGGTCGGAGCGTTTCTGCCAGCCCCAGTCGCCACCCTTCGAGCGGCGCGTGTCCTGACTGACTTCCTTGGCGATATCTTCGAATTTTTCACCGGCTTTCAGGCGGGCAAGAACGTCGTTGGATTTGATCAGGAGAGCCTGATCGGTTTCGCCTTCTTCGCGGCGGAATTGAATGAGGCGCAGGTGCACGCCGTCTTCTTGGAAGAACTTGTCTTTATTTTCAGCGTAGTAGGTTTCGACCTTCACCGGGCTGACGATGCTCTGGCTCTTGCGCTGCTGCTGGCGCATGTAACCGTAAACCATGTCCTCTTCGACTTCGCGGCGGTATTCGCGCGTCGTCTTTCCGCGGCCGCGCAGGTAGGCGAGGAACTTCGAGCGGTCGTTGTCAAACTGCGTGATCATGATCTCGTCGATCTGATTATCGATGTAGCTCGCCGGAATCTGACGCTTCGGCTGGTCACCGTCTTTTTCCTTGTAGAACTCCTTCACGATCAGGACGCGGTCGATGAGGTTCTGCACGATGTCTTCCTGGAGCGCTTCGATCTTTTCGTTGAATTCCTTCTCACTGTGCGCGTCGCGCTGGAGCTGAGGAATCAGCGGGGTGATCTCGCGGCGGATGTCGTCGACGGTGATGATTTTAGCTTCGGCGACGGCGGCGATGCCGTTGGCAAAACGCAGCTCCAGATGATCAGCCGGCGGAGGCGTCGTCGGCGCAGCGGTCGGTGCCGGCGTTTGCGCGCGGACGGCAAAAGGCAACGCACAGGTGAAGCAAACGAGCGCCAAAGCGCGGGGGAACAGGCAGGAGCCGGACATCATGGGTTGGGCAGATTGATCAGGAACGAATTGATTTCACGCAAACGTAAAAGTGGCTTAGGAGCGGTCAACCTTGGAAACCGGGTGCCGACCATCACGAAATCGTCGCGTTGACTGGTGTTGCGAAGGCATTTGAGACGGGACGATTCTGTTTCGACGGAAAGCAGGTTCCTTTGTTCCGCCCGAATGCGGATCTCGGTCACGAGCAGCAGCGCACGCACCTCGTCACCATATTTTCCGAAGCGGTCGCGCAGGTCGGCATCGATCTCCTTCAACTTCGCCGGTGAATCAGCCAGCGCGAGTTTCCGGTAGAAATCGATGCGCAGCCGCGTCTCCGAAAGATACGCCGCCGGGATGCGCGCCTGGATTTTCGCCACCTCGACCGCCCCGCTCGCCTCGTGCTCGGCGTCTTTCAGCGCAGTGTAACCGTCCTCGTAGCGCCGTCGCGCACCGGCATCAGGCGCACCTTCGCCGATGTAAACGAAATCCAATTTCACGCTAGCGCGAATAGAGGCCGCGGCTTTGTCGCCTTTCAACCGCGCGACCGACTGCCGCAACAGTTGGCAATAAAGTTCGAAGCCCACGCCGACGATATGCCCGCTCTGCTCCGCGCCGAGCAGGTTGCCCGCGCCGCGCAGTTCCAGATCGCGCATCGCGATGCGAAAACCCGCGCCGAGCTGGTTATGCGTGCGCAGGGCGTTAAGCCGCTGCCGGGCGATTTCGAGCAGGCGCGTATGCCGGTGCAGCAAGAGATACGCGTAAGCCTGATGCTTAAAACGGCCGACACGTCCGCGCAACTGATACAATTGCGAGAGACCAAAACGGTCCGCGCCTTCGATGATGATCGTGTTGCAGTTGGGAATATCCAGACCGCTCTCGATGATGGTCGTGCAGACGAGCACATGATATTTCCCCGCGACGAAATCCGTCATCATCTGCTCCAGCTCATGGTCGTCCATTTTGCCGTGACCAACCCCAATCGACAAGTCGGGCAACAACTGCCGCAGTCGCGCCGCGACAAGTTCGATCGTCTGCACGCGGTTGTGCAAATAAAACACCTGGCCGCCGCGGCGGATCTCGTGGCGCACGGCGTCGACCACGACTTTCTCCTCGTAGGTTTTGACGATGGTCTGGATCGGATGGCGGTTGGTCGGCGCGGTCTCGATCACGCTCATGTCGCGCGCGCCCGTCAGCGCCATGTAGAGCGTGCGCGGGATCGGCGTCGCGCTCATCGCGAGCACGTCGATCGTGGCGCGCATCGCCTTAAACGCCTCCTTGTGCTTCACGCCGAAACGCTGCTCCTCGTCGATCACCACGAGGCCGAGCTCGCGGAACGTCACATCGCTTTGCAACAACCGATGCGTACCGATAAGAATGTCCACCTGCCCCGCCGCCGTCGCCTCAAGAATCTTTTTTTGCTCCGCACGCGTACGAAACCGGCTCACCATCTCGATGGCGATGGGATAACCCGCCATGCGCTCGCGAAACGTGTTGAGATGCTGCTGCGCCAGCACCGTCGTCGGCACCAGCACCGCCACCTGCCGCCCGCCCTGCACGGCCTTGAACGCCGCGCGAATCGCCACCTCGGTCTTTCCGAAGCCCACGTCACCGCAGATCAGCCGGTCCATCGGCCGGGGCAGTTCAAGATCGGACTTCGTTTCCTCGATGGCGCGCAACTGGTCGCGCGTTTCGGTGTACGGAAACGACGCCTCAAATTCTTTCTGCCACGTGGTGTCGGGCGGATACGCGTGCCCCGGCTGGGCCTCGCGCGCGGCTTGAATGCGCAATAACTCCGCCGCCAAATCGAGCGTCGCTCGCTCGGCGGACTGACGCGCTTTTTCCCAACGCCCCGAACCAATCCGCCCGAGCTGCGGACGCGTTTTGCTCAGGCCGACGTAACGCGAAATCAGGTGCGACTCCTGCAACGGCACATGCAGCGTCACATGGTCGTCGAATTCGAGCGAGATGACTTCGCGCTGACCGCCCGCGTACTCGACTTTGCTCAGGCCGCGATAAAGCGCGATGCCGTGTTGGAGATGAACCACGAAATCGCCCTCAACCAGCTCCGAGAAATCCAGCAGTTGGTCAATTTGCGCCCGTTGCGCGAGCGCCCGGCGATTACCGACCGGCCGCCGCTGACGCTGACGTCCGAAGAGCTCCGTCTCAGTCACAACGACCATCCCGCCAACGGCCGCCTCACCGCGCTGCGTGATCCGAAAACCTTCATTCAGCGTCCCGCGCAGAAAACGCGGCTTGAGCGCCTTCAGCTTTGAGTCGGCTTCGAGAATCTCCCGCGCGCGCTGCTCCTCGCCCTCCTTGGAAACGACGAAAACCACCTCGTAGCCGTCCTTCTTCCATCTGGCGACTTGATGCAGAAAACGCTGGCGCGCCTCCTCCTCGACTTGCAGCCGCTCCTGCGCCACGAGCGCGTCCTCCGGATAGGAGCGGTGATGCACGAGACTTTCCGTGTCTTTGGTGATATCGGTTTGAACGACCTCAAACAGCGCCGACGCCTCATCGAGATCACTCACGCCGTAAGCCACGGCGCATTTTGCCAGCAACGACGCCAGCCCAGCCTGCCCTTCGCGCGCAAGATTGCTGAACTCTTCATCGAGCGAAGCCGGCTCGATAAACACGAGTTGCGTCGCCGGCGTCAGGTAATCGGCAATGCCGGTTTTCGATGGATCGAGTCGCAGGCGCGGAGAGGCCGAGATCGTGATGGCGTCAGCTTTTTCACCCGAGCGTTGCGTGACAGGATCGAAGGCGTGGATTTCCTCAATCTCGTCGCCAAAAAAATCGAGCCGGTACGGCTGGTTCGCCGTGATCGGATACACGTCGATGATGCCGCCGCGCACCGCGTAATGCCCGGGTGCCTCGCACACCGCTTCGGAGTCGTAGTCGAGTTCGCGCAGCTTTTCGAGCAGGCCCTGAAACGGCTGAGGTTGTCCCGGTTTCAACTCCAGCTCGCGCGTACTGAACGCCTCCAACGCCGGCACCGCCTGCAAGAGCGCCGTGGGCGTGGTCACCACGACAAGCGTGGGCGCTGCCGCGAGCTCCGTCTTTTGCGTGCGCGTGGCCCGCAAACGCGACAGCACGGTGAGCCGGTCCGCCGAGGCGGCGAAGGCTTCGCGCATATCGCGGCTGTCGGGCATCGACTCCGGCATGACGAGCGTTTCGAGCGTTTGGCGGTTGCCGCTGGCTGCGTAAAACAGCGCGATGTCCTCCGCCAGTTGCTCCGCCGTTTTCAACTCCTCCGCGATGACCACCCACACCGGCGCCGGTTGCGCGCGCACGAGCTCACCGATCACCACGCCGCGGGCAGGCGGGCAGACACCAGTGAGTTTGTGACGCACGATCGCGACAGGGTCGAACGACATGAAGGGGTTTACAAAACAAGGAACCGCGCCCGGCGCAATCCCGCCAGCTTCGCCGGGCGGAATAATCTCCGCCCACGCGGCGGGCGCGCGCCGGTGGCGTTTGTGCGGTTGCGAGTGACTTTTCCGGCGGCGTGGCTTCCGTATGAGACGATGCTTTTCCAACTCCAGGCCGATTATCAGCCCACCGGCGACCAGCCCGAGGCGATCGAGAAACTGGTCGCGTCCCTCCACGCGGGCAACAAGCACCAGACGCTGCTCGGCGTCACCGGCTCGGGGAAAACCTACACGATGGCCAACGTCATCGCCCGCTGCGAACGCCCCACCCTCATCATCTCGCACAACAAGACGCTCGCCGCCCAACTCTACTCGGAGTTCAAAAACTTTTTCCCGCACAACGCCGTCGAGTACTTCGTCAGCTACTACGATTACTACCAGCCCGAGGCCTACATCGCCTCCAGCGACACCTACATCGAGAAGGACTCCTCGATCAACGAGGAGATCGAGCGCCTGCGCATCGCCACTACCAGCTCGCTCGTCTCGCGCCGCGACGTGATCGTGATCGCCAGCGTCTCTTGTATCTATGGCCTGGGTTCGCCCGAGGACTTCAGCGAGATGCGCATCCCGCTCCGGCGCGGCTTGTCCATCGGCCGCAACAAGCTCCTTGAACGCCTCGTGGACAATCTTTACGACCGCAACGACTACGAGCTGAAGCCCGGCCGTTTCCGCGTGCGCGGCGACGTCGTCGACATCATGCCCGCCTACCTGGAGCAGGGCTTGCGCGTGGAGTTCTTCGGCGACGAAATCGAATCCCTCGCGGAGTTCGATCCGCTCACCGGCAGCGTCATCCGCCCGCTCGACCAGTTCGACCTGTACCCAGCCAACCAATACGTCACGAACCGCGACCGCCTCAATGCAGCCGTCGGCGGCATCAAGCGCGAGCTCGACGAACGCGTCGCCTACTTCGAATCCAAGGCCATGTACCTCGAAGCCCAGCGCATCCGCATGCGCACCAACTACGACCTGGAGATGCTCCAGGAAATGGGTTTTTGCAGCGGCATCGAAAACTATTCCCTGCACCTCACCGGCCGGAAAAGCGGCGACCGCCCCTTCTGCCTGATCGACTTTTTTCCCAAGGACTACCTGCTCTTCATCGACGAAAGCCACGCCACCGTGCCCCAGGTCGGCGGCATGTACAACGGCGACAAGGCCCGCAAAACCACGCTGGTCAATTTCGGTTTCCGCCTGCCCTCCGCCCTCGACAACCGCCCGCAATCCTTCGAGGAGTTTTCGGGTATCGCCGGCCAGACACTCTACGTTTCCGCCACACCGGCGAAATTCGAGCTGGAGAAATCCACCGTCATTGCCGAACAAGTCATTCGTCCTACCGGCCTGCTCGACCCCGAGATCACCATCCGCCCGATCAAGGGACAGGTGGAAAACCTCATCGCCGAATGCCGCCGCTGCGTAGAAAAAGGCGAGCGCGTGCTCGTCACCACGCTCACGAAACGCCTCTCCGAAGACCTCACCGCCTTCATGCGAGAGGCAAAAATCCGCGTCGAATACCTGCACTCCGACATCGACGTGATCGAGCGCGTGGAGATCTTGCGCAACCTCCGCCTCGGCAACTTCGACGTGCTCATCGGCATCAATCTGCTGCGCGAAGGTCTCGACCTGCCCGAAGTCGCGCTCGTCGCAATCTTGGATGCCGACAAGGAAGGCTTTCTCCGCAGTCAGACGAGTCTCATTCAAACATCCGGACGAGCCGCCCGCCACGAAAACGGACGCGTGATTTTCTACGCCGACAAAATCACCGACTCCATCCGCGCCACGCTGGACGTGACGAACCAACGTCGAGAGAAACAAATCGCTTACAATCAACTGCACGGCATCACCCCTCGCAGCGTGAAGCGCTCCGCGCAGTCGAGCCTGCATGTTTACACCGGCCGCGACGAAGAGCCCGCCTCCGTGGCCGAAACCTCCGCCGACGAAGTGGCGACCGTGATCGCCGAACTGCAAGACGAGATGGCCGAGGCCGCCACGCGGCTGGAGTTCGAGCGGGCGGCGCTCTTGCGCGACCAGATCGCCGCGCTGAAAAGCGGCGACTTCCGCAAAGTTTCAAAAAACGCGCAACCAGCGTACCCGAAACGCAAGAAAAGTGGTTTTACGCCTCGAAAAGCAAATTAGGCACCTGCCTTGCCTCGCCATAATGCTATGTACGACATTGACCTTAAGCCAAATACACAGGTTACACCTTGGCTCTAAAATCAGGTTCCCTGATAGTCTAGGAAAAGTGCTAAGGAGAAAACCTTGTCGGTTTTGACGCGTCTTATGAAGCGTATGAAAACTCTCCTGCTTTCACTCCTCGCCAGTTTCAGCCTCGCCGCCACAGCCCAAGCCCAGATCCTTCGTCCTCAGACTGCCTCCAACGTGCTGATCGGAGGCGTCGCCGGTGCGATCATCGGCGAACACAACAATCACCACGCCGCCGAAGGCGCCCTGATCGGTGCCACCGCCGGTTATCTTTGGAGCGCCGCAACGACTCCGCCGAGCCAGCCCTCATATGCACCCACGGTGACAGAGTATCGCAGCAGCGCTCCTGTAGTCGTGGAACGTCCCTGCGGCCATACCGCGCCCACCACCGTCATCGTAGAACGCCCCGTGGTCGTTTATCGGGACGCGCCGCAACGCGTGATTTATGTGACGCCCGCGCCGGTCTACTGGGGCCCGTATTATCAAGGTGATCGTGGCCATGGCCACGGCCGCCATCATCGTTGGCGTTAACCCAAACAAACGATCACTCCTAACTTCTGGGCCGTGCCACGCGCACGGCTCTTTTATTTTCACCGTGCGAAGGCCGCCCATGCACTTGCGGATTGAAGCCCAAACCAAGTACCAGCATTCCCAAAACCATGCGTATCGCGCTCATTGCTGATATCCACGGCAACCTCCCCGCGCTTGAAGCCGTGCTGGCCCGCATCGAGCAACTCCGCGTCGACCGTCTGCTCGTGTTGGGCGATGTCGTGGTGGGTTCACCCGATTCCGCCGCCTGCTGGGAGCGCATGAAATCACTCAAATGCCCCATGCTGCGCGGCAATCACGAACGCTACGTCTTCGACCTCGGCACAGCGCGGGCGAAGCCCGAATGGAGTCAAACGCAGTTTGGCCCCGTGCAGTACGCTGCCGCGCAACTGAGCGACGCCGCGCGTCAAGAGCTGGCGGCGTTGCCCACCACAATTCGACTCCCCGAAGCGCCCGATTTACTCTTTGTCCATGGTTCGGCGCGTAATGACAGCGACCTCATTTTCCCCTACACGAGCGATGTCGAAATTGCACCGATGTTTGCCGGTGCGGCCGAACGCTGGATTTTGCGCGGACACAATCACTTCGCCGGCGTCCGGCTCTGGGGCGAACGCCGCATCGTCACCGTGGGTTCAGTCGGGCTGCCGCTCGATGGTACGCCCGCCGCGCAATTCACACTTCTGGAACGCGGCGCAAACGAGTGGTCAGTGCAGCAATTCGCCCTGCCCTACGATGTGACCGCGACGCTGCGCCGGTTCACCGAAAGCGATTATCTCACCGCGGGCGGACCGATGGCGCGGCTGTTCATGCGCGAAGTGGAAACAGCGTCGTTTCACATCGTGCCTTTTTTGGCCTGGCAAAAAAACCGGGCAACAGCGGGCAATCCCTTGCCGTTAGCAGAAGCGGTTAAAGAATTCCTCGGACGCTGATTTCTCCGCTTCGCTCCGTCGAACCAAGGTTCTCATCCCTCACCGCAACGTTGGTTCTGCCTGCGGTGGCCGTTCTGCTCACAGTGGCTCCCGGTCTGCATTGAAAGTGGTGGTAGGTGATGGATTGGCTGGCCGCGACGGCTAGGTGCTGCGCACTCGCGCTCCGCGCGCCCCTTCTCCGCTTCGCTCCGTCGAACCAGGGTTCTCATCCCTCACCGCAACGTTGGTTCTGCCTGCGGTGGCCGTTCTGCTCACAGTGGCTCCCGGTCTGCATTGAAAGTGGTGGTAGGTGATGGATTCGAACCATCGAAGGCGTAAGCCGGCGGATTTACAGTCCGCCCTCGTTGGCCACTTGAGTAACCTACCGAAAAGGGACGCGCAAATTCGCGAGTCGCGGCGTCGAGATCAAGGCTTTTTTCATTTTTCTACGCGTCTTGCCAAAAACCGCCGCTCCACCAGCATGCAAACACACGGCATGGACTTTCTGCGTTATCTTTGGGATCACCCAGTTCTGCCCCACTTCCTGACGGTTGCGGGCTTTATTTTGGCCTTTTTCATGGTCGCGCGCCTGCTCGCCGAAAAACGTCAGCCGGGCAACACCGTGGCGTGGTTACTGGTCATCGTGCTCGTGCCCTACGTCGGCGTACCGCTCTTCCTGCTTCTCGGCGGACGCAAGCTCAAGCGCCTCATCGCGCGCAAATCCCGCCTCGCCCCCGCTCTCGATGGCAGCATGCCGCCTTTCAACATCGCCGGCCAGCTCCTGCCTACTGTGCAAACGATCAACGCCAGCGGCAACTGCCCGCCGACCGTGGGCAACAATCTGCGATTCCTCGCCACCGGCGAAGACATGTTTGCCGAACTGACCCAACAGATCCGCGAGGCAAAACACTCCATCCACATCACCACCTTTATCCTCGGCCGCGACGACACCGGCCGCAGAATCGTCAAGCTCCTCGCCCAACGCGCTCGCGAGGGCGTGAAGGTGCGGCTCCTGCTCGATGCCATGGGCTGTATTTTCACAAGAGGTCGTTTCGTCCAACCGATTCGCGACGCCGGCGGCGAGGTGGCGCGTTTCCTGCCCGTCATTCCCCTCTCCTTCCGTAGCACCGCCAACCTCCGCAACCACCGCAAAATTGCCGTCTTCGACCAGCACACCGCGATCATCGGCGGCCACAATCTCGCCCGCGAATACATGGGCCCCACGCCGTGGCGCAAACGTTGGCGCGATTTCAGCGCGATCATCAACGGCCCCGCCGCCGCATTGCTCAATGAAGTTTTCCTCGCCGATTGGGCCTTCGCCAGCGGGCAATCGCTCAACGAATTACACAAGGAAAACCGCCCCGAGGCTCGACGCGCTGAGGGCACGAGCGCCATGCAGGTCGTCGTCAGCGGTCCCGATGTCGTCGGCGATCCGCTCTACGAGGGACTCATTTCCATGGTCCAAGAAGCGCGCACCAGCATTTGGATCATCACGCCCTACTTTATTCCCGATGAGGTCTTGTTCCGGTCGCTCATGGTCAAAGCCCGCGCCGGTGTGAAAATCGTCGTCATCGTACCCGGAAAATCCAACCACCCGATCACTGACTACGCCAGCCGCCACTACACCCGCGAACTCCGCAAAGCCGGGGCGCGCATCCTGCACCACGAGCCCACCATGATGCATTGCAAGGCGATCATCGTCGACCAATCCATGGCCATGCTCGGCTCAGCCAACTTCGACCTGCGCAGCTTGTTTGTTAATTTTGAAATCGGCGTGCTGCTCTACACCCCGGCCGACGTCATCGCGATGCAGGCGTGGGCCGACGAGCTGACGAAATCCTGCCTCGAGCCCAAAAAACAACGCCGCCGCAGGTACAAACTTCTGGGCAACCTCGCCGAAGAACTCTGCCGCCTGCTAGCCCCGTTGCTTTGAGCATTTTAAGACATGCCGTAGCCATTTTCGCCAATGGTGTTTTGCGTAGGCAGCGAGCTTGCTCGCGCTTGGCCCGAAGCGCACGGGCGCGCGGGCGGCCTACACGGCTACGATTTAAGTTCAAAGCGTGAGCAAGCTCACTGCCTACAAGGCGAAACGCCTTTAACCCACAGCTCAGCCCTGCATCAGTTTGTAGATCACAGAATCGCGCAACGCTTCCCAGCTGGCGTCGATGATGTTGTCACTCACCCCAACCGTGCCCCAGAGGCTATGACCGTCGGTGGTCTCGATCAGCACACGCGTCCGGGCATTCGTACTCAGGCGGCTGTCGAGGATGCGCACCTTGTAATCGGTCAGGCGGATTTCCTTCAGCTGCGGGTACACGCGCTCCAGTCCGAGGCGCAACGCCTTATCGAGCGCGCCGACCGGGCCGGTGCATTCCGCGACGGTATGCAGCGACTCACCGTTGACCTTGATCTTCACCGTGGCTTCCGCCACCAGCGCCGCATCGGCACCGCGACGCTCCACGATCACACGATAGCCTTCCAGCTCGAAAAATTCCTTCCGTTGGCCGAGCCATTTTGAAAGGAGCAATTTCAATGACGCATCCGCCGCCTCAAACTCGTAGCCGCGAAACTCCAGATCCTTCAACTCATCGACAAGGCCCTTCATCGCCGGGGATTTCTCGTCGAGTGCAAAGCCCAGTTCCTTCGCCTTCATAACGATGCTGCTGCGTCCAGCCATGTCCGACACCAGCACGCGGGTGTGATTGCCCACGAGCGCCGGGTCGATGTGCTCGTAGCTGCTCTTGACCTTCTGCGCGGCGTTGGCGTGCAGGCCGCCCTTGTGCGCAAACGACGACGCACCGACGTAGGGCGTCTTGGTGTCTGGACGAAGGTTCGCCAACTCGTCAAAGAACAGTGAGAGCTCGCGCAACTGGTGCAGATTCGCCGCGCAGTGCGCGGTGCGGCCCATCTTGAGAAACAGATTCGGCAGGATCGTGATGAGATTGGCGTTGCCCGTGCGCTCACCGTAACCATTGACCGTGCCTTGCACGAGTGACGCACCGACCGAAACACCCGCCAGCGACAGGGCCACGCCGAGCCCGCTGTCGTTGTGACAATGCACGCCGACTTTATCCGCGCCGAATTCCTTCACCACGCGGGCAACGATGTCCTTGAATTCGTCGACCATCGTGCCGCCATTCGTATCGCAGAGGGTAAGGTTGCTTGCTCCGCCCTTGATCGCCGCCGCCAACGTGCGCAGCGCGTAATCCGGGTTATCCTTGTAGCCATCAAAAAAATGCTCGGCGTCGTGCAGGACCTCGCGGCCGTTGGCGACCATGTAGGCGATCGAGTCCTCGATCATCGCCAAGTTTTCCGCCAGTGTCGTGCGCAGGATCTCAGTCACATGCAGCGTCGAAGTTTTGCCAACCAGCGTCATGACCGGCACGCCACTCTCGAGCAGCGTGCGCAGTTGCTGATCATCGGAGGCCTTGCCGCCCGCGCGGCGGGTCGAGCCAAAGGCAGCGATCTTGGCGTGCTTCAGTCGGAGCTTCTTCGCTTCTTGAAAAAACGTGATGTCGCGTGGATTCGAGCCGGGATATCCGCCCTCGATGTAGTCCACGCCAAACTGGTCGAGCTTCTCGGCGATCAAGAGCTTATCTGTCACCGAAAAACTGATACCTTCACCCTGCGTGCCGTCGCGGAGGGTGGTGTCGTAGATAAGAACTGGATTGGGATTCATGGCAGGGAGGGAAGGAGTGTTAAGTGCTGAAGCGAAAGTGTGGAGAATAAAAAACCCCGGGCGCTGTTAAGCCCGGGGTTAAAGAAAATCGGAATTACGAGAAATTCACGCGCCGTTTCCACGCCCGGGCCTGTGGCCCCGAATAATAATCGAGTCGGTAATCAAAAGGGCGTTGGCGTGGCGAAGGTTCATGAAAAACGTGCCACGACCGTTACCCAGCAACGCCCGTTTGTCCAGCCGTGGATTGCCACGCGAAGACAAAGCGGTCGCGTCCGGCCAGATCCTGCTTGGACTCGCTGCGGCTGAACCCCGCCTCCGCGCAGAGCGCCAAGAGAGCCGCGTGCTGAGCAATTCCCGTCTCGAGCGCCAGCAGACCACTGGCACGCAAATACCGCGGCGCGGCAGCGATGATCAGGCGTAAATCCGCGAGGCCTTCCTCAGGTGCCACCAGCGCCGAATGCGGCTCATGGCCGCGCACCTCAGGCTCGGCCGCGGCGGTTTCCGCCTCGGTCAGATACGGAGGATTCGACACAATTAAATCAAACGGCTCGCCCGGCGGCAGCGCGGCGAACCAATCGGACTCAACAAAACTCACCCGCCCGTCCAGTCCGAGTGCCGTCGCATTTTCGCGAGCAAGCGCCAACGCCTCCGCGCTCTTGTCCACCGCCACCACCTGCGCCTCAGGCCAGTGCTTGGCTAGGCCGAGCGCGAGCGCGCCGGTGCCCGTGCCAAGATCAAGAATGCGCGCCGGTGCAGTCGCGACCAACTCGGTCACGAGTTCAGCCAGCCGTTCCGTCTCCGGCCGCGGAATCAACGCGCGTCGGTCGACCTTGAGCTTGAGGCCGAACCATTCCGTTTCGCCTAAAATGTATTGCAACGGCTCACGTTGCGAACGCCGCCGGACGAGCGGACGGATTTTCTCCAGCTCCGGCTCGGACAGCAGGCGCTCAAACTGCAAATAGAGCTGCATGCGCTTCAAACCCAGCGCATGTCCGACGATCAACTCGGCGTTGAGCCGCGGATTCTCCACGCTCTTTGCCGCAAAGAAGTCGGTCGTTTTTTTAATGATTTCGAGTACCGCGAGCATGGCGTTTAATTATTCTCTCGCAGAGGCGCAGAACGTCACTGATTCGATGTTAACCTTGGTTACATTGCTTGAAATTTTTGCCGACGGATTGCTTTGGCCAAAACTCATTCTCTGCGCCTCTGCGGCTCTGCGAGACACTTCTGGATTTTCTTTCCAAACCCAAGCGCCAGAAACATCCTTCGTCACGGCTGTATTGGCATAGGTCATGACCAGCCCAGGCAAGTCACACGCTACAACTAAAATCGCTCCACTGATTTTGTTCAACTTCATCAGTCTTCATCCGCACCGCGATTCGGAACGGCGGCTTTGTATTCCTGACCGGTGAGCGCGGCGAACTTCTGCTCGAAGTCCACGCGCTGCAAGCCCGCGACGACTTCCTCGATCGCGCCTTCCATCGCCTGCGGGAGGTTGTAAAGCGTCAGGCCGATGCGGTGGTCGGTCAACCGGTTCTGCGGGAAATTGTAGGTACGGATGCGTTCGCTACGGTCGCCCGAGCCGATCTGGCTGCGACGGTTTTGCGCGTACTTGGCCCGCTCTTCATCCTCTTTCAATTTCAACAAACGCGAGCGTAGCACGGTCATCGCCCTCGCCTTGTTTTTCAACTGCGACCGCTCATCGGCGCACTGCACGATCAAGCCGGTGGGCTTGTGCTGGATTTGCACGGCGGAGTCAGTGGTGTTGACCCCCTGCCCGCCCGGCCCACTTGCGCGGCAGACGGTGATTTCGAGATCCTGCGGATCGATCTGCACATCGACTTCCTCGGCTTCGGGCAACACCGCCACCGTCACCGTCGAGGTGTGAATGCGGCCGTTGGCCTCCGTGACCGGCACGCGCTGCACGCGGTGTACGCCGCTCTCAAATTTCAACTGCTTGTAGACGTCCTGACCGGAGATAAGAAAAATCACTTCCTTCATGCCGCCGCGATCAGAAGGGCTGGAACTCATCGGCTGGATTTTCCAGCCATGGTTGTCGGAGTATTTCGAATACAGGCGATAAAGCTCGGCCGCAAAGAGGCTCGCCTCGTCGCCACCGGTGCCGGCGCGGATTTCCATGACGGTGTTGCGCGAATCGCTCGGTTCTGGCGGGATCATCGCGCGAAGAACCGTCTCGTACAGCTGACGTTGTTGCGCGAGCAGCTCGGGGAGTTCGGCCGCGGCGAGTTCCTTGAGATCGGGATCGCCCGCCGAGTCTTTGCCCAGCGCCTGCGCCTCGGCGATTTCACGCGAAATTTTTTCGTAGGTGCGAAAGTTGGCCACCATCTGCTGCAGCTTCTGTTGCTCGCGGCTCACCTCGGCGGCTTTGCGCGGACTGGCGTAAAACGACGGATCCGCCATCTGCGCGTCGAGTTCGTCGAGGCGGCGCTGAAACGGAGTGATGTCGGGCAGTGAATCCATGAAAAAATCGGAGCGAACGTGAGAAGGAAGAAGGCGGGCGGTGATTTGCGAATTGCGCCGGCAGCGCAATTCCGGCTTGTTGGCGAAACGACAGGCGCTTCCACCTAGAGGTGCTGATCCGATATGGCTACCACGCTTTTCACGCAGAACATCATCGCCTGCATTTGGGACTTCGACAAGACCCTAATCCCGGAATACATGCAGTCGCCGCTTTTCCGGCGCTTCGGCATCAACGAGGCTAACTTCTGGGCCGAGACTAACAGCTTGGTCGAACACTACCGACGCCGCGGCTACCACCTCTCCAGCGAGATCGCCTACCTCAACCACCTGCTCACCTACACGCTCGCCGGCGCGATGCCAAAATTGAACAACAAAATCCTGCGCGAATGCGGCGCGGATATAAAGTTCTACCCCGGCCTGCCCACGTTTTTCGAACGCGCCAAAACTTTTCTCGCCGAAAAGGAAATCTACCGCAAACACGGTATCCAACTTGAGCACTACATCGTGAGCACCGGCCTCGCCGAGATGATTCACGGCAGCGCCATCGCCCCCTTCGTCGACGGCATTTGGGGCTGCGAATTCATCGAAAACCCGCTCCAACCCGGCTTCCTCAATCAAAACGAACTCGCCATCACCGCCGAGGCCGGCATCGCGCAGATCAGCACCATCATCGACAACACGACCAAGACCCGCGCCCTCTTCGAGATCAACAAGGGAACCAATAAAAACCCGGAAATCGACGTCAATGCCAACATCGCCCCCGAGGACCGCCGCATCCCGTTCCAGAACATGATTTACATCGCGGACGGCCCGAGCGACATCCCCAGTTTCTCCGTGGTCAAGAAAGGCGGCGGCAAGGCCTACGCCGTGCACAACCCCGCCCGCACCGACGAATTTGCCCAAAACGACCGCCTGCGCCAAGTCGGCCGCATCGACCACTACGGCCCGGCCGACTACACCGAAACAAGCAGCACCTCGCACTGGTTGAAACTCCACATCCAGGCCATGTGCGACCGCATCGTGGCCGACCGCGAAGCCGCCGTGGCCTCACGTGTATCCAGACCGCCCCGACACCTCAATTCGACGCCCGAGGAAGAAGCCGCCAAACGCGCCAGCAAAGCGCCCAAGCAATCCTCGTTTTTCGAATAGAAGCTCGCGCTTCCGATAGCCAAAACAAAAAACCGCGGCAGCCTAAAGCCGCAGCGGTTAATAATTCAGCTATAAGTTTTGAGGAAATTATTTTCCATCAGCCTTTGCAGGCTGTTTTCGCGATTCTAGCCAATTGCGATGGTTGAGTTCTTCGATTCCCTTTTTGACCTCAGTCACTGCCGCCCTCTGTTCAGGAGCGACCACACTGCCCACTTGAACCCATGTCTCCTCAAGCAGTGCATTGCGCTTCGTACGCTTTTGCTCGCTCGTCAGCGATTGGTCCTCACGGATCGCCTTCACTGTGGCTTTCTCGGCTTTGAAAAGTTCAGCGATCTTATTCTTTTGATCCCAATTAAGAGTCAGGTTTGCCGCCAATTCATTATAAGCGTTATTGGTGCTGACGAGGACAGGGCCTTGCCCCACAGACGCAGATCCCCTCACAGGCAAGGCCAAAGATTGAACCGAAGTTGATTCAGCCACGGCCACCGAAGAAACAAGGGCAAAAGACAAGGTTGCGAGAGCAAATTTAACCTGAATGAGCATAAGGGTACCTATTGATTGATTGATGGTGTTGGGTGTAATAAACCGGCATAGACGCGCTAAAATAAAGAAATGTTCACGCCAGTGATCATTTTTTTGAGAAAAAAATTTTAGACAAAGCCGCCCCTGCTATAATTTCAGCTCCATTAAAACCACAAGCACTTAACGTATAAAACGATAACAATGACGCATGCGGTATTTCCACAGGGAAACTGGCTTTGAATGCAGGATTGATTACGGGCACATTCAAGACTGAACGTGAAGATTTTTTGATATAAGCTCGTGGAAGCATTGGGCGGGAGATTTCCAGCCGAGGATTTTACGGGGGCGCTCGTTAAGCATTTCTTGGTAAGCGGCGAGTTGTTGATAAGAGCCGAGGGAGAGGTCGGAGCCTTTGGGTAGATAGTGGCGGATACGACCGTTCTGGCTTTCGCAGCTGCCGCGTTCCCAGGGGCTGTGGGGATGACAAAAGAAGACCTTCAGTCCGAGGTCGGCGGCGAGGGTTCGGTGTTGGGACATTTCCTTGCCCTGATCGTAAGTCAGACTGAGGCGCAACTCGGAGGGGATTTTGGGCCAAGCGGCGGGTGAAGGCTTCGTGCACACGGGTGGCGTCTTTTTGGGGAAGGTGGCAGAGCATGGTGTAACGGGTGGTGCGTTCGACCAGCACGCCCACGGCCGAGCGGTTGCCCTCGCCCAGAATCAAATCGCCCTCGTAGTGACCGGCGATCAGACGGGTCTCCACTTCAGCGGGCCG
>Ga0105048_10000769_pt1 | contig 50596 bp, 42 predicted proteins | sample MAT05_FD_78382 | JGI IMG/M metagenome (GOLD analysis project Ga0105048, IMG submission 78382) | Freshwater microbial communities from Lake Fryxell liftoff mats and glacier meltwater in Antarctica - MAT-05 | ecosystem: Environmental > Aquatic > Freshwater > Ice > Liftoff microbial mat | place...
CAATCCAACAACCGAACAACACGAAAGCACGAGCAGCAACATTTATAACGGGTTACCAGCTGTTTGAGCGAATTTGACTATTTTTAATTTTTTAGAACAGCCGTGCTCCAACTATTTTTCTCCAAATCCAACAAAATGAGCGACCTCAGCGACGAGGTACTGTTGAGCGAGTATAAGCGTTCGGGCGACAATAAATACACTGGTGAACTGTTTAAAAGGTATGCCCACCTCGTTTTAGGCGTCTGCATGAAATACCTTAAAAATATAAATGAAGCGCAAGACACTACCATGATAGTTTTTGAAAAACTGCTGGCAGAACTAAGGCATACCGATGTGCAACATTTTAAGTCGTGGCTTTATATGGTGGCAAAAAATCAATGCCTCATGCAGTTGCGGAAGCAAAAAGGTAAAGAAATTATCCCTTTTGAGTCTGAATCAGCAGAAAATGAAGATGCTAATATGGAAAATGAACCATTTGGGCATCTTGATGATATAGATTTAAAAGAAGTGCAGTTGCAACACCTAGAAGCTGGAATTACAACCTTGAATGAAGAACAACGTATTTGCATAGATTTGTTTTACCTTCAAGATAAAAGTTATGTTGAAGTAGCAGCAATTACGGGATACGACTTAAACAAAGTGAAAAGCTATATTCAAAACGGCAAACGCAATCTTAAAATCTTTTTAGATAAAAACAATGACTGAAAAGTTTTTACATATTAAAAAAGGTGGTTACGTAAGTAAGGAATTAATGCTTGCTTATTTAAACGGAAATCTTAGTGATGCCGAAAGTAAACGCATTGCCAAATTAATTGAAGCAGATCCGTTTTTAGCTGATGCAATTGATGGTTTAAAACTTGCCAATCAAGATACAATTTCGAAAACCCTCGACAGCATATATAAAGATATAGATATAATTGTAGGTAATAAAAAAGCCTTTACACTTAGTGCATCATTTAAAAAATATGCCGCTGCCGCTATGATTTTAGTGTTTTTTGGGTTGACATTTTTAATAATGAATCAACTCAACAACAGCGCTAAACAACAAACTGACATTGCTCTTTCTCCAGAAAACAATAACAACACTATTATTAATGACTCATCTGATATGGGCGGAGGTAGTGTAGCTGAAGAATCAAATAATGCAACATCAACAAAAAGCAATCAAATTGTAAAAAAACCAGATATGCAACCTGCTGTTGATGAAATATCTGACGATGCTATAGCACTATCTGATGCACAAAAACAGGTGTTTGAAAATAAGGCTGCACCAATAATAAATGAATCGGCTCAAGAAGGAATGGATGTCGACTTATACCTGTCGGTTCCACAACCAGAATCAACTGCTGGTAATATTGTTACTAATAACAAAGCAGATAATAAAGCTGAAAAAGAAACAACTGTTATTGCAAGCAAAAAAGATATTAAAGTCGATAAAGAAGAAAAAGTTATCGCAACCGAGACTACGTCGACACCCAGTTATAATTACGATGACATCAATATTATTGCAGATACTTTCATTTTTGCAGAGCAGATGCCTGAATTTCCGGGAGGAACAAATGCGCTTTATGCCTATTTAAGTAAAAATATTAATTACGCACAGTGTGCAAATGCAAGTGGTACTATTTATGCCAAATTTGTAGTAACAACCGAAGGCCTTGTTAGCGATGTAATAATAGTTAAGGGGTTAAACATGAGTGCCGATGCCGAGGTTTTACGCGTGTTAAAATTAATGCCAACGTGGAAGCCAGGAAAACAAAATGGCAAACTGGTTAATGTTTGGACCACCATTCCTGTTAAATTGGAAATTGGTGAATAACCTACCTACAATATTAGATTTATTAATAGTTTAAAATATCTAGGTATTGTAAGTAAGCAAAAAATAAATTTTTTTATTAGTGGATAGTAATTTTTAAATTACGTTAATTGCAATTACGAGCTTATACATTTTGAGCAATATTCAACAAGGTGAAATTGACCAAATTTATCGATAGGTATTTGCAAATGAACCAAACTTTTTATTTATTTTGATTTATTGATTACCGCTGTAAGCTCTGTGAAAAGGGCTTCAAATAGCGACTAAAATAAGTATAAAAGTGTTGCATAAATGCAAACATAATTTTTAATTAATACTTGCTACCGAACCCAGTTGAAACACTTTTTTTTGAGCGATATCTATTATTCGGGTACTTTATAAATGGCTGCACCGCCAGTATAGCCCGATGCCGCCGTTACAAATAAAACAAGTTTTCCAGGTTGTAATTTATTTCTTGTTATAGCTTGATGCAATGTTATGGGCAATGTTCCAGAAATTGTATTCGCAGCGGTATCAATACTCACTTCCATTTTTTCTAAATCGATGCCTAATTTTTGTGCAACGCCTTTCATAATTATATAATTTGCTTGGTGCGGAATTAATATGTCTACATCATTAGGAGCAATGCCATATTTATCACAAACTTTTTTTCCGATATTGGCCATAATATCCACTGATATTTCTACCATTTTTCGTCCAGAAATGGTCATTAAGGTACCGTGCAATCCATTAGTAACAGTTTCAATACTTGCAGGCATTGCGCTGCCGCCTGCAGGCACATAAATGTTTTTCAAACCAGAGCCATCTGCAAATAATTCACTTACCATAAATCCAGAATCGGTATTGTTTTTAGTTAAAATTACAGCACCAGCGCCATCGCCAAATATTGGGCAAAACTTAGGGTCATCTTTGCGAACGAAGCGCGATTTAATATCTGCGCCAATTACACAAACGTATTCCATTCCCGTTGCAATTAATCTAATACCATGATCTAAGGCATACATAAAACTTGCGCAACTTTCGGTGGTATCGCCTACAGGACAAGTTGCACCTAATAAAAATTGGACATTGCAACTTGCTGCCGTATTAGTATAATCTGGTGTAGATGTTCCTAATAAAATTCTATCGAGTTGCTTAGCTGTTATCCCAGCATTGTCTAAGGCCATTTGCGCGGCTTTTGCAGCAATATGACTCGTAGCAATATCATCAGGAGCTATGTAACGTGTTTTGATACCAATTTTATCGCGCACCATGGCAATATCAAAATCAAGATTTAGTCTTTTACTCAGCTCTTCAGTTGTAACAGGTTCGCCAGGAAGACAAATTCCCGAACCGATAATTTTGACACCCCAACCATTTTTCATATTACAAATTTAAGATTAATCCACCGTAGAACATCGATGCGTCATTGCCAAATATTCGTATTTTTTTATTTACTAATTTAACCCAAATTTATCAATAGAAATTAGCAAATCAACCAAATTATTGATTTAGTTGGGTTTAACCTGATTGGCATTCAACTCGAAAAGTGCATGTTATTAATTTCAAAATAATTAATTATATTATAAAAAACATGATGGCATCACATCAATTACTTAATCTGGATTTAAAAGGCTTATTAAAAGGATTTACTAATACAAGTGTTAACCTACGAAAGAAGAAATTGTATATGTATTTATACTAATTACTGATTTGAATTCAGTTTACAACAAGAATTAAATGGCGTTATTGCGTTTGAGCATGCGCTATGTTGTATCGTAACTAGCTTATTTGTAGCTTCGGTAAAGTTACCTGTTACTTATCAATTTAAGTGTCTTTGTGTTTTTTTATTAGTTATAATCGGCCGAACAATATTTGCGGGGAAAAATTTGGCTGCAAACTTTATTTAAGCTTAATTTTAATTAGGCTTCAGGATGCGCTTGCACCTGACTAAGAATATCTTGCTTTAATTTTTCGCTGCATTCTTTTCTTTCCACTTTTGCAGCAATAAAATCTTTGAACGTTTTTTCAATATGAAAATGTTCAAGACATCCTTTGCAACGTTGAATGTCCATAATAAATAAGTTGCGCTCAGTTTCGGGCAATTCGCCGTCCAATACCAAAAAAACTTTTCTTACAAAGTTTCGGCAATCGTGTTTAGGTAGCTGCTGATCCATAATTTATCGTTTTTCTTTAAAACCTTCTTTTTGAGCGTATTCGCGTAATTTTTCTTTTAAAATATTGCGTGCCCTATGAAGGCGTGATCTGACTGTGCCGATGGGTATATCAATAATTTTAGCAATTTCCTCGTATGAAAAATCTTCTACATCACACAAGAGAATTATCGTTTTAAAATCAACGGGCAATTGGTTTAACGCCCGTGTAACCTCATCTCCTAGCATGCCCTGAAACAATTCCTGCCTCAAATCAAGGTAAGCTACATGGCCTTCATCATCGGTATCGTGGTAACTCACCACTTCATCATAATCTACTTTAGTCGGCTGCTTAGTTTTTCGACGGTATTCGTTAATGAAACCGTTTTTTAAAATCTTAAAGAGCCAAGCCTTAGCATTTGTACCCTGTTGGTATGATTCTATAAAGCGATAAGCTTTCAAAAAAGTTTCCTGTACCAGATCATTTGCATCATCTTCGTCTAAAGTAAGATGAAAAGCAAAATTGTACAGCGCATCCATATGGGGTAAAAACTCCTTATTGAAGATACGGTCCTTATTGCTTTTGGTGAGGTTTACTTTTTCCACAGCCCTAAAATTAGAATAATTTACCGTCCTTTCAAATTATTTGTGATTGGGCGATTGTTCCGTTTAATTTAATTTTTTTACTTTTGGTTCATTATTTAACTAAAAAATAATATAAACATAGACCCTACCTCTACGAACTAACTGCTACATGCGATCACTACTCAGGGTTTTTCCGAATCAACTTTTCGCCTCTTTGGCTATTCTAGGTTTAATTATTGGCCTCGTAACCTCAAAAGTGGTGCTCAGCGTTGCCACAATTATGCTCCTTTGCAATGCCATTATTAACATTAGAGCAGGTCAAAATTTTAAAAAATGGTTGGGCGATACTACCAGCATGCTTTTTTTAGTATTGTTCCTCGTTTATTTGCTCACCGGACTTTACTCAACCGATACAGGTTATTGGATAGATCGCAGCCGAATGAAATTGCCTTTTTTGGCTCTTCCACTAGGTTTTACAACTGTTAAAACCCTTACCACAAAAGCGTTCCGACGGTGGTTGGCAATATATTTCTACGTAATTACTGCTGCTGCTGTTGTTGTCTGTATCAACTATTTCGCACATTTTGAAACCCTTAACGAACAGCTAACTAAAGGTCAACCCATACCAGCCCCCCTGCGCGACCACATTCGTTTTAGCCTAGAAATGGCATTTGCCATAGTTGTCGGCATTTATTTATGGAAGCAAAATTTTACGTTTGTAAATCACAAAGAAAAATATATGTTAGGTGCTTCACTGGTATTTCTAACCTTTTTCATTCACATATTTGCTGTTCGCTCAGGCATTCTTACACTTTATATAGCAATTGTTGTAATGATATTTCATTGGCTGTTTACACAAAAAGCATATTTAAAAGGTTTATTAGCCCTTGCGGGGATGGCCATATTTGCTGTTTGCGCAGTTCAGTTTATTCCGTCACTCCATTCCAGAATGTCCTATTTCCAATATGAATTAGACCTAATAAAAAAGGGAGAATTACACCCGGAACACAGCGATGCACAGCGACTACTTAGTATTGAATACGGATTACAAATTGCGAAACAAAATCCATTAATTGGCGTTGGTGTTGGCGACATTAAATCAGAAATGGATAAATTATATGCTCAAAATGCAGGTAGTGAATTTGTAAAATCTAAACTTCCGCATAACCAATTTGTCTATTTTTTAGCTGCAAGCGGAATTATTGGATTTTTAGTATTTGTGTTTACATTGTGCTATCCGTGGTTTAGCAAAAAACGATATCGTAATATGCTGTTTACTGTTTTCCTGTTGATTATGGTATTTTCGTTCATGGCAGAACATACACTCGAAATACAGCTAGGAACTTCATTTTATCTGCTATTTTTGTTGTTGATTAAAAAATATATCGACGATTTGGCACTTACCGATAAAAAAGAAAATGCTTATGCATAAAATTACTGCCATAATTCCCTGTAAAAATGAAGCACATAATATTGAAGCTGTTTTAGCTTCTGTAAGTTGGTGTGATGAAATTATGGTGATTGATTCGTTTAGCACCGACAACACTGTTGCACTAGCAAAAAAATATACATCAAGAATAATTGAAAGTGAATATATAAATTCTGCAAGTCAAAAAAATAGAGCCATTCCACTTGCAACGCATAACTGGATTTTAATTGTTGATGCCGACGAACGCGTTACTCCTGAATTACAAAAAGAAATTCAATTGCTATTATCGCAAGATATTATTACACACGATGCATACTGGATTTACCGCAAAAATTATTTTATGGGTAAAGAAGTAAAATACAGCGGATGGCAGCGCGATAAGGTAGTTCGCTTTTTTAAACGTGACACATGTAAGTATGAAGAAAAACATGTACACGCAGAAATAATAACTACTGGAACAACTGGTAAATTAAAATATAAACTCGTTCATAACACTTACAAAGATATTTTTCATTACCTCGAAAAATGGGACCGCTACTCTACATGGAGTGCAAACGATGCTGCTAAAAAAATTAAAAATCCTGGCTTCTATCACTTTATCATCAAACCTGGTTTCAGATTTTTTAAACACTACATCATTGACCTTGGCTTTTTAGATGGATGGACAGGTTTCATTATCTGCTCACTCGCTGCTAAAGGCGTGTTTATGCGATATGTGAAATTGTATGGGATGCGGAAATAATGTGCTAATTAGTTGATGTGCTGATGTGCTAATTAATCTGTCAAAAAAATTATCCTGCTATTTTAAACAAATTGCCCGTTCCTGCAATTCATTGGCTGCTTAATTACTACATCGTCAAATTGGTACATTTACACATTAGTTCTTTATCACTTCATAAACTTCGCTACATACACTTCTTGTCGCTGCCCTATTCTTAAATAATAAATACCTTTTGGTAAGGCGGTGACATCGATAACATAATTGCGAATTGGAGGATAAAAATCGAGGTTATAACTTAAAACAGTTTGGCCCAATGAATTATAAATGGCCATTTCAATTTCTTTATCTCGCGTGCTAGTAACTTGAAGATAAATATTGTCGATAACGGGATTAGGATAGATATCTACAATTACTAATTCGCCCTCGTTTGCTACTGCGCATTTAAATTTACCTAATACCCTATAAAATTCTTTACTCGTTAAAGTATTACATAAAATATCTTTCATAAATTGAGCCGCATACACTACAATTGAATCAGGAATTACAGCATCGTGACCTGCACCTTCGCCAATATAAAATTGATAATCTTTACCTAAACGTTTCGACATTTGCACTAATTGCCAACTACCATGTAAAACGGGATACCAAAATGGTTGGTAACAAAAAAAAATTGGCCCAGAAAAAAACGGCACTATGGAGTCGCAGGTTCCGTGAAAATATAAATGTGGAAAATTATTATTGTATAATAAGCTTGTATCTTCAATACCGCCTGCTTCGGTTATAACGCCTATCGGATTAAAAGTGTAATTTGTATAATCATTTATAGCGGTATCAATGCTCCCCAACTCATCGTAAAACTGCACATCGTAATCACTTTGGCTTGCATACAAAGCAAACAAAACTAACCGTGAACCGGCGCTATTGCCTTCTACAAATATTGCGTTAGTATCTATTCCATAAAAATCAGCTTCGGCTTTAATAAAACGATAAGCTGCTTTTACATCTTGCACAGCACGATAGGTTGCTCTGAATAAATCTGTTGTATCGCCACCGCACCCATCTTCTGCATCACCATTGTTCCAACCAATGCGATAATCGATGCTGATGTAAACATAACCGAGCTGAGCATATAAATAGCCTAAATCAACTGCTCCCTGACTATCTTTTGAACCGCCAACCAATCCACCTCCGTGAACAAAAAAAATAGCTGGCTTTTTAGTTAATTCATCTAGCGCTGGATTTGGGCGATAAATATCCAATTTTAAATCCTGCATATTACCAAGATTATTCAAACCTTCGCCATACTTTATATCGGTAATTAATTCAACATCTGCTTCATCGAAAACATACTCGTCGAAACGATTCATGTTGCAATAATCCTGAGCGGATAGCGACGTTGCGATTGTAAATAATATAAGTGTTAAAAAAATCCTCATTAATATGCCCCAAAAATGATTGTAAAGTTAGCATTTTAAACCTGGATTAAGCAATTAAGGCATTCCATTTTATATCTGTAATAAAATCAACTATTTCAAGCCAATTACATGCTCTTTTCAAATTGTTTGCTATTCAGATTAAATATAATTAAATTTTGGTTAGCAAATGCCTATTAATTAAGTTGGGTTAAAACAAACTATCTTCTGCCCAATCTGATTTATGCGGATAATCGGTTGTGTAATGCAGTCCGCGGCTTTCTTTGCGAGCACTTGCGCCACGTGTAATTAGAAATCCCACCGTTATTAAATTGCGTAATTCGCAAAGCTGAGGTGAAATTGCCGTTGTTTCGTAAAGCTTTTCAGTTTCTTCATATAGCAAATGCAAACGAATTAATGCACGGTCTAAACGCTCGTTGCTGCGCACAATGCCAACATAATTTGTCATAATTTCTTTAAGCTCTCTTATGCTTTGCGTAATCATAACCATTTCTTTTGGCTGGTTGGTACCTTTTGCATTCCAGTCTGGTATATTTTCTTGTATTGGAACATTTTCATTGCGCTGCACAACATCTTCATAAATTCTATGCGCAAAAACTAATGCTTCTAATAAAGAATTACTTGCAAGTCGGTTTGCACCGTGCAATCCAGTTGAACTACATTCGCCACAAGCATATAAATTATTAATACTGGTATGTCCACGTGCATCGGTTAAAATTCCGCCACACATATAATGCGCTGCAGGAACCACTGGAATAAAATCTTTTGCAATATCTAAACCTATTGATTTACATTTCTCATAAATATTTGGGAAATGCGATAATAATTCTTCTCTATTTATTGGTGCACAATCTAAATACACAAAATCATCGCCGCGAATTTTCATTTCATTATCAATGGCTCTGGCAACTATGTCTCTTGGAGCAAGCGATTTCCGTTCATCATATTTGTGCATAAATGGTTTGCCATCACTTGTTTTTAATTCGCCACCTTCGCCGCGAATTGCTTCGGTAATTAAAAATGAAGGTGATATGCCAGGTTGATATAATGATGTTGGATGAAATTGCACAAATTCCATATTGGCAACTCTACCTTTTGCACGGTAAATCATTGCCATTCCGTCGCCAGTTGCAATAAGTGGATTCGTAGTATTTTTATACACTTGTCCAGCACCGCCACTCGCCATTATAGTAGTTCCCGCTAATATTTTTTCTATCGATTTATTTTTCTTGTTTAGCACATATACACCATAACATTCAATATCTGGTGTATGTCTTGTAACAATTCTACCAAGGTGATGTTGTGTAATAATATCAATTACAAAATGATGTGCATGAATAGTAATATTTGGCAAGCTGATAGCTTCTTCTAACAATGTTTTTTCAATTTCTTTACCTGTTACATCTTTATGATGCAATACGCGAAATTCAGAATGTCCTCCTTCTTTGCCTAAACTATATTCACCTTCTATATTTTTATCAAAATCGGCGCCCCATTTTATAATTTCTCTCACCCGTTCAGGACCTTCTTTCACCACTATTTCTACTATTTCTCTTTTGCAAAGCCCGTCGCCTGCAATTAGGGTATCATCAATATGTTTTTCGTAGCTATCCTTTTCAAAATCCCAAACCGCAGCAATGCCCCCTTGGGCATACTTTGTATTTGTTTCTTCTTCGGCTGCTTTAGTAATAATTATAATGGTTTTCTCGGGAAAACGCTTGGCTGTTTTGAGCGCAAAGGTTAAGCCGGCAATCCCAGAACCAATTACAAGGAAATCTGCTTTATGCATAATGCGAAGGTAAGGGGTTTGTGCATATTTTTTATTGGCGCTACAAATAATTGGTCAAGCCGGAATTTAGCAGTAAAATGCTTAACAACTTTTAAACCCAGCATAAGCAATGAAAGTCTAAACAATTTATAGTTTGTAATAAAATCAAAATTAAAAGCAAATAACATACTCTTTTCAAATTGTTTGCCTATAAGGTTAAACCCGCCTAAATAAATAGCTTAGTTGGCTTACATCTTTCTATTGATTAAGTTAGGTTAAACTAAACTTCGCCTCACTTTAAGTATATCAATTTTCCGCTTTAGCACATTAAAAATTGCATTTGACAATTTCAGAAAACTTTTGTAGTTTTAACAAACCATATGAAAACCATATGAAAACCATATGAAAACCATATGAAAACCATATGAAAACCATATGAAAACCATATGAAAACCATATGAAAACCATATGAAAACCTTCAGAAACCTTGTAATTTGTAGTTTTCTTTTTAGCGTTGTTATCACCCCTTCAAGTCTTTCTAGTCAAACCCCAGCATTCGATACCATTGCTATTGAAACTTACGCTATTTTTGAAGATACCGTTTTTAGTTATAACGATGGCCTGGATTCCGTTTTCGTAATAATAACAGATACCGTTTCACTCGACAGTTTAGCGCTGCGTATGACTAATAATAATATTCGTAACACAAACTAATCAAATACATCAAACGAACGTATTTTACATCATGCCGAGATAGGTATAGTTGTTGGAAATAATTTAAAAACGATTAATCAAGGTTTATTTGGTTTTCATATTGGAGGTCTGCTTTTAGATAATGCAATCCCTGAATATAATCCTCATAGTGTGCATCCTTGGCAATGGCTTGTCGATTTGTGCCCAAAAACCTTACGGCTCGCTTCTGGTGGCGCTACAAAATTTATTCACTTGCGTCCATATCGAGACATTGATGGCACCGCTGGCCTCGACCCTATAAAAGGTTATGGCTATGATATTTATGAGATTATACGGTATTATGATGTAACCGATGAAAGTATAGATGTTGGGGTTACGGTGACCATTGAGCGTATATTGTTGGATTTAGCAACAGATGGCGCAGATGATGATTTGCAGCCTGGTGATTGCGATAATTGGGATTCATGGTTAAACATTGATTTCATAGACGACTTTGAAGGCTTTTACAATAAATGGCTCGTGCAAGAAGCAGTTCCTTATGGCACAACGTCGGCTATTGAACAGTTTGTTCATTTAATAGATGATATCAAAACCGCTTATCCTGAGCATGTTGTAGATGTAATTGTTTGTTTAAATATTTTTAGTGAAACAGCTACACAATGCAAAGAAATTATTAAATACCTTAAATATGCAACCGAAAATGGCGTAATAAATGTAAATGTTGTTGGAGTTGAGTTAGGCAACGAAAGCTATTTTAAATCGAGCAGAGAAATGTTAGGTTTTGAAAACTTTGGTAATTATTGGAATTATATTCGTGGTAATGCATCTGACCCAACTTGGACCTCTAATTTTGCGAGTTATGTGTTTAGCGCTCCCATGCTTGCCGACCATAATTACATTAGTGCATTTAAATTAGACCCGCTTGTGGCATGCAAAATTGGACTTCCTGCAAGAAACATCGATGCTCCATTATATGCATTTAGAGAAGCCGATCCTTTTCCGGTGGCACCCATTGGCCTAAACGGATTAACACATTTTGCATCATTCATTAAAAATTGATTTTATGAAACACAATAAATTCTCGCTGTTGCAATATTCAATACTGGCAAGTACATTTATTGCTTTGAATAAGTTACATGCTCAAGTAGTTTATATAGATATTGAACCTGATATTACATTAGATACTTACAACGAATATGACACATAAGATTTGGATCAGAATGGTATTTCAGATTTTCTTGTCCTAAACTGGCATACTACGTTTAATACGATTACAAGTTCCGGTAATACTGGGGCTTCTTTCGAAAGGTTTGTTCAATTAGCTGGCGGATATTTTAATCTACAAAATCAAATTACTGGCACTTCTACAATTCAATATGAATATTATGGTGTAGAATATATTTTTCACCACCCTTTTTTAATTTTTTCTAATGAGCTAATAGATGAAAACCTTGAATTTCAAGATTGGATTTACCAAAGCATGGCTTTCAAGTCTTAAGTGGATAATGGCACTAATATTGCCAATTCTGGAGGCTTTTGGTTTCCCAACGAAAGTGAAAAATTTCTCGGTGTGCGCTTTGTAGATGAAGATGATAAATTGCATTATGGTTGGACAAGATGCAGCATTATTGATTCGGCTGAAGGATTAATTATTCATGATTACGCCTATGAAGTAGAACCTAACAAGCCAATTGAAGCTGGAAGTACGGTTAGTTATGTTGGCGTAAACAATTTAAATGTTGCTAACAATAATTTTCAAATTTATGCTTTTAACAACAATTTATTAATAGTAAAGAACTTACTTCAGGATTAAACTATCAAGTTATTAATTTTCAAGGAGCTATAACTGCCAAAGGCGCTGTAAATACCACTCAAATTAGTATTCCAATTGATGCTGCTGCAGGCATTTATTTGGTTGATTTATTGCAAGATGGTGTAATTGTTTATAGTAAAAAAGTGATGATTAATGGGCAATAATTATTTGTTTACAACCCTTCATAATTGTGAGCCATTTATAAATCCAGCGTAAGTAATAGAAATCGTAACCCCTTGTATCTTATAATAACATCAATTGTTTACAAACAATAAAATGTTCTTTTCAAAATGTCTACCATTCAAGTAAAATCCAAACAAATAATGTAGAATCCAAGCTTGTTCATTAATTTTGAAATAAATAAAGAATTTTTTATAAGTAAGTGTTAATCCTTTTCTTGTGCTTCACGATACTGATAAGTTGCCTCTAACGCTTCATAATAGTCTTCACCGTATTTTCTAATAAGGGCGGTTTTAACAAATCGAAAAATAGGAACGCCGAGCTCCTTGCCATTTTTACATGCAGGTTTGCAGATGCTCCATTTTTCATAGTTCAATGCATCAAACGCACCTACTTTGGTAATTCTTATTGGATACAAATGACAGCTAACTGGCTTTTGCCATTTTACTTTTTTATCTAGAAAGGCTTTTTCGATTCCGCAAAGTGCCACGCCCTTTTCCCAAATGGTATAAGCACAAGGACCGTTTTTCATTAGCGGTGTTTTTATTACACCCTCATCGTTAGTTACCCAATATCCTTGCTTTTCGATGGCATCAATTCCATCTTTTGTTAAATATTTCTTTACAGCAGGGTACACCTTTTTGAGCATCTTTTTTTCATCTTCTTCAACAAACGCTCCTTCATCACCTTGTACACAACAAGCGCCCTTGCAGGCACTTAAATTGCACACAAACTCTTTGTCCAGAATATCTTCGCTAACTAGTGTTTGATGGATGATTATCATGAGGTAAAGGTAGTGGTTAATGTGCTAATGTGGCAATGTGCTGATGAATTAATTAAATATTAGAATGGGATAAAAAAAATTGGCTGCTAAATTGCAGCGTGTTACGCCAGTTAGATGCACATTTTTAAATTTTTTAGATCTATTTAAAAACCATAAACCGATGAATTCGATTTAATATAGACGTGAAATCGACAATATAATAACAAATAAGTTTAACTCAAATTAATCAATACATATAGGTAAGGCAATATTTCCCTGCGTTTAATAGTGATGTTTCATTATATCACACACTGCAAATAGGAATGTGCTGCATCTTGCTTTTCGCACTGATTAAAAAATTCCTTTTTTTAATCGAATCTTTATATAATAGCTTGCACTGTATTTACTCAACAAAAATAGTCTTGTAAAATATGCCTGATGCCGTATTAATTTGCAATAATATTTGTTGCGATGCGATATTATTAAACTCAATTGTATAATTGTTTTCCATTAATGCTGTTGATTTAAATTCAATTTTTTCACCAAGCATATTCATTAAAATAAATTCCCCATTTATAATTGATTCAGGTAATTCGACATAAATAAAATTATTTGTGGGATTGGGATATATTTTAATTTGATGTTCGATTAAATCATGTATGTTGTTACACAATTCTACAGTTACCGTAACTTGATCGGTGTTATAACAACCGTTTGCATCAACACCTTGAACAATATAAGTTGTTGTTTCAGTTGGCGCTACATCAATACTTTCGCACCCAATACATGGGTCGATTGGTTCAGGCACCCAAGTGTAGTATATGCCGCCTGTTGCAGAAAGCGTTGCTGTGTCGCCGCGACAAATTGTAACATCATTAGACGCAATAATTTCAGGAACAACGTTTACTACAATATCAACAGTATCTGATGCAATACATCCATTTACATCTGTAACATAAACAATGTAACTAATAGATGTAAGCGGACTTGTTGTTGGCTGCGAGATAGTGGTAAAATCAAGGTACGTAGCCGGTGTCCATAAATAGGAAACGCCTTCTGTAACATACATTTTTATTTGTCCGCCGAAGCATAAAACCGTATCGGGTCCAGCAATTACTGGAGCAACTGCGTATGTATTTACAACAACAGTTTTTTCATCTGAACAACCTGCAGCATTAATTGAAGTAACGGTGTAAACAATATCTGTTGCAGGTGTGCAAATTGGTGTTGCAGCCGTGGCATCATCTAAATAAGTAGCTGGACTCCAACTATAGGATACACCACCAGTAGCATATAATGTTACATCGGTTTCGGCACAAACATTTACATCTGGAACTACTGATAAAAAATCGGTGGGAAGCATTGTAACATTAATTGTATCTGTATCTATACAACCATCTAATGTTGATGATGTAACCACATAAGTAATATCTGCTAACGGAGTGCAAATTGGATTACTAATTGTAGCATCGTCTAAATATATTGCCGGACTCCAATTAAATATTGCACCACCAACAGCATTTAATGTAACGTTATCACCATCGCATACTTCAACATCACTGCCTGCGTTTACAAATTCTGCAGGAACAATATTTATATTAATTGTATCTACATCAACGCACCCTGAAGCATTAATTGATGTTATAAAATAGGTAATATCACTTAATGGTGTGCAAATTGGATTGCTAATAGTTGCATCATTTAAATAAGTTGTCGGACTCCAGCTATAAGTATCGCCACCTGATGCCAGCAAATTAATATTTCCACCTGCGCAAACACCTGCATCATCGCTAACAGTTAAAAAATTTGTGCTGCTAACGCTAATGGCAACTATATCGGTGCCTGTGCAACCATTTGCGTCGGTTACGGTTACTGTATAGTTAACATCAAACAATGGTGTGCAAATTGGATTGGCAATTGTAACATCATCAAGAAAAAATGCAGGGCTCCAACTATATGCCACGCCACCAGATGCAGACAATGTAACACTTTCACCGCTACAAACTGTAAGGGCACCACCCGCATCAGCAATTACAGTAGGTGCGAGCGATATGGTTACGGCATCAGCATCAACACATCCCGATGCAGTAGTAACTGTTAAAGTATAGGTAACTGTTGTTAAAGGTGTGCATATTGGGTTTAATATGAACGGATTATCTAAGAATGTACCAGGCGACCAAACATAACTCGTGCCGCCAGCACCTGCAAGAGTGGTTGAAGTGCCTAAGCAAACTATTTCATCGGCTCCGGCATTGGCAAAATCTGGGTTAAAAACAATAGGACTTTCAGATAGTATTAAATTATTTATTACAACGCCGATTCCTCCTGTTGCAGCGCCATTATTATCGCCAAAGCAAGGGCTTGTAACGGTAGTATTTGTTCCAAATAAACCACCAGTTACAGTAACAGTTGCGCCTGGCCATACGGCAGCACCAGCATGTTTTAGCACACCACCTGCACCACCGCCACCTGGACCTGTGCATTGATCGGCACCTGTATTACCGCCGTTTCCACCTTTAGCTTCTATATTAAGTGCAGTAATAGTCGGAATATTTAATAAAATTGAACCCCCCGAACCACCGCCACCAGCTCCGTCGCCCCAAGCTAAATCAATAACAGATTCACCATTGCTAATTATGCTATACCCATTACCAGTTAACTGATTGGCTATAATTATAACTATACCGCCTCCATCGCCGCCATTTGTTGCATTGGTGTTATTACCATGTCCGGCACCACCACCGCTTCCAATAAAAATTTTGTCAGCAAGCATGGTATTATCTACGGCCAAAGCAGCAATTCCGGGACTTCCAGGACAAGAAAACACAGGTTCATCATTTTCGCCTCCAACTCCCCCAGCCGCGCCATTTCCGCCACCGCCAGCACCACCATTATGGTCGTTTCCACCTCCACCGCCATTGGCCGCTTTTCCACGACAAGCTAGGTAGGCATTGGTTAATAGAGCAATGCCTTCGCCTTTTTCGCCGCCTTTTCCGCTAAGGGTATCGGAATAATATAATGAAGTTCCGGTGCCTGTTGGGCAACTGGAGGGGAAGTTTGCACCATCGCCACCCCTAAAACCAACTCCATTGAGATTGATATTTGCATTTAAGGTAACTAAATCGGCTTCAAAAACTAAAATGCCTCCTGTATTGCCATTCCAATCGCTAGCGGTGAGTGTTGCATTAATATTTACATCGTCGTAAACCGGAATGCGCACCAGTTGCAAGGCTGCACCATTTGTATAGGTTCGTTGCAAAGCATTTTCTAACACAACTGCTGATGCTGTGATATTGGCAATTGTGCCTATTTCATAATTTCCAGCATTGTTATAGGAATTAATGTTTCCAAAGCTCGAGGTGTTGGTGAGATTTACTTCAGCCCCTTTCATTTGAATGAGTAACACACGGTCGCCAATGCTGAAACCCACTGTTGATGGGGTGTAAACTACATTTAAGCAATTATCAACCGAATCTACTTTGGCATAAATATTAATTACACCACTTATTGGTGTTTGGGCTTTAATGGTAAATACAAACAAAATAAAAAATGAAAAAAGGGTTAGCGGCTGCTGCATATAAATTAGATTTAGTCGAATTTTCGAAATAAAATTACAAATCATTTTATTTAAAGTTGGTGGGTTGTTGTGGTTATTATAATTTCACATCAAAATTAAAATATGTACACCATACAAGAGCGACTTCAAGCGGAAATAGCGGAAATAAAGAATTCCGGACTTTATAAAAACGAACGTATTATTACATCACCGCAAGGTGCAGATATCCGTTTGGAAGATGGACGTGAGGTAATTAATTTTTGTGCCAATAATTATTTGGGACTAAGTTCTCACCCGAAAGTAATTGAAGCTTCAAAAAAAGCAATTGATAGCCATGGCTATGGCATGAGTTCTGTTCGATTTATTTGTGGCACTCAAGATATACATAAAGAATTAGAGCTTAAGCTTGCTGAGTTTTTAGGCACAGAAGATACCATTTTATATGCAGCTGCTTTTGATGCAAACGGTGGCGTATTTGAGCCTTTGTTTAATGAAGAAGATGCAATTATATCAGATGCCTTAAATCATGCGTCAATAATTGATGGTGTGCGTTTATGTAAAGCTGTTCGATATAGATATGTGCACAACAACATGAACGATTTAGAAGAACAATTAAAGCTATCGCAAGCGCAACGCACTAGAATAATTGTAACTGATGGTGCTTTTAGCATGGATGGCACAATTGCCGAATTAGATAAAATTGTTTTACTAGCTGAAAAATACAATGCATTAATTATGATTGATGAATGTCATGCATCTGGATTCCTTGGCAAAACGGGAAGAGGCACACATGAACATAGAGGGGTGATGGGAAAAATTGACATCATTACAGGAACACTTGGCAAGGCATTAGGCGGAGCGAGCGGAGGTTTTACTTCTGGCAGAAAAGAAATTATTGAGATGTTGCGTCAGCGTTCACGTCCTTATTTGTTTTCAAACACTTTGGCTCCTTCAATTACAGGTGCTTCAATTGCCGTTTTAGATTTATTAAGTGAAACAACAGCGCTTCGCGATAAATTAGAAGAAAATACAAAATATTTCAGAGAGAAAATGACTGCATTAGGCTTCGACATCAAACCTGGTGAACATCCAATTGTGCCTATTATGTTATATGATGCAGTGCTCAGTCAAACAATGGCAACAAAATTATTAGACGAAGGCATTTACGTTATCGGATTTTTTTTTCCAGTTGTTCCGAAAGGTCAAGCGCGCATTCGCGTTCAAATTTCTGCAGCACATGATATGGAGCATTTAGATAAAGCTATTGCTGCATTTACTAAAGTTGGTAAGGAGTTGGGTGTGATAAAGTAAGATTAATAATATTTTACTCTAAAGTAGTCAATAGCTTTTAGCTTATCAATTATTGATTTATTTGGGCATTTGTATTAATTAATTTCTTCTAAAATTATTTGCTATACACTTTTCGCACCCATTTTGGTAGAATAATTACGCCAGCAATTAAATACGGGTAAAAGGTAATTATTCGCCAAATTAATGCTAGTGAAGCTACTAAAGCGGGGTTGGTGAAATCGCACATCATTGCGCTAAAAGTTAATTCAGCTATACCAGCACCGCCTGGAGAAATTGGGAGTAGCATAATCATCCAAATAGCAAACATGCGGCTAAACATTTCCGGAATTTGCGCAATAGTTGGGTCAAAAAATGCGTAAATAATACAAACGGGAATTAAGAAAAATGACACCCAAGAAATGGTAGTTGCTGCAAATGTATAAATCCAGAATCGGGCATTTTTTGTTTTTAATTCTTCGGAAGTGAGCATAATATCATCGCCTGTTTGTATGGCATCTTGCTTCCATTTTTTTAAAAATCGCAAACTAAAAATAGCACTTAACATTGAACGGAAAGCTTGTGCATTTATAAATAATCCATATGCTAAGGTGATAATGATAAGCAGAAATAAAAAGTAGCCAAAAAAATAAATTGTTTGCATATTATGAAACATGCCCATCAACGGAAGTTCACTTTGACTTCGGCAATTAGCGTCGGTGGCAAACATGTGTTGGCTGCCAATAAATGCAAACATTAAAATTCCGCCAATGGCGAGGAATAATTGGTCTAAGAAAATTGTAAGCATGCTGGTTGCAGCACTTTTTCCCAAGCTTAATTTTTCCTTCTTCATAAAATAAATAGCAACTGCCGCACCACCAACTGTGGAAGGTGTTACCGAAGAAGAAAATTCCCAAAGCGAAATAATATTAAATGATTGTCGCCACGAAAGTTTATAGTCCGTGATGAGTCGCAAACGATACATATATCCCAAATGCCGCAACACCAGCAATAAAAAACCGCAACCTATCCAAAATAGCGATTCGGCATTCCATTGAATGTTTCGAAAGGCATTAAAATTAAAGGAAGTATAAATTAAATAAGCCGAAATAGCTAAGCTGATTAAAATAACTACAGCAATTCTCTTGTACGAAAATTGCTGTTTAATTTCATTTTCTTTAACATCAGTATTATCGTCGAAGTTATGGCTATTAGTCATTGTCCTGGGTCGAAGTTAGCCAGAAATTATTTATTCCGTCCCCTACCAGTAACGTTAACTTTTGCGCTGCAATTAAATCAAGTATGCTTAAAAATCTGAATACCGCTTGGTATCTATCTTTGCAAGAAGTAAATACTTCACCAAAAGGCACATTTTTCTTTCCCTTGCAATAAGCAACAACCCCGAAACTTTCTTCTTCAATTGAATAGTTATAAGGAATAATTACGTGCTTTTGTATGGTGGGTTGATTATTAAACCTATCCATTACTTTTTGGAATACTTTAAGCAATACAAACAAATTGATACTGCTAAGTTCCATTTCATTGCTGTGCTTTTTAGCCAACAAGTCATGCTCCAAAGTAATGTTTCCGCGATTAATTTTTAGTTGTCTGTCGCCTTCAAGTTCACTTAAGTCGGTAATAACTTCTTTATATCGCTTGTATTCTAATAATCGGTCAACAAGTTCTTTGCGTGGGTCGATTTCATTTCCAAACTCATCCAATTCTTTGCGAGGCAGTAACATTTTTGCCTTAATGCGCATCAGCGTAGCTGCAACTAAAATAAAATCGCTGGCAACTTCAATGTTAAGTTGCGGCATCGAATGGAGGTAAGTAAGAAAATCTTTTGTTATAGTTGAAATGGGGATATCATGAATATCCAATTCATCTCTTTCTATAAAAAATAACAGCAAATCGAACGGTCCCTCAAATTGAGGTAGCTTTATTTCAAAGGTTTGTTGTTCTTGCATTGTAATTTAACTTTCTGTCTTATTAATTTGCTACTTCAGATATAAATTTGATATGTAATAAGCGCAATTCCTCGAATGTTAATCCCTCGTCTTTTAAATCGTTGAATGCGGTTTTGAGGTCCATTGTTTTCATTTCAAGGAAATAGTCACGCACATCGTCCTGAATATCTTGTTCAATTAAATCATCTAAATAATAATTTAAACTAAGTTTAGTTCCAGAAGTAACAATTGTTTCTATCTCATCAACAAAATCTGGAAAATTCATTCCGATACTTTTTGCAATATCGGGTAATGCCATTTTTTTATCAATAAATTGAATGATTTTTACTTTGTGGGCCGACTTATTTACCACTTGTTTCATTACGAATTCGGAAGGCCTTTCGATTTCGTTTTCTTCAACATAGTCATTAATTAATTCAATAAATTGCTTCCCGTATTTGTCGGCTTTTCCTTTGCTTACGCCTGAAATTTTTACAATTTCATCCATTGTAGTAGGATACATCGTTGCCATTTCTTCCAGTGAATTTTCAGAATAAATAACGTAAGGTGGCAACGAAGCTGCTTTAGCAATGCCATCGCGCAGCTTGGTAAGCAAATCCATTAACACAGGGTCGAGCACACTTTTGCCTACATTATTTTCTATGTCGACATCAATTATTTCTGCTTCGAAATCGTGATTAAGCGACACCATTAATGAATTTGGTTTTTCTATAAATTCTCTTCCCTTATCGGTAAGCTTAATAACACCATATTGCTCAATATCCTTATAAATAAATTCATTTAGCAAGCACTGGCGCATGATTGAATTCCAGAAATGATCATCTTTATCGTTTCCAACGCCAAATAATTCAATTTTATCGTGGCGATAGTTTTGGTTCTCAGTAGTTTTTTTACCAGTAAGTAAATCTACTAAATAAGGAATATGGTGGTTTTCGTTTACAAAATCAACAACACGCAATGCATTTTGCACATAATCTTTTCCTTCTATGCGCTCTTTTGGTTTGAGGCAATTATCGCAGCATCCACAGTTGTCGCGATCGTAATCTTCGCCGAAATAAAAGAGTAAAAACCGTCTGCGACAAACGCTTGTTTCAGCATATGCTGCTGTTTCAGCTAACAATTGTGCACCCATTTCGCGCTCGGCCAAAGGCTTATCACGCATAAACTTTTCGAGCTTCTCGATGTCTTTATAACTATAAAAAGCAATACAATTACCTTCTAAACCATCTCTTCCGCCTCTTCCCGTTTCCTGATAATAGTTTTCGATTGATTTTGGAATGTCGAAATGTATAACAAAACGCACATCAGGCTTGTCAATACCCATACCAAATGCGATAGTGGCAACAATTACCTGATAATCTTCCATAAGAAACCTATCCTGCACTTCTGGACGTGTTTGTGCATCCATTCCGGCATGATATGCTCCAGCACGTATTCCGTTGATATTCAATACCTTAGCAATATCTTCTGTTGATTTGCGATTTAAGCAATATACGATGCCTGATTTCCTAGGATTTTCTTTAATGTACTTAACAATTTGCTTAATGGCATATTCGCGACTCCGTTTTGGGCGTATTTCGTAATAGAGATTGGGGCGATTGAAGCTCGACATAAAAACATTTGGGTTTTCGAGACCGAGATTCTTCATAATATCGCTTTGAACTTTAGGCGTTGCTGTAGCAGTAAGCGCAATGATTGGAATATCGTCGTTTATTGTTTCAATCATGTTATGAATCTGGCGGTATTCGGGACGGAAATCGTGACCCCATTCAGAAATACAATGTGCCTCATCAATAGCAACAAAACTCACTTTAATGCCTTTGAAAAACTCGATATTTTCTTCTTTTCTTAAGGTTTCAGGGGCCACATATAGCATTTTAGTGCGGCCTTCAGTGATATCTTGCTTAACCTTTTTTATTTGTTGGCGGTTAAGCGAAGAGTTCAAAAAGTGAGCAATATCGTTGTTACTGCTGTATCCTCGCACTAAATCTACCTGATTTTTCATCAGCGCTATTAGCGGAGAAACAACAATTGCTGTGCCTTCCAGCATCATTGCGGGGAGTTGGTAGCAAAGTGATTTGCCGCCGCCCGTAGGCATTATTACAAACGTATCTTGCTTATTTAGTAAGCTTTCAATAATCTGCTCCTGGCTCCCTTTAAATGCGTCGAATCCAAAAAATTCTTTTAACGCTTCCTTCACACTCATATTAGATACTTCCATCTATCAATTTTATTTTTTTCAATGTCTTTTAAGGTATATTTGCGGCGGAATTCGATGGCGCCATATATTGGTGTCCAAAGTCCGACTTTAATGAATCGTCTTCTAAATGTAATAAATTTTTTTTATAAAACAATTCTCTTAGTAGAAATTTATCATCCGCTTCAATGAGTAAAGTTTATGTGGCTATTATGGCCGGAGGTATTGGAAGCAGGTTTTGGCCTGAAAGCAGAATAAAAAAACCTAAACAGTTTTTGGATATTCTTAACACTGGCGAAACGCTGATTCAAACAACCTACAACAGGTTTTTAAAAATAGCTGACAAAGATAACATTTTCATTGTAACAAATGAACAATATATTCCATTAATTAATGAGCAACTGCCCGAAGTTGATGCATCTAGGATTTTGGCGGAACCAATGCGCAAAAACACGGCTCCGTGCATCGCCTATGCTTGTCACAAAATTGCGAGTTTAGACCCAGATGCAAACATTGTTGTTGCGCCAAGCGACCACATTATGCTCAATCCGGAAAATTTTCTATATGTTATTTTAGAAGCCCTTGAATACACCGAAAAACACGATGTTTTGGTTACACTTGGCATAAAACCAACCCGTCCAGATACTGGTTATGGTTATATTCAATTTGAAGAAGCTACGGTCCAACGCGACATCCGTAAAGTAAAAACGTTTACAGAAAAACCAGATTACGAATTAGCACATACTTTTATTAAAAGTGGCGATTTTTTATGGAATTCTGGTATTTTTATTTGGAATGTAAAAAGTATTATGCAAGCTTTTGACCACTTGCAACAAGATATTCATCAAGCCTTTTGGGCCGCTCGTAAAGTGTTTGGCACTAAAGATGAAAAACGGCTGCTCGAAAAAGCATATAGTATTTGTCCAAGTGTTTCAATAGATTATGCCATAATGGAAAAAGCCGACAACGTTTTTGTAATTCCTGCAGCATTTGGCTGGAGCGATTTAGGAACATGGGCCAGCTTATGGGATAACTATTCAAAAGACTACTATGGCAATGCAGTTAAAGGCAATAATGTAATGATTTACGATGCCGCGAATAATATGATTATGACACCTGATAATAAATTAGTGGTTATTCAAGGGTTGGATGATTTTATTATTGTTGACAGCGAAGATGTTTTGCTTATTTGTAAAAAAGATAAGGAACAAGAAATTAAGGATATGACTAATGATATTAAGCGGAAAGAATTAGATGAATTTTTATAACGGTTAATAAAACATTGCCCTGTTGAAGTTTTAATTTGTTTTTACTCGTAATTTCTATTTCCAGTTTTTCAACTGCTTTGCATAATGCAAAATTTAATTGGCAGTTGCCTAACCTGTTTTAATTTTAGCTTCATAATTAAAAAATTGTTAACATTGTGTAGGATTGATGCAATCGATTGTCGTTTTATGGCATCTAAACAATTAGCAATTTAAACACATGCAACTAAAATCAAAACTTCCAAATATCGGCCTATCCATTTTTGCAAAAATGACTGCTCTTGCTAATCAGCACGGAGCTATAAACTTAGCACAAGGTTTTCCCGATTTTCCATCTTCAGTTAAATTAACTGAAATGGTTTATGCTGCTATGCGCAAAGGATTAAACCAATATGCGCCAATGCCAGGCGTTATGAGTTTACGCGAATGCATTGCAGAAAAAATAAATAAGATTTATAATTGCAATTATTCGCCAGATACTGAAATCACCATTACCGCTGGTGCAACACAAGCAATTTATACAACTATAACAGCAACTATTCGCGAAGGTGAAGAAGTTATAATTTTTGAGCCCGCTTATGATTGCTATGCTCCCTCAATCAGATTAAGCGGAGGCATACCAGTGCCAGTTGAATTACATGCTCCCGATTATAAAATAGATTGGGAAATTGTGAAAAAAAGTGTTTCGCAGCGCACACGCATGATTATGTTAAACACACCACATAATCCTACAGGTAGCATTTTAAGTAAAGACGATATGCTGCAACTTGAAAAAATTGTTGCAGGAAAAGATATCATTATTTTGAGTGATGAAGTATATGAGCATATTATTTTTGATAATAAGAAACATGAAAGTGTGTTGCATTATCCAAATTTGCGCAAACGCAGTATTGTAGTGTTTTCATTTGGCAAAACGTATCATAACACGGGCTGGAAAATTGGATATTTTTTAGCTCCAGAATTTATTACAAAAGAAATTAGAAACATACATCAATTTGAAGTGTTTTCAGTTAATACACCTATTCAACATGCATTAGCGGAATTTATGCAAGACCCGAAAGAATATGAGCAGGTTGGCGCAATGTACCAGCAAAAAAGAAATTTGTTCAACGATTTATTAAAAAATTCTAAATTTAAAATTCGACCATCTGCCGGAACCTATTTTCAATTATTAGATTATTCGGCAATCAGCGACAAGCACGATATGGAATTTGCTGAGGAGTTATGCATTAATCATAAAGTTGCGGCAATACCTTTATCTCCATTTTATAGAAAAGGTTCTAACGAAAAGATATTGCGTTTCTGCTTTGCAAAGCAAGATGATACATTAAAAAATGCAGCAGCAATATTATGCAAGATTTAAATATTACATTAATTCAGGCAAAATTATTTTGGGAAAATCCCGATAATAATTTTAAGCATTTTGAAATGCTATTGGAGCGAGTTGTTAACGCTGATTTAATTGTGTTGCCCGAAATGTTTACTACAGGTTTTACCATGGAGTCGAAAAAATTTGCAGATTTTATGGAAGGTAAAAGTGTACATTGGATGCGCAATCAAGCTGCTAAACATAATGCTGTAATTACTGGCAGTTTAATTATTGAAGATGATGGGCGTTACTACAATCGCCTTATATGGATGCAGCCAGATGGTGAATTAAATTACTACGACAAGCGACATTTGTTTTCATTAGCAGGTGAAGAAAAAAATTACACATCTGGTAAACGAAAAATTTTTCCCGAAATAAACGATTGGAAAATACTTCCACTAATTTGCTATGATTTGCGGTTTCCAGTTTGGAGCCGACAATCGCCTCCATTTACTGAATTGGGTGCCCATCCTTATGATTTATTATTATATGTAGCCAATTGGCCCGACAGACGCATTTATGCTTGGCAGCAATTACTTATAGCCAGGGCAATTGAGAATCAAAGTTACGTAGCAGGCGTAAACCGTGTAGGGGCAGATGGGAACGATGTAATGCATTCGGGCCACTCGGCTATTATCAACCCAATGGGAGAACGAATAGTTGAAATTATTGGTGATGAAGCAGTAATTCAGCAGGTTTTATCCGCTGAAAACCTTGAGCGAGTTAGAACAAATCTACCTTTCCTTGACGACCGCGACGAGTTTGAACTTAGGCGGTAAATGTTAAACCCAGAATAAGCCATAGCTATCGTAACATCTTTTATTATGTAATAAAATCAGTTGTTTGCTTCCAAAAGTATGCTCCTTTCAAACCGTTTGCTACTCAGTTTAAACCCAACTAAATCAACAGTTTGGTTGATTTACTAATGTCTATTGATAAATTTGGGTTAAATTATAATTAAATCTTAAGTATTTCATGGTTTTCTGACCTCGATAATGATATCTTTATGATATCATTTTAAAATCAGATAAAAAAAATTAAAATTATGATTACTGACAAAATTGTAAAACCGAATTCAGGTTATTTTATGTTGCTGTTGTTTTTATTGATAATAGCTGGAACCGGCTACCAAATGGTAACAGCCCATGCGGCTTATGCCTTGTTGTATATTCCGCTCTTTTTCGTGCTTATTGGATTCTTCATTGTAAATCCGAACGACTCAAAAGTTTTGGTGTTATTTGGAAAATATGGAGGAACCGTTCGCGAGAATGGTTTTTATTGGGCGAATCCATTTTACAGCAAGGCGAAAATTTCGTTAAAGGCACGCACATTAGATGGTGATAAGATTAAAGTAAATGACAAATTGGGAAATCCAATAATTATTGGAACCGTAATTATTTGGCAGGTGACAGATACTGCAAAAGCAAAGTTTGAAGTTGAAAATTATGAGATGTATGTAAAGTTGCAAAGCGATACTGCTGTGCGTCATTTAGCTGGAACGTTTTCGTATGATCATTTTGGTGACGACGAAACCGAAGAAATTACTTTGCGTGGCGGCGGTGAGCATATTAATGAAATGTTGGTGGGCGAATTAAAGGATAGATTAGTATTAGCAGGTGTGCGGATAATTGAAGCAAGAATTACACACTTAGCGTATTCTGAAGAAATAGCTGGAGCCATGTTACAACGCCAGCAAGCTAGTGCGGTTGTAGCAGCAAGAACTAAAATAGTAGAAGGCGCCGTTGGAATGGTTCAATTAGCGCTTCACAAACTCTCTGCTGAAGGCATTATTGACCTCGACGAAGAAAAGAAAGCAGCCATGGTAAGCAACCTGCTTGTTGTTTTGTGTTCCGATAAAGCTGTAAGTCCCGTTGTGAATGCAGGAACTTTGTATCATTAAATTAAACAATTCGGGCTATTGTATTACAGCATCTGGAATTTAATTATATAACATGTATACCGAAGAACAAAAAATAAAAAGTGGCTTTATAAAAATTGCATTTCTAATGGCCATTCTAATTTCAATTATTGGAATAAGCCTTGTTGTTATGCAGGGAAATGCAACAGGTGAAGCTATTGATTTAAGTGTAATATATATTGGTGTAGCAATAATTGCGGTAGTATTTATTTTAGTATATGCAGCATTATTTCGTACTAGTTTAACAATTTCGTTAGATGACTATCGAATTACATTTACGTATTTTCCGTTTCTAAGAAAGCCCTTAACAATTGAATATAATAATGTGGTATCGTGGCAACAGCGTAAATTAAGAAGCATATTTGATTATGGCGGATATGGATACAGAAAAGACCTGATTCAAAAGAAAACAGGATTTATAATGGGTGGTAAAAACATATTTGAATTAAAATTATCAAATGACCGAAGAATCGGATTCACTGCCGCCAACTCAGTGCCGATGTTTTCTGAATTAACTAAACAACTTCCCAATAAACAGATAAAATAATGGCGAAGGAAGAAAAAAAATCAATTGCTAAAGACCGTCAGGCATTTATTCTGCGCATTTCGCCTGATATTTTAAAGGCGTTAGAGCAATGGGCTGCTGATGACTTTAGGAGTGTGAATGGGCAAGTTGAGTTTTTGTTGAGTGAAGCTTTGAAGAAGGCCGGGAGGAGGAAATAAGTTTAATCAATTTAACTGCAAATTTGGCAGATGCTCTATATTTAGTCTAGATTCAGGCACTATGAAAAAAAATGACGACCTTTTTAAATTGATCAAATCACTTGAGCAACCAGAAAAAGGTTATTTTAAAAAATTTGCTCAAGCACATAGCAAATCAGCAGGTCAACAATATTTAAAACTCTTCGATGCAATTGATGCGCAAAAAGAATATAACGAAGCATTAATTATAAAAAAAATCAAACACAACCCAATAGCATCTCAAATTTCTGTCGCCAAAAATTATTTATGGGAATTGTTGTTAAAAAGTCAGCGCGCCTACAGGGCGAGTAGTTCGAAATTTATGCGCTTAAATGCATTAGTGGAAAATGGTGAAATTTTATTTGAAAAAGGGCTGTATATTCCAGCGCTAACAACCTGGGAAAAAGCAAAAAAACTTGCGCTTACATTTGACGAAAAAGCGTTTGTTTTAGATATTGAAGCTTGGAAGAGAAGATATTTTGTAGACCTTCGTGCCGATTTGTGGGACGAAAATGTTTTACCATCGTTCGAAACCACCGCCAAACTAATACAGCAATATTCAACTACTTTCGAAATTCAAAAAATATACTTCAAAAGTACTAAGTACATCAAAACAAACGCTTACTTTCGAAATCCGGAACATAAAAAAGAATGGGATGGGATTATGGAAAACCCTATCCTCGCAATTGAAAACGAACCTGATGATTTTTATGGCAAATTATATTTTAATTATGTGCATGCCAATTATCACAATTTATCAAATAATGAAGAAAAGAATCTGTATTTCATCGTAAAAAATTTACACTTGTGGAAAGCTAATCCATTATTAATTGAAGTTGAACCCATCAGGTACATTGCTGCTGTAAATAATTACCTCGGCATGCTTTCTAAATTTGGCCGTTATCAGATTTTTGTAGACTATGTTAATGCTTTTAAACCTCCCAATTTTAATTCAATTAGTCAAAAAGCTGTTTATTTTGAACATTGGTGGTTGTGGAAAGAAATAACATTCAAAATTGCTGGCGACGATAAGGCATTTGAAGTATTTATTAAAGAAACATACAGTGATTTACTCAAATATGCCCCTTATATAAATAGTGTAAGATGGATGCTTATTCGATTTGGCATTGCTGTGAATTATTTTAAATTGAAGCGGTTCGAAGATGCCCTTGAATTAACAAATGAATTAATCGACACGAAAGATATAGAATTAAGGAAAGATATCCAGGCACATACACGCATGATGTATTTAATTCTTCATTTCGAACTAAAAAATACATTAATATTGGAAAGCATTTCTAGATCTTTAAAACGTTACCTCATTCAAAGTGAAAATTATTTTGAAACAGAAAGGGCCTTTATTAAACATTTTAATAAATTAGTTAATGCTGGCAACAAAGCAGAGGTAGATAAAATAAAAAACGACCTAAGCGATGAAGTAAATACAATATTTACTAATAATAAAAGTGAAAAGATGGCCTTTATAACTATGCCATTATCTGAATGGTTAAAGATTAAATTTAAACCCGATTTAACTTAAAAACCCTGGCATTGCTGAACACCAGGGTTTGACTGTAGCAGTGCAGTGCTAAGTTTAATTTTTCACGAAAGAGTGCGAGGTAATTGTTCCACTTTCAGTTGTGGCAACAATAAAATACATACCTGCTGCAATATTTTCTACATCAATAGCACAAAAACCAGCAACCTTCGTAATTGACATAATAATTGCACCTTGCTGGTTTATGATATTAACATTAAACAAATCATCAAAACCTGCCGTAACATTAATATATGAACTAGCAGGATTTGGTGCCAGTTCAATTTGAAAATTTTCATTATAGGTATCAATGTTTACCAATGAAGAAGTTTCTTTATATAAGAAAATATCAGTTCCACCATTCGACGATACGGTTTCCAATCCATCACAAGCGATGTCATCATTAAAATGTCCGCCGACATAAAAATTACCATGTGCATCTATATCCAATGCTTGAACGCGAATAAAATTTTCGCCGAAAAATGCTTTAACAGATGTAGCATCGCCATTATAATCATAAGTAGTAACATATCCACTTGAAAAGGCTTCTGGCAGTTGCAATCCGTTAAATTCGGCAGTGCCTGAATAAGTTCCTCCAAGTAAAATTCCTTCTTTTGCCACTTTCAATGCATTAACATAATCATATTCATAACCACCACCAGTTTTATACCAATTTACAGTGCCATTTTCAGGATTTAATTGCATTAAACACGCATCTGATAATCCTAATGTAGCAATTGTAATGGCTTCAACATAGGTATCGTTTAATACAGTAACACCGAGGTATAAATTACTATCTGCTCCAATTCCTATTCCTTCAATGGCAGAATCATCGCTTTCTGAACCAATTAAATTTACCCAGACTGGGTTGCCATTTGCATCCGTTTTCATAACAAAATTATCACCGAGTCCATAATTTGAAAACAAGAACGCCTCATACACAAACGGCGAATCATATCGTCCTGTCATAATGATATTATTATCCGCATCAGTTATGATTGAAGCTGGATATTCATTTCCAATTCCCCCCATCGTTTTTACCCAAAGCGGCTCGCCAGTTGAAGCATATTTCGCATACACGATGTCGTACTCTCCAAAAGTTTCTTGTAATTCGCCATTAAATGTAAAATCACCAAGTAATAACCCATAAACAATTATATCATTGTTTGAATCAATCGAAATATTTTCATAAACCGCAAATCCAATTTCAGTAATTGCCCAAATTGCATTTCCGCTAGCATCATATTTTGTTAAATAGGTATTTCCCAAACCAGAATAGGTTAAAACGATATCACCAAATTCAGCATCACCGGTATCAAATGATCCGTTAATTACAAACCCGCCTTCATTTGTAAGTTTTAGGTCGTAAATGTAATATCTTGCTTCTGATGTTTCTGATTTTAACCAAAGAATTTCACCGGCTGAATTAAATTTGGCAATAAACAATGAATATTCTCCCCCTAATGCCGTTATTCCGTCAAATGTAATACTGTCTGAAAAACTACCTGCAAAATAAATATTACCATTGGGGTCAACATCCATTCCTGCAAAATAGTTGTTTGATTCATTACCATAGCCTTTTAACCACTGTGGTTGGGCAAAAGTGAGCGTGCTTAAAAAGATGAATAAAATAATAAAAATGCTACGTGTCATAACTTTAATTTTTTTTTTGTTAGTTAATGAGGTTCTGATTGTTTTACCATAATAACACTGCACAGTGAGTAGTAAAACTTATATCAGGGTCCTAGAACAACACAAAGGTCATTTCAACGCACTCGCTAAACCAACAAAAAAACTAGGTTAATTAAGGATTCGAAGGCCCATTTTAGTTATATAACATTGAATTTCAATGGTTTACATTGAAACCACTACATATAAATTTTATAATAATATTATAAATCCAAGCCTTCAATCAAATTGTCATCGGCAATTTCAGGCAATGTTACTCTTAAGCCACTCGTGCGTGCCATCTCTCTTTTAATAGCAAACATCGCCTCACCGTTTCGAGCCCAAGCTCTTCGGCTAATTCCATTGTTTACATCCCAAAATAACATTTGTGTGAGGTTTTGCTCCGCTTCTGGCGTGCCATCTAATACCATTCCAAATCCACCATTAATTACCTCTCCCCAACCAACACCACCGCCATTGTGAATGCTCACCCAAGTTGCACCTCGAAAACTGTCGCCAATTACATTTTGAATTGCCATGTCGGCAGTAAACTTGCTGCCATCATAAATATTGCTAGTTTCACGATAAGGCGAATCAGTACCACTCACATCGTGATGGTCGCGACCTAAAACGATAGGCCCACTTAATGCACCACTTTGTATTGCATCGTTAAATGCTTTTGCAATTTTAATTCTCCCTTCTGCATCTGCATATAATATTCGCGCCTGACTTCCAACAACCATTTTATTATCCATTGCCGATTCAATCCAATTAATATTATCCGACAACTGCAATTTAATTTCATCTGGTGCAGTAGCAAAAATTTCTTTTAATACCTTTGCCGCTATAGCATCTGTTATGCTTAAATCTTTTTCATCATTGCTTGCACAAACCCAGCGAAAAGGACCGAATCCATAATCAAAACACATTGGACCTAAAATATCTTGCACATAACTTTTATAAATAAATTCATTTTTACTATCTAAAATATCAGCACCCGCTCTCGACGATTCTAATAAAAACGCATTGCCATAATCAAAAAAATACATGCCTTGTGCTGTTAATTTATTAATTGCTGCAACCTGTCTTCGTAAACTAGCATAAACTTTTTCCTTAAACAAATCTGGTTGCTCAGCAATCATCTTTTCACTTTCTTCAAAACTTAGTCCTACAGGATAATAACCGCCGGCAAAAGGATTATGTAATGAAGTTTGATCACTTCCTATTTCAATCGATATGTTTTCTTCTGCAAGTTTTTCCCATAAATCGACAACGTTTCCCTGGTATGCAATTGAAACAGCTTCTTTATTTTTTCTCGCTATTTCCATGCGTCGAATTAATTCATCTAGGTTATGATAAACTTCATCAACCCAACCTTGTGCATGTCGTTTATTTGTAGCTGCTGCATTTACTTCTGCAACAACACAAACACCTTTGGCAATTACAGCCGCTTTTGGCTGTGCACCACTCATGCCTCCTAAGCCTGCTGTTACAAATATTTTACCACTGCAATCAATTGCCTTTTCATCAATTTTTCGTGCAGCATTTAATACGGTAATATTAGTTCCATGCACAATACCTTGTGGGCCGATGTACATAAAAGAACCTGCGGTCATTTGGCCATATTGTGTTACACCAAGTGCATTAAATTTTTCCCAATCATCTGGCTTCGAATAATTAGGAATCATCATACCATTTGTAACTACAACGCGCGGTGCCTTTTTGTGAGATGGAAATAATCCCATTGGATGTCCACTATATAAAACTAATGTTTGCTCATCGGTCATTGTTGCGAGGTATTGCATGGTGATGAGATATTGAGCCCAGTTTTGAAACACTGCTCCATTTCCACCGTATGTAATTAATTCATGCGGATGTTGAGCAACTGCATTATCTAAATTATTTTGCAACATTAACATGATACATGCCGCTTGTTTACTTTGATGCGGATAATCGGACCAAATTCTTGCTTTTATAATATAGTCAGGTCTAAACCGATACATATAAACGCGACCATACTTTTTTAATTCTTCTGCAAATTCAATTGCAAGTGTTGCATGAAATTGCTTTGGAAAATAGCGCAATGCATTTCTAATAGCCAGTTTTTTTTCATCACTAGAAAGTATATCCTTCCGTTTTGGCGCATGGCTTACTGCTTGCTGCATTGGCTTTGGCGCTGGCAAAATTTCAGGTATTCCCTGTAAAATAACGGCTTTGAAAGCATGAAGATCCATAGTTTCAGCAATTGCGGTCATAAACTTATTTTGCACAAAGTTAGCACTTGCCAGCACTACATACAACGGATTGGCACGATGTTGGTTTAACCTTACAAAACGACACTTATGAAAAAGTTTATACTAGGTCTAATTATCACTCCACTTTTATTTACCGCTTGTGAAAAAGATTATATTCCAGCATATGATGTTCGGGATGAATATGTAGGCGATTACCAAGTAACCGACGCTTGCGATGCGGCATTTAACACCTATGATATTGCTATATATAAATCGAATAACTACGATGAAATTATATTTGGATGGCCAGGTTTATACGAAGTAGGAATGGAAGTATCTGGTATTGTAACTGGTATGAAAGTTATTATTCCAATTCAACAATTCTATGTATCTAGTTACCCTGATATATTTTATGAATTTAGTGGTAGCGCATCCTTAGAAGGAGATACACTAACTGTAGATTACACTGTTTTGGTTGTTCAAAACGGATTAATTATAGATGAAAACAATTGTCGCGCTACAATGGGTCGCTATTAATGTGCCACAAGCATAGGCATGCCAATAGACGTTTCGCTATTTGTAATTTTAATAATATAATTTCCACTTACTAAATCCGATACATTAATAAATAGTGTATTGGATTTTATTTTTTGTGTTAAACACAGCATTCCGCTCAAATTATAAACTTGCAAAACGCCTTCATTTATATTGGTAGTTATTATGCAAGATGATGTAACTGGATTAGGATAAACATTTGCCCTAATTGGATTTAAATCATCAACACTTATTAAAAGTGTTCTATCTAACACAACTACACCTCCAGTATCGGTGCCCATCCACACTTTATTATCACCATCAACCATAACGGTATTAATATAATCATCGGGCATGGCTGAATTTGTGGTGGTAAAATTTTGCCATGAAACATTATCAAACACTTCTAGCCCTGTTGATGACATGCCTATTAAACCGATATTATCATTATCAATAGTAACTGCATCAATTGACCAATCAGCAATATCGGATGTTAGCGGTGTAAATTTTAAAAATGTTTCATCTGGTGTAAAAACACTTAACCCACCAAACGATGTTGCAAGCCATTTATTATTAAAAATATCTTCATCAATACTCAAAATAGTGTTATCGCTAATTAACGAATTATCTGTGCGATAATAATCTATAAATCCATTTATGTATGTGCTTAAGCCACCATTTAAAGTGCCAATGTATAAATTATCTTCTGCATCAATATAAATATCATTTATATTATTTGAATGTAACAACGAATTAGTGTTGGTATAAACAAACCAATAATCTACGATATCCCATTTAACTAAACCACTTGGAGTTCCAATCCATAAAGTATCGTTACTATCTTTATTAATGCACTTTACCTGATAATCGGGTAACGAGGAGTTCGAGGGATCATAATTTGTCCATGTTGTTCCATCAAACTTTGCCATACCGTTTAATTGTGTTCCAATCCAAACAATATCATTATCAATAAAGATAGCGGTGATTTGATTTCCAGGAATATCGGAATTAGCAGTAGTAAATAATGTCATTTCTTCTGCGGGGTTCATTTTTACCAATCCGCTTTCAGTGCCAATCCATTTATTATTTTCTCCATCTATTACAATTTTATTTACTTTATCGGCTGGTAAATCGGAGCTAAATGTATCGTAAATTGTAAATGCTGTTTGAGCTTTAACAATGGTGAAGCTTAACAATAAACAAATTATCAATATCCCTTGCATGGCACAAAATTACAATTCTTAAACAGGCATTCTAACCTTAAACAGGTGATATTTATCAATTTAAACTCAATAAATACTAAATTTAACTCGTTTTCATTCTTCAAAACCTTGTATATATGCATATGCGTAACGCTTTAATCATCTTCGCCCTATTCATAATATTGCTGTCATCTTCCTGTAAAAACAAAAACGAGGGTTGCCCTGCAGACGATGATATACTTACGAGCTTCGTTTCTGAAACGGGTGATATTGGCCTTGTAACCAACGCTGGCGAAGCCTACTTGCAAACTGACGACGGTTGTTCATTTCTAGTGCAATATTTTACACCTGGCTTCGAAAATATTTATGTGGAAACAGATTCCGGACTTTATATTACCGTTGACGACGGGTCGTTATTTCCAGTAACGAATACGTTTTTTGATGACGTTGAAGACTATGCTTTGTTGCAAGATGCTATGGCAATGAGCACCGCAGATACAGCATTACATTGGAATAGTTTCGTGCTTCAAAGTCCGCTTGCCCCAGATATAGAAGACTATGTTGCATTGCGCGCATGCTTGCTTGCTGGAACCTGCGATTTTTTGGATAATAGAATAGATATTACAATTGATCCTACAAATGCAGCAAATCATGTGTTTCAATTTACTGCCGTGCCACCAACAGCTAATATGGTTACTTCAAAAAGTTCTATCGAACGCACTTTTAATTATTTTACAAAAGGAATGGATTTGTGGTTTGAAGCAAAATACTATATTGTAAGTGGTATGCCATATAGTTTAGTTGATTTCGAAAATAGCTATTTTGACATGAGCCCAGGACCACGCGTTGTATTTAACGAAAATACACTCGCCATAGAAAATAAATTTGGTGATAAAATAAAATACTATCCTGACGCGCCTCCCGCAGTTCCAATAAACGAATGGTTTACAGTTAAAGTACATTTTATGTTTAGTGAAACAAATTCCGGAATAATTCAGCTATGGCAAGATAATATACTTATTATGGATATATCGGGAATAAACTTACCGTTATTTAATTCAATCCAGAATAGTTTAGAAGTTGGTCTTTCTGCATCAAGTATTGGATGTGTTTTATTGGTTGACGACATTCGACTTTCGCCAGAACCTTTTTAATTATTCGGGAGCAGCTTCTTTGTATCGACTTTACAGGCTGTTACACAATAACTAAGCCTCAAATTTTATCAATAAAAAACGCGCTCGGAATTTGCGAGCGCGTTTATATTTTATCCCAAATTAAGCAATAGAACTTATCAAATCAACCAAGCTATTGATTTAGTGGGGCTTAACCCAAATAGCAAACAATTTAAAAAGAGCATTTTATTGGAAGGAAATATCTGATTTTATTACATATTATAATATGTTACGATTGCTATTGCTTATTCTGGGTTTATTGTATAATATATTTATTCTTTATCCATCATGCCAGAAATTACAGCACCCTGGCTATGTACTTCACGTTTAATGCCTAGCGTTTTAAACACCCAAGTTTTAAATTTATCGTTGTATAAATACATTACTGGAACTACTAATAAAGTAATGAAAGTAGCATAACTCAATCCGAAAACAATAGTCCATGCTAATGGCCCCCAGAAAACTACGTTCTCACCACCTAACCAAATGTCAGGACGGAACTCAGTAAATAAACCGATAAAGTCGATATTAAACCCTATTGCTAAAGGAATCATACCAAGAATTGTTGCCGTTGCAGTTAAAACAACTGGCGTCATCCTAATACGAGCGGCTTCAACAACAGCTTCGCGAATTGGCATTCCCCCTTCAATTAATAAGTCGGTAAATTCAACCAACAAAATACCGTTTCTTACCACAATTCCTAACAATGCTACAACCCCAACACCGGTCATAACTGCTGAGAAGTTCATTCCGAAAATTCCGTATCCCAGCAATACACCGATAATACTAAAAATTACTTCAGTAAAAATAATGAGTGGTTTAGAAATTGAATTGAATTGAGCTACCAGAATAATAATAATTAAAAACAATGAAATAATCCAAGCAACACCCATAAAGCTGATTGTTTCCTCCATGTCCTGACTTGCGCCAGTATATCCTATTACCACATCTTCAGGTGTATCATAATCTTGTAACGCAGCTTTAATTTCATTCATGATTGCTGGTTGCTGACTTTCGTAGCCTGATAATAAGTTAGACGCAAGTGTAACAACACGTTTTTGGTCAATTCTTTTAACACCGGAATAAGTGGTAGAGTATTCAATTTTCGCAAATGCACTTAAAGGAATTTGTCGAATTTGGCCACTCATCATGTCGCGATAAGTAATCTTCAAATCTTTTAATTGATCAATATTTTTCCTTTGAGCTGCATCGTAGCGAATAATAATAGGAAAATCGTCGTTACCTTCTTTAAATTTAGAAACTTCCCAGCCATAAACGGCATTTCTAATTTCACCTCCAACGGTTAATGTAGAAACACCTTCTCTGTTCATGCGCTCTCTATCTAAATCAATTGTTATTTCTGGTTTATTCGCTTGCAAATCTGTTTTCAATTCTTCAATCCCTGCAATATTTAAACCGTCGAGGTATCGTTTGATGTCATTACTTGTTTTAATAAGTTGATCAAAATTATCTCCAGTAATTTCAATATTAATTTGCTTACCAGCAGGTGGACCATTTTGTTCGGCGCCTACCGTAATTTCTGCTCCGGGAATACCTTTAACGGCATTGCGGAATTTATCCATATAAGGTTCTGATTTTTGTTGACGACGTTCAGCCGGATCAATAAATGCAACACTTACTTTACCTTTATTCGTATACGTACTCTGATCAAATGGGTCTTCGTTGGCGCCAATAGTTACATTACTGATTACCGATTTTACCAATGGATTATTATCACCTAATACGCCATAAATTCTGTCCTCTACTAAATTTGTGACAGAGTCTGTAGTTTGCTGGTCGGTTCCATCAGGCATTACAATATAGGTGTAAATAAAATTAGGGTCACCTGTTGGAAACTGTTCTACACCGGGTTTCGTAATTACTAACATTACAATCGCTATAATAAATGTGCCTAAAATAGAAGAAAACAAAATAATAGGGTGCTTTAATGTCCAACGCAAAACGCCTGCATATTTGTTTTGAATTGTAGGCCAACCTGTTTTTTGGAAGCGCTTAACTGCTTTTACCAACACCAAATTATACAACCAGAAAACACCTACAAATGTTAATAGCACATTTCCTAACAAGGCATTACCAGCAAACGATATTAACATGCCGATTGCACTTGCAATTACAGACCAAATAATTTGTTTTTTCCTGTTTGGTTTATCGTTATCATGGTGTGGCTTCATAAATGTTGCTGCAAAAACGGGGTTGATTAAATAAGCAACTAGTAACGACGCCGTCAAAGTAATAATCAAAGTAATTGGTAAGCCTTTCATAAACGAACCAATCATTCCCGGCCAAAATAACAGTGGGAAAAATGGAGCAAGGGTGGTCATGGTTCCTGCGAACACTGGCAGAAACACTTCGCCTGCTGCATTTTTAGCAGCCGTTTTAATTGGTACTTTACCATTAGCGAATATCCTATGTGTATTTTCAATAACTACAATAGCATCATCTACCACAATTCCCAATCCGAGCAGGAAGGCAAACAATACAATAAGGTTCATGCTAATGCCTAATAAACTCAAAACAATGAAGGCAATAAACATTGAAAGCGGCACCGACAAACCCACAAACATGGCATTGGTTGCGCCCATAAAAAACATTAATACAATTGTTACCAAAATAAAACCAATAATGATAGTATTAATTAAATCGGCAACTTGCGTTCTGGTAAGTGTTGATGTATCACCTGTAACAGTTATTTCGACATCGCTTGGAATCTCCTTTTTTTCTAATTCAACTAATAGTGCATTAATATTATCAGATGCCTCAATCAGGTTTTCGCCACTTTTCTTTATAACGTTTAGGGTAATTACTTTCTTACCATCTAAACGGGCAAAACTTTCTTGTTCTTTAAAACCATCTTGAACTTGAGCTATATCTTTTAAATAAATTGGAAAGCTATTCGCATTAATAATGGTGAGATTTTTAATTTGTTCTACGTTATCAAATTCGCCGCTAACAGTAATAGAGCGACGCATGTCTTCTACTTTAATAGTTCCACCAGATACAATGCGATTTTCATTGCTAATTGCCGCATAAATATCATACATCGTTATCATTGCTGCCTGCATTTTATACATATCAACATTGATTTGTATTTCACGCTCAGGCGCACCAATAATATCTACTTTCGAAACTTCAGGTAACTCTTCAATCTGATCTTGAATTTTTTCAGCATACTTTTTAATTGTAGCTAAATCATAATCACCGCTCACGTTTACTTGTAATATTGGGAAATCAGAAAATTCCACCTTCTGCACATTTGGTCCGAAGGTAGGATCCAAATCGCCCGGTAAATTTGGCTTTGCCTTATCAACAGCATCCTTAACTTTTTGATTTGCTTCATCAATATCAGTTCCCGAAACAAATTCAACCTGTATACTTGAAAAGTCTTGAACAGAATTACTGATAATTTTATTAATTCCGCTAACGGCACCAATTTCTTTCTCCAATTGCTTGGTGATGAGATTCTCCATGTCGGCAGGAGATGAACCTGGATAAATTGTTGCCACATAAACAGTAGGCATGGTAATATCCGGATATAATTCTTTCGGCAATGCATTATAAGTTGAAATTCCTATAATTGTAAGCATAATAGTAATAATAAACACCGTGGTTTTATTATCAATTGCCCAGCTCGAAGGTTTAAATTCCTTGAATACGTTTTTCATTTTTGAATATTTTTTGCTGCTAATACTATTATTAGCCTTCTAGTTTAATCAATACTGGATTTCTGCGCCAGCAATCAAATTCTGATAACCACTTGTAATTAATTTATCGCCGGCTGTAAGGCCTGAAGTAATTTCTGCCCTACCATCATATATTTTACCGATAGTAACAACGCGTCGTTGGGCTATTTTTTTTCCACCTTCTTCTGCTGCAACATAAACAAAGCTTGCTTCAGTTGATTTTTGAATCAGGTTTAAATCAACAACTATTGCCTTTTCAACTTCATAGTCAGCAATTTTAATAACCGCAACCATATTCGGTTTCAAATCTTTTTCAGATGGCAATTTAGCTTCAACTGTAAATGTGCGGCTCTGTGGATTAATTACGTTTGATGCAAACGTTAATTTAGCATCAATTTCTTTATTCATATCTGTAAGTATAATTTTCGCATTATCACCTTCAGAAACTACTGCTGAGTGCGATTCTGATACTTCGCCTTTTGCTTTTAATGTTCTCATATTAACCACACGAATACCTTGAAAACCGGGAGAGCCTATTTGACCAACCTTTAAATCGACTGCATCAACAATTCCTGAAATTGGAGATAGTAATTTTGTAGCTGATAATTGCTCTCTAGCAGCGGCAATACTTTTTTCTAATGTTTCAACATTATTCTTTGCAGATAAATATTGAATTTCACTTCCAATTTTTTGATCCCACAATGCCTTTTGCTTATTAAAAACATCTTTTGCAAAATTTAATTGCGATTCATATGTTTCAATATTTTTAACCATGGCATCGTTATCTGTTTCAGCTAATACTTGTCCTTTTGATACACTTTGGCCAACAACAACATAAACAGCATCTATTACGCCTGGAATTTGAGGTGTTACCATAACGTTTTCCTCAGCGTCAATTCTGCCTTGTAATTCAATATAATGTGCAAATTGCTGTGGTTGTATTTCTGTTACAACTACCAATTCGCCACCTTCAACTTTTGCTGTAGTATCGTTTAAGGCAATTTCTTTTTCAAGCGCTGTAATTTTATCTTCAATTTCAGCTTTTTCTTTTTTTAATGATTCCAATTCCACTTGCTTATCGCCTGATTCTTTTGCGGCACATGATGCAAGGAAAAGGACTACGGTTAAATATAAAAAGGTCTTTCTCATAATATATAATTTTTAATAATATCCTAATGATTTGTTTAAAGCGGTTTTTGCATTCAGCAAACTAAACATGGCACTGATATAGCTACCTTGTGCTTGGTGTAAGGTGCTTTCAGCATTATTTAATTCTAGACTTGAACCAACACCTTCACGATATTTAATTAGCGCTGTGTTGTATATTTTTTGCGCAAGCTCAATTGTTTGTTGCTGAACATTTAAATCGTTCTCGGCATTCATGTAGTCTGTTTTTGCTTTTTCTACTTCGAGTAAAATGCCTTGTGTGGCATTGCTTAGTGTAAGTCTCGCTTTTTCAAGTGCTATTTGCGCCGATTGAACGCCTGTTTTACGTTCCATTCCCGAAAAAATAGGAACTGCTAATGTTAAACCAAACAACCCTGTTTCAAACCACTGACCATCGCTATTTAAAAAATTGAAGCTGTTGCGTTGCGCATTTTGAGAGTATGAACCGTAAGCTGCTAATGTTGGTAAAAACATCGCTTTATTTAACTTCACATTAAGCTCATTTAAAGCAACTGTGCTTTGTAATATGCCAAATTCAGGTCTTGTTAAGTAATTGGTTCCAGTCAAATTAACGGCAGTTATTGCTCCAATGGTGTCGGTTAATTCAATTGCAGTTGCCATATCAAGTCCCATTGTAAATTTCAGGTAATTAGTTGCTAATGCTGTTTGACGAACTGCATTTTGTAGTTGACCGTTCAGCGTTATTTTGCTCATTGTTAACCTGTCTACATCAACTGCTTCAACAAATCCTTGCTTCTGCATTTCTGATACTTCAAAAAGTACAGCACTTAAATTGTTGATGTTTTTCTGCAACAATATTTCAAATTCTTTCGCAATTAAAACCGAATAATATGCCGTCTCTACATTCTTCTTTACCTCAGTTTCTGCCAACCTCGATTGTTTTTGAACCAATATGGCATATTCTTTTGCTGCACTTACACCAACTATAAATGCACCATTAAACAGGAGTTGTGATGCTGAAATTGAAGCCGTCATGTTTTGCTCTGTTCCAAATTGAACAGGAATAAAATCGCCTGCTTCGCCACCAAAAAATTCTGCGGGTAAAAGTGATGTAGGTAGTTTAAAGAAATTCTGATAATCTAATTTCGCATCTACTTGCGGTAATCCAGCTGCAATGCGATTGTTAACCGTAATTTGTGCATTTTGTGCATCAAGTTCGGATGTTAAAATTTGTGCGTTGTTTTTAATACCATATTCCAACGCTTGCTGAAGCGAATATTGCTGCGTTTGAGCAAATGCAGCAAATGGAATAATCCAGGCTATTAAAAACATTTTGAGTTTATATGCCATTGTTTTCTGATTTTATTTTTTCTAAGTATTTTATTCCTTTTGACGATGCTAGTCCACGAATATGATAATTCATAAACTCATTGAAAGTTTTTTCAGGCGGAAATGTATCGTAAGGGAAAATTTCAGGGTCTAAAAACATTTCCATTCTTGCAATATATATGCGCGATAATATTTCTGTATTCAAATCATCTCGATACAGCCCTTCTTTAATGCCCCGTTCTAAATTATGTTTAATGTGATTATACACCTCGTTGTTGCGATGGTCGATAAACACTTGCCAGCTCTTCGGATGATATTTACGCAAGTCAAAAAGCAAACTTGGGTTAATGTTCTTACTCATCGTATTCATCCAATTTGAAATGCCTATCATTTCATCGATAGCTGTTTTGGCATGGTGAATTACATTTTCAACCATCTTGTTTTGACAAGTAAAATGGTTTAATGTAACCTTGTGTATGAGCGCTTCCTTGTTCTCGAAATACTGGTAAAGCGTTTTTTTACTCATACCCAATTCACGAGAAACATCATCCATTGTTACGCTTTTGATGCCATAACGCATGAATAATTTTTCACATCGATCAATAATTTTTACTTCTTCACTCATAATATACTGCAAAGGTATAATCACGAAACTCAGGAAACCAAATTTTGTTCAAAAGTTTCCATAGTTTTTATTAGTATTTAACATTCACCTCTATTTTGGTGGGTTTTCAGCGGCAAAGTTGATGTGTAGACATATAATTACTGCTTCTTTTTAGACGAACGGGGGTTTTTCAAGGATGAATAAGCCTTATTTATAAGCAACAAAAAGTAGCCAATAGCAGAAAAAACGCGCAAGAAACCAAAACGAGAACCTCAAACGGTTACAAAAGTGGTCTAACTTGAGCCAAATTGAGCGTAGAACCTATACTGTTAATCCCCTCCAATAAGTTTACCCCTGGTTGTTTACCTTTTTCAAAAGAACCATACTTATCACTTATACCAAGTGCCTTTGCGCCATAAAGTGTTGACCAGCGAATAAGGTCGCTTGTTTTTATTTCAGGAAACCTTTGTTGTATCGTTTTCATTTCTTCTAAAATGGAAAGTCCATGATTTGACGCAAGGCTATCGGTTCCTAAACAAATATATTGTGCGTTTTGCATTAACATAGGCACATCTGGCAACCTGTCTTCAATAAATAAATTTGCCTTCGGACAAAAACACCAAAATAAATTTGGATGCAAATCTTCGGCCCATTCTACATCCCACGAAGTGGCTATTGTATTATGAATTAATAATGTATTTACTTCTTTATTGAAATATGGTAACAAACTTTCCAATGCAGTTTTTCCAGTTGGATGAAAATGTTTGATGTCAACATTTATGTCGCGATATAATTTGCGATACAAACCCGTTGCCTGAATATAAAATTCATTTTCATCGTTGCTTTCCAACATGTGTATTGAAGTAGGCTTGCCATTATCACAGCAATTATTACTAATTCTTTTTATTAAATCGGGACTAACACTGTACGTTGCATGTGGCGCCAACGAAGCGTGAATACCAAAGCTTCTTGCGGCTGATAGCAATGCTTCACCATCTTTAATTGCAAGATGTGCTCTTTCAGGATTAAAAGCAATTAATTCAACAAATGTGTGATAGAATATTTTACGATTCGCTTTTATTTCAAATGAATCTGATTTATTAGAGATGTCGCCGACTGCAACAATGCCGTTATTAATCATTTCAATTTCAGCAGCTCGCATGGCTTCCTGAATTTCTTCTGGCGAAGTTTCTCGCTTTTGTGTAACTAACGTTAAAAATTCGGGTAAGCCAGTTTTTTCTGGAAACTTATTTCTTAAATGCGATAGTTCAAGATGGCAATGTGCGTTAACGAAACCCGGAACTAAAGCGCCAGAAAAATGCTGAATGGTAGATGGTTCGAATTCTGTTTTAGGAAAAATACCAATTATTGTCCCATCATCTTCAACTAATAACACACTGTCGGAAATTGGTAAAGTATTTACAGGAAAAATAATATCTGCAGAAAGTTTGCGCATGGTGCAAAATTACGGTTTCGGAAAGTATTAATGTTTAAGCATACCAATTTATAAAATCAACTAATCATGCTAAAAAATTAATTTATTTTAAAGCTCAAACCGAAACGAACGCCTGCGCTAAATGTATCGAGTGAAATATCAAAGTTGGTAAGGTTGAACGGTTCGCCATTTATTGTATATTCATTTAAGGTAAATCCATTTCTAGTGTATTCCAATTGCATAAATGCACCAATAAACGAAGCAAAATACCAATTAAAACCGAGGTTAGCACCAAAGTGTGAACCGGAATAATTATATACTTCTTCTAATCCACCTAAACCTGGATTTACGCGACTTATTTGCAAAAACGAATATCCAAATTCGGGTCCGATATACAAATTAAATTTTTCTGTATTTACAGGATACAAACGTATATCAAGCGATATAGCACCAACGTTATTTCCGTTGGCGTTTAAGTCGGCAGTGTCTTCTAAGTAAGAACCATAAACAAAACTCAATCCACCCGACAACCAAGTTAGCGGACTATACTGTGCCGACAATGCAAACATTTTTGTGACTGCAGCACTTGTATCTTTCTCTAATTGAATTCCAGCAAATGAACTTGTATATAATGTGCCGTGCACACCAAAATCGGCACCTGTTTGGAACGACAATGTTCCTTCCTGATGCGATTGCGCAAAAGCACCAGAAGCAGATGTTACTATTAAAATGATAAATAAAATTTTATGCTTCATACTATTTAATTTTGAAGGTAATAACAAATGCTGCAATAAATTGCAATAATCCGATTAATAATTAATTACTTGTTCCACAATATTTTCTGGAATCGCTCTTTCTTCATATTGCTGATTGCGTAATTGTGGTTTAAATCCTGCTTCGCGAATAGACGCTTGAATTGTTTTATAAGTAAAGCGATGTGGCGCGCCGGCAGCACTAACAACATTTTCTTCAATCATAATACTTCCAAAATCATTAGCCCCTGCATGCAGGCAAATTTGCGCCACATTTTTCCCAACTGTTAACCAGCTTGCTTGAATATTTTCGATGTTGGGTAAAAACATTCTGCAAATAGCAATTGTGCGAATATATTCATCGGGTGTAGTATCATTTTTTGCACGACGAATTTTTTTCAAAGTAGTATCTACATCTTGGAACGTCCATGGAATAAATGCTAAAAAGCCTTTTGCAAAAATAGGTTTTTCACTTTGTACTTGACGTATTTTTTCGAGATGCAAAAATCTTTCTTCAATTGTTTCAATATGTCCAAACATCATTGTTGCACTCGTTGTAATATTAAATTGATGTGCAACGCGCATTACATTTAACCATTCATCGCTCGTGCATTTTCCAGTGGAAATAATTTTACGTACACGATCCACTAAAATTTCAGCTCCCGCTCCAGGCAAAGAATCTAATCCTGCCTTTTGCAATTCTGTTAATACATATTCGTAGGTATATCCTCCCAATGTAGCAATGTGATGAATTTCGGGCGGGCCTAATGAATGTAATTTTATTTGAGGAAACATTTCCTTTATTTCGCGAAAAGTTTTTGTGTAAAACGCTAATCCTAAATCAGGATGATGGCCACCTTGTAATAATAATTGCTCGCCACCAAATCTAATGGTTTCTTCAATTTTTGCACGATAAGTTTCTTTATTTGTGATGTAGCCTTCTGCATGACCTGGAACACGATAAAAATTGCAAAACTTACAATTGGCAACACAAATATTTGTCGTATTTAAATTGCGGTCGATAATCCAGGTTACTTTATTCCCCGGTTTTTTCCGCTTGCGGATGGTATTGGCAACTTCCATTAATTCGGAGGTTGGCGCGTGCTCAAATAGATACATTCCTTCTTCAACAGTAAGGAATTCCAGATTTAAGGCTTTTTGATAAAGATTACCTAGCTCCATAATTACAAAGGTAAAACAAAGAAATATGGATTGAGTTCGCGAAAAGGTTCAGGTCGGGTTCATCCGACTAGGTCGGATGCGTCCATGTCGGGTCTATGACACGACATAATAAAACATCGGGTCAGTTCAAGTCGGGTCATAGACCCGACTTTGACTGACCCGACATGCTGCGTGGGCCCACTTGGAATCGAACCAAGCACCTACTGATTATGAGTCAGTTGCTCTAACCTAATGAGCTATAGGCCCTAGTGTTTTTGGGAGTGCAAATATAATATCTTTTCCCTTTTTATACATAATTAAGGTGCAATAATGGGCTGCGATACAATCATTTGAACGCTATAACGCAGTTTTATGTTACTTTGCAACAATATGATAGCTTTTCAAACCTTTAAACTGGATAACGGACTTACCGTTATTATAAACGAAGATCATACCACCCAACTTTGTGCGGTGAATGTATTATATAAAGTAGGTGCTCGCGACGAATCCATCGAAAAAACCGGGTTTGCCCACTTATTTGAACACTTAATGTTTGGTGGCTCGGCAAACATTTCCGATTTTGACACCGAGTTGCAGTTGGCTGGCGGCACTAATAACGCTTATACCAGCAACGACCTCACCAATTATTATGATATTTTGCCCGTTTCAAATATTGAAACCGCACTTTGGCTCGAAAGCGATAGAATGCTAAAACTAGACTTTTCTGAAAAATCGCTGAGCGTGCAACGCAATGTGGTATGCGAGGAGTTTAAAGAACATTATATCAATAGACCTTATGGCGATGTTTGGCATAAACTGCGCAAATTGGTTTACGATAAACATCCTTACCAATGGCCTACAATCGGTTTAGAATTAAAGCATGTTCAGGATGCTACACTAACTGATGTCGAAAATTTTTTCTATAAATACTATCGCCCCAACAATGCAATTCTTTCTATTTCGGGTGGCATTTCAACACAACGAGCACTCGAATTGGCAAGGAAATGGTTTGGTGATATTCCGGCGGGAAACAATTTCGACCGCAACCTTCCAATTGAACCAGCACAAACTAATTCTAAATTTTTAGCCGTAAAAAAAGATGTTCCTGTTAACGTAATTTATAAAGCATGGAAAATGCCCGGTCGCGTTGAATCTAAATATTACGCTACTAATTTACTTAGCGATGTATTAGGACTTGGCGAATCGTCGCGCTTACAACATGCCCTAAAAAAAGAAACTAAATTATTTACAGATGTTGGAGCATATATAACTGGAAGTATTGATACTGGTATGTTTATTATTACTGGTAAATTAGCAGAAGATATAACCTACGAACAAGCCGAAAAAGGTTTACAACAAGAAATTGATAAAATTCAACAAGCTATAATCAGCGACACCGAATTATTACGCGTTAAAAATACCGTTGAAATGGACATTGCCGGAAATAATGTTGGGGTGATGAATAAAGCTGAAATTTTAGCTGCAGCAGAAATGCTGTCGGATGCTAATTTGGTAAACACCGAAATAGAGCGCTTTTTAGAAGTGCCTTCGGCGGATATACATACCATTGCACAACAAATGCTTACTGCCGATAAATGCAGTACTTTATATTACGGAAAGGATATTTAAATTATGATAACAAACAGAATTACTGCGCCCGATTTACAATTAATTGACAGGCTAGATATCAATAATTTTAAACAACTAAAATTATCAAACGGTGTTGATGTTTATTACGTAAGCAGCTCCGAAGATGATTTAATAAAAATTGAATTGCGATTCCACGCTGGCCGATGGTATGAGCCGCAACCTGTTATCAGCAGGGCTGTTTGTAATTTAATGCGCAAAGGCACGTCTACCAAAACCGCAAAACAAATAGCAGATATTACCGAATTATATGGCGCGCACCTTGATATAGAATCAGGTGTTGATTATACTTCGATGGTAATTTTTTGTTTGGTGAAACATCTCGATAAAATAATTCCCATAGCCGAAGAAATTTTAGTAGATGCATCATTTCCTGAAGACGAAATAGAATTGTTCGTTAAAAAACAAAAACAAAAACTAAGAATCAATGCGCAAAATACTGATTTTCATGCGAACCGAAAATTTAATGCCGTTTTGTTTGGCCAACAACATCCTTATGGTTATTCAGTTGAAGAATCTACATTCGATGCATTAACCCGTAATAGTCTAATTGATTTTCATCGCAAACATTATAGCCCTGGCGCAGCAACTATTTTTGTGGCTGGAAAAGTTGCTGATGATATTATGCAATTAGTAGAAACGCATTTCGGTAAATATCCTAAGCAAGGAAAAATAATTGCAGCTACAGATAAATCTATACATACATCTGCTGCATACAAACATTTTATTAATAAAGAAGATTCTGTGCAATCGTCGGTTCGCATTGGCACATTAACCATTTCAAAAACGCATCCTGATTTTCCGGAATTTAATATTTTAAATACTGCTTTCGGTGCTTATTTTGGTTCGCGATTAATGACTAATATTCGCGAAGACAAAGGTTATACCTATGGCATTCATTCATCTGTAATCCATTTTGTGCATGGCAGTTATTTTTCGATAGAAACAGAAGTTGGCAACGAAGTTTGCGCCGCTGCAATAGCTGAAGTTTATAAAGAAATGGATTTAATTAAAACTGTTCCTATCGACGATGAAGAATTAACTATTATTAAAAATTATATGATGGGCGGCCTATTGCGTGCAACCGATGGGCCATATAATCGCATTAATGTAATTAAAAACATGGTGATGAGCGGATTAACTACTGCTTATTTTGATAGCTTGGCTAACGCTATTAAAACAGTTTCATCAGCGCGATTACTGGAGCTGGCAAATAAATACTTTGACTATGAAACTATGCAAGAAATAGTTTGCGGTAAGCGCGATTAATATTTGCATACTACCAACAATGTTAGCACTTGCCTCAATTTGTTAAGTGCTTCGGCTTTATACCAAATTTTAAGAAAAAACCGGTTTTTAGCATCAAATAGCTACCTTTTAAGTTCCCCCAGCTTGCTAATGTTGCCTTCGTATTAACAATTCTACACTGTTCGATTTCGCTACCTTTTTCTTGACAAAAAGGTAGCACCAAAACTCAAGGGCTGCACAACCTTGTTTAAATGTGATTATCCCGATAGCAATCGCGGACGCAACGTTGACCGAAAAAGGCGCCACAAATAATCTTTCATGCCTGCAATTAATCGCATTCATGTTAAAATCAAATGCTAATTACCCATCGTGGTGCCGCTGATTATCGCTCTAATTATAGCAAAAATCAAGTTCTTAATGCCTGTTGCCTGGCCAAAGTCACACTAAAACAACCTGATGATGCCCGCGCCTTGCAGCGCATTACTCGAAGTGAATTTAATTTTGTAGAAATTCAGCCCTATTAAAATACTATTCCATGTTTCCAATTATATTCACTTCCAGTATTTATTTGATGCAGTTTTACAAAAAAGCGACTTTTTATTAATTACAACATGAATACCAATCAATGATTTTCATCTAATTAAAAATGAGTAAGATGGAATTAAGCAATAGCCGTTAGTCAATCAAACTATTGTTTATTCTGGGTTTAGCCCGAATAGCAAACACTATGTATAGCGTGTGTTATTGAAAGTGAATGTCTGATTTTATTAAATAATATTAGCTGTTACGACTTTTATTGCTTATTGTGGGTGTACTAAAATCGCATAACAGCAAAAGAATCTGGCACAATAAAATTTCTTTCCGAAATTTGCGTTACTTTTACTGAACACTGCGACTTTGAAACAAATTTTAAAATATTGCCTCCTCCTTGTTTTCAGTGGTTTGCTGTACTCCGCTCAAGCACAATCTACTATTCCTGCCACGTTACTTTGCGCACAAACACAAATTAATGGCGATGTAATCCTCACTTGGGCAGCATCAACCGAACCCTGTGGTCCTTTTGTTGAATATCAAGTTTATGCATCAACCAATATTGCCGGACCGTATGTTTTATTAACAAGTATAGCGGCAATTGGCACAACAGCATTTACACATGTTGGTGCAGACGGAACCGCAGTAACATGGTATTATTATATTGTTGCCGTTTATAACTGTGCTGGATTTACCATGACGAGTAGTGACACGCTAGACAATCTTGACCCACTTGCCCCAGAAATTGATTTAGTTACCGTTACAGGTGGGTTGTCGCAAATAAATTGGATTCCATCACCATCTCCAGAAACTAATTCATATATAATTTATCGCGATAATGGCGGATTTAGTCCAATTGCAACGGTGTATGGTCGCTTCACCACAACATTTACCGACCCAACGGGTTTGCCCACAACTCAAATAGAAACATACACAATTGCTGCGAGAGATTCATGCGACAATATTGGACCATTTAATAATAATTCGCACCATACTATATTTTTAAATGGGTCACAAATTAATTGCAGTAACGAAATTTTATTAAGCTGGAATTTATACGACACATGGGCTGCCGGTGTA
>Ga0105048_10000770_pt1 | contig 50572 bp, 38 predicted proteins | sample MAT05_FD_78382 | JGI IMG/M metagenome (GOLD analysis project Ga0105048, IMG submission 78382) | Freshwater microbial communities from Lake Fryxell liftoff mats and glacier meltwater in Antarctica - MAT-05 | ecosystem: Environmental > Aquatic > Freshwater > Ice > Liftoff microbial mat | place...
ATGATCACTTTGTTGCTTCGCATTTTTCGGAGCGTCACCTCGACGACGTTCGCAAGCGTGTAGCGATCGAGGATATTCGCAATGGCGTTACGCACATCCAGCATGAGCATGCGCAGGCCGCAGTGCGCCTCATCCGGACAGGAGCAACGCTGGTACGCAGTCTGGCTCACGCAGCCGATCGGCGCGAGCGGGCCGTCAAGAAATCGCACGATCTGTCCCGCAAAAATCTCCGTCGGTGAGCGAGCCAAACGATAGCCACCGTATTTACCGCGCACGCTTTCAAGAAAACCACCCTGCTTGAGCGCGAGCAGGATTTGTTCGAGAAATTTTTGCGGGATTTTTTCGCTCTGTGCCAATTCACTCAACTGCACGAGATCACGACCGAGTTCATGCGCGATGCCGAGGTCGATCATCGCACGCAGACCGTATTCGCCGCGTTTGGAAAGTTTCATGAGGTGGGTGGATGAACTCCTAGCCTTGGACTGGATCAGGTAGACTTTCGCGCGTCGCCAGTGAGGCAAGCGGAAAGCCCCGGAGCCATCGCTATATATTCACGCAATAATTTTGTCCGCTGTCCGCGAGCGTCGAAGCGTCTGGCGTTTGCCCTTGCGCGACTAGGCGCTTTATCGCCACAACCGCCGCCACACTTTATGCAAACGCAAAATCTTTCGCTGGAATTGATCGACATCTACGGTGGCACCCAAACCCGAGCCCAGACCAACGAGGACGCCATCGAGGGCTACGCCGAGGAGATGAATAACGGCACGGTCTTCCCTCCCATCACCGTTTTCTACGACGGCTCCAGCTACTGGCTGGCCGACGGCTTTCATCGCTACCTCGCGGCAAAACGCATCCAAAGCCCGACGATCTCAGCCGAAGTACAACCCGGTGGTCGTGGCGACGCGCTGCGCCACGCACTCGGTGCCAACGCCACCAACGGCGTGCATCGCAACAATGCCGACAAACGCAACGCCGTCGAAATCGCCCTCGAAGAATGGCCCGACCGGGCCAACCCCGTGCTCGCGGAAATCTGCCGCGTATCCGTGGAGCTCGTACGCTCCTGCCGCGTTGAGATGACCAAGGCCGGACGCATCGAGCAGCCTTCGATGGTCACCGGACGCGACGGCAAAGAGTATCCCGCGCAGATCGAACGCGAACCCCGTGGCAAATCCGAGCGCTCCTCCAGCGAAGAAGCCTCGGGCGGCGGGGGCGGGAAAGGTGGCGGTTTCTCCCGCGGCAAGGGCGAAGCAGGCAACCCCGGCGGCACGAGCACCGAACTAGAACGCGAAGCCCTCGCCATGATCCGCAAAGGCGAGATCAATCCCTTCGAACTGCCCACGCTGTTTACGGCCACAGCCGATGACTACGCTTCCACCGTGATCAACCTGCTCGGCACGATGAAACTCGACGACCCTCGCCGCAATAAAGGTCTGCTGCGCATTAAAAAATGGGTCGAGGACGCGCTCAACGGCAAAGTCGAACCGCTGCCACCCGAAACCATTGCAGAAGCCCAAACTGAGGAAGCGCTACCCTGACACCGCGTCGGGCAAGAACGGGAATCGAGGCGTTACCGTACCTCTGCCCGTACGCAAAAAACGCGTGGCACCTCAGGGAGTCACGCGCTTTGGAAATCAGAAAAACCGTCGCTTAGCTCGCGGCCGGGGCCGCGGGCGCGAGGAGATCATCGATCACATCGCTGTCGGTGTTGACGTCGGCAAAGAGCCACGTCGAGAGGTAGCGTTCGCTGCTCGATGGGATGATGACGACGATTTGCTTGCCCTTGTTTTCAGGACGCTGCGCGAGTTGCAGAGCAGCCCAGACGGCGGCACCGCTGGAGATACCGATTGGTATACCATCAAGCGTGTTGACCTGTTTAGAAACCGGACCGGAGTCGACTTCCTTCACGCGGATGACCTCGTCGTAGACTTTTGTGTTGAGCACGGCGGGCACGAAACCAGCCCCGATGCCTTGCAGCTTATGCGGACCAGGCTGGCCACCCGAAAGAATGGGCGAAGCGTCGGGCTCGACGGCGACGATTTGCACACCGGGCTTTCGAGTTTTGAGTACTTCGCCGATGCCTGTGATCGTGCCACCGGTGCCGATGCCGGAGACGACGATGTCGACCTTGCCTTCGGTGTCGTTCCAGATTTCCTCAGCGGTTGTCTTGCGGTGAATCGCGGGATTGGAGGGGTTTGAAAATTGCTGGAGGACGACACTATTCGGAATTTGCTTCTGCAGTTCCTCGGCTTTGGCGATGGCGCCTTTCATGCCTTTCGGGCCTTCGGTGAGAATAAGTTTTGCGCCGAGAACTTTGAGAAGCTTGCGGCGCTCGATCGACATCGTCTCGGGCATCGTGAGGATGAGTTTGAGGCCTTTCGCGGCGGCGACGAAAGCCAACGCGATGCCGGTATTGCCGCTGGTCGGCTCGATGAGGACGGTGTCCTTAGTGATACGGCCTGATTTAAGCGCATCATCGATCATCGCGAAACCGATGCGGTCCTTGACGCTCGAAAGCGGGTTAAAGAACTCCAATTTCAACAGAACTTCCGCTTGGGAATTGTGCAGTGCCGCGGTCCGGTTAAGGCGAACGAGCGGGGTATTGCCGATCGTTTCCGTGATATCATTGTATATTTTTGCCATGTTAATTTTGGGTTGAGTTAAAGGGGGATTAAATCGCGTAGTCGTGCAAGAAAGTGTGGCTGGGCCGCAGACGCAACAGCACCAAATCGTTGAGCTTTATATTTAAATCAGCAAGTTCTCTGCGGGAAATTTCAGCCTCCACCGTCTCGTGTGTGTGCAGGAGCTCTAGGGTGAGCCGAGTCTGCGAACCAGCGGTATGGGCATGCCTCAACTGCGCAGCCACACCTGCGCGGCCACGCTCGTGGCGGACGACATCAATATCATGCGGACGCACATAGAGTAATCCATCCGAAGACAGGCGGCCGTTATCGATAATGGGGCCCGTGCGACTCCAGGCCGAGGTGTCGCGCAGGACATTCACGTTGCCGAGAAACTGATAGACGAAGGGCGAAGCCGGGCGGTCGTAGACCTCTTGGGGCGTGCCGACTTGTTCGACCTTGGCCTGATTCATGATCACAACCTCGTCAGCGATTTCCAACGCCTCCTCCTGATCATGCGTTACGAAGATCGTGGTGAGGTGAATATCCGCATGAAGCTGTCGCAACCAACTGCGCAATTCCTTGCGGACTTTTGCGTCGAGCGCGCCGAAAGGCTCGTCGAGCAGCAATACCTTGGGTTCGACCGCGAGGGCGCGGGCGAGCGCGACGCGCTGGCGCTGGCCACCAGAGAGCTGACTCGGGTAGCGGCGGTCGAGTCCGTCGAGCTGCACAAGGCCGAGCAACTCGCGCACGCGCTCGGCGATTTTCTGCTCCGAAGGACGCTCGGTCCGCGGACGCACGCGCAAACCGAACGCGATGTTATCGGCAACAGTCATGTGGCGGAAGAGCGCGTAGTGTTGAAAAACGAAGCCGACGCCGCGTTTGCCCGCAGGCACGTTACCCACGTTTTCGCCGTGGAACTCGATGCGGTTCGCGCCTTCGTCGGCGTACTCGAGTCCAGCGATGATGCGCAGCAACGTCGTTTTTCCCGAGCCGGAGGGTCCGAGCAAGGCGACGAGTTTGCCGCTCGGCACAGCGAGGTCGACGTTGTCGAGGGCTTTGTAGCGGCCGAAAGTTTTGGTAATGCCAGTGGCGATGATGCTCATGGGTGATAGTTCACGTCTCAGCGCGACCCTGATTGTATTTCCATTCAATAAAACTTTTCAAAACAAGGGTGATGATCGCCAGCACCGCGAGCAGCGAAGCCACCGCGAAGGCCGCGACGAAGTTGTACTCGTTGTAGAGAATCTCGACGTGCAGCGGGATGGTGTTGGTCTCGCCGCGGATGTGGCCGCTCACGACCGAGACCGCGCCAAATTCGCCCATCGCCCGGGCGTTGCACAGGATAACGCCGTAAAAGAGACCCCATTTGATGTTCGGCAGCGTCACGCGCCAAAACGTTTGCCACCCGCTCGCGCCGAGCGTGATCGCTGCGTACTCCTCATCCGTGCCCTGCGCCTGCATGAGCGGAATAATCTCACGCGCCACAAAGGGAAACGTGACAAACGTCGTCGCCAGCACGATGCCCGGCACGGCGAAAATGATCTTTATATCATGATCGGAGAACCAGCTGCCGAACCAGCCTTGAGCGCCAAAAACTAGTACGTAGATCAGGCCCGAGATCACCGGCGACACGGCGAAGGGCAGGTCGATCAGCGTGAGCAGCAGGCTCTTTCCGGGGAAACTAAACTTGGCTATCGTCCATGCCGCCGCCACGCCGAAGACGAGATTAACCGGCACCGAAATCGCCGCCGCCAGCAGCGTGAGGCGAATCGCCGAGAAGGCGTCGGCATCATTAAAGGCGGCGAAGTACGCCCCCACGCCGCGGCGCAACGCCTCGGCAAAAACCGACACGAGTGGCAGCACAAGGAAGAACGCTACGAAGAGCAGCGCCAGACCGGTCAAGAGCCAACGCACCCAAACTGGATCATGCGTCGCGCGCGGCGCTCCTCCGGCCAACGTGGAGCGAGGACTGTGCAGATGAGAGATTGCGGGTGAAGCCATGGCTTAGATCCGGTGGTAGCGACGGCTCCATTTCTGAAGCAGGTTGATAATGAGTAGCAGCACGAAGGAGGCGATGAGCATGACCGCCGCGATGGCGGTGGCCCCGCGGTAGTCGTATTGCTCGAGCTTGGTGATGATCAGCAGCGGCACGATTTCGGTGCGCATCGGCATGTTGCCCGAAATAAACACAACCGATCCGTACTCCCCAAGCGCCCGGGCAAACGCCAGCGCGAAACCGGTGAGCAGCGGCGGCACGAGCTCGGGCAAAATCACGCGTGTAATCGTCTGCCAGCGATTCGCACCGAGCGTGGCGGACGCTTCCTCGATCTCGGGCTCCAGCTCCTCGATCACCGGTTGTAGCGTGCGCACAACAAACGGCAGGCCGATAAACGTGAGCGCGACCAGCACGCCAAGCTCCGAAAACGCCACATGAATACCGAGCGGTTCAAGGTACTGGCCAATCCAGCCGTTCTTGGCGTAGATCGCCGTGAGCGCGATGCCCGCGACGGCCGTCGGCAGCGCGAAGGGCAAGTCGACCAACGCGTCGATCACTTTCTTACCAGGAAACGGATAACGGGCCAAAACCCACGCCAGCAACAAACCGAAAACCAAGTTGACCAATGCAGCTAGGAACGACGCGCCAAAGCTAATGCGATAGGAGGCCAGCACGCGCGGCGAGCCGACCGCCTGCAAAAAACTTTCCCACGTCATACCAGAGGTCTTGATGAACACGGCCGAGAGCGGCACGAGCACGATCAAGCTCAGGTAAAAAACCGTATAGCCGAGCGAGAGATTAAAGCCCGGCAGTGCGGAGCGTTTGGAGCGAAAGAGCGACATCAGAGAAATTGGGCTTGAGAAATGAAACCGCGGTATTCGTCGAGAATCGCCTGCATCGCCAGCACGGCGGCGGCCGATTGCACCTCGACGGGTTCCAACGCAGGCGTTTCAAAAATGATGTCGAAAGGTTGTGGACGCTGCTCGGGCGGAGCCGAGAGCACGCCGCAAAAGCAATCGTTAATGACGCCGTCACGCGCGCTGAAACCGTCGATCATCGCACGGTTATCGCGCGGTAAAATCCGCTCCGAAGCGGCCAGCGCCGGTCGCAGCAACGCCTCATTCAAGAGTTGGTCATGTGCGTAACCGTAGAGCCCGGAGCAGGTGTCGTCAGCGTGCAAAGCGATGATGCCAAAAAAACGGTTAGCGCGCAGCTCGGCTTCGAGGATGCGCACCTCGGGTTCGGGCGAGTCGCACCAGAACTGCCGGTTGAGATCTTTGTCCGCCCGATTGTGGCGCGTGTTGTCCTCGTAACCGGTCGGATTAGTGACCGGATAAACTGTGAGCTCGTAGCCGCGCGCCAGCTCGGGTTTAGCCGTCAGCTGCGTCAAAAACTGCACCAACGCCACGCTGCTCGCCGGCTCGTCGCCGTGCAGTCCGCCAAAAAGCCCAAGGCGGATCGGCGTTTGCCCCTCGGTCGGGCCAGAAAAAATAAAACGCGGAATGTCATACTCACCGCCCTCGGCGCCGAAACGCCCCGCAGACGAGGCGCGCAGCGCCCCACCCTGCGCGGCCAACAGGTAAAGCGGGTCGAGCAGAGCGCGAAGGGCGCGGGCGGGAGGAGCGGTAAGCACGTTTTCCACGATGACATTAACTGAAATGAAATTTACTTAGCGTAAATCTGGTCAAACGTACCGCCATCGGCAAAGTGCGTTTTATGCGCCTTCGCCCAGCCGCCAAAAGCGGAGTCGATGGTAAAGAGTTCGACCTTCACAAACTGATGAGCGTACTTGGCGGCGGCCTTTTCGGAGATCGGACGGTAGAAATTGCGACCGGCGATGTCCTGGCCTTCTTCCGAGTAAAGAAATTCAAGGTAGGCAGTGGCGACAGCGCGCGTGCCTTTTTTATTCACGACCTTGTCCACGACCGTAACTGGTGGTTCGGCCAAGATGCTGAGCGAAGGGACGATGATTTCGAATTTGTCAGCGCCAAATTCCTTCAGCGCCAGGAAAGCTTCGTTTTCCCAAGAAAGAAGCACATCGCCGATGCCACGCTGCACGAAGGTGGTGGTGGCACCGCGCGCACCGGAATCGAGCACGGCGACGTTTTTGAAGAGCTGAGCAATAAACCCCTTGGCGGCTTCATCGCCACCGAGCTTACGCTTGGCAAATTCCCATGCGGCGAGATAATTCCAACGGGCTCCGCCAGAGGTCTTCGGGTTGGGCGTGACGACAGAGACGCCGGATTTCACGAGATCATCCCATTCCTTGATCTGCTTCGGATTTCCTTTGCGAACGAGAAATACGATTGTCGAGGTGTACGGCGAAGAGTTGAGCGAAAGGCGTTTTTGCCAGTCTGGAGGAAGCGCTTTTGATTTCTCGGCGATGGCATCTATGTCGCCCGCCAGTGCGAGTGTGACGACATCGGCCGCGAGGCCGTCGATCACCGAACGGGCCTGTTTGCCAGAGCCGCCGTGCGACTGTTTGACCGTGACGACGTCGCCGGTCTTCGCCTGCCATTGGGCGGCGAAAGCTTTGTTGTATTCGGTATAGAACTCCCGGGTTGGATCGTAGGATACGTTGAGTAGTTCGATATTTTTGGCCGAAACTGCAGCAGCCAAACCGAGAACCGCAAAAAAAGTAAGGAGGGGTTTTATACGCTGAATAAATCTTTGGGGTGCATTGGAGTGAGAGGACACCGTCTTCTTGATTTGGGGGACCTGGTGGCTGTGCACGACAATCTGCACCACTCCGTAGCTCAGGTTTTCGACCTTCGCAGGTACGTACTCAAGCCGCTCAGGCTTGGCGGTATGAGAAACGAGAAATGAGGGAAGGACGGACATGGTTTATTTCCTATTTGTTTACTATACTATGATGTTTATACAAGTAATGAAACCCGCCAAGGCAAGGCGAAAGTAAAAAAGTCTTCCTGTTTAAATAAAAACTTCACCAACAGATATTTACGTCGTCGTTTTCAAGTGAAAATAACGTCGAGAAAGCTTCCAATTAAACGTTAAAACGCAACCCATCGTAGGCAAAGCTTACGCCGTTCGGCAACTTCTGGCCGTCTGCTTCGTGGTCCGTTAAATGCGTCATATGCGTCAAATAGGTACGCGCGACTCCGATTTCAGCCGCCGTCGCAACCGCCTCGCCGATACTCATGTGCGACGGATGTTCATGCGGCCGCAAACCGTCGAGCACGACGACATCCGCACCACGCGCCAGAGCCACCGCCTCGCGCGGCACCCGTTTGCAATCCGTGTAGTAAATGAACTTTTTCCCGCTGCTGCGCTCGATGAAAGCGAGGCCCAGTGTGTTCACGCCGCCATGCGGCAACAGCGTCGATTCGATCGTCCCCTGCTCCAGCTCCAGTTTCTCCGGCATCTGTTGCAATTTAAACGCCGGGTATCCCTTCACCACCGGTCGCTCCATGATCGCATAAGGATACATCGCGAGCACCCGTCCCATGCCTTCGTCGGTCGAGTAAACGGTGAGCGCGTTTCCGCCAAGTAGATCGCAAAAACGCCGCAGGTCATCCATGCCCGCAACATGATCGGCGTGGCCGTGCGTCAGGATAAAGAGATCGATCCACGTCACCTTATGCTGGATACATTGCAGGCGAAACTCCGGTGCGGCGTCGATCTGAACATGCAGTCCATCCATGACCACATGCACGCTGGCCCGGGAGCGGCGGTTGCGCGGGTCAGCGGAGGTGCAGACTGCGCAATCGCACGCAATCAAGGGAACGCCCTGCGAAGTGCCCGTGCCGAGAAAGATGACTTCCATGCGCGCAGCCAAAAACAGCCACGGCGATTCCGCAAGCGCAGGCATCGTAACGACGCTGCAACGAAGGCTTGTTTGCGCATTGCCCCCGCCCGCCGCTCACGCGACGCCTTGAGCCCGATGAAAGGACCAAGCCCCCGCCGCCTTCCACCGCGTGCCCGAAAACTACAACTGCGCCCAAGCCGTCCTTCACGGCTATCAAGCCGCAACCGGTAACAATGCGCTCTGCATCGCCGGCCTCAAATAACTTGGCGGTGGCCGCGCCCCCGAAGGTGTCTTCGGTGCACTGCACGCAGCCGCTCTCATCTCTCCGGCCGCCGCGGAAAAATCCGCTAGGAATTCGCAGCCCACGCCGGGGCCCCGGGCTGCCGCGAAATCAAGCAAGTGCTGACATACCCCATCGTAGACTGCGTCGGCTACGCCGTTGATCTCGTCGCAAAAAAACCACCAAGCATCACCAAGCGCCCAGCCCACGGAGCACTGCCCGCACGCTTCCCTCCGAACTCAGCTCTTGTAGGTACTTCCCTTTTTCAATTCTTCGGTGTGACGGATGTCTTTTGCCTTAAAGAGAAACACCATCTCCTCGGCGATATTCGTCGCATGATCGGCGATGCGCTCGATCGACTTCGAAATAAACATGAGCTCCAGTGCGCGAGAAATCGTATCGGGCTTCTCGATCATGAAACTCGTCAGCTCGCGGTAGAGTTGGTGGTTGATCGTATCGACCTCGGTGTCGCGGCGCACGACTTCGAGCGCCTTCTGAGCGTCGCCGTTGAGGAAACAATCCAGCGCGTCGCGGAGCATTTCAATCGCGATGTCGGCCATGCGCGGGATGTCGACGTAGGGCTTGAGCGGTGGGTCGGCATGCAGGCGCACGGCGCGGCGGGCGATATTGGTCGCCTCATCGCCGACGCGTTCGAGGTCGTGCGAAGCCTTCATGCCCACGATCAAGAGGCGCAGCTCCGTCGCGATGGGCGCGCGCAGGTTCATGTAGCGGATAGCCTCATCGTCGATCTCAACCTCCAAGCGGTCGATTTCGTCGTCGGCGGCGATGACTTGGTCGGCGAGCGAAATATCGCCCTCGACCAAGGCCTTGAGCGAGCGTCGGACTTGCTCGATCGATTTTTCGCCCATCAACAAGAGGTGCGACCGGAAGGTTTCGAGCTCAGCGTCAAAAAAACGTTTCATCGAGGTATTCACAGAGATGGAATTGAGAGACAGGAAATACTCAACCAAAACGCCCCGAAACATAGGCCTCGGTCTGCGGGTTGGACGGATTCATAAAGATGGTCCGGGTGTCGGCATACTCGATCAGTTTTCCTATGTAGAAAAAAGCGGTCTTATCCGAGCAACGCGCGGCCTGCTGCATACTGTGGGTCACGATGATGATCGTGTACTGTTGCTTGAGCTCATGGATGAGCTCTTCAACTTTAGCGGTAGCGATGGGATCAAGCGCGGAGCACGGCTCGTCCATGAGAATAATCTCGGGTTCGACGGCGATGGCGCGGGCAATGCAGAGGCGCTGCTGCTGACCACCAGAAAGGCCGAGGCCGCTCTCGTGCAGGCGGTCCTTTACCTCGTCCCAGAGGGCGGCACCGCGCAGGCTTTTCTCCACGACTTCGTCGAGGCGCGCCTTATTTTTTACGCCTTGGATGCGCAGACCGTAAGTGACGTTTTCGTAGATGGATTTGGGAAAGGGATTCGACTTCTGAAAGACCATGCCGATGCGTTTGCGAAGTTCGATCGGGTCGACATCGGAGCGGGAGATATCGATGTCGTTGATTTTGATCCGACCGCGCTTGATGGCGGTGCCGTCGATCAGGTCATTCATACGATTAAAGCAGCGCAGCAGCGTGGATTTCCCGCAGCCAGAAGGGCCGATGAACGCGGTGACGCGCTTGTCTTCGAGCTTGAGCGAGATGTCGAAGAGCGCCTGTTTCGCACCGTAGTAGAAATCGAGATTTTCGATATCGATAATCGTGCGGCTCGCGGCTTGTGCGCCAGGCCGAGCGGCGGGCACGATCGGACTTCGCGTGGCGGGCAACTTGGAGGCGGGAGGAGGAGTTTCCATGGGCGCAAGGCAGGAGAGTGCGGTTACCATTTATAGCGGCTTCTAAGTTTATTACGGAGGACGATAGACGTGGTCGCGATGAGCGCGACGATCAGCAGAAAGACGAACGCGGTGCCGTACTGTACGCGTTCAGTGTATTCGTTCTGCGGGATTTTCGAACTGACGACGTAAATATGATACGGCAGCGCCATGACGCCTTGGAAAAAAAAGTCGCTGAACTTCTCGACTTCCCACGGCAGCTTGTCGCGCACGACATAAGCGGCGGTGAACATGATGGGCGCGGTTTCGCCTGCGACACGCGCGATACCGAGAATCGACGAGGTCAAAATGCCTGGCAGTGCGTAGGGCAAAACGGCTTTGCGAATCGTCTGCCACTTGGTCGCGCCGAGGGCGAGTGAGCCTTCGCGGAAACCCTTTGGCACAGTCTTGAGCGCTTCCTCGCTGGCCGTGATCACCACGGGCAGCACCATAAACGCCAGCGTGAACCAACCGGCCAGCAACGAAACGTTCCAGCCAAAGAATATCACGAACATGCCAAAGCCGAACAGGCCGAAGACGATCGAGGGCACGCCCGCAAGATTGAGAATCGCCAGCCGAATCGCACCCACCACCGGGCCCTGTCGCGCATACTCTGTGAGAAAAATCGCACTGGCGACGCCGAGCACGAGTGCGATCACCATCGAACCCAGCACCAGCAACACCGTACCAACGATGCAGGGGAAAATACCGCCGGCCGAATAAGCGTAGCTCTCCGACTTAAACTGCGGCACAGGTTCGCCGGCCGCTTTGGCCTTGGCCATCGCCGCTTCACGATAAGTGCGGTACTCCTTGTCGCCCATTTCCATCTTCTTGCCGTCATGCTCGAAGACATAGAGCGTCTCTGGCGCTTGGGTGAGGAACGGCACATTCACAAACGGCGGCGAAAGTTTGAAGACCGTCTGCGAGCCTTTCAAAACAATGTGCCCGAACACCGCCGCGCCACAGAAAAGAACGAAATAGGTCGCGGCGCGAAACACCCAGAAAAAGAATTTCTCCCAGCTGCGAATCGACGTGGGTTTGGAGGCAAAAGGATTGGCGGCGGCGGTGCTCATGACTCAAAAAAAGCAGGCGAGCTGTCCTCGACACAGCGCAGGCTCAGAATGGAAGACGACGGTTTAAGGAGCAGCCAAAGAGAGAAAGGAAGCGGGCTTGACCGAAAAGCCGCCGCGCCCGCCGCTTCCGAATTGAAAGCTGCACTCGGCGCGGACAGCGCCGCGCCCTCCACTTCGTGTTGTGATGTGATGTTCACGTCGTTCATCCGATGGAAATTTTATAGCGGCGCACGATGATCTGCGCGATGTAGTTGATCCCAAGCGAGAGGAAGAAAAGCACGATGCCCACCATGAAAAGCGCGCGGTAGTGGATGCTGCCGCGCACGACCTCGCCCATCTCCTGCGCGATGATGCCGGTCATCGTGTGTACCGGTTGAGTGAATACAGCGAGCCCGGCGGAAAAATCAGGTATGGCGATGCGGTTGCCCGCGCAGAGCAGCACGACCATTGTCTCGCCCACCACGCGGCCGAAGCCGAGCAGCACGGCGGAGATGATGCCGGAGAGGCCGGCCGGGACGACGATCTTGATGATCGTCTGAAGGCGGTTCGCGCCGAGCGCGAAGGAGGCTTCCTTGAAGGCGCGCGGCACATTATTGATCGCATCCTCGGCGAGCGTGAAAATCGTCGGCACAGCGAGCAGCGCGAGCAGGCAGCCCGCCGTGAGGACGTTGAGCCGCTCGGCCACCGGGAAACCCGGGATCCACGAAAGCCACTCCACTTGGGAGGCTGCGCGGAGAAATTGACCGAGCACCGCGATACCGAAAAAGCCCAACACCACCGAGGGAAACGCCGAGATAAACTCGATCGCGGGCTTGATCAGGCGCTGCTCCGTGGGTGTGGCGATCTGGTTGACGTAGATGGCCGCGCCGATGCCGAGCGGCACCGCGATCACGAGCGCCACCACCGATACCATCAACGAACCGACCAAAAGCGGCAAGATGCCGTACCAGTCCTGCCAGAAACTGGCCGTCAGCCATTCACGACCAAAAAGAAAACCCGTGAGTGCCTGGCTGGCCGGTACCGGTTTCAGATAATCCCAGTGCTCCAGCTTGCGTTCGTAGCCGGGGAACTGGGCGATGTACTCGCCGGTGAGCTCCTTGAAACGCACCATACGTTTTTGCAATTCGAGTGTGGGCAACTGGGGCGCGGCGGCGAGCGCGGTGAGGAGCGCGGCGGAGAAAACTTTATTGGCCTCTTTGTAGGCCGGAAGCGTGGCGAGGATCGGCTGGAGCTCGGCCTTGAAATCCACCGACTCGATGACGACGCGGGCGGCCTCGTCGGTTTTGCCCTCGGCGAGCAACTGGGCGCGCTCGGTTTTTTTGTCACCGGCAATGGTGAATTTCGTTTTGATCGCCGTGGCGGTTTCGGTGAGATCGGAAACGAGCCCGCGCAGCGGATCGACGGCGTCGCTATATTTACCGGAAAAATTGTCGAAGGCGGCGAGGCGCACATGGGCGGCGGCGATCGTGAGTTTTTCCTGCTGCGTCAGGTGAGTGAGCGTGCGTAACCGGACATCGGAGAGGTAGCGAGTGAGCGCGATGTGGTCGTCTTCCTGACGCCGCATGACATCGACGTACTCCAGCCCGGCCTCGCGGTAGACGGTGATGTTTTTATAGTTTTCCCCAAAGAATTGATACCCCTCGCGGAAGAGAAAAAACGTAATCAAGGCCAGCACGATCACTGCCACAAGGGCGTTGCCGCCAAAAAAGGCCTGAATACATTCATCCCACGTCAGCCCGAAGAAACGGGTGCGCGTTTTGACGATAGCAAAGGCCGGGGTGGGTTTTGGTTCGACGGTGGTGGTGGACATGACAGGCCGGACTCAGCAGCTTAAAGCATTTTAATAAATGCCGTAGCCGTTGTTTTTACTAATGGTGTTTTGTCTAGGTAGTGAGCTTGCTCGCGCTTTGCTCGAAGCGCGTCCGCGAGCGGGCGGCCTAAATTACAGTTTTATTTAAATGCTATAGGAGGAAGTTGGAGGCCCACTCGATTGTATCAAGTGGGCCTCTGTTATAATCCTGCAACGAAACCCCAATTAACGGATCGGAACAAAACCCACCTTCTCAGCAATCTTCTGACCTTCGTCGCTGAGGGTGAATGCGACGAACTTCGCCGCTTCACCGGTCGGCTCGCCGTTCGTGTAGTAGAACGTCGGGCGGGCGTACGGGTATTTTTTGGCGATAACAGATTCCCTGTCGGGCGTGGAACCTTCAATAGAGACCACTTTGATGCCGGGCGTGTGGATGTAGGCGAGACCGACGTAGCCGATACCATTTGGGTTCTTGGCCACTTCGGACGCGATCTGCTCATTGCCCGCCATCTTCTGCGAGGAGCCGGCATAATCACGCTTCTTCATCGCGAGGTCCTTCCAGTCCGAATAGGTGCCGGAGGAAGTGTTGCGCGTGTAGATCGAGATCTTGCCAGCAGGAGCGCCGAGTGCAGACCAATCGCTCACATCGCCGGTGAAGACCTGCTCCACCTGGCGCTTTGTCAGCTCGGAGACCGGGCTAGCGGCGTTCACGATCACGGCCATGCCGTCGTAGGCGACGATGGTCGGGAGCATGGTGACTCCCTTGGCTTGAGCGGCGGACATTTCCGTCGCTTTGGCGCGGCGGGAGGACATACCGATCTGCGCGGTGCCGTCGATGATGGCGGCGATGCCCGTGGTCGAACCTTCGGCGGCGATTTCAAACGCAACGGCGGAATTCTTCGATTTGTACTCTTCAGCGAGAAGAGGGACGAGCTTGGCACCGAGGGTATCGGAGCCCTTGATTACAAGTTTTTCAGCGCGGACGAAGCCAGCGGCGGCGAGCGCGGCGGCGAGAATGATAAGGGATTTTTTCATGGGACTGAGGTTATATGACACGCAGAGCTTAGAACTTAACGACGAGGTCGAGCTGCACGATCTTCGAGCCACCGAGTTTGGCGATAGCCGATTGGACGAGGTCCTTGCGCAGATTTTCTGTCGAGAAGAAGGTGACGTTGGCCGAGGCGAAGTCGGTCAAATTGTAGGAACCGGCGAGCTTGTAGCCCTTCTGGTTGAGATTGCTGAAGGCGAAGTCGGAGTCGTTGATGTTCGGGTCGAGCGAGCCGATGCCGACCTGGCGGTAGTCGAGCTTCACGCTCCAGTCGCCCTGCGACTTGCCCGTGCCGGAAACGTAACCGACCCCCAGCAACCAAGCGGTCGGATCTTTCTTCGTGGTAGCTTGGGGCAGACCGTAGACGCGATAGACGCGGGTGCCGGCCTCGGTGTTGTAGACGAAGTCAGAGTAGACTTTGAGCGTGGTGCCTTCGCCAAGGAGATTGGCGAAGTTCACTTCGGCCGGGAGGGTGATGAACTTGAGGCCACGGGTGGAGCCGTTGAAGGCATTTTCGTTGGCCAGACCAGAAACGGCTGAGGCATTGTAGAACGCAAGACCAGGTGCGATCACGAAGCTGTCGGCCTTGCCGAACTTGCGTGTGTAGACAACCTGTTGCTCGAACAACCAAGCGTCGGTGCCAATCGTCGCGGGTGTTTTCTCGTTGTTATCTTTCATCGCCAGCTGGGCGACGCGGAAGTCGAGGCTGTTCTTGCCGTCCACCGCGAGCGTGTAGCTCTCGTAGAAACCCTGCGGGTTAATGTCGGCGTCCCAGAGAAGATCGGTCGTGTAGAAAGGGTTTTTCTGTTTACCGAGGACAAAGAGGAGTTCGTTGGACGCCTGATAGGAAACATAGGCGCGGGCGAGATAGATGCCGTAGTCATCGGCACCAGTATCAAAAGTTTGGTTACCAGAATCGGCCGCCTGAGCGGTCTCGAGGGCAAAGCCGGCACCCCAGCCCTTTTGGAGCTTGGCGTCACCGTTCAAACGGAAGCGGAAGCGCGTGCGATAACGCTCATCACTCACGGAAAGTCCCTGGGGATTCTGCCATTCGAACTGTTCGCGAATGCGGACGTCGCCGGAGAGTTTGAACTCGGTGAGCGAGGAGCTTAGGCTGAGTTTACCAGCGGAGGTATTGGCGGCGAAATCTTTGACGAGTTCGGCGCGGAGGGTTTCCGCCTCCTGGTCGTTGACGATGCCCTTTTTGACGAGCAGGTCGATGAGCGGACCGCTATCTTGAGCAAAGACGGCGGAGGTGGCGCCAAGGAGTGCGCTGCCGAGGAGCGCGAGCCATTTAGAACGTGTAGTAGCCATACGGATTGGTGTGTTTGCGATTGGATTAATCGCGCCAGCTGGACACTGACGCCTCCGTACTTTGCCCCCGCGATGCTACGGGAATATGACGTTTACGTTACGAACGTGTGAACTCTGCCATATTTCGGGAATAATTATGAACGCCGCGGAGCGGCACACAGCCAAACCAATACCCCGTCTTGGTTTCGACTGTCACGCGGTGAGACGTACCAAGCGGACGTCCGTTAGCGGCGTGAATCTGCTCACGGCCTAAAGGGAAAATCCTTCGCTTGGCCGCTTCAGATGGTGCCGGACTCAGATTCCACTACTTGCGCGTTGGTGAGCTGGATCAGACTATGCAGGGAATTGAAATGTTGGCTCAGGTCGAAGTCGCCGCCGAGGCCACCGATCAACTTGTCAAACAGATCTTTCTTCGACGCCTTCAGCGCCTGGATGCGTTCCTCGATCGTGCCAGCCGTCACCATGCGGTAGACGAACACGGTATTGGTCTGTCCGATACGGTGAACGCGGTCGACGGCCTGCGCTTCCACGGCGGGATTCCACCACGGGTCGAGCAGGAAAACATAATCCGCCGCGTGCAACGTGATGCCGGTGCCCGCCGCTTTGAGCGAGACGAGCATGACGGCCGCGCCGGACGCGTTTTGAAAACCTTGCACCGGCTTCTGCCGGTCAAGCGTCATGCCGGTGAGTTCGTAGCGCGGCAGGTCGGGGAACTGCGCAATCAGCGCCGCGCGCACGCGGTCGAGCAGCATGACAAATTGCGAGAAGATCACGGCCTTGTGGCCGCTGCTGATCACTTCGGCGAGTTTCTCGACAAGCAGGTTGATCTTGCCGGAGTCACTGAGCGGCGCGTGAAGCCACGGCAGCATATCGGGGTCGCAACAGACCTGACGGAGGCGCGTGAGCAGCGCGAGGAACCCAAAACTTTTTTCGCGCATCGCCTGGCCGACGTCGTCGCCGAGACGGTTGAGTCCTTCGGAACAGATGCGGGCGTACTCCGTGCGCTGCACGTCGGTAAGCGGACAAAGCAAGTCCATCTCGACTTTCTGCGGGAGCTCGGTGGCGACTTCGTTTTTCGTGCGTCGCAGGATGAAGGGCGCGAGTTGCGCGCGAAGCCGGTTGAGCGTGTTGAGGCGGTCGACGTTGAGCGAGGCCTCGAAGGTCGCGCGCGAACCGAGCAGGCCGGGCAGCAAATAACGGAAGATCGACCAGAGATCGAGCTGGCGATTTTCCAGCGGCGTACCCGTTAACACAATACGGTGGCGGGCGCGCACGGCGAAACAGGTCTGCGTGACTTTCGCGTCGGGGTTCTTGATGAATTGGCCTTCGTCGAGCACCGCATAGCCGAACTCATGCGCGGGGAGCAGCGCCTTGTGTTTGCGCAGCTGCGTATAGCTCGCGAGCCAGATGGTGGCGTCTTTGCGTGAGGAAAAATCATTGCCGGTCTTGAGCACGTCGACGGCGAGCTGCGGGGCAAACCGAGCCAGTTCTTCCCGCCAAACCGGCACCACGCTGGCCGGACACACCACGAGCGTCGGCAGGCCAGCAACCGGGCGCACGGCGAGGAGCGAGATAACCTGCAGTGTCTTGCCCAGGCCCATCTCATCGGCGAGCAGGCCGTGACAACCGACATCGCACAAGTGATGCAGCCATTCGACGCCACGCCGCTGGTAAGCCCGCAGAATCTCAGGCATCGGTTTCTCGACCGCCGTGGCCGTCACCACGCTCGTGCGCCAAGCCTCCAGCTCGGGCGAGAGCGTGAGTTTGAAACGCGTGTCGTTGTAGAGTGAGAAAATCAAGTACGGCGAAAGCGAGCCATCAGCGCGTGTCTCTGCCGCGCTGCGCTGCCAAGCCTTGAGCGATTCGAGGCGATCAGCTGGCAACGTCACGATGCCGACCGTCGGCAACAGTACGGGCGAAGTGCCGCGCTTGATCAACAAATCCACTTCCTCGTCGGTGAGCATGCGCTCGCCCGCTTTAAAAATCCAACGCAGGTCGAGCCCTTGGCCGTTCGCACCGCGGCGCGATTGGGCCACAGCTTCGATTTCGAGCGTGCGCGGGCCCTTGAGCAGATTCACCGCGAGGTCGTCGAGCTCGATCAGGAAAAGCCGTTTCCACGCGGGCAGTGTGACCTTGAGAAAATTCGGAATCTCGATCACCGACTCCATCAGGTATTCACCTGTCGTCTGGTTATAGGAGAAATGCGCCTTCCGCGCGTAAGCCGCGAGACCGATCAGTTTGGCGCGTTCGCCGGAAGTGACATGGCCGTTGGCGTTGCCGTGGGAGGTCTGCCCGAGCGCGGCGAGACGCGAACGGCCGTTTTGCCAAAACGCCTGGAAACTGAGGCCCTCATTCTTCGTCTGAAACGCGAGGATCAGCGGGCGCGAGACGGCGCGAACTTCACCGTTGCCAGCCGCAGCTTTGCCCAACGTCTCGGTGGCGGCGGGGCCATGACCGTTTTTGCCCTTGGCTTCGGAGGATTTGGCGGAGCCATGGGTGGCAGTGGCCGCGGGCGGATTGAGATCGGGCAGTGGCGAAATCTCGTCGCACACCAGCTCCTCGATCTCGTGCAGACCGGCGACTGCGAGCGCGTGGGCAATCTCAAGATCAGTCGACGACGAACGCACCTTGAGCGCCTCGCCCTCCCACTCGATCACCGCGTACTCGTCGCGTTTTTCCACGCGGCGATGGATGATCGCATCCTTATCGGTGAGCTCGAGCTCACGAATCTCGCCGTCGCGATAGAAGCGTCGGCCCTCCTCCAGTTGGGAGGCGGAAAAATGCTCGGACCAGTCCCCTTCCAGTTTTCCAAACCAGAATTCGAGCGATTGTGGAGTATAGACGCGTTTCGGACCGTGCGATTGCATCAAGCTAAAAAAACCAAACGTAGAACTCGCCCCGTGCGCGGCAATCTATTTCTCAAATTCAACGAAGACGACCGAGCTCGGCGCGGATAATCTCCAACGTCCGCCCGACCGCGCCTTGATTTGCGCGATGCCATTTTGCGGCAGCCGCGCCCATCGCGTCGCTGCGCGCGGGATCGGCGAAGATTTTTTGCGCCACTTCCGCCAGTTCCTTCTCATCGGCCACAACCTGAGCCGCTCCGCCGCGCACCAGCTCGTCGGCGATCATAAAAAAATTTGTCATGCCCGGACCGAAGAGCACCGGCTTACCCAGCGCGGCGGCCTCGACCGGCGTCTGGCCCTGCTCGTGCGGCGGCAGACTTTTGCCCACGAACACCACGTCGGCCAGCTGCGTGAGTTTGCGCAGTTCGCCCGTTGTATCCGCCACGCAGATATCGACCGGCCCCGGCGCCGCGCCGCGCGAACGCAGATGAAAAGTAAATCCGCTCGTCTTCAGCTCCGCCTCGACCTCCGCCCGGCGCTCCGCGTGACGCGGCACCAGCAGCAGGCGGCACGACGAAACCGAACCGCGCAGAATCGCCAAGGCCCGCGTCAGCGCGCGTTCCTCGCCCGGCCAGGTCGAAGAGCCGAGCAGAATCGTGTCGTTGACACCGAAACCGAGTTCAGCGCGCAGCTTCGCCTTTTCGGCCAGGCCCAGCAGCGGGATCGTGAGGTCAAGCTTGATGTTACCCGTAACCGAAATCCGCTCCGTCGGAAAACCGAGTTCGCGGAAACGCGTCGCGTCATGCTCCGAGCAGGGCAGCACACGGGTGATGCCGTCGAGCATCGGCCCCACGGCCCAGCGCGCCCCACGCATGCGGCGAAAGCTTTTGTCGGAAAGCCGCGCATTCATGCACAGCACCGGCACGCCGCGGCTGCGAGCCTGCTCAATGTGCTCCGGCCAGCGTTCGCCCTCGGTCAGGATCACGAGGTCAGGTTGAATCCGCCGCCACGCCAACCAAGAAAACAAAAGCCAGTCCGCTGGAAAATAACCGATCCCGACCGTCGCATCATAATAGCGGTCGAGCGCGAGCCTGTAACCCGTGCTCGTCGTCGTCGTGAGATAGATTTCCACCGCCGGGTCGCTTCTGAACGCCTCGATCACCGGACCGACCGCGAGCATCTCGCCCACGCTCACCGCCTGCAGCCAGATGCGTCGCACCCCCGGAGTTTTTTCGCCCATCGGTTCCACCGCGCCGAAGCGCTGCGAGAAATGCCTTCTGTATCCACCGCGCCGCTTCATCCGCAGCAAATAGTACGGCAGGGCGAGTAACATCGCGGGCAAAAACAGGATTCGATATATCCAGATCATGGAACAACCTCTATTCGCCGCAAGTCAGGGCCGGAGCGCAAGCGTTGGTTGCAACGCACCTGTGTTTTAACCCTTTGCCTTCGCCACGATTTTGACGCCTCTATCAACTTCACTCCCCTTATGAAGCTTCGCTCCCTGCTCGCGCTCCTCGCCCTGACGTTTGCCCTACCCACCTTCGCTGCGCTGCCCGACCAGCCCCGCTTCGGCCAGGAAACCAGCGATCTCAAGCCCGAGCCCGGCGCACGCTTCGGCACGTTGCCCAACGGTCTGCGCTACGTCGTCCTCGCCAACAAAGAGCCCAAGGAACGCGCCAGCCTCCGCCTCGTCGTCCTCGCCGGTTCGCTCCACGAAACCGATGCGCAACGCGGCCTCGCCCACTTCCTCGAACACCTCGCCTTCAACGGCAGCACGCATTACGCGCCCGGCACCCTCGTCGAGTTTTTCCAACGCATGGGCATGAGCTTCGGCGGCGACACCAACGCCCACACCTCGTTCGACCACACCGCCTACTTGCTTGAACTCCCCGACACCCAACCCGCCACGCTCGAAGAAGGCTTCCGCGTCTTCAGCGACTACGCCGGCGGCCTCTTCCTCGGCGACAAAGAAATCGAAAAAGAGCGCGGCATCATCCTCAGTGAAAAACGCGCTCGCGACTCCGTCGAGTTCCGCCAGTTCGAAGCCGAGTTCGCCTTCGTCCTCGCCGACACCCGCCTCCCCCAACGCATGCCCATCGGCCTCGTGCCCGTGATCGAACAAGCCAAACGCGACCGCTTCGCCGATTTCTACAACACCTGGTACCGCCCCGAACGCATGGCCGTCATCGCCGTGGGCGACTTCGATCCCGCCACCGTCGAAAAACAAATCACCGCCGCCTTCAGCCCGCTCCAGGCCCGCGACGCTCGCCGCCCCGCGCCCGACCTGGGAAAACTCCCCGCCTTTAACGGCGTCCGCACCTACCACCTCGCCGAACCCGAAGCCGCCGCCACCACCGTCTCCATCCAAACCGTCACGCCCGCCAAAGACGAACCAGACACCGCCGCCAAGCGTCTCGCCGACCTGCCTCGCGATCTCGCCGTCGCCATGCTCAACCGCCGCCTCACCATCCTCGCCAAAAAAGACGGCGCGCCTTTCACCTCCGGCAAAGTCGAGGCCAGCGAACTCTTTGACTTCGTCCGCAACGCCGCCATCGAGCTCACCGGCAAACCCGAACTCTGGCGCGAATCCCTCGCCGTCGCCGAACAGGAACTGCGCCGCGCCCTGCAATACGGTTTCCAACCCGGCGAACTCACCGAAGCCGTCGCTAACCAGCTCAACGCCCTCGACCAAGCCGCCAAAACCGCGTCCACCCGCCACTCCAGCGAACTCGCCAACGTGCTCATCGACTCGCTCCTCGAAGGCAGCGTCTTCACCTCGCCCGCCGACGACCTGAACCTCTTCGCCCCCGCCCTCGCCAAAGTCACCGCTGCGCAATGCACCGACGCCCTCCGCGCCGCCTTCGCCGCCCCCGGCCGCTTCATCACCGTCATGGGCAACGCCAAAATCGAAGGCGATGCCTCTGCCGCCATCCTCGCCGCCTACGAAAAATCCGCCGCCGAAAAAGTCACCGCCAACGAACAACTCGCCGCCGCCAAATTCGCCTACACCGACTTCGGCCCCGCCGGTGCCGTCGTGGAAAACAAACACATCGACGACCTCGACCTCTCCCTCGTCACCTTCGCCAACGGCGTGCGCCTCAACTTCAAGAAAACCGACTTCGAGGCCAACCACATCCAAGTCAGCGTCCGCATCGGCACCGGCCAGCTCACCGAACCCAAAGACCAGCCCGGCCTCGCCTTCTTCGCCTCGCGCACTTTCAGTGCCGGCGGCCTCGGCCAGCACAGCATCGACGACCTGCAACGCATCCTCGCCGGCAAAACCGTCGGGGCCGAATTCCGCGTCACTGGCGACGCCCTCACCTTCACGGGGGCCACCCATAGCGACGACCTGCTGCTCCAACTGCAACTCCTCGCCGCCTTCGTGACCGACCCGGGCTACCGCCCTGAAGCCCTCCGCGTCGCGCAAAAAGCCTTTGAGCAATTCTACCTGAAACTAGACCACACACCCAACGGCCCGCTCCAACGCGACGTACCACGCCTGCTCGCCAGCGGCGATCCCCGCTTCGGTCTGCCGCCAAAGGACACACTCCTCGCCCGCACCCTCGACGAATCGCGCGCCTGGCTCACCCCCCAGCTCACCCACGGCCCGATCGAAATCGCCCTCGTCGGCGACCTCAATCCCGACGCCGCACTCGCCGCTGTCGCCAAAACCTTCGGTGCCCTACCCGCCCGCTCGCCCAAGCCCGCCCTCGATGCCGAGCGCAAGGTTTCCTTCCCCGCCCCGTTCGCCAAAAACTTCACCGTACCAACGGAAATCCCCAAAGGAATCGTCGCGCTCTACTGGCCGACGACCGACGGGCGCGACATCCAGCTCGTCCGCCGCCTCCGCCTGCTGACCGATGTGTTCAGCGACCGCCTTCGCGTCAAAATCCGTGAACAACTCGGCGACGCCTACTCGCCCCAGGCCGGCAGCATCCCCAGCGAAACCTTCCGCGACTACGGCCTGATCTTTACCCAGATCACCGTCGACCCCTCAAAAGCCGCACTCGTCACCAAAGCCGCTCTCGCCATCGCCGACGACCTCGCCAAAAAAGGCGTCACGTCCGACGAACTCGAACGCGCCAAAAAACCGATTCTGACCACGCTGCGCGAATCCGCCCGCAATAACACCTACTGGCTCAACGCCGTGCTCGGCAACGTGCAGGAAATCCCCCAGCGTCTCGACTGGTGCCGCACACGTTACAGCGACAACGAAGCCATCACCGTGGCCGAACTGAACGCTCTCGCCAAAACCTACCTCGCCCCCGCCCGCGCCTTCCGCGTCACCGTCGTCCCCGCGGCAAAGTAAGGCCACGACCAAAAACCGTTGCTCTTTGTGTGCAAACCTCGCCCGAACGGGTTTACACCAACGAGCGGCGGCGGCTGTAGAAAGCCACGATCGACTCCAAGGTCAGCTGACGGACCTGATCGTGGTCGGCGAAGTCGTGTCGCGCGGTAGGTTCGGGTTTGATGGAGAAAAAATTGTCGCTGTCTGCCAACTGCGACGAAGCCATTCGCCGGCACTTCACACGCTACGATCGAATTGCAAAAGCAGCCCACGGCACAGCGTTCACAACGGCGATGGGGTCTCAACGTTTTGCTGTGGGTAATCCCAATAAGAGATCCCGCAATCGCCCTATGAATGCACGAAAAGCCTCTCACGCCCCCTTCCCCTGCCCCCCTGTAGGGCAGGCCTCTCTGTGTTTGGTCGTTCCTGACCAAGTCAGTTGAGACGTCACCCACAGCAAAACGTGAAGAGCCATAAAGAAAGTTGCTTGCAAAACATCAGCTCACCACGAGCTGAAATCGTGGCAAATTTTCACCCCTATTAACCCAATGTCTTACAACCACTACAACAACTCAGTCTCCTCCATGGCCGGACGCCAGTGATATTAGAAATTAGATTCGTCCACTGAGACAAGATCGTTCGGACGTACCATAAATTTCGCTCTATCTTTTCCGCTCTCCATATCACGCGCATTCAAGACATTCACCTGCTGACCGCTTTCATCATTATGTGTTACGGTGACCTTTTTGGAATCAGCCAAGCGCGTGTATCCACCTGCCATGGCGATCGCCTGAGGCAAAGTGATTTCTTGCTGATCTAGCATTTCATACGAACCTGGACGCTGTACCTGGCCCAAGACGGTGAATCTACGTTTTGAAAATTCAGTAATAGTCACACTCACCTGCGGATTGATCAAATAGCCCTTGGCTAGCCGATCTTGAATAACCTGAGCCGCCTCTTGAGACGTCAACCCCTTGAGCGCGATTACTTTAATCAAAGGAAGCATCACCGTGCCATCTCGCGAGACCCTGACCACAGACCGCAGGTCGCTTTCCTGGAAAACGGATATCTCCAGAACATCATCCGCTGAGATTTGGTAGCTCGCATTAACCGAGCCCATAGTCCTAACACCAGCTGGTTCAACGGTCTGCGCAACGAGGCTGGTGGCGAATGGAAAAGTGATACCGGCCATTAAAGCCAAACGGCAGATATTCAATATTTTAGAAGGCATAAGCATAAGTGACACTATAGGTATTTCGGGTGAATTCAAAAGTTGGATCTGAAGATTTGTTTTGATTGTGCGCATAGTCGAATCCCACCCGCGAACTGCGTCCAAGATTTCGCGTAAATGCGATCCGACCAAAATAGTAATCATCATGTCGAGCGACAGTTGGATTGCCTTGATTATTTTCGTAGGCATCACGCGATCTTCCGGCAAAAAGAGTGAGTTCATAGCGCCTAAACAAACGCTGCTGAAAACGAGCTTCATAAGTTGTATTCAGCAAGTTCTCACCCGTGTACCTTGCCGAGGCCCTGATTTCGCGTCGAGCCGCCAAGGCGACCGATCTGCCCTCGCTAACATCATAGCGCCCTGCGACGTCAAAAATAAAGTACGCCCGATCCGCTGCACTATCGCCAAATTGACGCAAATCCATCCCAAGAGAGCCGTTAAAGCGCAGTTTGGCTACCGGTCCAAAATCATATTTAAATGACGGTACCAGAAATATCTGTGTCGCGCCAGACTCCGGCTGCAAACGCCCTGCGGCTATTTCGGTACCCAAAATGGTCTTGGGTCGAACCCGGTAAGACAGCGCCGCAGCCGCTCGCACTTCGCTTGAGCTTAGACCATTGGAGAAACTCTCTCGGTTTGCACGGCCCAAGCTCGTAACCGTCACCTTTTCCGAGAAGTTGTAGCTGGCATCAATTGTCGCGGAAACATTCTTCCGTTTCGTAAGCCCACCGATTTCGATATTGGAAGTAGTTTCTGTCTGATATAGCAATTGCGCCGCCACGGCCGAAAAAGCGGCTGATTGACGTGTGGCGAGCCGAAAATTGTGATCCAACGTGTCGGATTCATCTTCCCGCGAAAAAAGCGAGAGTGTCGGATTATAACTGAAAAATAAATTATCGCGCTTTAATCCATCCAACGAATCGTCAAGCCCTTCAACAACCTCTTGTTTTATACTCACCACATTAAGTTCTTGTATATAATCGCCACGCCCAATTGCCATTTCCGGAGTAAATGAAAAAATTAAACCTTCTCGTTTGTTATTCGGCTGAATAAAACGATTGTCATCATACGTAGAAGATGAGGCAAAACCACTCGCAAATTTCCACTCGCTCAGCCAATTTGCGCCGGAAGCCGCACCAGCGTCCTGATAGGCGGTTATTGACCGAGTATTATCTGCAGCTAACGCGAGCAAAGGCAGACCCAAAAATGGCATTAGTATCCAGGAAATTACTCGCTTCATAAATAAAGGAAAAGATACTTAGTCGGATGAGGGTAAAAATGAGTAGCGTCTGACAGATGCCGTCCCCTTTATCACCCGCCAAACAAGCCGAATCAACCAAAAGTGATCATTTCCAAAAGGAACAATAGGACATGGAATTTTATGCGTGTCCAACCGGGCTGCTTGTATTTGCAACTCCCCAACATACTCGAGGTAAAGATGAAACCCCTTACGTATGTCAAAGCCAAAGCAAAGCTGAAGCCATTTGTGATGAAACACACGAAGTGATTGAAAATGAAACATTACAGGCCGGAATGCCTCGGAACGTCCAGTTTGATAATAATTTATGTTCCATGGTGCTAAGGTCTGTTCTTTCTCTGATACAATAAAAACATGACCGGGATACTTGCCGGGCCATTCATCAAGATATTTTTGATCGCCAAACACCTTACGGTCACCCATCGCAGGGGTTGAACAATTTTCCAGACAAAGCCTCTGCCACTCACACAGAATCTCTGTTCCCGCCGCGGTCTTTTTAATCGTCAAAAACTGCACGCAAAAAATGCCATAAGATTCGGCAAGTAATTGATATTCTGGAGCATAGGCATGCTCAGTCAGTAACACTGATTTATCGGACTCGATAAAACCCTGCAAAAAAAGGGAGGGATCACCCCAGAAATAGATATCTGCGTCGAGATAAGTCACCCGATCAATTGCAGGATCTCGGTTAAAGACAAACCCATAAACAAAGGGTGTTAACGTAAAGAAATACTCGGAACGGCTTCTGTTTTTCTTTGCTGCCAGCAAGGCGGGAGTTTCAACAGACCGAAGTGATATAATTTCCAGTCCTTCCAAGGCCAAAATACTCAGCTGCTCCTCTACCTTATCGTCCAAACAGAGCACCCACAGCACCGACGCAACATGCTGGCGTCGCAACGACGAATACAGCGCAAGTCCTTGTAACAAGAACTTGTGGTCAAAATATGTAACGAAATGTTCCATGCTAAAACGAAATTTACCCCTTCCGGTAGAACGTCATGCCAAGAAAGTCAGCGAATCTCGTTGAATGATCAAAAGCAGTAAATGCTCCGCTTTCCCCGTATTCAGGGGCTAATAGCTTCTGCAGCTGAGTGCGGCTTAAAAAACGAAACGGATAGGTTGCCGGGTATATCTCATCCCCAACCCGCTGAATAGTTATACGTTCACGATCACTTCGCATAAATCCAGTACGATCAATGACAATATTCGGTATTTCAGCCTGTTTGACAAGAGCTAAAGGCATCGCCGGATCAGACAAATATCCAAGCACAGCAGAAAAAAGAGCTATCGTGGGTTTTCTCACGGCGAGGCAAGCAGGTATAGATTCAAAAAAATCCAAATTCTCATCAGCAAAATGCTCACGACCAAAGTGGACAAAGGGAGGCTGTTCAACCACTGACCAATGGAACTCCTTCATATTGGAAAATAGAACCCTATTTTTAAAATAGGTACTCCCAAGTGACCCACCATAATCCAAAACCCGTAAAACCCCACCCGACTGTTTCGCAATGGCCAGAAGACTTCGTACAAGTTGCCAACAATAATCGGGCTCTTGAAATACAACTGCATCGCGTTCATATGCGCCTTCTCCCTCTTTCACCTTTAGCGCCGCATCTTTCACTCGAGAAAATATGATTTCAGAGTCATAGCCCGTGCATAATCGAGCCGCATCATCCCAAGAAGGATAGCTCCCTCGCCAGCGCCTGCCCGATTTCCTTTCGAGATAAATCCGCTTAAACATCGGAGGACAAATATCATGTAGAATTTTCTTCATAATGAATTAATAGGTATCCTCAATGAAACAAGAAACATACAAACTGCGTGCGGTAATTTCTGGTTGCGATTGCAAGTGGGGTTAAATGCTAGTTGACCACAAATCTAGTGATTTGATCCCGTCGGCATGAGATTTGATGCAAGGTCCTTACTTAAAGACGGGGAGTTCATGTAGCTTCGGTATAAATTCAAGATTTCTTCATATTGTGTGTTAGCTGAGAAATGCTTGATCGCTGTTTGCCGGTGGTTACAGCCTCGAGTCGGATCCATTTCCTGAGCCCATTCTGAAATGCACGCTGCAAAACCGTCCACATCACCGGTGTTTGCACTCCAAACGTGAGACAGAGGAAATGATAAAAGGTCCATATTGCCGGCACATCGGCTCAAAATTAAAGGTAGGTTACAAGACAATGCCTCCAGCGCCGCTAATGAAAAGCCTTCATAACGAGAAGGCAACGCAAATGCATCCACACAACGATAAAAGTCTTTTGGAACTTCCATATATCTGAAACGAAATATCCGATCAGCCAATCCCTCATTATCCACAAAACGCTCAAGTTCCCGATCAAGATCTCCTGAACCAACATGAAAGAGTGAAAGGTCGGGATGCACGCGAGCTGCCAGTGAGAAAGCTTTATAGAGAGTCTGAGGATCTTTTTGCGCAGAGGAACGGCCCATAAAGCCAAGGATTTTTCCTGTTAAAGGAAGCCCAAATTTGTTGCGTAAATCACGTTTCTCCTGCGGTTCAGCCTTTGTAAATACACCGGTATCGACTCCATTGTATACATGATGGGCGCGCGATGATGAAAGGCCGAGCTTTTGGATGGCAAATTGCCGCTCTGACTTTGAGCAAGCTATCGTTTGAGAGTGTCTGCCAAGGAACGATTCAATCGCGTTGTAGACCACCCTCAAGCCCCCCCGTCCAGGACGAAGACCATAATAGGCGTGCGGTGTATATACTTGGATGCTACGCAGCCCGGCATACCGCACTCCGCGCGCCAATACTCCAGCCTTAGAACTATGACTGTGAACAATATCCGGTGCTTGGTGCTTTATGGCTTGGTAGAGTTTATAAGCAGCTCGGAAATCATGTATCGATGGGGAATTGCTAACGCCGAGGTTGAGGGCTTGCCCTCCATGGTTCTTCACAAGGCGAACCAAGTAGTGCAGGCGATCGCATCCTCGCCGATCAGAATACGCCAAGTCCACACTAATATTACTGGCAAGGAGAAAGCGACAAAGCCCCTCCACATATCGGAACACGCCATCCACTCCTGGTTCACTCACAATAAGGACTTTCATTGAATAAATTTACTGGCGCAGCACGCAGAAATCGCAATCTGGGGTAGACGGCAGACCTCGTTATAAATTTCCAGTAACTCATGTACATGGCGCTCACTCGTCCACGGGTCGTTCCAATACCACTGATAAGAAGCAAGTCCCCATTGAACAGTTGCAGCTTGATCACTTTGGACACGCATCATCTGACGTGAAAGATCATCCACATCACCCCGCCTAAAATGTAGACCATGCCGGTCATGTTTTATATAATCCGTGGCAGCACAATGGTCCGCCAAAATCACAGGGACACCAGCCGCCATCGATTCAATCGCCGTAAGACCTAGCGTTTCATAACACAACGAGGGAAAGACCAGTGCACGCGCTGCGCGCAAGTGGGAATGAATCGCCTCCGGAGACAACCAACCAGTAAAAATTCCGTGAGGGCAGATTTCTCGGATTTCAGCCATCAAAGGACCATCGCCAATAAACATGGCCGGGAGCCCCGTCTTCTGCACGGCTTTTGCAAACACACGAATGCCCTTTTCCTCTGAAAAACGTCCGATAAATATAAAGTATTTGTTTTCACCTACAGAGACAGGCCCGTGATTTTTGGCAAAGACAGGATGACGAACCGTGCGGCGAGGAGTAAATTTAGGCAGAAAAGATGCTGCAATTTTCAGGCTAAAATCTGAAACACCAATAAAATATGCGGTCTTAGATGGAATTCTAAGCCATCTATTTTGAATGGTGGTACGTAGTGCACGCCAAAGCTTATGCCCATAGTTTCGCCTGTCGCAATTACACAAGTAGCATGATAATGAAAGGGGGCTTCTACCGCAAAGCTCGGCTGTTTTTAGAATAGAAAAACTGCCATTTGGACAAACAATAAAAAAATCATGCAGTGTTATAATTAGGCGAAACCCCATCTCAACTACCAGATCGAGCATGAATGGAGACAGTGCCTTGGACCAACTGTGGACATGCACCACGGTTTTATCCGGTGATTTTGTGGCGAGCACTTGGCGCAGACGACTAATGGCAACGGTATTACGAATGCCTTGGTACAAGGCTAGGGCTCGGTTCCGATTTGTCGCAATTGTGTCTTGTTCGGTGCATACAACGGAAAGATTTTTCACCCCTATCAAGGATGGATCGATCGGACCACTGCATGAAAAAAACGTCACCGAGGTTCCGCTGGCAGCCAAGCCGATTGCGGATGCAATAGCCACTGACTCTGCGCCACCCACCATCGACGAGTGGTCATTCAGGATGATTACTTCAATTTCAGCGTGATTCATTTGGCAACACCCTCGGCAAGGACCGTGTAACTCGACCGCAATCCATGCGTTTTCATTCTCCCTAAATACTTTGGAAGATTGAGCATCCTAAAGCGCCACTTGGCGATTAGAGCTAGAAACGGTGAGCAGCGAAGAGGAAGATGCTTTCTTAATATTTCTTCCTGCTCTTGCAGCGTCTGCCGTGTATCTGACGACAACTGCCCTTTTCGCAACCGGAACTGCCCCACAGGAATATTATAGTACTTAAAAGCAAAACCCTGCGCATAAGCTCGCAGCCAGAAGTCGAAATCACCACACAGACGCAACTCAGGATTGAAATACCCGATTTTGCGCACGACCTTGCGACTGAATGTATTGCCCTGCTGAGACAACGGACTGATCCCCAAAGAAAGCACCGCCGGGAACCATGCAGGCGTTCCTTCCACCGCGATGCGTGAAAGCACGCGTTCCTCCTCGTCGATGAGGTCAACCGCACCATACATGACTGCTTCCGGCCGGGCAGAGCTTATATGCTTTTTGAAGGCGACGGCATAGCCCAGTAATAAACAGTCATCGTCATTAATATATGTAAACCAGTCCCATTCCTTGGGCGCATGGTCAAAAGCGGCATTGAGCGCACCGTACAAACCCATGTTCTTCCCTCGATCCGCCACAACGACAGCATGCGGATAACGACGCTGGAGCAATTCACACTTGGCTGCTGGCACTGATAAAACATGCACGATATCTAGCCCAAGAGTCATCACCGAGCGCACTGTGGCATCCAAATACGGAGAATCACCCAACGTGGGAGTGACGACAAGGAGACGGTTTGACTTGGTTATATTGCTATTGATCATAATGTATATTCGCCCGGACTGTTGTGCCATCAAAGTCAATGTTGGTTCCCGGACCTGGATCCACGACAAAGTCCACCGTAGTTCCTTTCTTTACAACCAAGGTTGCAGTAAATGATTTTGAAAGTTTGGCCCGTCCACCAATGACCTCACGGAATAACTGCTTGCCAGCGACCCATACGCTTACACCTACGCCATCACCTTCAGATCCGCAGTGGAAAACAGCCCTGATTTCAATCTCGCATTCAACCGGACACACCCAGCGCCGTACCACCGGTAAACGCTTCCCGTCCTCAACCGAAGGATGCTGTTCAGTCGCGGAAATCAGAGAATAAGGAGCCCCGCCCTCCCACTGCATCTTCGACTCTATCGTGACACAATCTGTCATGGAAGCAAACTCGTTGCCTCTATAATAGCCATAATTCCAACCATCTTTACCCTGCTCATTGGAAAAATTTCGTCGAGCATCTGCGGTTCTACCTTTGCTCTTCTTACACTGCATAGCCGGCCCTTTTATGGGTCCTTTAACATAAATTGGGGCGTCTGAAAGCATGATTGCTTTGGTTGTATCCAGCTTGCGCCCAGTAATATCCACAGCCTGCCCCGAACATTGTACTTCGTGAGATGCCTCATCAATAGACCACATCACCCGAATCTGCTCACCCTCCGGAGTGGAGAACAAAAATGAATAAACATCCTCATCAGTACTTTCACGGGCTGAAAAAGAAGCTCCTCGCAATTGCTCCATTAGCGTTTTCAAAGCCGTAAAAGCTCTACGGTGTGCCTGACTTCCTCCCTCATCCTTGATCAAGCCCATCTTAAACTGCTGATGATCTTTAAAAAGATACCAATACACGCGCTCAACTTTTGCGGATAAGAGAAGGACATAAGCACGTACTAGAAATTTAGCTTGGGTAACCTCATCGACCGACAACGCACCATGTTCAAGCCCTGACCCCCAACCGATTTCACTCACCCAGATTGGTTTATCTGCGCCGCCATTATACTTTTTAATGAGCTCACGGAGTTCTTCAATATCGCGTTCAAGCCCCTCTGGAGGTTGTTCAAATCGATATGGATGTACCGTCGCAACATCCATGTAACGAGCAGCTCCGCCAGCCAATAATTTCTCCCAATAGGGCAATGGAATACCTTCTGTCGCACCCGCACAAACTGTCACCTCAGGCCGATCTCTTTTGATTCGCACATAGGCCGATTTAAGCATGCGCAAATAGGTTTCAACGCGATTGGTTTTAGCCGCTCCCTGACAGAATCCACCGTTATATTCATTCCAGATTTCGACCTCCCTGATCTGCGATCCATAGTGAGCCAACACTTCACTACAATAACGTGAATAGCCCTTGATGGCCTGCTCACTATGAGGTGTCATCCCCTTATCATAGTTTTCGTTTCCAAAGGCAAAAATGACTAACGGCGAAATATCATTTTCGGCCAACGCTGCCATATATGCATCGCACTCCCTTGGAAAGGCAAAACGACCTTTCTTAACCTCAATATCAGCCCAGGGAATCTCATCACGCACAAATCTCACTGGTCCGGCACCAATTTTATCAACTACAGATAATGGCCAGCCCTGTGCAAAATGCGTCATTACGCCAAAACGCGAATCAGCAGTCTGTTTTGCTGCGACGCACGAAAGCTGCGCCAGCGCCAAAACAAAGGTGCTGCGTAGAATAATACTGCTGATAGTCGAAGAAATCATAATTAACCTTCAACGACTGTATGCCTGTGCATCATCAATCGATGGAAGCGATACTGCCCTCTGCACCTGCGCTTGATTGCGAAACACGCGAATAACCTCAAAAATGCCACCCAAAATCAGAGTGGGAAGCAAACCAAGACACATGCCAAAAACCACACCTGTCGGCCCAAGATACACCAGCAAGCAATACATTAATGGCGGGCTAATCACACTACTTACGATACTGTATAATGTCAGCTTGCGTATCTCCGATATGCCTGCTAAAAGATAGCCAAACGGTTGATCAATAAACATAAGAGCATTCCAGCAAAACAATGCCCAGAGCAATCCGTCCGAGGGGAGCAGTCCATCTTTGCCAATCCAAAATCTGATAATCTCCTTTGCAAAAAATGTCCCTATAAACATGGGGACCACAGTGAACGCCATGACCGCCCCGATTGACAGCCAGAGCATACGTCGAATCCATCGCCAATCCGAGCGCGCTTTAGCGTTGGTATAGGCAGGCCATAGCGGTTGCATGAAGGCATTCTGCACCACGGCAAATAAATTAAAAAATCTCTGCCCCAAGTTATAAGGTGTGACTGCGGCCGCTCCCAGTGTGGTCGAAATCAATATAGAAGGCAAAGTAAGTACTAACGTAAAATACAATTGTTGAATACCAAAACTACTTCCTAGCTTGAAAAGATCTCGCATCACGGTGGGCTGATATCTTATCCGGCGAAGATCTAACCACCCCAGACTTCTAAGTTGGAAAAACAAAAAGCATGCATTGACTAAAATAATCGGGAGCTGTGACGCAACAATAATGGCGGTAAGACTACCATGCAACCGTGTTGTGATAAATACGCCTATAAGCGAGCCTACCGCACCAATGGCTAAAGCGGCATTCTGAAGCCACGCCTTCTGTTGACTATAAGCCAGTATTTGCGACAACCCTAATGGAATATTAAGGCAAAACAGTAACAACGTGACAGTCGCAGCTAAACTCGCCTCACTACGAACAAGGGGGTCCACCAAATTGAAAACAACAGCAAAATTGAGCAAGCGCCCAACAAGAAGCGCCAACACAGACAGGACCACCCAAACCCCAATCAAAAACAAAAGCGCATTGCCCCAAATCTCACGAGCCTGGCGTTCTTTTCCTTCCGCAAAAGCCTCACTCATCTTATTTTGAGCACCAAGGCCAATGCCAAAATCTGAAAAACAGATTAAAATATTAACACTGGTCAGCAGCATCCAAAAACCAAAGGCCTCCGCACCTAATGCATGTACAGCAATGGGGACCTGAATGAGCTGAGAGCCAGTACCAACGACCCTCGAAGCAAGCGATGTGACAACAAATTTCGCGATCGATTTCGTGCGATCAGAAAGACGGTTAAATCTGTGCTTACCTAATTCAATTAAAGTCATGCTGTGAACTCCTTCAATGGAGCTGGCTCAGAGTGCGCTTTATGCCATAGCACCAAAAGTAGACCAGCTACAGATGCAATTTCAACCCGGCTGGCACCTGAAAACGGACTACAACAAAGAGCCCACATACCATCTATAAGCATAAAAAAATAAACGTGGTTAAGGTGGAATCGACTTGTTTCAAAAACGATATAATAAAGGCCCCATAGCAATATGGCTCCATAAACAATAAAAAAAGCTCCACCAAAGAGCCCTCCTTCGGCCAAGGCAACAAGTATTTGCGTGTGCAAAGCGATTCCCTCATCCGGAAGATCGCCCCCAGCGGCAAACCCACCTGCTCCACTAATCTGTGATTCATCATACCGAATCAACATGAAATTATCATAAACACGTGTATTGCTAAACCACGACCCATTTCCAATGAATGGCGACGCCATAAAGGCTTCAGCCGCTGCTTTTACCATGGCACCGCGTTCAATATCAGAACGATTCGCCCGTCCTTCTTGCTTGGTATGTGAATACACAAAACCCACTACCACAATAGCTAGAAAAAATCCTAGCGGAGCCATGCATTTACGAAAGAAACCTGGCAAAGGCGGTACCGTATGAAGAATCAAAGCAAATCCGGTAAGGAAACAAAGCCCACCCATACTACGAAAATCCAAGGCAAAGTTTAAAACACCAAGGCCGATCGAAACAATGAATGCTATGATCGGTCCACCAAATGGGGCACAATACAAGGCCATAAACGTCACGGGGTACGCCCATCCAAACTTCCACGTATCATTAAACATTGCACCATAGATAAATACATGCGTCAAGTGACCAGATTCTCTCCCCAGCAAAAAAACAAGTACATTATTTTCTGTAAGACCAAACAAATAGGCGATAGCGACACAGTTTATGCCAAGAAAAACCATCCGGGCCCAACCGCGAGCCATGTCTAAAGTCGAGCTCCCGCAATATACATCAGAAACAATATAGGCTGCAATTGCCACGATTTGTGCAACCATCATCCACCGAAATGGAGCGCCCGCCATAAGGTGATTTGGCCAATCCTTTCTGATTAAAATATATAGAACTGACCAGCTCGCAATCACGATCAAGACAAGTTCGCCCAAGGGCATCTCACCAACGAGTGAAACGGTGAAGGCCACAAAAAAACTCGCCAACAAGGTAAACCATCCCGAAGGCCGAGAAAGTATGCTAGACTTAACCGGCTGAATGCACTCCCTATCTGTGTCAGTCAAGGACCTCGCGTTGAGTTCACGTAACTTAAGTTGATCGTATTCCTTCCGCATGTTGTAATCAGCCTCTTTTATGCTATGGATCGTACTAGAGGCGTTAACATGCGTTTTTACGATTCGTCAAAGTCATCATGATGATTTTAATATCCAAGAATAGATTCCAATTTTCCATATAGTGCAGATCACAACGAATGCGTTCACTGAGATCCGTATCGCCGCGCAAGCCATTCACCTGCGCCCAGCCTGTAATCCCAGGCTTGATATTGTGACGGGCATTGTAATGTGGAATTTTTTCTTTTAAAAGATGGATCCACTCTGGTCGCTCAGGCCGTGGACCAACAAGGCTCATATCACCTGTTATGACATTAATAAATTGAGGCAGCTCATCAATATTCCATTTTCTCATAAACGCCCCAATACGCAGGCGTCTAGGATCGCCTTCCGTAGTCCATCCAGCTTTCCCGTTTTTTTCTGCATCGAGTTTCATGCTACGAATTTTTAGTATCCAAAACGGTTTACCGTCCCGCCCAATGCGCTTCTGCCTGAAGATCACTGGACCGGGGTTCTCCAGATAAACCCAGAGACCAAAAAAGCCGATGAGTGGCAGGCTCAGCAAAAGACCAATGAGACCGCCAACAAAATCAGTCAGTTGTTTAAGCAGAACATTTACTGGCTTATCTAAGGGTGAATATGAAATGCCTAAAACAGGTACACCTGAAACCATCTGCAGTCTCAGACCCGAAAGTAAAATTCTGAAATAATCCGGGATCACCTTAAATTCGATCATTTCCTTTTCACAGAAATGGGCCAAGTCACGAGCCTTGTCTGCCGGTGTATCAATGTCAACGAGGATAACCGCATCCACATCATGCTCTTCCAGTACTGAAATTATGACAGAAGCATCTATGGTTGGAGCATAAAGCTGCGGGGGGCAGCTATCGTTATCATCGGTTTTCTTTGTGGGTATGTAACCTATTATACTATAGGGGTGGGCTTTATCGCAAAGTATGGCCTGAGCTAATTTAGATGCTTGCGGTGACCAACCGACAAAAACAACCCGCTGCTTAATATGAGATGAGAGCATTTTACCATTTAGCACATGCACCACAAAGGCACGCCACCCGATCAAGCTTGATGTCGAGACAATGAACGCAATCGAAACATAGACCCGGCTCATTTCCAAGGAAGAACGGAAGAGCCAAGTGAAAGTGAGATAAGCAAACAACCAGCGTAGTGCAGTATAAAAAATACCCGATGCCGCCCACTTTAATGAGCGCATGTGATGTATGTTATACATTTTTTCGTGGGGAAGCAGTATCACGAAAAGAAGCGAACCAAATGCAGCCAAGCCAGTATAATCAGTCCAATGCACGTCATCGACATTATAGCCAAATTGATTCAATCCCGTCTCAAAGCGCAGCCAACTACTTAACATCAATGAAAGGAACGAAACTAATAAATCGCCAATTAACCCGAGCGATAGAACGTAGGTAAATATAGCACGGCTTTGATATTTTGCCTCCCCCGGTAAACTCTTTGGACTGCCATCTGCCGCTTGAATAAGATCACTCAGCAGTGTTAAACGTGAAGATTCCACGCCGGATGAATCCCACTCCGATTTAATTTTTCTCTTACTGCTCATAATATTAAGAGGGTTTGATGAAGTAGTGCAACCGACATTCGATCCAATTCGCGCACGCCCCTGCTCCTATCCTTTTAAGAGATAAACCGTACAAGCTAATAAAACTTAATTTGAGTGTAAGCATATTATGCAGAGATGCCCAAGAGATTAGAAATGCTGATCTATGATATTCCAAAAAAGTCTCCTCATAGCAGACCACATGCAGTCTAAATGGTTCGCTTGAATAGATCGATTGGATGAATTCGAGACTTAATATTAGTTGTTAATAAGATGTAATTCACGCGTTCTCCGCTTAATAGGCACCGAGGTGCCATAAGGAAAAGCTTCAAGCAGATGTCAACGGACAGCAGTAGAATACTACTGGTAAAACAATTATAGCTATTAGGTCCTTAACTCTAACTCTGGCAGCACTTTAGCTTCATCACCATAGGGCGAGTCCTCCTCTCGCGAGCTCTTGGTCTTGTTGAGAACCAAGCCAATATTTGCCTGTCTTGCGGTTGCTTTCAGTTGATTGCAAACGTATTGGACTGTTTTCTGAGGTGTTTTTTCGGCATGGATAACCACACAAATACTGGAGACATATTTTGCGATATAGAGGGCATCACTGACTCGTCCGATCGGAGCGCTGTCGATCACAACACGATCATAACTTTCATAAACTCTACGCAATACCTGCCATAGGTTATCTGTGCTGAGTAACGCTTCTGCACCTGGATTTCGGCGTGCATCCCCCAAAATAAAGAGGTTATCCACAATCGTGGATTGAGGCACCTCGTTGCACAGGTCGGGATCTCTCAAGCAATCCGAAAGACCGAACTTAGCCTCCGGATTCCCATAGAGCTGCTGTAAACGTGGTGAGCGAAGGTCCCCATCAATTAACAGCGTACGATAGCCCTGCTGAGCAAGTGATGCGGCGTAGTTAATTGCACAATAGGTTTTGCCTTCCCCTGTCTCAGCACTGGTGAACAACACCCACCGATTCTGAATATCGTAATCAAGAAGCGAAAGTTGGGTGCGAAGTGATCGGATGGCCTCGGCCTGACTTGAAGCTGGGTCCTTTAGCACGACGGGCCAGCGTCGCATCATCTCGGCGCTCGCTTGCGGAATAGCAGTAAAAACCGACAACCCAAGCAAGGACTCTGCTGACTGGGTGGTTGAAATGGTGTTACAGAGAGTATTCTGCACTATCGCCAAAATGCATCCGATTACAAACCCAGCACCGAAGCCAAACGCCAAAATCAATTTCCATGAAAACTTTGTGCGTGCAATGGGCAACATGGGGGCTTCCACCACCCTGATAGATTTACCATTCACGGTCTGCGGTTGAGCAAGCGCATCGGAGAGGCCATTTTGTTTCAATCGCTCCAACGCCTGTTGGTAAATTGCGGTGTTAGCCGCAAGTGCACGCTCTAACGCGCGGTACGGAATATTAAGACGGTCAATCTCAAGGGCGACTTTTTGTTCTTCAGCAAGGACGTCATCTAGGGTGCTTTCTGTGGTCTTGGCGTTTTCATACGCGCGACGAATAGAATCTGCGCTTTTTTGAACCGCTCGCGACATTGCCGATCGATGCTCCTCCAGTTGGCTCCGCGCTTGAATCAGTGTCGGATGAAGCGTTCCATAGCGCTGCGCCAAACCTGCAATTACAGCTTCCTGCCCAGCGACTTGCTTGCGAAGCTCAGAAACCTCTGCGTTATCTGCAATAATTTTCACCCCTAAAAGATCTTCCTTATTAGTATGAGCCAAATGGGCCACTTGAATCCAATCAGCATGGAGCGAGAGGCGCGTATATTTCGCCGCGGCTGCTCGCTGAGCTATATCCTTAAGTCGTTCAGCAACAATGTTCTGCCTGTCGTTAAGCGAAATAACCCGGTAGTTTTCTCGATAAGTTTGCAGACTCTCTTCTGATTTCTGAACCTCCAGCTCCGCTCGACGGATCTCTGCGAGGATGCTCTCTGAGGCAAAATCCGAGACCAATTTGCGCTCTTGCATCGAATTCTCAAAAAGCTGTTCAATCAAACTCCTCGCGATCTGTTGGGCTCGGGCGGCGCTGTCATCACCCACCTCTATACTAATTAATCTGCTCCCGCGCAGTGTATTGACCGAAATCCTATTATTTAGAAGGGCAATAATTTCTTGCTCCAAGTAAGGACGTCCTCTTGGCGGAGCAAAACTTGGATCCGAAGCCAAATCCAAGGTCTTAGCCACATCAGCAAGCAAGGCCTGCGTCGCAATCTTAAGCTCGATGGTTTTAAAATCAGGCGACTCAAAGGAAAGAGCGCTCACCGACGCATCTGGAGCGATTTCCAATAATGCACGAGAAACATAAACACCTGGAACATACTTTATGTACGCAACGGCGATAACCAACCCAGCCAAAGCACAACCAAGAATCAGCATCGCATGCCGCTTGAATACGCCGAGCACTTCGCTGATTTCCAGCGTGCCCTGAACCTGAGCCCTTGCTCGATAGTTACTCTGAAATTTTGTCATAAAATTATAATTAGCAAATTTTGAACCTCTACTTTGGTTCATTTTGCTTCCTAATTAGGTTAAGCCAATGGTTAATGAATCAAGCTTCACTGCACCGTAGCAGGTCAAACGAAGCAGCGGAATAATTCCTTCCGCTAGAAATCATCAAGTTCAAAATGCTTCCGTAGTTGTATTGCAATATCCGGATATAATTTTGCTCACTTCGCCCCACCAACTCGCAGCCCATGGGTCAGGAATTCTTCCGAAACCACAAACGTTAGAGGCATGCGCGCAGAAATTGAAGGAGGCATAAATTACGTTTGACCACGATAATGACAAAAGGTGACAGGGTATTCCCTTGTTTTCTGATTTTTCTCAAATCCGTGCCAGGAAAACCCTATCGGACAAATAAGAATCCCGTGATCCGGTCGCACGTTATTTGACTACTTGAGCTTAAAAAATTGAACGTGTGGCCTGTACTGATGAGGTGGGCCTGGACAAGGAAGGCTAAGCTAGCTTTAGGCGGCGGGTCGGCTTGATCAGGCAACCCGCGCAATCCGAAACGTGGATCATAGTCCGTAGCGGTATTTTGCTGGTGTTACGGTAGTCGATCGAGTGATCGAGCACTCTCGCCTAGGTCTTAAACGCGGCGTCAACGACCTGCACTCTCGCTCAAGGTTTCTTGACACGAGCAAAAGCCCCCGGACACGCCTGCCCCTATTCCTTCTCATGGTCAAAAAACGTCTGTCGCAGGCCGGTCGCCCACCCTGCCTTCATCCGCCCCGGCATGAGGGAAACCGTCGCCAAGGAATTCGGCCTGCACGGCATCACGACCGTTGCACATACGCAGGACGACTGTCTCAAAAACAACGAAGCCGGCCAAACGGACCGACTAAGCGCCAATTTGAGCTGTGCTGGGAAGGCACAGATCATGTATTTCACGGAATAATACTTGCTGAATAAACACTAATTTTGGCTTTTCCCGATTCTACGTTAATCCCCTCACCGCGTGCTTGCACCATCCCGCTTTTGCCACCCAAGGTGTTGCCTACCGTGAAAGCCTCTGACCTCTTTCAACTTCCTCCCTCCCTTCAACCTTTTGCCGCGTTCTTTCCCGCCAACGTCGCCCCGTGGGAATGGCTCAAAGCCATCAGCCCCGCGCTGAAGGCGCACCCGTTTCCCGCCACTCCACCCACCGTGCCGCCCGGCGTCTCCCTCGAAGGCGCGGTCTACCTGCACCCCTCAGTCAAACTCCCCGCCAGCGCGACAATCATCGGCCCGGCGTGGATCGGCGAAGGCACCGAAATCCGCCCCGGCGCCTTCATTCGCGGCAATGTCATCATCGGTGCGCGCTGCGTCATCGGCAACTCCTGCGAATTTAAAAACGCCCTCCTCCTCGACGGCGTGCAAGTCCCGCACTTCAGCTACGTCGGCGACTCCATCCTCGGCAACAGCGCGCACCTCGGTGCCGGCGTGATCCTCTCCAACCTCCGCCTCGACCAACAGCCCATCAGCGTCCGCCTGCCCGACGCCATCCACGACACCGGCCTGCGGAAATTCGGTGCCCTCCTCGGCGACAAAGCCGAAGTCGGCTGCAACGCCGTGCTCCAACCCGGCACCATCCTCGGTCGGCGCGCCCTCGTCATGCCCACCCTCGCCTTCGGCGGCTATCTTCCCGCCGCCATGATCGCCCGCACCCGCACCCAGATCGTCACCCAACCCCGCCGCGACTAATACCCGTCGACACCGGTCGACACCGATTTAATAAATCTGTCATCCGCTTTCAGACATCCGCGTTAATCCGCGTCCATCTGCGGTTCCTCTCTTTTCCCACCTCCTCTTCCTCCATGCGCATCCTCTCCGGCATCCAACCCTCCGGCACGCTCCACATCGGCAATTATTTTGGCATGATGCGGCCCTCGATCGAACTCCAGGCACGCGGCGAATGTTACTACTTCATCGCCGACTACCACTCGATGACATCCCTGACCGACGCCGACCAACGCCGCAAAAACACCCTCGACGTCGCCCTCGATTTCCTCGCCTGCGGCCTCGACCCCAAGAAAAGCGTCTTCTACCGCCAGAGCGACCTGCCTGAAGTCTGCGAACTCACCTGGATCCTCGGCACGCTCACTCCGATGGGCCTGCTCGAACGCGCCCACAGCTACAAAGACAAAACCGCCAAAGGCCTCTCACCCAACTTCGGCCTTTTCGCCTACCCCGTGCTCATGGCCGCCGACATCCTCCTCTACGACGCCCACCTCGTGCCCGTCGGCCGCGACCAGAAACAGCACCTCGAGATGACCCGCGACATCGCCATCAAATTCAACCAAACCTACGGCGAAACCTTCGTCATACCCGAGCCCGAAATCCGCCCCGAAGTCGCCACCGTGCCAGGCCTCGACGGCCAGAAGATGAGCAAGAGCTACGGCAACACCGTGGAAATCTTCGGCGACGAAAAAGCCATCCGCAAAAAAATCATGGGCATCAAAATGGATTCCCGCACCCCCGCGGAACCCAAGCCCGACGCCGACCAAAACCTCGCCATCCAGCTGCTCAAACTCGTCGCCCCCGCCGACGTCTCGACCGACACCGAAACCCGCCTGCGCGAAGGTGGACTCGGCTATGGCGATTTGAAGAAAGCGCTCTTCGAACACTACTGGAATTATTTTGCGCCCTACCGCGCCCGCCGCGCCGAACTCGCCGCCAACCTCGATTACGTGAACCAAGTTCTCCTGGACGGTGCTCAACGCGCCCGCGTCATCAGCAGCGACGTCCGCCAACGCGCCCGCCGCGCCAGCGGACTCGCCTAAGCCGCTGCGGCGAAAAGTTCATTTCCCGTCCTGTAGGCCGTGAGCTCGCTCACGCCACGGCTCGCGCTTTACCTCATTCTGCTGGTATCGGCATCCGCACGTTGCGTCTTGGCGGCTTTGCGTGAAATCCGGCCTGTAAAAAAAGCTACCCGACACTTCCGATCGTTGCCTCATGTCAGGCAAACAACGCTTCGACGTCCCGTTCCTTCATTCGAAAAACCTCCGGTACGCTTTCCAGCCGAGCCAGCAGCCGACGATCGAGCCCACGCCGCTGATCATGAAACTGGCGAAGAAACTCGCGCCGAGCGCGTCCGCCGCCCACCAGAAAACATAACTAAGCGCCGCCGATGTGCCAAAGATACAGATGGATCGCATGGTGCGGCCAGCCTGCTCCGCTCAACGCCCTGTGTCGAAACTTGGTTTGCCCACTCGTCGCGCCGTAGCGACAGCGCGTGAAACGCTGCCCCCATTCCGCTCGCTCTTGGCTCACGCAAAGCCACCCAACGGCAACGCCACCATTTCCCTCTCGACCCCGCCGCTTTTGCCGGTGTCAGTCATCGTGTGGATTTGTTCGACCAATGCCTGCGCCAAGCAGCGCTCTACCCGCGCTGGCTCGTCGTCACCAGCACGGTGCTCGCCGCATTCGCCATGCTTTGGATAGTAGCAAAGCTGCTCAAGTGGACCTTGTTGCTCTTATTCACCCTCGTGTTCCTCGCGCTCGTAGGCGGTTTACTGGTTTGGTGGCTCGGCTGAAAAAAATCTCGGCCGATATCGTGCAAGATTTGCCCGCTTTTTCTTGTCACTGATTTGCCACACTCCATATCCCTCTTCGATGAAGTACCTCTTCGTGACAGGTGGTGTCGTCTCCTCCCTCGGCAAAGGTCTAACCGCAGCTTCGCTCGGCGCCCTGCTCGAAATGCGCGGACTCACGGTGCGTATCCAGAAATTCGATCCTTACCTCAACGTGGACCCGGGCACCATGAGTCCGTTCCAACACGGTGAAGTGTACGTGCTCGAAGACGGCGCGGAAACCGACCTCGATCTCGGCCACTACGAACGCTTCACCAGCGGCAAACTTTCCCGCATCAACAATCTCACTTCCGGACAGGTCTACGAGAGCGTCATCCAAAAGGAACGCCGCGGCGCCTTCCTCGGCAAAACCGTGCAGGTGATCCCGCACGTCACCAACGAGATCAAGGACCGCATTTATCAGGCCGCCAAAGATATCGACGTGCTCATCACCGAGATCGGCGGCACCACCGGCGACATCGAGGGCCTGCCCTTCCTCGAAGCCATGCGTCAGTTCGCCCTCGAGGTGGGACCGCGCGACGTCGTTTTCATGCACGTCACACTCGTGCCGTTCCTCAAGGCCGCCGGTGAACTCAAGACCAAGCCCACGCAACAATCCGTCGCTAAGCTCCGCGAAATCGGCATTCAGCCGCACATCCTCGTCTGTCGTTGCGACCACGAACTCGACGCCAGTCTGCGCGATAAACTTTCGATGTTCTGCAACGTCCCCGTGAAAGCCGTCATCGAGTGCTGCGACGTCGATTCGATCTACGAGCTGCCCGTCGCTTTGCAAAAAGAAGGTCTCGACGATCTCGTGGTCAACCTCTTCGGCCTCACCGCTCCGACGCCCACGAAAAATATCTGGGAAGAAATCGTCGCCCGCATCAAAAACCCCGTCCACCACATCCGCATCGGCGTCGTCGGCAAATATATCGAACTACAAGACGCCTACAAATCCGTCTACGAATCCGTCACTCACGCCGGCATCGCCAACAGCGCTCAGATCGAGACCGTGCGCATCGACGCCGAGGATCTAGAAAAGAAAAACGGCCTCGAACTGCTCAAGGGCCTCGACGGCATCCTCGTTCCGGGTGGTTTCGGCGACCGCGGCACCGAGGGCAAGATCGCTGCGGCGCGCTACGCCCGCGAAAACAAAATCCCCTACTACGGCCTCTGCCTCGGCCTGCAAATCGCCGTCATCGAGTACGCTCGCAATGTCCTCGGCCTCGCCGGCGCCAACAGCACCGAGTTTGACCCCGCCTCCCCGCACCCCGTCATCAACATGATGGAGGAACAGAAAAAGATCATCGACAAGGGCGCGACCATGCGCCTCGGCAGCTACGAATGCGCGCTCACGCCCGGCACTCACGCCGCCAAGGCCTACGGCAAGGAAAGCATTCGCGAACGCCACCGCCACCGCTTCGAGGTCAACAACAGCTACGTCGGCCAGCTCCAAAAGTCCGGCATGATCGTGAGCGGCATCAACCCGCGCCGCAACCTCGTCGAGATCGTCGAAATCAAAGACCACCCTTGGTTCGTCGCCGTGCAGTTCCATCCGGAATTCCAATCCAAGCCGAACCAGCCGCACCCGCTCTTCGCCTCCTTCATCGCCGCCGCCGTCAAAAACGCGAAAGGCACCGCCAAGCCCGCGAAGAAGCCCGCTAAAGCCGCGAAGAAGAAATAATCCATGTTCTTTGATCCCGCCAAACTCCTCCTCATCGCCGGACCTTGTTCACTCGAAAACGAGAAGGTCTGCCGCGCCGTCGCCGAGACGCTCACGTCCGTCCAGCGCGCCCAGCCTGAACTAAAGATTATCTTTAAAGGCTCCTTCGACAAAGCCAACCGCACGTCCGCCACCGGCCCGCGCGGCACCGGTCTCGAAGCCGGTTTAAAACTGCTCGACCTCATCCGCCGCGACTACGGTTTTCCGATCCTCACCGACATCCATGAGACGGCCCAGGTCGCGCCCGTCGCCGCCGTGTGCGACGTGTTGCAGATCCCGGCCTTCCTCTGCCGTCAGACCGATCTCCTGCTCGCCGCCGCCGCGACCGGTCGCATCGTCAACGTGAAGAAGGGCCAGTTCCTCTCGCCGCAGGAAATGGTCTTCGTCACCGCCAAACTTCGCGAAGGCCACGCCGCCGAAATCTGGCAGACTGAACGCGGCACGACCTTCGGTTATCAAAATCTCGTGGTCGATATGCGCTCGTTCGCCATCATGAAGGCCAACGGCTACCCGACGATCTTCGACGCCACCCACAGCGTGCAGCTGCCCGGTGCCGCCGGTGGTAAAAGCGGCGGTCAGCGCGAATTCGTGCCGCCCCTCGCCCAAGCCGCCCTCGCCGCCGGAGCCGACGGCCTCTTTATCGAGACGCACCCGAATCCCGCCGAAGCAATCAGCGACGGCCCCAACATGATTCCGCTCAGCGAACTTCCCGCCCTGCTGGAAAAATGTCTCGCGATCTGGCGAGCCGCCCGCAGCTGAGATCGTTGTTGAAAAAATGGCTCAAATCCATGCTGGGAAGCGGCATTGACCACGCCACCGGCAGCCGCAAAGCTCTTTCCTGATCTATAACCTGATGGACTCTTTTCTAATCGATGTGCCGGTGCCTTCCATGGGCGCCACCGTGAGCGAACTGACCGTGATTGATCTGGTCGTGAACCCCGGAGCGGTCGTGACCAAGGGCCAGAAACTGGCCGAGCTCGAAAGCGACAAATCGGTTTTCGAATTCGAATCGCCCTGCGATGGCACCGTGCGCGAAACGCTCGGCCGCGCTGGCGATATCCTGGCCTCCGGCACTCCCTTTCTGAAAATCGAGACCCGCGACCAATCGCTGCGCCACCTCGAAACCAAAGCCGTCAACGGTATCGTCCACGCCCCCGGCACCGCTCCCGCTCCCGCCGCCCTCCGCGCCGTCGCACCCATCGCCACGCCCGCCCCGGTTGCAGCCGCACCCGTCGCCACTCCAGCCAAACCCGCCGGCCTCCAGTGGACGCCCCGCGCCACCAAACTCGCGGCCGACACCGGCCTAGATCCCGCGACCCTCACCGACATCGAAGCCACCGGCCCCGGCGGCCGCGTCTCCGGCGACGACGTTGCCCGCTACATCGAAAAACGCGGCCAAGCCCCAAGCGTGGCCCCCGCTGCGACGCCCGCCGTCGCGACCGACAGTTTTGATCTACGCTCCGCCGAGACCGTTTGCATCGCCGGCGTCGGCTACGCGATCCCCTCAGGCATCCGCTCGAACAGCGAGATTCTAAAAGAATTTCCCGACATGACCGAGACCGAGGTGATCAAGCTCACCGGCATCCGCGAACGCCGTTACGCCGCCGAAGGCGAAACCGCCACCAGCCTCGCCGTCACCGCCGTGCAGCACGCCCTCGCGCAAGCCAAAGTCGACGTGAAGGAAATCGATGGCGTCATCATGGCGACCCTCATTCCCGACCAGCCCGTGCCCTCGATGGCCAGCGCCCTCGCGAAACAACTCGGCGTGCCGCACGCCTTCGCCTTCGACCTCAACGCCGCTTGCGCCGGCTGGCTCTACGCCCTCGAAGTCGGCCGCTCCTTCATCCGCGCGGGCACCGCGAAAAAACTCCTCGTTGTCACCGCCGAACTGCTCTCCCGCATCACCAATCCCAAGGACCACGCCACCGCGTTTCTCTTTGGCGACGGCGCGGGTGCCGCTGTGTTGACCAACTGCGATGGCGGCCACCGCCTCGCGCGCCTCGCGCTCTCCGGCGACGCCGATCAATTTGAAGCGATCCAACGCCCCGGCGGCGGTGCCGCGCGCCCCGTGCCGCACCCCGAAGGCCACGACCGCGACGACTTTTTCCTCCAAATGAATGGTGCGGCCGTCTTCAAGCACGCCGTCATCGCCTTCGCGAACCAGATCGAAGCCACGCTCGCCCGCCATCACCTCAAGCCCGCCGACATCGCTTGGATCGTGCCGCATCAAGCCAACGAACGCATCCTGCGCGCCGTCAGCAAACGCGTGAACATCCCCTACGAACGCTTCGTCGTGACGATCGGCAAATACGGCAACACCTCGGCCGCGAGCGTGTCGATGGCACTCGGTTGGGCGGCGGAAGAAGGCATCTTTGCGCCGAACGACAAGATCATCTTCTGCAGCGTCGGCGCCGGCCTGACCTTCGCCGGCGGCCTACTCGTCTGGTAAACGGCGGCCCGCTCCCGCAGCCAAGTAGGCAGCCCGCTCGCGGGCGCTTAGGGCCCGAGCCACCACGCGGCCTGCTTTACAACAGCCCCAGCTCTCGCGCCTTGAGCGCGGCTTGCGTGCGATCCAGCACGCCGAGTTTCGTCAGCACTTGGCTCATGTGATTTTTCACCGTGCCCTCGGCGATGCGCAGGTGCGCGGCGATCTCCTTGTTGCTCCTGCCGGTGGCGAGTTGTTCGAGCACTTGCAATTCGCGGCTGGAAAGCGGCTCGATCAGCGGCTGGGCCGCACGGCGCTGCTGCTGGCCTTGCAAGCGGGCGAACTCATGCACGATCTTGCTCGCCACGGCGGGCTCAAACATCGACTGGCCGCACGCGGCGCAACGAATCGCGACGGCGAGTTGTCCCGAAGGCACGTCTTTGAGCAGGTAGCCGATCGCTCCCGCCGCGAGCGCGGCAAACACGTCGTCATCGTGATCGAAGGTGGTCAGCACGAGAATCTACGGTGCCGGACTCGTCTGCCGCAGCACACGCGTGGCCTCGACGCCTCCCATGCCGGGCATCCTCAAATCCATCAGCACCACGTCGGGCGTGTGGCGGCGCGCGAGCTCGATCGCCTCGTGTCCATTGCCCGCTTCGCCCACCAGCGTGAAGTCGGGCACGAGGGCGAGCAGTATGCGCAGACCCTCGCGAAACAGCGCCTGGTCATCAACGAGCAGGAGTCGAATCTTAGGCGCGCTTATGCGGGGATCTCCGCTTGGACGACAAAGAGTCCGGCGCTTTCCTGCCCCGCCTGAAACGTGCCACCAAGCCGCTGCATCCGTTCGCGCAGGCTGAGCAGCCCAAACGCGCCGGCACCGCTTACGGCCTGCACCAGCGTCGAGTTCTCCACGCGGAGCCGCGTGCGGCTTGCATCGAAAAAATCCAGCCTCAGGCGAATGGTTTGGCCAGCGGCGTGTTTGCGAGCGTTGGTCAACGCCTCTTGGGCGACGCCGTCATGGATCTCGCGGGCAAAACGGTTTCGCTCTTCCGACACGGCGAGCGCCTCGGCTTTCGCCGTGTAGACCTTGAGTTTTTCATGCGCGTCATGGAGTTCGCGGCGATTCTCCAGCTCACGGCGAATCGCATAGCTGCATCCCATGGTAAACAGAAAGGCGGAGAAATAGGTAATGCAGAAATGAGTAATGTATCTGGCCGGCATATAGAGCAGCGGAAACGCGCCGATCACGACCTACGCGGCGAGAGTAACAGCCATTTTCCTAACGGGCAAAAAGAGCACCGCCTGAGATGATGCAGGCAGAAAGAGAAACCACACCGGTCCGATGGAGCGGGCCGCGTACGCCATCACCGTGAGGACGCACAATTGATGGAGAAAATAGCCTCGATAGCCGCGCGGGCGGTAGTAACTGGCAAATCGACCAGCGGTCAGCGGCAGGTAAACCCCACTGGAGAACAAAAACAAAACCAACCGAAAGGTTTCGTGCCGTTACCACAGCTCGCGTGACACCATCCAGACTGTCAAAAACCAGAGCACGCCAAGCCCAATCATGAGCCAGGGGTTTTTCCCCAAGGCGTTTTCAATTTCTGTTTCTTGAGCGGGGCTGCTGGGCATGGGGTACGAATATCTCAAACCGGATCGGCCGACAATAGGCCGAAAGTCATGGTGCAGGGAATGCCAAACAGGACCTTTTATCGTGACCTCCGGCGCATCACACAAGGAGTCGTTTCCGGTACGCTGGCGAAATGACACGACTTCGCTCCGCTTCCCCTCGCATCGGGCGCCGCCTCGCACTTGCGCTCCTCACGGCGGGCGCGACTTACACCGCGAGTGCCGAAGAAATAGTTAAACTGGAGCCGCAGGTCGTGAAGGCCTCGTCAGCCGGACAGTTTTCGCTGGGCAACACGCCGACAGCCACACTCAAGACCGTCGAAATAGCGATGGTTCCGGGTTCGGCCGCCGACATCAACCGCGCCCTCCAGACCTTGCCCGGCGTGCAGATGGCCGACAAAGGCAACGCGCTCTTTGTCCGCGGAGGCGACAGCCGGGAAACCGCGACTTGGATTAACGGCATTAAATTCCCCGGCAGCCCGCAGTTGAATTCACCCGTGGGCACGTTTTCTGGAACGATCAGTCCCTGGCAGGCCTCCTCGATGGAATTCGACGCCGGCGGCTTTGGCGCGAGCACCGGCGACGTTCTCTCCGGCGCGGTCAAAATCAAAACCTTCGGCGCGCCACACGACCTAGGCTATACCGCCAATCTCAGTACCGGCAATATTGGCGGGGCCGTGAGCTGGCCGTGGACCAGCAAAGCGGGCGTGACCTTCACTGCCTCGCGCAACGATCTGACGCCCTATATGAAGCTTTGCCCTCCTTCACGGGACTTTAGGGAGCCGCCACAGGGCTATGACTACAGCATAGCGGATTCCTGAGACTACCGTCCGGGAGGAAAAATCAAATGGTACGGCATGGGCCAGCAAAATCAGCTCGCGCTACCCGTGAACGAGCTGACGCGCTCCGGGATGTTTCGCTCACAAAGCGACACCACCTTCGGGGTCGTCTCATGGAACGACGATTTTGGCACATGGAAACAGGAAGCCAGTGTGGGCGGTGGCCAAACCGCCAAAGACGAAAGTATGGCGGGCGCGACGTGGAAAACGACACGGCAAACCCGGCAATTCACCCACACCAGTAGCGACGACCTCGGCTTTGGTATTTTTCGGTTTGGCACCGCTTACACCGACGAACAAACCCACTTCGCCAAAGGTTTTTTGCCGGACGGCTCAAGCGAGCCGTTCAGTTTAGAAACCCACTCCCATGAACAACTCCTTGCTCTCTGGGAGGAATATGAATTCACGCTCGGTCGCCACGTCCAAGTTGTGAGCGGTTTACGTGGCTGGCATTCGCGTCGGGCAGATGAAACACGTGTCGATCCGCGCTGCGCCCTGACATGGAAACCGCAGCGCCATTTCACCACCTCCTTCGCAGCCGGGATAAATCACCAAGTGCCGGAGGGAATTGAGTACGCACCGGGGCTTCCGCGGTGGCCGGCGATGCAGGCGGACCAAGTCATCGCCTCGGTTGAATGGAAGCAGGGCGCTCAACTCCTGCGGGCCGAAGCCTATACCAAACGTTACCGCCATCTCGTCGCATTGGACCGTGATTTCATGCCAGAGGGCGCTGGCGTCGGCCAGGCGCACGGACTCGATCGCATGGTAAAAACATCGTTGGTTGCCGAAATAAAGGGTCGGCTCACCTGGAGCAGGGTCGATGCGGACCGCACCGATCCGTCGAGCGGAATCGTCGCTCCCGCACACTGGGCGGTAAAACACTCGGCGACGTTGATCTTGGATCGCACCATCAGCGGCTGGATGGTTTCGCTCGCCGCACGCTGGGCCAGTGGGCGCGCGTTTACTCCTGTGATTGGTTCGGCTTTTCAGAATGGCGTGCAGCGGCCCGTCTTTGGTCCACCAAACTCGGAGAACTACCCGTCGTTTCCCCGCCTCGACTGCACCCTCGCCCGCTCATGGACGATTTCGGACCGCGTGACCGCGGTCACCTACCTCGCCGCGTTTAATCTCACCGGGTGGAAAAACGTTTATGCGTACGACTATTCCGACGACTTCAGCGAGAAGCGGCCCGTGCCCGGTCTGTTTGGGCGGAGCGTCTATTGCGGCGTGAATCTTCTTTTCCGTTAATCATGAAAAAACTAATCCTAATCCTGAGTCTTACGATCACAGCTTGCGGCGCGCCGCGCGCCGCGC
>Ga0105048_10000771_pt1 | contig 50555 bp, 47 predicted proteins | sample MAT05_FD_78382 | JGI IMG/M metagenome (GOLD analysis project Ga0105048, IMG submission 78382) | Freshwater microbial communities from Lake Fryxell liftoff mats and glacier meltwater in Antarctica - MAT-05 | ecosystem: Environmental > Aquatic > Freshwater > Ice > Liftoff microbial mat | place...
AAAACGGAAACCCCGAAGGACGGTGCATGTCGACCGTCTTCGGGTTTCCAAACCCTATGTGACCATCAGTACACTCCAACTCTCCAAGGCCGTTTTCGTCTCCAGTCCGAGGGGCGCACTACAGCACTACAAACTTTCCTTGTCGGCAGTCGCTCGCTGGCGTCGCTTTTTGGTGTCGCCTTTGTGTGCGGGGTCGCGTGTCCAGATCTGTTGGGTGAGCAACCCCAATGGTAAACCGTCGGTGGTTACGGCCAATGAGAAGTGGATCAGAAGACCTTGGACACTCGAACCGTTGGTGTATCCCAGATCATCGGTATCGTTGAGTGTGGAGAAGTTGACCTCGGATGTGTCCTGAATGACGAGAATGCGTGAGTGGTTTTGAAGTCGGAGACGGGTTTGTGGCAAACAGGAGTGGAGGATGTTGTCGGGTCGAATGCGTGTGTGTCCGAAGAAGGCATACGCGGCATCCATGTGCTTGCGTTCTTCGGTGGCTTGTGGGATGGTGGCGTTGGGTTGTGAGCGGAATTGCTCGATCATGAAGCTCAAACGCCGTTCGAGACGCACATCCGGCAAGGGGCGGGTCTGCTCTAATGGTGTGTACAAACGCATCGAAGTTCCTTCTCACCAATTACTTCGGCTCCTGCCTGTACACACACCTCATCATACAGGGTGAACAAAATCTACCCGTAATGGATAGGTCAGCGGGGGAGGGGTTTTCGCATTCAACCGATAGTCAGCAGCGTTTCCGGGCCGTGAAGCGTGCCCTTTAGCGTGCCCGAAGTGTTGTTGGGGTTCCCGGGGCGTAAGCCTAAGTGCTTATCGCCCCGGGGTTTCCGTCAGTCGGGCCGGCGGGATTTGAACCCACGACCTCTTGCACCCCAAGCAACGGGCAGTCCCAGGATTCAGCTAGAAATCAAGGCGATTCCACGACACCGCTTCTGGCTTGCACCACCGCTTGCACCAACTCCCCCGGAACGGCTCCCGAACAGCCCCCTTCGGTTCTCTTGTCTGCCCTGCTCGCTCTATTGAACCAGTTGCCGCCATCGGACCGTGTTGCACTTACCACGGCACTTCAGGCCAGCACACCGACACAACCGAAGGGGGATGCAAGCTAACCCCGTCGAGCGGGGCAACAGTCCGATTTGTAGTACACGCCGGGAGAGTCGAAATGGGTTGGGAACTGCGACATGGCAACCATTGGTATCTGTACCGCAACCGTCGCGTGAACGGCACGCCACGAAAGGAATACCTCGCCGCTCAGAACGATCCACTCGTGCCTGGGTTCGGTGAAGTCATGGTCGATGACCTCGAACGCCTTCAACGCCGACAGGCCAAGGTTCGCAGTCTGATGCGGAAGAACCGAAAAGCATTTCGGGAACGAGTCGATGGCGTGCTCGACACGGCGATGGACGCGAACTTCGTGTTACGAACGGTGGCAGACGGCTTGATGCACGCGTTGGGTTACCACAAGCATCACCGGGGGGAATGGCGCATGAAACGCGATTTGGCAGGCTTGAAATACACAATCCAGCAACTGAAGCAGCAAGTCGCTGGGCTCAAGCCACTCGTCGAGTACGATGCACCCGCCAACGACACCGAGGCCGTCGAGGTGTTCGCTAAAGCCCGCACTGGTGACGCCGACGCCCAGGCACGGCTTCGCGAAATGATCTGGAAGCGCGAGTGGGTAAACTGGATCGGCGACCTCGGGCAACAAGCAACCCGCCAGTTGATCCACAAGGCTACTAGCGGTGATGTGGTGTGGAAGGCTGGCATTGCTGAAAAGGTGAAAGTGATCCGCGAGGAACTGCTTGGTGAAGCCCCTTCCATGCTGGAGGGGTTGCTTGTTCGCCGCATAGTCAATGGGTGGATCGCAGTCCATGCACTGGAATTGGAACTGACAGTTCGACCGCCCGGGAATGCTCGAGACCGTGCCCACCTCGACGCGGCGCTAAGTCGAGCCCAGAAGCGGTTCACCGAGGCAGTGCGGGAACTCGCCCGCGTCCGCCGTCTACAGGCTCCGAAGATCCTCGCCCAACTCAATGTTGCCACGACCCAGACCGTGGTGAACGGCAGCGGAAGCGGGGCAAACGCAAAGGCGTAACACAATGGGATGGGACCACAAGGGCCGCTACTACACACGCTCACGACGCGAGAATGGCCGCGTTGTTCGCGAGTACATTGGCGGCGGAATGGTTGGGAAATTGGCGGCTCAACTCGATGCCATCGAACGCGATAAACGCGAATCTGAGTGCGGTGTGGCTCGTGCCGAGCGCGAAAGGATTGCAGGACTCGACGTCGCGCTCGCTGAGTTGAACGATCTGGCCGAATTGATGGTGCGGGCGGCGCTGGTGTCTGCTGGGTTTCATCAACACAACAGAGGTAAGTGGAGGAAACGTCGTGGCAACCACAACGAAGACTACTGAGATTGCCATGCCGACACGTGTGGATGAGATTCGCGATCTCCTCACACGCGCTGCGAATGGTGACACTACGACTGTGGTGGCTATTCGCAAGTTGCTGGAGAAACCGGACAACATCGAGCAATTGGGTGGTAACCTCGCACGGTGCGCTCAGCGGTCGTTCGTAGACGCGATCTGCGGCAAGGACATCACCGTGCGCGAGGCCGTCAACGCGAAACTCACTGCCATGCGGAAGGAACTGCTCGGCGAGAACTCTACGCCCGTTGAGGTGCTTTTGGTTGAGCGGATTGTTGCATGTTGGCTGCAAGTGCAGGATGCAGAGATTCGGACGGCACAGCGAAAAGAAGCGAGCTTCAAGCAAGCCGACTTCGATCAACGCCGGATGGACGCCACCAACAAACGCTATCTCGCCGCTATCAAAGCGTTGGCGCTGGTCCGGAAACTGGCAGTTCCGGCATTCCAGATCAACCTCGCCAAGAAGCAGGTCAACATTTCTACTTCAGCAGTTGTCTCGCCGAACTCAGGAACATGAAGTTGGGGGCGAATGGCGAATAGCCCCGGTCATTGCAGACTGGTGAGCGATATCTTACACTTCTTTACGCCAGCAGGCGTCAGGACGTGACACTCAACTCCCCGCCGCATGGTCGGGAGCGTTGCGCCCATGAACGAAGCCGAGACGTGCCGGACTATGGTTCGGCCCAGACTGGAAGCGGCTGGCTGGCTCGCCAACGGCGAGCGGTTCTACCGCGAACAGATGAACGTCACCAACGGGCGCATCGTTCTCGCTGGTGGCAAGCCCAAGCGACAGAAGAAGAAGATCCCCGACTTCCTGCTGCACTTCACCCGCGACGTTCGCCTCGCCGTCGTCGAGGCGAAATCCGACCAGCGCCCCGCGTCTGATGGACTTCAACAAGCGAAGGACTACGCCCAGATACTCGGGCTGAAGTTCGCATACGCCACCAACGGCACCACGATCATCGAGTTCGACGCGATCACGCAGACCGAAACCGAGATCGACGCTTTCCCGCCCCCGTCGGAGTTATGGCAACGCTATCTGATCGGCATGGGGTTCTCGAGCGCCGTCACGGATGCGATGCTGGTGCCGGATTTCTTCGTCGAGAAGAAGCAACCGCGATACTACCAGCGCATCGCCATCGACACCGCTGTTCGTGAGATCGTGGGCGGTCGAAAACGCTGTCTGCTCACGCTCGCCACGGGCACAGGAAAGACCGCCGTTGCGTTTCAAATCTGTTGGAAGTTGTGGTCCGCGAAATGGAACGCGAAGGGGGATGCTACCCGCAAGCCGCGTATCCTGTTCCTCGCGGACCGGAACAAGCTCGTCGATGACCCGATGAGCAAAGACTTCGCCCCCTTCGGGCTTGCACGGCACAAGATCAGTGGGAAGGCCGAGAAGGGGCGTGAGATGTACTTCGCCCTCTACCAGTCCCTCGCCGGGGATGCCAACTCGCCCGGGTTGTATAGCGATTACCCGCGCGACTACTTCGACCTCATCGTGATTGACGAATGCCACCGTGGTTCCGCTTCGGATGAGAGCCGCTGGCGCGACATCCTGACCTACTTCGAGCCAGCCTTCCAACTGGGCATGACCGCCACCCCGCTCCGCGAAGACAACCGCGACTCCTACCTCTACTTCGGCAATCCGCTCTACACCTATTCCTTGAAGCAGGGCATTGAGGATGGGTTCCTCGCGCCGTATCGGGTTCACCGGGTCGTCACAACCTTCGACGCGGCGGGATGGCGGCCGAACAAGGGGCAACTCGACAAACACAAGAACCCGATCCCCGATCAGGAATACCACACGAAGGACTTCGAGCGGATCATTTCGCTGGACGCTCGCAACGCCGCCATCGCCCAGCACATCACCGACTTCTTGAAGAAGACCGACCGATTCGCCAAGACCATCGTGTTCTGTGCGGATCAGGAACATGCCAGCATGATGCGGGCACATCTTCACAACTTGAACAAGGATCTCGCTGCCGAGGCCGCTGCGGAAGGGGACGAGTATGCTGCCCGCGTCACATCCGACGAGGGCGACATCGGGAAAGGATTCCTCGACAGGTTCCAAGATCCCGAGAAGCGGTTCCCGGTCATTCTCACCACGTCGCAATTGCTCACCACGGGCGTTGATGCTCCGACGTGCCGGAATGTCGTGTTGGTTCGTCCCATCGGATCAATGACCGAGTTCAAGCAGATCATCGGTCGCGGCACTCGGCTTCCCGCCGGCCACGACAAAATGTTCTTCAACATCCTCGACTACGCTGGAAGCGCGACCCTGAAGTTCGCCGATAAAGATTTTGACGGCACACCGGCCGAGGCCACTCAAGAAGAGATTGACGAGTACGGGAACACCATCTCCTCGACCCCCGAGCCCGTACCACCCGAACCCGAAGAAGACGATGAACCGAATGGGCCGGGAGGTTGGGTCATCAGTGACCCGCCGCCACCAGGCGAACCACGAAAGCTCTACACGCACCACCCTCGACATCGACGCCGACGGGAAGAAGCTCCGAACGGTTGAGATCACGAAGTACGTCGGCGAGGAAGTGCAGAAACTCGCCATCGATTCCAACGACTTACGGAAGAAGTGGGCGAACGCGGCGAAGCGGGCCGAGGTGGTTGCGGCGCTCGAGCAGCGCGGCGTCGATTTCCAGGCACTCGCAGCTGGGGCCGGGCAACCGGACGGCGATCCGTTTGACCTGCTGTGCCACGTCGCCTACAACGCCCCCTTGCTCACTCGCAAGCAACGCGCCGAGAAACTACGGAAGGGGAAGCCCGACTTCTTCGACCAGTACGGGCCGGACGCGCGAACGGTGCTGAACGCCATCCTCGATAAGTACGCGGAACACGGCGTCGGAGAGTTCTCGCTGCCGAACGTGCTGGAAGTGCCGCCGATTTCCAGCTTCGGCAGCCTTGCCGACATCGCGGGTAAGTTCGGCGGAACCGACAAGTTGCTCGCCGCCGTGGATCTGCTTCAGGAATACCTCTACGCTGCCTGACACAAGGACGGAACTGAATGGCCCGCGCGAAGAAGGCAGCAGCCAATGCTCCACCGCCGACCACGGCACAGCGCCTCGGATCGCTGCTGAAGTCGGCCCGCGACATCATGCGGAAGGATAAAGGGCTCAACGGCGACCTCGACCGCCTCCCGCTGCTTACCTGGCTCATGTTCCTCAAGTTCCTCGACGACCACGAGGCCGACGCCGAGACGAAAGCCAAGCTCAGTCGCAAGCCGTTCCGCCCCGCGATCGACCCGCCGTACCGGTGGCGCGACTGGGCACTCAAAGACGACTTCGCCGGCGAGAACCTCATCAAGTTCGTCTCCCTCGAAGACACGCTCCTGCCCGACAAGAAGAAGGGGTTGGGGTTGATTCCCTACCTCCGATCGTTCTTCGGCAGTGCCGACCCGAAGCGGCGTGTCATCGGCGAAGTGTTCTCCGGCGTCACGAACCGCATGGAAAGCGGCGTGCTGTTCTGGGATCTCGTCTCGAAGGTGAACGGCATCCACTTCGGGGCGTCAGAGGAAATCCACACACTTGGTCACCTGTACGAATCGCTCCTGAAAGAGATGCGAGACGCTGCTGGCGACTCTGGCGAGTTCTACACCCCGCGTGCCGTCGTTCGGTTCATGGTGCAGGCACTCAACCCGCGACTTGGCGAAACTGTCCTCGACCCAGCAGCCGGCACGGGTGGTTTCCTCGTCGAAACATTCGCGCACCTCAAGCAGCAGACGAAGAAGGCTACCGAGATCGACACGCTTCAGAACCGCAGCATCTTCGGGCAAGAAGCGAAGCCGCTGCCGTACATGCTCTGTCAAATGAACCTGCTGCTGCACGGCCTCGACGCCCCGCAGATCACGAAGGGGAACAGCCTCGACGTGAAGATTGCCGAACTCGGTGACGACGAGCGCGTGGACGTGATCCTGACGAACCCGCCGTTCGGGGGCGAGGAAGAACGCGGCATTCAGGACGGGTTCCCGGCCGACAAGCGCACGTCGGAAACCGCGCTGCTGTTCTTGCAACTCATCATGCGGCGATTACGGAAGTCGCCGAAGCCCGGTCGGGCCGCGGTGGTGGTGCCGAACGGCACGCTGTTCGGGGATGGCGTGTGCGGGCGGATCAAGCACGAACTGCTGACGAGTTTCAACCTGCATACCATCGTGCGGCTTCCGAATGGCGTATTCGCGCCGTACACGTCGATCCCGACGAACGTGCTGTTCTTCGACCGCAGCGGACCGACGGCCGACGTGTGGTATTACGAGTTGCCGCCGCCGGAAGGACGCAAGAACTACACGAAAACGGCCTCGATTCCGTTCGAGGCGTTCGCGGATTGTCTGGCGTGGTGGCCGAAGCGCAAGGAGACGGAACAGGCGTGGCGTGTGCCGGCATCTGAACTGATCGCGGCCAACTGCAACCTCGATCGCAAGAACCCGAACGCGAAGGCCGACGCGGAACACTTGCCGCCCGAGGAGTTGGTCGCAAGCATTCTGGCGAAGGAAGCGAAGATCGCCGCGATTGTAAGCGAGATCAAGACGCTACTCGCGGGGGCTGCCAAATGAGCGCCGACTGGCCCCGCGTTCCGCTCGGTGAAGTGCTGAAACTTCAACGCCGTTGGGTGAAGGTTGAGCCGACCGAAAGTTACAACGAGATCGGCGTGCGTTGCTTCGGGAATGGCATCTTTCACAAAGACCCGATTAGCGGGCAATCTCTCGGGGATAAGCGTGTCCTTGAGATTCATCCCGGCGATCTCGTGCTGAACAACGTGTTCGCGTGGGAAGGGGCGGTAGCGCTTGCCGGACCAGGCGAAGCTGGGAAAATTGGGTCACATCGATTCGTGACATGCACCCCGGATACGAAGCGTTGCGTAGCTGCGTACTTTCGGTGGTTCTTTGTCAGCGAGTTTGGCTTGGAAGTTCTCCAAAAGGCGTCTCCCGGCTCCGCAGGTCGAAACCGCACACTGAACCTTGACCAGTTCTTGGCATCAACAGTCCCACTTCCGCCGTTGGCCGAGCAGCGGCGGATCGTGGAACGGGTGGAAGCGATCGCGGCCCGCATCGCCGAAGCGAAGCGACTGCGGGACGAGGCAAATGGAGAAGTTGGGCAACTCATTGCTGGTTTGTGGGCCGCTGCCCTCCCCTCGGAGGCTGACTCCTGCGTTGGGGATTTCATCAAGATTCAGAACGGTTACGCTTTCCAAAGTGAATGGTTCACAGACGAAGGAGTGCGGCTCGCGCGGAACGTGAATGTCGGTCATGGTGCGTTGCATTGGCTTGAGGTGGCTCGCATTCCGGAGGCGATGGCTGCTCCATTTGAACGGTTCGTTCTCTCCGAAGGGGACATCCTCATCAGTCTTGACCGCCCACTCATCACGTCGGGAGTAAAAGTTGCGAAAGTGCGTTCGGCTGATCTACCTGCTTTGCTCCTTCAACGGGTCGGACGAGTCCAGTTTCGAGATGGGGCAGTTTGCCCCGACTACTTCTTCGCCTGGCTCCGATCTCCTCGGTTCATCAACGCCATAGACCCAGGGCGAAGCAACGGAGTTCCACACATCTCTTCCAAGGATATCGAACGTCTTCCATTCAAACCGCCACCCCTTCCCGAGCAGCGGCGGATCGTCGCTCACCTCGACGCACTCCAAGCGAAGGCTGACGCGCTGCGGACGTTGCAGACGGAGACGGCGGCAGAACTCGACGCGCTGCTGCCGTCCGTGCTGAACCGGGCGTTTGCGGGGGAGTTGTAGCGGTCAAACTGGCAACAAAAGGGAAGACATTGGACACCAACGACTCGAAGAACACGGAAGTTCCGCCGATCCCGCCGAAATTGCGGAAGTTGTACGAAGCGGCGAAAAAGCTGGCCGCGACGCGGCTACGGCTCGAGATGTGGCAGAACACCGCCTGGGCGTTGACGCCAACCGCGACTCCAACTCCGCGACCAACCGTACCGCCGCTACCCTGGCAGGACCGACAAGACGCCGATCACGGCGAGATCGCGGAAGTGCAGCGACGCGCCGAAGAGGATGCACGCCGCGAAGTTGAGGAAAACCTTCTGGGAGAAGACGGCGATGGCGCTGACCCCGACACTGTCGGCAGTCCCGGCTAATCCGCCGGCACCGCTGCTGCCGTCCGTGCTAAACCGAGCGTTCGCGGGGAAGTTGTAGTGGCGTCAGATGGAGCTGTGGTAGCCGATGACGAGAGCGCGGAGTTGTGCGGAGGGGTCGGCCGGAAGCGTATCAAGTACGGCGACCATGCGAGGCAGAACATCCGTGAGGAAGTGGTTCCAGTCCGAAGTCAGCATCCCCTGGTGATTCCATCCCAAGGATTGCAGATTTCGGAAGATGGAGAGGAACACGAATGATTCCACCGAGGCCGTGTTCTTGAACCATTCAGCGCACTGACTGGCGGCCTCGGTGATGTCGTTCGGGATAAAGGCCGGATTAGTGAGCAACGGCTTCAACGTCGTCGGGTACATCGATACCAAACTCTCGGATAGAGAAGACACGTTCGTAGTTCTCGATCCCATTCTCTCGGAACAATGCCCGTGCCCCGCGGAGACGATCCACGAGAGCCAGAACGAGAACGACTTCACAGCCAAATTCCTTCGCCGCCTTCGCTGCTTTGAGCGCGGAACCGCCCTTCGTGAACACGTCGTCCACAATGACGACCCGCATCCCCGGCTTCAACCCGCCCTCGACCTGCTTCTTCGTCCCGTGGGACTTCACTTCCTCACGGACCCAGAACCCCTCGATCGACTGCCCGTGCCGGCGGTAGCTGATGACCGCAGCAGTCACTAGCGGAACCGCACCAACCTGTAACCCGCCGATGGCGTCGATGCCCAGGTCTTTCGTCCACTCGTAGAGCACTTCACCGATGAGGTCTGCACCCTCGGAGCAGACCGCCGTCATTTTGCCGTCGATGAAGTAATCGCTCTTTTCTCCTGACGAGAGCGTGAAGAATTCTCCAGACTTGGCTCGCTTGAACGACCGTTCCTTGAGGAGTTCGAGGAGTCGTTGTTCAGTGTCGCTCATGGTGTCGCTCGGGGTGAGAGCATGGGCAAATGCCTCTTTTGAATCGGACTTCTGTGGTTTGATTGTAGAGGCAGAACCCCAAGTTACCAGCATCTTTGGCTTTCGAGGTATGGGTGTCTGCACCTACCGGCACTCTCCCCGACACCGACAGAACCGTACCATCCGGACCATTTCTCCATGTCTTCTCGGTTCTTCGTGCGATTGCCACTCGCCCGACGAGGGCAATCTGTGACGGTGGTCTCATTCTGATAATTGGGTAGCAGTCGCTCGGCACAGCCATGTACTGCACCCCGTCGTGAGTTGATCCACGACACTGACCTTCCATCTGCGGTGCCTCCGCGTTCAACTGGAGTATATCCGGATCGGCGGGAGTCATGACCTGTCGGGGTTGGGTCGTCGTGGCGAGGATGCGTTCCCCTTGCACGACGGCTCAACCCAACCGGACACACAGGAACGCAACACATGTCACAGGCTGCTTGGTCCGCGTTGGCGGATCGCTTCGCCGCACTTGCCGCGGAACAAGACTTCGATCTTTGGCTCTACTCAGTCGCCGTACATCATTACCCACCCAACGTCACGCAAGGAGAGATGCGGTTCATGTCGGCTGCGCATCTCGTCCGCGAACGCACAGGATTCACCGGGCTCGCTCTGACTGGCTCGCCAGCGCTGACCGGTGACGAATTCGCACAGTTGAACCGCTTCCGCTGGCTGACGTGGGCTGCCGGTCGGTTGCTTTCGACGACTGCCGCTCGGCCCGAATTGGAGTGGTTGTTTGCAGCTCATCGAGAGAACACCGAACTCTGCGAGGTGCGAGAAAGCGGAAGTTGGTTACGGCATGTCGTCGCTACTTCCGCGGCCACCGCTCGGCGTATTGCGGAAGGGAGGTGCCCGTCTGTTCGGCCACTTCGCGATCCCACGGGCGGGCTTCAGCCGGGTTCATGGCAGCAGCCCCTGCTGAGCCTGCGTAATGCGTTTTGGAATCACGCGAATGCCCGGTTCGACTTCCATCTGGAATTGCACGGCTACACAAATCCCGGTCCATTCGGAGTTGGAGGGGGACAACTTCGCCAAATTCAAGAGCAGTTCGCGCTCACAGGTCGGGGCGTCAACACCCAAGAAGGCCCGCAGTTGATCTACTGGACGGACTCCGAGCCCGGAGGTAACTACACAGAGTTGGCTCAACACGCTGGCCGACAACTACCTGAACAATTCATCCCCTCCGTTCGGCTCTTACCTCCCGGAGTCAGCCCGATCAGACCGGATTACCGACCCGACCCGTTGGTCGCTTGGTCAGAGTTCCTCTGGCTGGCTAATCCGCTGAATTATCAGCGATGTAGCGATTCTTGCGATGTTGGGGCACGTAAAGCTGTCTGGAAGGGCGGCAACCCGTTCATGGCTTCGGCACTTGCTATCGACCAATTCGTGCGGAGCTTCGGTGATGACACGCTCGAACTACTCAATCGGCGAATGATTGAAGTTTGCCCTTGGTTCTCCCATTCCGAAGATCGGTCCGCTGCACTGGCCGCAGTCAATGATGCATTTCAACCGCTACCACCCACAGAATCTCCACAGCCACCCGCTCCCACGGGTGAGGCGATCAATCCCCAATCCACCGAGCCATATACGCTCAACGATATCCGTGATCTCCTGCGATACCGACGAGCGAACGCAGAGTTTATGACCCGGCTCCGCTCGATGACCCCTCCTGCCATCCTCGGAACAAAGATGGCTAAGTCGGCAGGTCTCGACGCCTTCATAGCATTGAATCACTGGTCAGCATTGAACTGCCCACAAGCACCGCGTTTGACCGAAGACGAAGCTGTTGTCCAACCCGTCTACCACTGGCTCGTCGATGCAGCGAGAGCGGACAACGTCGAACTCAACGAGGACACTTTGCGATTGCTGGTCGGACGAGTTGCAATGGCAACGAAGCGGCCTGTCCCGGACCTGATGGGGCTTCCTCTGGACGATTTCGACCGGGTTCGGGTCTCCCTACCCAGCGAGATCAATTCGGAGCTCCTCCAACCGGCCGGCACTCCGAACCAAGTTCGCACTTCCCGCGACGAGCCGCCCCGAAACCCACAACCGCAATGGGTGGCTGCCGACCTCGATACCGTCACCTGGAACTTATCGAACATCTTCACCCAGACTGTTGATCTGGCAGAGTCGCTTGACTGCGAACACGACCGATCATCGGCTTCGGGCGATCCCGACCGCATTGGCTTTCAGCTTCGGCGTGCGTTAAACCCCCGATCTTGGCCGCTACTCTTCGAGTTCAAGAACGGCACGAATGGAGAACTTCTTCCGGGTTGGCTCCCGTCGATCAGAGTTGCAACGTGTCTTTGTGCAGACACGAAACGGGCGTTGGAAAGTCTGGCTCTCTTGGCGTGCGATGTGGACGGTGCAATCGAAGCATTCCCGCACGATCCCGAGGAAGACGATGATACGCGATACATCGCCACTCTCGACACTGCCCGCCGACGATTGAGGTATGCCCGCTCACTATTTGGTTCCACTGCGGGGGCGCTGTGGGTGGTGATGGACAGCGACGAACGAACAGAAGTAGCGGGGCATGTCCAGGCGAAGGCCCGCCGGCTATTCGGGTGGGCTGAGATGCCGACTGAACTCCCGAGTGGATTGCAGCGATACGAAGATCACATTCGCAACTTCGACGATGGTGGTGCGGTGCGTGACTACCGTCTCTGGCGAACTGTGAGGCTAGCCACGATCCCCGACGTAGCGCCGGACGTTCTTCCTGTAACCAGTGTGGCAGCCCCCAAAAGGGAGGGCGGAAACCTGTTGATGGATGGCTCGACGAATTCACCAGATCCGCAAGAGGCAACCAAGTTCGTTCTCGCGATCATGGGGACCACTTACCTTGTGTGTGGCTTTGGGGAGACTGGACACCTTCCCGGGTCCCTGAAGGGTTTGGGGGTGATTGCGCGGTTGGTTCGCACGCCCGGTGTTGCTGTTCCGTGGGCTGAACTCGACCCTGGCATACTTAAAGATAGCCCCCGAACAGCGCAAGCCACCTATGACGAAATGGGCCTGAACGACTTGCGGGAGAGGTGTCTGCGGTTGCAGACAGAGATCGCGACGGCCGACGATGAGATTGAGAGAGCCGATTCCCAGCGCCAACTTGACGAATTGACAGCTCACGTGTTGCCTGCCATTGGTTTGCAGGGAAGGGCTCGTGATATGAATAACCTGACTGACAAACTTCGGCCGAAGATCTGGGGGCGGATCAAAACGGTTAACGACAAACTCCGCCGAGCGATGCCACCAATGCCCAACTTGGCAAAGCACTTTGAGGGGTGCATTACATCGACCACGGACGGATTTATCTACGATCCTCCGGCACCTGTCCCGCACTGGCAGACCGAGCCAGATAAGAAATAAGACCGTCAGATTACTTCGTAAGGTCAGATCTTACGCCCTTGTCGGTAGAAGGCGGGCAGTCACTATGATTGCCCTCCGATGTACTCAGATGAGGGCCGCAAACGTGTCTTTGCCAATCACAATCCAACCACCGCCTTCCCCGCGCCCCCCGGGTTCGCCCTGGGCATTCGCCGAAGCGGCACCATTCCTCGGTGTCAGCAAGCGGCACCTATTCCGGCTCGCCGACCAGAACAAGGTTCGTACCATTCGCATCGGCCGTCGCCGGCTGCTCCCCGATTCCGAAGTCCTGCGACTCGCCCGCGAAGGGTGCTGATCCCGTCCTCACCAACCCCGGCGCTCGGAATCGCCCGGCCGCCAATCACTGAACAATTCTGAACATCCCTGAGTTGCGTTGGTGCGACGGATTCATCCGACGTCCTCGCGAAAGGAACGCACATGCACCAGCGGAAGATATTGTCTGCGATCGTGAAAGTTGAGCTGCATTGAAACATCAGTGCTAGAGCTGAAACACCGCCCGTTCCTGAATTTGTCCGATCAACGAGAAAACCGGCGGGGTCGCATCCCACCGGCTCTCACCTGACACAAGGAGATTTCCCAGGTGACCACACCACGAAAACCCCTCACCGGTATTTTACCCGGTGGCAACGGGGGAAACGATGACATCTTCGACCGTTTCGATTTGACCGAGGCCGCGGACGACTTCGGCCCACTCCCCAAGGGAACCTATGTCGCCCTTGCCATGGGTGGCAAACTCGACCAAGCCCGCACGGGAACCAAGTGTTACACGGTCGAGTTCAAAGTGCTCGAAGGGGAATTCACTGGCCGCCGGCTGTGGATGACCAAGTATTTCACACCCGACGCACTGCCGTTCACCAAGAGAGACTTGGCGAAAGTCGGCATCGACAACAAGGCAAAACTCGCGGCACCGTTCCCCGCGAACCGGCTGGTGTGCAAGCTGTTGGTTGCACTTCGCAAGAGCGATGACGGGACCGAGCGGAACGAGATCAAGAATCTGGACGTGATCCGAGTTCAGGAACCGACGGCTGACCCGTTCGCGCCGTCTGACGAACCCGACGAGACGCCGGACCAGGGCGACGACATTAACGGCGACACGTCCTTCCCCTTCGGTGCGAATGGAGAGCCGACGCCATGACCCACACAGGATACCCGTTCGGGTTCCGTGTGGTTGGGCCAGTTAGCGAATCGCGGCGGTTGGTCGATGCGGCCGCCGCGTTCTCCGCTCACGCTTCTTGTGACCCACGGGCCGACATCAACGCCGAAGTATACCTCAGCGCTTTCCGATTCGGTGGCGACTTCCGCGACCATCTCGCCACGCATGGAACGACCAAAGGGTTCACCGGCTCTTGTTGGTCGCCGTGGTTGTGGTTTGACATCGATCGACCCGAAAATTCCGACGCGGCGTTACTGGACGCACGCAAGTTGGTTGGGTTCGTCCTCGAGCGTTACCGGGAGTTGAACGACGACGACCTGCTGACGTTCTACTCCGGTGGGAAGGGGTATCACGTTGGGGTTCCCCTGACGCTCAACCCAGAACCGTCGCCGACGTTCCATCTCATCACCCGGCGACTCGCCGAAGGACTTGCGACCGTGGCCGGGGTGAAGATCGACACCGCGATTTACGACCGTGTGCGATGTTTCCGCGCTCCCAACTCCCGACACCCGAAGACTGGACGCCATAAGCGCCGGCTGACCCACGCCGAGCTATTCGGGTTGTCCGCGGCCCGTGTCGCGGAGTTGGCCCACGAACCCGCACCGTTCGAACTGTCAGTGAGCAGCGAACCCGTTCCGGAGATGGAAACCGACTGGACGGAAGCAACCTCTCTTGTGACCGACAAGGCGTTCCGGTGCGGGCGCAAGCACTCCCCAGGGGGACGACTTCAACGTGACACGTTGGAGTTCATCCGAAACGGTGCTGAGGAAGGAGAGCGGCACACCCGGTTATTTCGTGCGGCCGGGAACCTTCGTGAGTTCAACGCCGCGTCCGAATTGATCGACTCGCTATTGATGGAGGCAGCGCTCGACAGCGGGCTATCGCCATCAGAAGCCGCACGGCAGATTCGGTGCGGAATCGAGCACGCCGAACGGCAGCGGAGTATGACCGGGCAGACCGAAGGAGATACCCAATGACCCCACAATTCACACCCGCCTCCGATATCCTCGCCGGCTGGCGCGCCGACCTGACGACCGGCAAGGCACCGACCTTTTACCCAGTTGCCGACCCGGAAAGCATGCTCGCCCGAATCGAGATCGGGCCGGGGATGGTGACCCTATTCGGCGGCCCGCCCGGTGCAGGCAAGACCGCGTTCGTGATGCAACTGGTGGTCGATGCCCTGCGCCTGACGCCGGCGATCAAGGCGCTGGTGGCGAACGTCGAGATGCCGCCGGCAACACTGCTCGACCGGCAGTTGGCGCGAGTCTCCGGGATCGACCTGACCACGATTCGACACCGCCGGCTGACGCCCGCACACTCTGACCGCTTCACGGTCGGGATGAAGACGCTGGCGGATGTGATCCCACGGCTGGCGTTCGTGCGGATGCCGTTCTCCCTCGATAACGTCGCCCGCTCCGCAGATGCGTTCGGTGCAGACGTGGTGGTGCTGGATTACATTCAACGGTTCGCGCCACCGGGTGAACACGCTCACAAGAAAGCGGCGGTCGATGCTGTGATGGAATACGCCCGCGGGTTCGCCGATGCCGGTGTTGCCGTGATTGTGGTTGCTGCTGTTGGACGACAGAAGGACGAGAACGGGCGCAGCGGATATGGGGGCTTGAACCTCGCCAGTTTCCGGGAGTCGAGCGAGTTAGAGTACGGGGCCGACGACGCTTTTCTGCTCGTCCGCGAAGACCCTGAAACCGCCGGGCCGATGACCTTGAAGTACGTCAAAAGCAGGCATGGTGAACCCCTCGATATTCCCCTTCGGTTCTTCGGGGCAACCCAGCGGTTCGATCATGCCGACGATCAGGCCGACGGGAAACTGGCAACTGCAGTCCGTGACATGTGGGGTCGAAAGAGCGGAGAGACTGACCCCCTCGAGGGGGGTGAATGGTGAGCACCACGAACGGCCAACATGTTGCCGGGCTTCCGGGTGCAACGATGCTTCCGCCGATGGAACCGACCATCGCACCGGCGCGGCCCGCGGCCCGTAAGCGTTCTGGTGGTCGGTTCACGGAGATCAACGGATTCATCGACTGCACGCTGGCGACCCTCACGCCGAGCGAGGCCGCCATCTGGCTGATCCTATGGCGCGATACCAAGCCGAACGGACTCGCCCGGACCGGACAAACCGACCTCGCCCGCCGCGCCGGGTGCGACACCCGAACCGTCCGCCGGGCGCTAGCGGGGCTGGCGGTCGTGGGGCTGGTCAAGGTGGTGCGGCAGGGCAGGCTCGGGGCCGGGCCGAGTACCTACCGGGTTCGCGGGGTGAACCCGAACGGCATCGGTTAAGCGAACTTGCGATTCCGGCTTCGGTGTGGGGTGTAGGACGCATCCGACCCGGGCGGTATCATCGGACCTCAGCGAACCCGCTCACCACGGGTGGTGTGTGAATATAACCGTGTCATCGTGCCCCGTGTCCCCCGTTCTTCCGTGTTCCTGATGGAGCCAGGTCATGTCCTCACGTCCGATCGTATTTGCGTCTTGTCTGATTGCTGCGCTGACGGCAAGCCCCACGCCTGGAGAGCCTCCGAAGCCGAAGGACGGCCCGCTCGGGATGAAGTTCGTGCCATTGCCGAAGGGTACGTTCTACATGGGGTGGAACGGCAAGAAGGGTTCGGCCAAGAAGACGGAGATCAAGGAGGATTTCGAGATCGCGGTTCACCCGGTGACGCAGGGTCAGTGGGAGGCGGTGATGGGCAAGAACCCGAGCTACTTTTCACGGGCTGAGGACGGGAAGAAGGCGGTGATAGACATCAAGGACGAGGAGTTAAAAGACTTTCCGGTGGAGACGGTGCGGTGGAGCGAGTGCCAGGAGTTCATCGAAAAGTTGAACGAGAAGGGGAAGGGCTACGTGTATCGGCTTCCAAGTGAGGTGGAGTGGGAGTACGCCTGCCGAGGTGGGGCGACATCCGAAGAGGAGTGCTCATATCAGTTCTACTTGACCAAACCGACGAATGACTTGTCCTCCAAGGACGCAAACTTCGACGGCAGGTCCCCCTTCGGGAAGGGCGAAATGGGACCTTATCTAGGACGGACAACCAAGGTGGGTTCGTATGCGCCGAACAAAGTGGGCTTGTACGACATGCACGGTAACGTGGGCCAGTGGTGCTCCGACCTGTCCGATCCAAACAACCCGATCCCTGTGCGCCGGGGCAGCAGCTGGTTCTTCAACGGATCAGATTGTCTGACGGCAACCCGCCGTGTGCCAGATCCGCGGGCCCGAGGCAATGGAATTGGCTTTCGCCTTGTCCGAGTAGCGTCAGCACCAGTCGGCAAGTAATCTGTGCGGAGCCGTGCCGACAGCGCGAAGTGGAATGAACTGAAACGCCCGGTGTAGGCGGACACTGGTGTCCGGTTGTAGGGGGACAATGCGGTGCTTTTACTGCGGACACTGGTGTCCGCTATCCCACAAGGGACCATAAGCGGCGGCCCGCTTGTGCGGCCGCCGCGAGACACAACAGATCTTGCAAGTTGCCGAGTTGTCTGTGATAATTCACAACATGACGATCGCGAATCCGATAACCGACGTGCTACGGCAAGCCATCATCGACAGTGGGTTGCCGCTTCTGAAGATCGAACAAGACACCGGGGTACAACGGGCGAGTCTTTCCCGGTTCGTTCGGGGAATGAACTCCCTTCGGCTCGACGTGGCTGACAAGTTGGCCGCGTACTTCGGGTTGACGCTGACCCCTAACGCGAAGAAACAACCCACAAAGAATGCTAAGGGGTAACCGATGGGTTCCGTGTTCAAGAAAACTTACACCAAGCCTGTTCCGGCTGGGGCTGAGATCGTCGAAAAGGCCGGGGAGCGTGTCGCACGGTGGCGTGTCCGAGGGAAACTCCGCACGGCACCCGTCACGAAGAGCGAGGACGGGACCGACCGTGTGTTAATCGAGTCCGGCACATACGTCGGAAAGTTTCGGGATCACACGGGGGCCGTGGAGACCCGATCGACTGGTTGCCGCGACAAACAAGCCGCGGAACAACTCTTGAAGAAGTGGGAACGCGAAGTCGAACAAGTGAAGTCGGGCACCCTCGACGCGAAAGCCCTGGGGGCAGCACACAAAGGTTCTGCTCCGCTCGAAGAACATCTCGCCGCTTACGAACGTTCCCTCACTGCGGCGGAGGTTTCGGACGTATACCGCGCAAACGTTTTGCGAGCGGTTCGCCGGGTTGCGAAAGACTGCAAATTTGCGACCCCCGCCGAGTTCAACCGCGAGGCCATCGAGAACTGGTTGGCAGCACAGATGACTAACGACGAAGACATGGGCGCGCGGAGTCGAAACTATTACCGCCAATCCGTCCTGACGTTCGTGAACTGGTGTGTCGAGACGGGTCGACTGATCGGCCACGACCTCGACCGTATCCCGAAGGCTGACGAGAAGGCTGATCCGCGACGCCAGCGGCGGGCGCTCACCGAAGATGAACTGAAACGATTGCTCGTGGTCGCTGCGGGCCGTCCCCTGACCGATACTCGCACAGTTCGACGCGGCAAGCGAAAAGGGGAAGCGTGTGCGGAACTTCGAGAGGAAACCGTTGTCCGTTTGCGAGCAGTGGGGCGAGAACGGGCGTTGATCTACAAGACGCTCGTGTTGACCGGACTTCGCAAGAACGAACTGGCGACGCTGACCGTCGGGCAACTCGATCTCACGCAAGGCAATTCTTTCCTCCAACTCGACGCGGCCGACGAGAAGAGCCGACAAGGAAACGCGGTTGCTATCCGTGACGATCTGGCCGAAGACCTCCGCAGATGGATCGGAGACAAGCTGGTAAAATTGCAGGGAGTCGCGAAAGCCGCCAGCGAGCCGATCCCAATGCGAGTTCCAGGTGACACGCTGTTGTTCGACGTACCGGCGGGCCTCCTCCGCATTCTGGACCGTGACCTGAAAGCAGCCGGGATTCCCAAGCGAGATGACCGAGGGCGAACGGTGGATGTTCACGCAATGAGAACGACATTCGGAACGCTTCTGAGCAAAACGGGCACAGCCCCACGAACGGCACAGGCAGCAATGCGACACTCCGATATCAAGTTGACCATGGGCGTTTACACCGATCCGCGGCTGCTCGACGTTCGTGGGGCTGTGGAACGCCTTCCCTCGCTGCCCTTGGGTCAGAACAAGGAACAAATCGCGAACCGAGCGACCGGAACGACAGCTTCAACGGGATGGGGAATTGCTCCGCTTGCACCAGTGCTTGCACCAACTCCATTCAACGGGGGTCATTCTGGGGCAACTACTGGCACTCGGGGATTATCTAACGAATCTAAGAAATTGGATCGCAGAGGCAGCGAAAACGCTGGAAATGTCAATGAAAAACCCCCGGTGACATTTGCTGTCACCGGGGGTCTCGAAGTCGGGCCGGCGGGATTTGAACCCACGACCTCTTGCACCCCAAGCAAGCGCGCTAGCCAAGCTGCGCTACGGCCCGAACCTCCGACACACGCTTTCTAACCAATCCAGCGAGTTCCGGCAACCCAGGCTCACCACGTTCTGCACCATATTTGCGCGAATTCAAACCTCATCCGACATGGCTCACTTGTTCGGCAATGAACGTGGATGGGCAATCCGGCGGCGAAGTTCGGCAGCCTCCTCCACACCCCGTAAGACACCTGGCATCACCTCGCCAACCGGAACCGGTACGTCGCTACCTGCCGATTGCACGTTCCCCGAAACATCCAACACCACGCCTGACTCACCCCGAGCAGCATGGAGTGCACCGATACCGTGTCGGGTTAATCGATTATCCGAGAGCTCCAGTACACGTAGGCGATCAAGCCACTTCGGTAGCAACGCCCGAACTGCGGTGATCCCGGCGTCCGTAATCAGGTTACCACCCAGTTTCAGCGTGTGAACATTTGCAAGGTTCGATGATGACAGCAGTGCTGCGAATCCTCGTTCACTGATCTGGTTCCTCGTCAGATCGAGCGTGGTGCAGCGCTGGAGCGCGGGGCATTTCGCCAGCAATGCGGCTCCTTCTGGCCCGATACTATTATCCCGAAGCTCGAGTCGGTGGGAACGAGCGAGCATCCGTGGCAGTAATGGCGATTGGGTCAGGTACACGATGCCCTCGTCGCCGATGGGATTTCCCTTGAGCGGCAGTGTGTGAAGTCGAGGTAACAACTTCCCGCTCGTCAGAACACGTACTCCGTCCGAGTCGATGTCGTTGCCGGAGAGATCCAGGCTCGTGAGACCCGCGAAGAATGGCGAGTTGGCCAGCGATCCGACACCTCGACTTGTGATCTGGCTGTTGTCGTTGAGCGCGAGATGGGTCAGATTTACCAGTGTGCTCGCGCGTGCGACCGCGGCCAGACCGTTATCGTCCAGGCCATTGAAGCCCACATCGAGCGAATCCAAATTCCCCAGGAACGGAGACCGTGCCAGCAGATGCAGGCCGGCGTTGCCCAGATCTTCCCCACACAGGTCGAGTTCCCGGATGTTCAACAACATGGGGGAGTCAATCAACTTCTCCAGGTGTCCGGTGACGCCCAGCAGCCGGATGCGTCTCACACGGGCCAGTCCGAATAACTCACTGCCATGTTCAAGGAATCCTCCCGCATCAACGGTGACGGAATCGAGTATTCCTCGGCGAAATTCAATGTCGGCAACGAGGTGTTGGAGGTGTTCTTTCCATTTCGGGGAATGGTTCGTGATCAGCTCGGCCTGGCGTTCCGCAAGTTCGGGGCGGCGGGGGTGATGTTCGCCCAGATGGGTCAGCGAGAGTTGCACGCGAACGAGTTCGGCTCGCTCTGGTTCACCGGAATCGTCCAGGAAATCGGCATACACCAACCGCGGCCCGTCATCGTGATATCGGGCGAAGATCGCGTCCAGAAATGGTTGTTCGTCCGTGAAGCTCATGTGCCGAGTATACCGTGTCTTGCGGTTCCGCGAAACAATCCGAATCGAGGAATCGCGCGACCAGGTTCACGGTTGCGTGAAATGCGTTTGGTTCGCGGCCGTCAACTCTTCGGCATCATCGGCGCAGGCGGTATAACCACCGTGGACTCTGGGAGTTGCCCTTCCTTTCGAGTTGACTCAACCCGGCGCTCGATTATGCTCAAGTATGAGGTGGCGCGTATAATCCTCCGCCCCCGCATTTCTCCCGGTCTCCGCACCTGACGACGAGGGACACATGGCCAAGAAAGCCGCCGCTGGGAAAGAAACGAGTCTGCCGCTAATTTTAGCGCTGGTGTTCTTCGTGCTGACCACCATTGCCTTCGGGGTGATGTGGTACATGCAATTCGCCGATCAGGAAGCAAAAGTCGCGAGTGTCGCGGAGGCAAAGAAATCGGAAGCAGCAGCGTTCGCGCTTTCCAAGAAATCCGACCTCAACGCCAGACTGTATCGCGTCTATCTGGGGGTAGATAAGGACGACGACCGTACCATCCTGCTGGGCGAGCACAAGGCGGGAGACGAACTGTCCACCGAATTGAAGCGGATCAACGACGAGCTTGCCAAGAAGATCGGGCTGGCCGATGCCAGCGCGCTCCCGGAAGAGTTGAAGGTCTGGGGCGTCGATGAGACCGGCAAGATCGGCGAAGCACCCACAAAGACGTTCGTGGAAGCCGTGAAGGAATCGATCGCGGAACGAAACGCCGCCAAGGCTGAAGAAGTGAAAACGTCCGCTCTGTACAAGAGCGCGGTCGGCGACATTGTCGCCGCCGTGAAGACGCTCGATAAGGCACGGGACGATTTCACGACCGTTGCCAAGGCCTTGCCCGCCGACTTCGATGCCAAGCTCAAAGCTCAGATCGACCTGTTCAACGCACGCAAGCAAAAGTTCATCAAGGACGAGGCCGATGGCCGCGTTGCACTTGATGGCGTGATGGAAGAAAAGGGCCGCCTCGAACGCGAGCAGAAACGGCAGAAGGATCTGATCGGCGGACTTCAGGAACAGATCTCCGTGCTGATCAAGGAACGCGCGAAGAATCAGGTCAACCAGTTCCAGTTCGAGGAGCCGCAAGGGAAGATCCTGCGTCGCCCGGAACCGGGCATCGTCGAGATCAACCTCGGTCAAGTTGACCTCGTTCGCCCTGGTCTCACCTTCACGGTGCTGCCAAACGATTACCAGGAGAAGGGCCGTCAGTCACGGATTCGCATCATGCGAATCCCCGACGAACGCGGCCAGTACAAGAACGTTGAGCGGTTCGTGGAGAAGGCCACCATCGAGGTGATCGAAGTCGTCGGTCCGCACCTGTCTCGCTGCCGGGTTACTCAGGAGTTCGACCCGATCCGCGACGGCGCGGCTCCTGGCGACTTGCTCTATAACTCAGTCTGGCGGAAGGGCACGGCGGACCACATTGCCCTCGTTGGGATCTTCGATGTCAACGGAGACGGGACCGACGATATCGAGTCCGTGATTCGTGACCTTGCCCGGATGGGGATTCCTGTCGATGCATACTACGACATGAAGACCCGCAAGTGGGTCGGTCAGATCACCGAACAAACCCGCTACCTGATTGAGGGATGGTATCCCTCGAACGCGGCATACGACCCGAACCGCGACGACAAGACCAAGCTGATTGCCTCGCTGACTCAGGCAGTGCAATCGGGGCGAGATAAGGGCGTCGCGATCGTGAAATTCCAGGACTTCTTCCCGCGGATGGGTTATCGCGTGAAACTCGACCTGTCAGTCGACAAGCTCAACCAGGCGACCGCGCCGTACTTGAACCGCGTCAACGCCGTCGAGGCCCCGAACCCGGGTAACTGATCCCAGTTGCAGACAAGCGACGGCGAGCGAAGGACTCACGTTCTTCGCTCGCCGTCGTTTTTGCACATCGCAACCGCAGCCGCGAACCCCGCGACAGGCTCCCATGCCGTTAGTGTCAACTGCCTCGCAACGAGTTCGGGGTGTCGCACGGCCAGCAACACTGGTGGTCGTTCTGGGTTCAATTCCACGTCGAACTCGCTCAATGTCGTCACACTCATCCCCATCGCCTTGATGATTGCTTCCTTGCACGTCCAGGCCCGGAAGAAGGCCCGCATCAGCGATTCCAGCGGCAACGCACGATACGCCTCGCACTCCGCGACCGAGAAGAATCGCTCGACCAATCCACCGGGGTTCGCGAGTGGCCGCACTTGCTCGATGTCGATCCCCACTGGCCCGTGCGCCAGTGCGATCAACGCATACGCATCGGTATGCGTGACGTTGAAGTGCAACTCACCTCCCGCGAGCACGGGCTTCCCGGCACCGGTGTAAGTAATGGGGACATCGCACGCCGGCACGCCAAGGCAGTTGCCGAGGATTTGTCGAAGTAATCCGCGACTGGTCACAAACTGGTGCCTGGGCTTGCGAATCTTGTAGCGGTCGGCCCGCTCGCGTTCCTCGACCGTCAGGCACGCGAGGAGTTCGGCTTCGGCAAACGGTGGTTGATCGAGTGGGACAATCCACACCCGCACTTCCTCGGCGTGACCAGGCGTTCCACCGAGTTCAGCGCAGGAAGCAATCACGATACGGGGGGCGTTCTTGGCATTCGGCATGGTCAGTCCAGATCTGACATCAGGCAGCATGTTACACAAGCCGGCGGCGGCGGCAGGCTTCAGTGTATGTCGCTTCGAGTTCGACCGGCACGAACAGATCCCCGAGCAACCGTAGCGGCATCGTTGGGAGGGCATCACCGACTGAAATTGCGTTCACCCAGATGTCGAGTGAGGTTTTCTTCCTGCGGATTACAGGCCGATACGCCGTTGCGTACACAAATGCCGTTTCGGGAAGCCGCAACTCATCCGGTGCCTTGATCGCCTCGATGAGTTCGTTGTGCAGGTTCGCGTGTCGCTCGGTCACCACATCGACGATCACGACGCTCGCGCCGGCCCCGAGGTAATCCAAACATTTCCCCACGAACGCGGTTCGCGATTCGGGTCGATCCTTGTTCGCGGGGCTGACCAACTCGATTGCCCCGACGAGGTGTCGCGTCCCGCGATTGGTGAACACCTTGATCTCTGTGGCGTCTGCGATTGTGAACGGGGCCGTCCCGAGTGCTGGCGGCGCGGAATACACGGTCGGGGCGGTCGCCACGGCCGTGCCACCACCGTTAATGCCGTTCGGTCCTGTCCCGTGTTCGGCTTCGCCGCTCTCCACCGTTGCGATGTCGATTTCGAAGCCGCTGCTGAGCCGCATGCTGTCGAGGGCCTGATACTCGGGGGGCAGTAACTCGTTCAATCGCTCAGTGATTGTGCCGATCCAGCCGTTGTGGAGCGATGGCCACGGCAGGCGATCGTCGAATGGTGCGTGGAAGTGATCGCGGATCGGCATCGTGGTTCTCCTGCGGTTGTCGCCATCTTACACGAGTGAAGTTTGTTCGCGGAATGCCGGCTGGTCTAGAATGCAAGAGTCACCCGCACGGCCCGCAAGGACACCCAATGACCGCACCCCTGCCAAGCAACCTCCAGCAACTCCGCGAAAGCGGCTGGCAGTCGAAATCCGTCAAGCAGGAACTGCGCGACAACTTCCTCACGGCACTCAAGACAAACACGCCGCTGTTCCCGGGGATCGTCGGGTACGAGAACACGGTCGTCCCCGAGATTAGCATCGCTGTGCTCGCGGGGCACGACATGCTCTTCCTCGGCGAGAAGGGCCAGGGGAAAAGCCGCCTCATGCGGGCGCTCGTCAAGTTCCTCGACGAAGAGATTCCATACCTCGACATACCCGGAAGCCCCGTTCACGAAGATCCGTACTCGCCGATCACGCGAGCGGGCAAGGAACTCCTCCGCACCAATCCCCCTGAGCAGGTTCCCATCGCGTGGTGGCCGCGAGCCGAGCGCTACGCCGAGCGACTCGCCCCCGGCACCAAGTTCGCCGACGTGATTGGCGAGATCGACCCGGCGAAGCTCGCGATGGGCACGAGCATGGCCGCCGAGGATGCCCTGCACTTCGGACTGATCCCGCGAATGCACCGTGGCATCTTCGCCATGAACGAGATCCCCGAACTCGACGAACTGATTCAGGTCGGGTTGTTCAACATCCTCGAAGAACGCGACGTGCAGATTCGTGGCTATCCGATTCAGTTTGACCTCGATGTGCTGGTGTTGTTCTCCGCGAACCCGACGACGTTCAACCGCTCGGGCAAGGTGATTCCGCAACTCAAGGACCGGATCGGCTCGCTGATCCAAACGCACTACCCGAAGGAACGCGCACTCGGCATCGAGATCATGGAGCAAGAGGCGAGCCTCGAAGCGGGTGGCGAGTTTCCCGTGGTAGTGCCGTACTTCATGAAGGAGATTATCGAGCAGATCAGCGTGAGCGCTCGCAAGTCGAAGTACGTCGATCACGCGAGCGGCGTGAGTGCTCGCTTCAGCATCGCGAACTACCGAACGATGGTGGCATCGGCCCAGCATCGCGGCGTGCGACTAGGCGAGAAGCCTGCCGTGCCACGCATCAGCGACCTGGGCCATCTCCCGACATCATCGATCGGCAAGCTGGAACTCGACCTGATGGGGTCGCACCAGATGAGCGAGAAGCAAGTGCTGGAGTCGATCATCGCGGATGCGATTCGCGTGGTCTTCGAAGAGTATGTCGATAAGCACGGGCTGGACGAGATCGCGGCGGCGTTCGGCAAGGGCGTGAAGATCGAGGTCGGCGACATGCTTCCGAGTACCGAATACGCTAAGCGACTGAAGCGAGTGCCGAAGGCGTGGGAGAAGGCGTTCGAGGTGAACGCGGGCACGACGGACGCGATGCGTGCGAGTTGTGCCGAGTTCGTGCTCGCGGGGTTGTACGCGACCGACCAGATTAGCCGCGGTGCCCACCACGGCCACATCACCTACGAGACGTGAGATCGGCTTTCTTCTCGGTTCACACAATTGCCTGGATGATGTTCCCGCGGCTGGCCGGGAACGGGCGACCCTCGGCGTCGCGAAGTTCCGCATCTGGGGCGAAGCCGAGGCAGTGGAGCACGGTTGCGATCAGATCGCGAGGTTCCACCCGACCATCTGCTGCGTAAGCCGCGTTCTTGTCGGACGAGCCATAGACCACGCCCCCACGAATGCCGCCGCCTGCCAGCGCCAGTGAGAAGACGTGGCCCCAGTGGTCGCGGCCGCCGTTGCCATTGAACTTCGGCGTCCGCCCAAATTCCCCGAACCACACTACCAGCGTTTCGTCGAGAAGCCCACGGGCATCGAGATCGGTGACGAGTGCCGAGAAGGCACGATCCATCATCGGCATCAGGAAGTTTTTCGCCGACTGGTTGTGCTTCGCGTGGGTGTCCCAACCGCCCTGGTTCTCCAGATTGGGAATCCGGGTCCAGTTGACCTGCACCAGCGAGACGCCGGCTTCAACCAACCTGCGGGCCAGCAGACAACTCTGTGCGAAGCGACTGTTCCCGTACCGCTCGCGGACCTTCTCCGATTCGCGGTTGATGTCGAATGCCGTCCGTGCCGCACCGGACGACACCAGCTCGAATGCCTTCTGCACGCTCGCGTCGTGGGTGTCGAAACTGCCACTGCTGCTGGCGGCGTCGAGGCGGTGATTGATCTGGTCCAGCAACCCGCGCCGATCGGTCAGCCGTGCGGTGGGGACTTCGTCCGGCGGTGCGAGTGCGTCAATCTTGAATCTGGCGTTCGCGGGGTCGCAGTGAATCAGCCACGGGTTGTGCTTGCGACCGAGCAACCCCGCATCCTGACCGGGCCAGGGGAAGTTGCCATCGTTCCAGATGTGTTCCGGCAACGTGATCGCCGAAGGGAGTTGCCCCGCTGCGGGTCGCAGATAGCGAACCATCGCGCCGAGTGATGGCCAGTTATTGGGTGCCTTTGGTGTCGCGCTTTCCACGTTGAGCGGTGCGTGCGGCACACCCGTGAGCATCTGGTAGCCGCTGGACGAGTGCGCGTTGTCGTTGGTGACGACCGCACGCAGCACCGCCATCTTGTCGGTCAGTCCCGCTGTCAGCGGCATCAGTTCGCCAACACGCAGCCCGGTCGTGCGAGTCTGGATTGTGCCGAACGGCCCGCGAACTTCGAGCGGGGCATCGGGCTTGGGGTCCCAGGTATCGTGCTGGGCTGGACCGCCAAGCAACCCGAAGATGATGACCGATTTTGCCTTGCCCCGTCGGGCGGTGGGAGCCGCGAGGGCCCGCTGGTTCAGGAGATTCGGAAGCGTCAGCCCACCAAGGCCGATGGAGCCGACACGCATCCATTCGCGCCGCGTGAACTGATCGTGAGTATTGAGCGCGGGTGTGACAAGTTGAAGCATCGCGTCAAACCGGGGAGAGGGTGCGAGGCGGCACTGTGGCGGGTGACTGTATTGAACTCGATCCCCGGCCGGATTGCAATGGAGCAGAATCTGGACAGATCCTGTCGCCGGTTGGTTCCAGACGGGTGGGACACCCCTCTCCAGAGGCTCCAGAATCAACGTCAACTCTTCAGAATCAACCCGAACTCCTCAGAATCAACGCCAACTCCTCAGAACCAACCGATTCATGCCAGACAAATAATGGTCTCTCGCGATTCTTGCCGCCACGCGACAGCCATGCTCGTCGCTTCGCCACGTACCGTTTGGTATCATCATTGGACTCTCCCTGCCCAACCCGGCGAGTCCTTCCCATGCACACACGTCGTGAGTTCATCGCATCGGCGGCCGCGTTGCCCGCGCTCCCTTTCGGGTCGCGGCTATGCGAGGCTGTACCCGTTGTCGATACGCACCTGCACTGCTTCGCCGGCAAGGACAACGACAAGTTCCCCTACCACAAGAATGGGCCGTACAAACCCGACGATGCCGCCACGCCCGAACACCTGCTCGCTTGCATGAAAGAAGCCGGGGTCGATTACGCCATCGTCGTGCATCCCGAGCCATATCACTACGGACCCAGAAAGTGTACTTCGCCTGTCCTTCCGGGTTTCGGTACTGTTGCCTGAAGCCAAATGGGGGAAGTCATGACCGAAAAAGAATGGTTAACGGCGACCGACCCGACGCCGATGCTGGAGTTCCTTCGGGGTAAGGCGAGCGACCGGAAGTTACGACTAACCGGGTGCGGGTGTGCCCGTCAGCACATGCAGTTGCACTTGGCCGAGCGACTGATGATGCTGGTAGCCATCGCCGAGCTTGTAGCTGACGGCCTTGCGGAACAAGCCAGGTTAATAGCGTTGCTGGAAGAATTAAAGAACGTGTTGAACGGCGATGCGACCCAAGATGTACATCTTGGTGTTAGTGGTATTGCGTTCTCAGTAGGGCATCCTCCGAGTCTTTGCCGACATTTCGAACAAGCGTTCGACTGGATGGCCGCCGGGGTAGCGTGGTCGGTAACTCCGCTCACCGTGGATGATTCGGAGGGATGGGGCAATCCTTCTGATCCACGGTGGCGAGCAGTGTGGGCAGATGAATTGAAGCAACAGATTCGCATCACGCACGACATCTTCGGCAACCCCTTCTGTCCGACCACTGTTTGTCCCTCTTGGCTCACTTCCACCGTCGTCGCCCTCGCAGAAGGCATTTACCAAGAGCGTGCCTTCGACCGGCTGCCGATCCTGGCCGACGCCCTTCAGGATGCCGGTTGCGACAACGACGACATGTTGAACCACTGCCGCAGCGAAGGCTCGCACTGCCGGGGTTGCTGGGTGGTCGATCTTCTGACGGGGCGAAAGTAAACATCCCCGGTCCTTTCAAGACGATCACCGTTATCTCGAGCATTGCCTCGCGGTCGGGAAAGGGAAGCTCAAGGGGACGTGCCTGTTCTTCGCCGATCGTGAGGACACACCCGCGAACATCAAGGCGCTCGCCAAGAAGATACCGCTCGTCGCCGCCCGGGTTCACGCATACCAGCCCGATCGCCTGCCGCCGTTCGGCAAGCCCGAACTCAAGGCACTCTGGAAGGCGGCGACCGACGCGGGCATCGCCGTGCAACTGCACTTCGAGCCGAAGTATGCCGAGGGGTTCGAGCCACTCATCAAGGAATTCAAGGACACGCGTGTGTTCATCGATCACATGGGGCGGCCTTTCCAGGGAACCGAGAAGGAATTCGCTGTCGTGCTGAAGTGGGCGAAGTTCGAGAACGTCGTGATGAAGCTCTCTGCGGTGCCGAACAAGGGAACCTATCCGCATCGCGACCCGCAACCCGTGGTCAAGCAACTGACCGAGGCATTCGGGGCCGATCGGCTCATGTACGGCGGCGGCTTCGGCATCGGAGCGACGGGGAAGAGCTACCTCAAGGAACGCGAACGAATCGCCGAGTTGCTCGCACACCTCAGCGCAGACGAACGCGCCAAGATCTTCGGCGGCACAGCTGCTAAACTAATGGGGTTCGACAAACCGAACTGATCCGCGAGGTGCCGAATGTCCGCGACCCTGCAATCACTCGGGCTTGACAAACTCACAGTCGCCGAACGGCTCACGCTGATCGGTGAACTCTGGGAGAGTTTGGAGGAAGACCCCCCAGTGACCGACGCTCAAAAGACCGATCTCGACCGCCGACTCGCAGCCTTTCATGCGGACCCCAAAGCGGGATCTTCCTGGGAAGAGGTCAAGGCCCGGGTCTGAGCACCCTCGCGGTTTATCACACGAGTCGCGATCCTGCCGGGTGGCAATCGCGAACATGACAACACAGGATGAATCTCCATGCATCTGTTCGACAAGTTCACGGCGGGATTGCCGTTGCCCGCGTTTCTCGCCAAGTACGGCAGCGATAGCGATCGGGCCAAGTGGGGGCGTGCTCACGAGCAGACCACCATCACCGACGCACAGCGGCAACTCCTCGGCAAGTTCACGCGCCGCACGAACGTACTCGTTCTCGCCGGTGCGTGGTGCGGCGACTGTGCCAGCCAGTGCCCCATCTTCGAGCGCTTCGCTGAAGCCGCTCCCGTGATCGTCACGCACTATCTCGACCGCGATGAGCACGCCGACGTGCAAGCCGCACTCCGGATCAACGGCGGGAACCGCGTGCCGGTCGCGGTGTTCTTCTCGGAAGATGGTCACGAGGTCGCCCGCTATGGCGAACGCACGCTCGCCAAGTATCGGCAACTCGCCAGCCAGCTCGTCGGGGAATCGTGCGCGACCGGCCTGGTGAAAGGTAGCGATCCGCTGCAATTGCAGGTCGTGCAGGACTGGCTTGATGAGTTCGAGCGAGTGCAGTGGATGCTGCGTCTGTCGCCGCGATTGCGGAAAATTCACGGCGACTGATGGAAGAAATGCGGAATGCGGAATGCGGAATGAAACACAGAGGACAACCTCTTTATTCCGCATTCCGCATTCTGCATTTCTTCCATCAATCATCGTCGAGCGCTTCGCCCAGCACTTGCTCGCTGACGTAGATGGGCACCTTTGCAGTGACCGCGACCGCGATCGCATCGCTTGGGCGACAATCCACCTCGATCAGTTCGCCATCCTTGCGAATCCGCAGTTTGGCGAAGTACGTGTGCTCTTCCAGGTCGCTGATGACGATATCCTGAACCTCGCCGCCGAGTTGTTCCACCACGGCGGCGATCAGGTCGTGCGTCAGCGGGCGTGGGGATTGCATTCCCTTCACGCGGCGGTCGATGCTCGTCGCCTCGAAGATGCCAATCACGATCGGGAAACTGCGTTCCCCGTCGAGTTCCTTGAGGATAATCACCTGGTGATCGTCCACCTCGCTGATGATGATCCGGCGTAGTTCCATCTGCACGGGCACGGGAGCATCTCCGATGATTGGTGTTTTGTGTTTTGTGTTTTGTGTTTAGTCTTCGGTGCAGCGTGATCCAGATGAATGAACAGGCTCAACCGTAATCGAGCCAGGCAGAACACCAACACTCCCTGAATTGTACCATGCCGCCCATCGTTCTATTCAGTGCGTCGTCTTTGTCCCCGGTGGGCGATGTGCGCGAATTGCTTTCCTCAGCAGGATTCGCGGTTCGCGAGCACACGCTTGGATCGTCTCCCGGAGTGGATTTCGCACCCATCGCGGTTGCGCTGATCGAGGTGGGCGATCCGGTCGATACTGCTGCGACCCAGACCCGGCGCTGGCGAGCGGAGCTCGGCGACGAGCATCTTCCCATTGTGTGGATCATCCCCAGCCCTGACCCCGCAACCACGGCTCGCGGTCTCGATTCCGGTGCCGATGCGGTTCTCGCTCGACCAATCGATGACAGCGTTTTCCAGGCTCAGTTGCGCACCGCCATCCGTGCCCGAACCGCCGTTGGGCGTGTCATGAGTCGCGCCGCGGAGGCCCGCATCCTGGGCGATCAACTGAACCGCACGTTCGCCCAGATCGATCGCGAACTCGAACTCGCCCGGCAAGTTCGGCTCGCGCTTCTGCAACGCTCGCTGCCCGAAATGCGGGGTGCGCGGTTCGCTGTGTGTCATCGGCCGCGTGGTCGAAATGGTGGGGATTTCTATGCAGTGCAGGCGCTCGATGGCGACCGTCTCGTCTTCCTCGTTGGCGATGTGATCGGTGCCACTTCAGCAGCCGGGTTGCTCGGAAAGTTTGTTTCGGAGGCGGTGATTGAGGCGGCCCGCGTGAATCCGACCGCACTCGCTGGCAAGCTGCTCGCGGAGGCAAACCTGGCCTTGCTGCGATTGAAACTGGAAGACTCGCCGCTGGTGGCGCTGGTGGTCGGGGTCGTGCATACCGAGTCGCCCCAGCTCACGCTTGCACGCGCGGGATTACCTGCACCGATTCGGATGCCGGAAAGCGGCGAGCCAGAAACCTGGGCGCTTCCGGGTCCGTTTCTGGGGATCGCGGAAACAACCTTCACGTCCCACAGCACGACGCTGAAACCTGGGGACAAGGTGCTTGTCGGCACGGATGGCACCCGTCCGGACGGCACACCCGGCCCCGGGGACGACACCCCACTCCTCGACGCGGCGATCCGACACCGAGGACTTGCAGGCCAGCGATTTATCGACGCAGTCGCGACGGACTTGATGGCTCGCGTTCAGCACGACGACGACGTGACACTGCTGTGTCTGGAGATTTCCGGGTGAGCGAGCCGCGAATCCGATCGGGGTTGCAACGCAAGCGGGCACTTTGCGATACTTTTCCGGTTCCCAAAACACTGGATAAGGATGCCCCATGACTCGCTGGCTCGTGATTGCCTCCGTCGCACTAACCACGGCAGGTTTTGCTGTCATTACCTCTGCCAAATCCTCCCCACAGCTACCACCCGCGACGAGTGCGCTTCAGCCACCCGTTGCCGCGGCGCAGCCGGCCGAGTCGCTCGACGGAACCTGGGAACTCGTCTCGGTCATCGAAGACGGCAAGGCGATCCCGCTCGATGTTGTCAAGCAAACGATGATCAAGGATGCCCGGGTAATCGTAAAGGGACCAACCGCCGCGCTCATTCGACCGGATGGAAAGGTCCGCACGATGGCATTCGTGACCGACGCCAGTGCCAGCCCCAAAACCGTGGACATCGCAGGCGACATCCGGGTCGGCAACAAGGGGATCTACATGAAGGACGGCGACGTGCTGATGATCTGCACGCGCGGCTCCGACACCGAAGCACGGCCGACCGTCATGGCCTCGCTCAGCGGCAGTGATACCTTCCTCATGACGTTTCGCCGAGTTGCTGCTGCCACAGTTCAGCAACCCACACCCCAGTTCAAGCCGCCGACAGCCCCGATCATTCCCGCCGAGGATGGCGTTCGCAAGCTGTTGATTGGCACCTGGGGGCACCAGACCGATGAGCAGATCGTGAAGGTGACGATCAACGCCGATGGCACCTTCGCCCTGCTTCGGACGTACAAGAAGGGGTTCAAGAAGGTATTCGATCAGGAGGACCGAACGAGTGGCACCTGGCGGCTCAAGGAAGGCGAACTCACCATGAGCGTGATCGCTTCCACCCAACGCGAGAACATCGGGCAGGTGTATGCGTACCGCATCAACTCGATCAACGAGTCCGAGGTGATTTACATCGAAACCATCTCGGGTCAGCGCCGCGTGGAGTGGAAGCTACGCTAAGAACCGGTGGCGGAATGACCAACCGTGCATCGGACTTGAGAGAAGCTGTTTCCCCCTCACCCGCTCCTCGAAGACTCGGAGCGACCTCTCCCCCCGAAACCGGGGGCGAGGTGGGTGGGCTTGGTTTGCTCTGAATGCAATGGGATTGGGAATGCTACAGAGAAGACGCTGCGCCCCACCTCGCCCCCGGTTTCGGGGGGGAGAGGTCGCCGCGAGTCTTCGAGCGGCGGGTGAGGGGGGAATTACCTTCACCAGATCCTGCCACAATCTCATTCATTACGCCACTGCTTCTAAGGGTGATCTGCTCTTTGATCTGTGGACCGCGGCCGGCTCGGCCGCAGCTACACATTCCCCCAAGCCTGTGGTGATGTTCCAAAGCTGACTAAACGTCGTAGGTGCTGCGGCCGAGCTGGCCGCGGTCCCAGGGATGAAAACTCCGGTACTGCGGCCTCACTGCTTCATCGCTTTCTTGATAAGCGCTTCCTTCACTGGTTCGGCCAGGAACTTCGTCAGGTCGCCGCCGAGTACCGCGATTTGCCGCAAGAGCGAACTGCTCACGTGCGAGAACTCTTCCTTCGCCATCAAGAAGATCGTTTCGATTCCCGGGTCGAGATGCAGGTTCATCAACGACATCGTGAACTCGTACTCCATGTCGGAAAGCGTTCGCAGCCCGCGCAGCAGAATGCGTGCTCCGGCCTTCCGCACGAACTGCACAGCCAATCCGTGGAACTGCTCCACCTCGACGTTGTCGTACTGACTCGTGACCTTCCGGATTAACTCTACCCGCTCCTCGATCGTGAACAGCGTCGATTTATCCGGGTTGATGCCAACCCCGACAATGAGCCGATCGAACAGGTCGCTGCCTCGACGAATCACGTCGATGTGCCCGAGGTGAATCGGGTCGAATGTCCCGGTATAGACGGCCACCCGGGGGCTGAGCGAGTTTGGCATGGATCACCTCCCTGGGAACGACGAACGGCGCTCAGACATTACCTCGCGGCGTCGAGAAAGCGGTCGAGTTCGTCTTCCGTGTTGTACGCATGCGGGCTGACGCGGACTCGGTTCGCCCGGTTGTTCACGATCACACCTGCATCCCGACAGAGACGGACAACCTCCGCAGGTGCCCGGTTCGGATGCAGCAGCGACACGATGCCCGATTTCTCGCCAGCACCGCGACTGCTGAACACGCTCCACCCGAGTGACAACGCCCTGTCACAGAGGTAATCGGTGAGCGCCACCACACGGCATTCGATCTCCGGGATGCCCGCTTCGAGGAGTAACTCCAGGCTCGCCCCGAACGCCGTGATCCCCGGGACATTCGGCGCACCACCCTCCCAGCGCCCGGCGTGCGGCTTCAAGGTGAAGTCGATCGTGCTGAACTCCAGTGGTCGAACCACGCTGAACGCTCCGACGCCGATGGGGTGCAGGCGCTCAACCCACTCGCGCCGGATGTATCCGAATCCCGCGCCTTCCGGCCCGAGCATCCACTTGTGCCCGTCGGCCGCGAGTGCGTCGATTGGCGTCTTCTGTACATCGAGCGGGAACACGCCGAGCGATTGAATCGCATCCACGAAGAAGAAGATGCCACGTTCCTGGCAGAGCGCCCCGAGCGCGTCGAGGTCGTTGCGAAAGCCGCTCGCGAACTCGACCGACGATACCGTGAGCACGCGGGTTCGATCCGTCATCGCGGCGCGGATGTCGTCGATTGCGAGCTTGCTCCCGCGACTGAGCACGGTTCGCACTTCCACGCCGCGTGATGCGAGGTTCATCCACGGGTACTGATTCGCCGGGTATTCCTCAGCCGCCAGGACGACATTGTCGCCCGGTTGCCACGGGAAGCCCTCCGCGATCACCGTGATGCCGTGCGTCGTGTTTGGGACGAAGTACACATCGTCGGTGCTGGGCGAATTGATGAGCCTTGCCGCGAGTTGTCGCACGGCTGCAACGCGATCAACCCACACCTTCACGGCCGCGATGCCGTTCTCGGCAAGGCTCTCGGCGTAGGCGCGAAGTGCTTCGACCGCCGGAGTCGGCAACGGTGCGACGGCCGCGTGATCGAGGAACGCCCACTTCGCAGTAACAGGAAATCGCGTTCGGAACTGGTGCATGATCTGGCAAACCTGGACTGTCGGCGATGGTGCAAGACGCGAGCACCCCGTCGCTGACGCGCCGGGTTCGCCCAACTACTCGCGCGATTGTGGCCCACGCCACGTGGTCGTACAATCTGAAACTGTCGTTTCTCGCGTACTTTTCACGGAGGTAGCCCGTGCTGGCCGAACCCAACCGCACCCCTTACGACGTTAACTTCCGGTTGCTCGGCTTTCGCGTTCGCATACACCCGCTGTTCTGGCTCGGGACTGTCCTGCTCGGGGCCAACATGCTCGATGCCGGGCTGATCTATCTCGCCATCTGGGTCGGCGTCGTCCTCGTCTCGATCATCGTGCACGAACTCGGCCATGCCATCGCATTCCGGCGATTTGGTTCCGACTCGCACATTGTCCTGTGGATGTTCGGTGGGTTGGCCGTTCCGTACTCGGGGGTCTCTGGCCGCGGTCGGCGGATCATCGTCTCGCTGGCTGGGCCCTTCGCGGGATTTCTGCTCTGCGGCATCCTGTACGCGACACACAACGCCACCGGCTGGGGTTCGATCCGGAACGGCGGAGAGATCGCGTGGCTCTACTCGGCGCTAATCTTTGTGAACCTGTACTGGGGGATCTTCAACCTGCTGCCGGTGTACCCGCTCGACGGCGGGCAGGTGACGCGCGAACTCTGCGAAGGGAAGTGGCGCGGGCACGGGCTTCAGACTTCGCTCAAAATTTCAGTCGGCGTCGCTGCCACGGTGGCGATCTACAGCCTGATCTGCGAACTCGACTCCCGCTCCCGCGATGGCTCGCTCGATTTCCTCCCCGTCTGGTTCCCGCGTGGCAGCATCTTCACCGCGCTACTCTTCGGGTTGCTCGCATATCAAAGTTACCAGTTGCTTCAGTTCCACGGCCGCGGGTATTACTACGAAGCACCCGACGACCGCGTGTCGTGGGAGAAGTGATTCCCGGCCGCGAGTGCGAGGCGTCCGTAAGGCAGCGTGCGAGAAATGAGCTACCAAGTCTGCGTTGTTTTGCCCTCCCCCCTTGTGGGGAGGGTGGCGAGGCTTTGCGAGCCGGGTGGGGGGTAATGCCTTGGGGGATGTCGAGACTTCACCCCCCACCCGCTCCTCGAAGACTCGGAGCGACCTCCCCCACAAGGGGGGAGTTTAAGAAACGGCCGCTTCACAGCGGGTATGCTTTTTCCCGCCGACGTCCGTAACGGGCGGGATGGCCCCAGCCCGCGAGAACCATATTCCAGAAGCAGGGTATGCGACCCACCATTAATCTTTTCCGGAGACTCGCCATGATCGGCCGCCCAATCGCCGGAATGCTGCTCGTGCTCTTTGCCGCTGGCCCTCTGCTTGCCGCTGATCCGAACCGTCTCGCGGGGCTGGAGCTTCGCATGTGGGAATGGCGACGGCTCAGCAATCAGCTCGACATGCTGCCGCTCACGGGCACGATCCTGCCCGACGACGGCGCCAAACTGCCGGATGTTACCGCGTTCGATAAACTCGTGGTCGATTCGCTCCGCGAAGTCCACAACCGCGGGGCCGACCTTTACAACACGACCAAGGATTTCGAGGGGGCGTATCGGATGTATCAGGGCGGCCTTGTCGCCGTTCGGCCGTTGCTCGCACACCGCCCCGCGACCCAGAAGTTGATCGAAGAAGGGATTGACGCTGCCGAGAAGGAGACCACGCCGGCTCGTCGCGCATTCAAACTTCACGAGACAATTGAAGCCGTTCGCAAATCGCTGAAGGATGCCAACGAGCCGCCCATCAAGCCGATCAAGCCAGAACCAATCCCCGTCAAGCCAGTCGAGCCGAAGCCCAAGCCGATCAAGCCGATCGACCCGGAACCCGCACCCAAACCGCACGAAAAGAAGCCGCCCGAGGTGAAGCCGAAAGATCCGGTCGAGACGAAGCCGAAAGATCCGCCGGTCGAAGTGAAGAAGCCGAAAGATCCGCCGGTCGAAGTGAAGAAGCCGAAAGATCCGCCCGTCGAAGTCAAGAAGCCGAAAGACCCTGACCCCGTGCCGATGAAGGGTGGGGCGGGCCTTGGTGGAAAGCTGACGTTCAAGGGACAACCCCTCGCGGCCGCCGAGTTCACGCTGGTCTCGCTGGATCAGCCGAAGCCGCGAGTCTTCACGGCAACCGTGAAGGAGGGATCGTACCAGTTCGCGGAAGCCATCCCACCGGGGAAGTATGTTGCGATGGTGACCGCGAAGAACGTCCCCGAGAAATATCAGACAACCACAACATCCGGCCTGACGATTGACGTGAAAGCCGGTGCCAGCACGCCCGATATCGACCTGAAGTGATCCGGGGAGTTTGGAATCATGGGCGAGCACAAAGACGAAGACGAACACGAGAAGGGAAGCGACCCTCGCGATGGGAAACGCGGGGAGTTCGACGCACGCGCCGCACGGAAAGAGTTCGGTGAGCGGTCGGAGCGGCCCCCACGAAGACGCCGAAGGCGGCCGGACTGGGAAGAACCCGATCTGGGTGATGATCCTGCGATGCGAATGCTGCTCCCCGTCGGTCAATCGGGATGGGCAATCGCGTCGGGCTACCTGGGTTTGATTTCCGTCCTGTGCATTCCATCGCCGTTCGCACTGATCACGGGCATCCTTGCAATCCGTGAGATGCGCCGCAACCCGAAGAAGCACGGCATGGGGCGAGCGGTGTTCGGGATCGTCATGGGGACGATCGGAACAATTTCGATGCTCCTGATGATCGTCTTGATGATTGCCGCACAATTTACCAAGCGCTGATCGCCACGCGGATAACTCACGACAGCAGCAGTTCGAGATCCTCACGTTTCAGATCGGTGATGAGTCGGTTGTCGCCGCCCAGGATCGCGTCTGCAAGTTCACGCTTCCCCTGCTGCAATGCCAGCACCTTCTCCTCGACGGTTCCGCGAGCGATCAACCGATACGCGAACACCGGCTTCGTCTGACCGATTCTGTGGCTACGGTCAATCGCCTGGGCTTCGACCGCGGGGTTCCACCACGGATCGAGCAGGAACACATACTCCGCCGCCGTCAGGTTCAACCCCACACCACCGGCCTTCAGACTCACGAGGAACAAGTGGCACGTCGGGTCGGTCTGGAACCGTTCGACTCGTGCTTGCCGATCGCGAGTGCGGCCATCGAGATACTCGAACTCGATCTTGTCGGCAGTGAGCCGTTTGCGAACGATGTCGAGCAGTGACGTGAACTGCGAGAACACCAGTGCCTTTCGCCCGCTCTCGGCGAGTTCCTGAAGCTGCGGGAGGAGCACATCCAGTTTCGCGCTCGCTTCCCCGGTTCGCTTCTTGTCGATCAGCCCCGGATGGCATGCCGCCTGCCGCAACCGCAGCAGCGCTTCGAGTACCTGGATCTTCGACCGGTTCAGGCCAAGCGAATCGACGCGAGCCAGCAGGGACAGCCGGTAGTGCTCGCGGAGTTCGTCGTAAAGCGCCCGCTGGCCCGGCTCCATATCGCAGTACACCGTCTGCTCCGTCTTCTCGGGCAGATCCTTTGCCACCTGATCCTTCGTGCGTCGAAGGATGAACGGCCGCAGTGCTCTCGCCAGGAATTCCCGGGTCTCGGCATCCGGGTTGCGAACCGAACCCGCTCCGCTGGCCGTGAGTGCGCCACGCCCGAGCATTCCGGGGTTGAGGAAGTCGAACATCGTCCACAGTTCGCCGAGATGGTTCTCGACCGGCGTGCCACTGAGCGCGAGTTTGTGGTCGGCTTGCACTACACGAACGGCCTTGGCTGTCTCCGTCTGCGCGTTTTTCGCGGCCTGCGATTCGTCCAGTACGCAGGTATCGAACCGAAACTCGGCGAACGTGGTCGCGTCGTTGCGGAGCGTGCCATAGGTGGTCAGCACGATGTCGTGATCCTTGAACGTCGCCCCGGTTTTGTCGCGGGTGATACCGGTGTGATCCAGAACCTTGAGCTTCGGCGTGAAGCGAGCGGCTTCCTGCTTCCAGTTGAACACTAGCGAGCGCGGCACCACCACGAGTGCGGGTCCGTTGCGTTTGCCGGCGAGCATTGCTAGCACCTGCACGGTCTTGCCCAGACCCATGTCGTCGGCAAGGCAGCCGCCAAATCCGAACTTGCGAAGGAAGCGGAGCCAGCCCAGACCTTCACGCTGGTACTCGCGGAGTTCGCCCTGGAATGCCTTGGGTGGATCGGCTGCCGCCACGCCCTGGAACTTCTTGAGTTCGTCGCGGGCCTTGCCGAACTGCTTGTCGTACGTCACTTCGGGCCGGGTCGCGAGGAGTGCGTCGAGCACGCCGACCTGCGCTCGCGAGAACCGCACCGCATTGCCGGTAACCGTGCCCATCTGCGCAATCAGTCCGTACTTCTTGAGCCACTCTTCGGGGACCATTCCCAGGCTGCCATCGTCGAGCACGATGCTGGTGTCGCCGCGCTTCAGAGCTTCGAGCAATCGCGGGAACGCGACCTTCTTGCCATCGAAATCGACTGCCGCGTTCAGGTCGAACCAGTCCTGCCCGCTGCTCACGTCCAGTTCAAACCCACCCGCCTTGCGGTACAGTTTCCCCTCGGCCTCGACTATCCAGCCGGCCGAGACCACTTCGCGAACCAACTTCGGAAGCTGTGATGGCTTGAGTTCAAGCGTATCTGCGGATGCATATTTCTGCGGGCGAGCACCGAGGCGAACCAACTCATGTTCCGCTGCCTGTTCGGCGACAGGATCACGCAGGATGAACCGCTTGCCTTCAGGCCGCATCACGCCGCGGCCCGCCGGTCGATACGGGACGCTCACGCCGTCGTAGTCGAATGACAACTCGGTACACAGCATCTCGGGGCCGCGATAGTACTGATTTGGCGACTTTTTCACGAGCAGCCGAGGCCGAGGCGCGGGGGCTTCCTCGGTGAATTGCAGGTCGGCGGGCAGTTCAAGCCGTGGGAGGTTGGGTAGCTGCAGCAACTGCCCGACCAGTTCTTCGGCCTTCGCGGCAGGAACGGTGATTCCCCCTGATCGGCGAAGTGACGGAACCCAGGAGTACGCCCCGGCATCGTTGAGTTGACCGATCCGGCCTTCCCAGATCACCACCCCCGGAACGATTAACGTCGGGTTCATCAGCGGCATCGTTTCGTTCCCACGACGAAGACTGCCACCGAGCACCCACTGCTTACCGCTATCCTCTGGGAAGACGCCAACTATGAGTTCCCACGGGGGGGTCAGGTCCGGGACCAACTCTTCCAGTTCTGCCGGAGTCTTCTTACCGCGATGCGCTGGCATCTTCGTGCCGCGTCGCAGTCGAAGCCGCCCGGTCTGCACCAGAAGTGGCAGCACTGTCTCGAGCACCAGGCCGACAAGCCGGTAGCGATTCACGCCACCGGAATATGCATAAGGCGAGTACCCATAGCCCGAGGTTTCGCGCTCGGCACCACCGAGCATGGTCATGAGTTGCCTGTCGAGTGGATCGGCTAGCGCCTCGATCTCGTAGGGCGAGACGTGTTGCGCCTTGGGCTTCGACCAGTCACCATTGAGCTTCCGTTCCTGGATGTTGATCTCCAGGTAGAGTTTGCGAACCTGCTCGCTCGTGGGCACGTCGATCACGTACACCAGTTGCCGCTCGGTTTTCCGAGTCTGCGGGACATAACTCGACGGTCGAACCTCACGGGTCAGCGTGGCGAGTTGCTCCTTCCAGTTCTCCTTCTTCGCGACCGGTTTGGGGGCGGGTGCGGGCTGGAAAAACTGCGGTCGATATCTCTCGTATGCGTCCTCGTTGTAGTCGTCATCGTCCTCGGCTTCATCAAGGACAATAAGCGAGAGTGGACCTGTCCTTGCGGTGGCTTCTGCGAAACCCCGGGATTCCGACGCAAGAATTGTGGCCCAGATATGCTTGCACGCGGTGCCGTTCTCGGCCACAAACGGACAGTTACAGGACGCCTCAACAGTCCGTCCTTCGAGCACGAGATCGACATCGTAATCCATCGTGCCGTGAACCGTCGCGAGAACTTCGGTAGGGCGGACAGACTCCAGACTCACCATGCCCGAGCGGAAATAGTCTGCGCCCCGTTCTCGCGGTCCCGATTCCACCTGCGATGACAGTGCAGCGACCAGTGACATGGACAAACACTCGCGGTTCAGGACTGGGGATGTAAAAGCACTTCTGGAGAGGGTAGGACACGCCGCTCATGCTTCCAGTTTGGCCCGGATCTCCGGGGGGATTTCGAGTGATTCAATCTGATCCGGGGAGGTGGTACGGCACAGCACGGCGGTGATGCGGCCAACCGCGATCGCTTCGCCGCGCTGGTTCGTGAAATCGAAGCGATAGCTGACAGATTTGCGGCCCAGTTTCTCGATCGTGACCGCGATCGTGAGCACATCCTCGAACACGGCCGGTTTCTGGTAATCGCACGTCGCAGAGACGCGGGGGAAGCCGACTTTCCCGCCGTTCTCACGCCAGTTCACGGTCAGGCCGCGATCCCGGAGGAAGGCGGTTTCCGCGGCCTCCATGAACCGGAAGAAGTTGGCGAAATGCATGATCCCCGCCATGTCGGTATCACCGAACTCGACACGCCGGGTTGCCTGAAATGGAGTCATGCGTTCCATGTCCCTGGAAGCCCGCGTTCGCGGTTGATCGACCGCCAACGCCGGGTCATACTGACATCTTACCATCTCAGCCCGATGGCGGACTCCTCCCGAGTCGCTACCCTGTGTGCATGATCGCGAGCACTCGGGAATTTCGTTCAGCGATGACCGCGTTTCGAGCCGAGGCGTCCTCCGGTATGCTCGACACGGGGCGCTACCGGATGCGGCATTTCGTCTGGGGGAGCGGGCCGCCAGTCGTGTTCGTCCACGGAATGGCCGACGCGGCATCCGCATTCACGATGGTGATGCATCACCTCGTTGAACGACACACTTGCATCGGGTACGAACTTCCGGATGGCCTCACGGATGGTTCAGCACTCGCACGTTACACCCACGCCGACTACACCGCGGACCTGCTCGCACTCCTCGATCATCTGAAGTTCCCACGGGCGGCCATTGTCGGGTCGTCGTTCGGTTCCACGATCGCGCTGGCCGCACTCGCTACGGCACCATCACGGTTCACGCATGGTGTGATGCAGAACGGGTTCGCGCATCGCCCACTCAACCGCTGGCAGCGACAACTCGCACGTTCGGCGCGATTCTGGCCGGGGTGGTTCGGAGACTGGCCAGAAATTTTTCGGGGGGTGATGTGGCGTGTGGAACGACCAACGCTCTCGGTACTTCCGCCCGTGGTGGTCGAACACTTCCTGCGGAATGGTGCCCGAACTCCGATTCGTGCGTCGGCGCTACGGTCGCTCGCGATTGATCGAACCGACCTGCGTTCCGTGCTGCCGACCATTCAGGTGCCCATGCTGCTTCTGACGGGCGAGCACGATCCGCTGGTGCCGCCCGTATGTGCGGCGACGTTCCTCTGGGGTTTGCCTGATGTGCGGCGGGTCGAGTTCGCGGGATGTGGGCACTACCCGCAGTACACGCATCCGACCCCAATGGCGGATGCGATCGGGGCATTCCTGGGAAGTGACGTGGGGCCGAATCAGTCGGCGGCCCAGAATCGCACGATGCAGTAGAACGCCTGGAACGCATCCTTCAGGCCGATCTTCTTGCCTTCCTCGTATGTCCGTCCCGAGTAGCTGATCGGCACTTCGAAGATGCGCCACTTCGGCTGGCCTTTTCGCTTCCGGGCGATCTTCGCGGTCACTTCTGGCTCGAATCCGAACCGGTTGCTCTTGAGCTTCATCCCCTGAATGACTTCCCGGCGGAAGACCTTGTAGCACGTCTCCATGTCCGTCAGGTTCAGGTTCGTGAACCAGTTGGACATCATCGTGAGCGCTTTGTTCGCGACCGAGTGCCAGTAGTACAGCACACGGTGGCTCTCGCCAATGAATCGCGACCCGATCACGACATCGGCGCGACCCTCGACGATCGGCTGAATCAGCTTCGGGTACTCGGCAGGATCGTATTCCCAGTCGGCATCCTGCACGATCACCAGATCGCCGGTGCAGTGCTTGAAGCCTTCACGCAGGGCCGCGCCCTTGCCCATGTTCTTCGGCTGGTGGAATACCCGCACGTTGTCGTATTGCTTCTCGATCTGGGTCAGGATGGCAGGGGTGCCGTCGGTCGAGAAGTCGTTGATCAGGATCAATTCTTTGGGGATCGGCACGGCCTGAACGCGGCGAACGAGTTCGGCGAGCCAGCGTTCCTCGTTGAAAACGGGAATGACGACCGAGAGCTTGAACCCCGGCGGGATCGGGAAAATACCGACGCTTCGGCACGCCGAGACACCGAGCAGCTTCTCCAGGATCTCAACCCGGCGCTGGGGATCGGCCGCCAGGAGGTTCGCCAGGCGTTCCAACTCGTCAGGCTTGTTATCCGCGTTCTCGGCAGGCTGATTCACGCTGCGCGACTCCAGTACGTTCGCAACACTCATCACTCACCGTCTCCTTGCCTTCGGGCCGCCACAACATTAGCACATTGCCCTGCCGACCGTGCAACCCCAACCCCACCAACATCCAGTCCGGCTTGACAGGCTTACCCAACTAACGTAGGGATGGCGAACTTTCGTCAACCCCCGGTCCGGGACGGAACCCGCGGCCAGAGTTTTCTGCAAGGAGGCCGACGCTTGAGCAACACCACCGCGCCCGTTCCACTGTGCGACATCAACGCGCGCTACCAGTTCCTCAAGCCGCAAATCGATGCCGCGATCCTGCGTGTCGTGGCTTCGGGCCAGGCGATCCTCGGGCCGGAGGTCGCGGCGTTCGAGAAGGAAGCGGCCGCGTTCTGCGGTGCGGAATTCGCAGTCGGGTGCGGTTCGGGGTCGGATGCGCTCGTGCTCGCCTTGCACGCCCTCGACATCGGGCCGGGCGACGAGGTGATCATCCCGCCGTTCACGTTTTTCGCCACTGCGGGAGCCGTTTGCCGCGTCGGTGCCACCCCGGTGTTCGTGGATATCGACCCGCTCACCTTCAACATCGATCCGGCACAGATCGAAGCCAAGGTGACTTCGCGAACGAAAGCGATCATCCCGGTTCACCTGTTCGGGCAGTGCTGCGAGATGGACGCGATCTGGGAAATCGCGGAGGAACATCGGTTGTTCGTTGTGGAAGATGCCGCACAGTCGTTCGGCAGCGACTACAAGGGCCGAAAGTGCGGTGCCCTCGGAGCCGTCGCGGCGATGAGCTTCTACCCGACGAAGAACCTCGGTGCGTTCGGCGACGCGGGACTGGTGACGACCAACAACCCCGACATCGACAAGAAGCTGCGAGCGCTGCGGGTGCATGGATCGGAGACGAAGTACTACCACAAGTACGTCGGATACAACATGCGGCTCGACGCGATCCACGCTGCCGCCCTTCGGGTGCAGTTGCCGCACGTCACCAACTGGCTGAACCGGCGAATCGAGGCAGCGAGTCGATACGATCGGCTGATCGAGGAGTCGAACCTGCACGGCTTCATGCGGCGACCGGTCGCGAATCCGGATCGCAAGCACACTTTCAATCAGTACGTGATCCGGGTTCCAGGCACCCACCGCGATTCGCTCGTGAAGTATCTGAAGGAAAGCTCGGTTGGCGTGGAGGTATATTACCCGCTGTGCTTGCACGAGCAGGAATGCTTCAAGAGCCTGGGGTACTGGACCGGCGACTTCCCGACGAGTGAGGAAGCGGCCGCAACTGTGCTGGCCCTGCCGATGTTCCCCGAGATTACGGAATCGCAGCAACGCCGAGTGATGGATGTCTGTGCCGCATACCTGTCGCAGTCGCTGCGGAAGGCGGCTTAACGCTTCGCGAATTAAAAAGGAAAAAGGTAAAAGGAAAAACGCAGACAAGCACGATACCTTGTCTGCGTTTTACCTTTTACCTTAGAAACGGTGGCGTAATGAGGTCTTTCCCTGGGACCGCGGGCATCTTGCCCGCAAGAGTTATGGTGTTCGGTTGCGATGTGATTGTTCCCAATACTGATTGGAACACTTCAGCAGCGGGCAAGATGCCCGCGGTCCCAGGGAAAGACATAGCAAGAACACGCCATCGTTTCTTATCGCCACCACTTCTTTTTCCTTTTTAATTCCCCGCTCCCGCGCCTCCCACGACCAGCTTCAGCGTGGGGGGTGGCAACGTGGGGTGATCGCGGCCCGCGAATCCGTGCACGTAATCATTGCGGCCGCTGCCCACCGTGTCGCGAACCAGAATGAACGTCGCAAAGGGTTGCTTTCGCGAGTTCAGGAACTCGGCCAGTTCAGGCGTGCTCAAGGACGACACACCCGCCTTTACGCCTTGCCGAACCTGGAACTGTCCGAGCAGTTGAGTCTTCGCCGGGTTCACTGCTGCACCGCCCATCGCATTTCCCGGTGCCGATTCCCACAGCATGTTATCTGCGGGCCAGCCATTGAGCTTTTCGTCGGTCAGCCCATACACCGAGAATGTGCTATCGGGGACTTCGGAGGCGAACCCCATTCCGGTCGGGGTCTGCGTGAATGTCAGGGTCGCGGACTGCACGCGCGTTCCGACAAGGGGCGTGAGGTCGAGGCCAATGTACCCTTTGCGGTGATAATCCGGGTTGTTGGGTGTCGAGCATTTCACCAGCAGCAACACGTCGGATTTGTGCAGCAGGTTTGGCTTGCCCGCGACGTAGCCATCCTTGCCCTTCCCACTCGCGGTGCTGATGGTGATGAGCCGCTGGCCTGCGGGAAGTGACACTGTTTCATCGACCGTTCGCGGCCCTTCCGCCTTCGGATCGAGGGGCGTGGCCGTGTCCGGCGTGAACCGCATTCCGCGCCCCGTGAGCAGTTGCTCGACCTGACCCGTCTTCCCGTGCGTGACATCCACTCGTCCCTCGAATACTTGCACGTCGGATGTCTTTCCATCGGTCACGCTCACGCCAAACTCGGTGCCCAGGTCTTTGAGGGAAGCGCTGGGCGTCTCGACGAAGAACCCCCGGGCCGATTCGGGGCAGCGTGCGACCAATCGCCCTGCGTGCAGCGTGCAGCGGTTGCCGGACTGCAATTCGAGATCGGCCGGTCCTTCGAGCCGGAGTTCTGCGCCGTTGTCGAACACAAAACGAGCCACGCCTTCGGCAAGTCGCAGTCGCCCGGTCCCAAGGCGAGCACCCGACTCCGTCGGGAGCGTACCGCTCTCCCACTTGCAGCCGTTCGCGTCCACGAGGCGGGCGAACTCTTGCGGCTGCGAACGGGTGTATGCCGCGATGCCAACCCCAACGAGGAGGCTCGCGGCAACAATCCAGCCCGTCCATTTCACGAAGCGATTCGGACGGCTGGCCGGCTTCGGCAGGGCACGTGTCGCATCGGACGACTCCCGACCGTTCGCCAGCATTGCGCCATCACCCACGGACCATTTCAGCGTCGCGTGGAGGTTCAGGTACTCGACGACGAACCGGCGTGTGGCCGGGTCGGTGAGGACCAACTCTTCCAGCCGCTGAGATTGCTCGGGTGTGAGCGTTCCCTCGACGGTCGCGGAACAGAGCGTGCGAAGTTCGTCGGTCATGCTCGGTTCTCCCGGGCCAGTGTGCGGATCACGCATTCATGGAGTGTGTGCCGAATTCGCGAGAGGGCGCGATACGTGGCCTCGACTGTTCGCCGAACCCGGCTCGCGACCGCTTCGATAGCACCCTCCTCGGTGTACCGGAGGCGGATCAACTCGCGCTGATCGGAGGGGAGTTTCGCGAGGCAGTCCGAAAGCACCCGACTCTGTTCTTCCAGGGCGTCGTTTGCGTCCTGGGTTTCTTTCGCGATCGCGGCGAGAAAGTCGTCGGAGAACTGGAGGCGGTCCCGCTGTCGCTTCTTCCGCCACGCCAGAACCTGATTCAATGCGACCCGGCAGGCCCACGCCGCGAAGTTGGTTCCCGTCTCGAATGTGCCGAATTCCCGCCACAACACGAGATTGGTATTCTGCAATACTTCCTCGGCGTCAGCGTGGTTGGGCACGAGCGTGTGAACGTAGACGAACAGCCGCCGCTGATTCTGCGCGAGAAGGCGAACGAATTCGTCAACGCGGGTCGTGTTGTCGGTCATCGTCGGGACTCCGTAATAGCAGAGCCGGAGGGGCCAGAATTGGACGTCGATTCACGAGAAATCGGCACGCGGATCACGGGGAGGCAAGGCTCGCGTCGATCACGAGTCGCTCATCCACGCGGTTCGCAGTAAAATGCCGCAGTGGGAACCCGGACTCGGTCCGAGGTCCGCATCCCGAAATACGATCCCGCAGTTCAAACGCATGCTCCTGCTCTCTTGTACCAACCTGTCGCGCGGCTACGACGCCACACCGTTGTTCGACGAGGTGTCGTTCGAAGTCCACGTCGGCGAGCGGATCGGGCTTGTGGGTCCGAACGGGGCCGGCAAAACCACGCTCCTCAAGTGCCTCGCCGGGATCGACGAACCCGATTCGGGCAAAGTCACGCTGCACGCGGGCGCTCGTCTGGGTACCCTCGTGCAGCTTGCGGAGTTCCCACCGGGCCGCACCCTGTTCGACGAAGCCAAAAGCGCCTTCGACGAACTCATGGCCACGCAGAAGGAGTTCGAGCGGGTCGCCGAGGAACTTGCGGTCAGCACCGATGAAACCCAGCACAAGCAACTCAGTGAGAAGTTCGATCGCCTCACCGAAGTTCTGCGCCACCACGACGCCTTTGAACTCGATCACAAGGTCGAGAACGTGCTGAGCGGCCTTGGGTTCAAGGCCGAGGAGTTCCCCCGCGACGCGAACACGTTCTCCGGCGGTCAGCAGCGTCGGTTGCTCCTCGCGAAGTTGCTCCTCTCGGCTCCCGATGTGATGTTACTCGATGAACCGAGTAACCACCTCGATATCGACACGACCCGCTGGCTGGAGAACTACCTGGCCCAGCAAGGCGAGGGAATGCTCATCGTCAGCCACGATCGTTACTTCCTCGACAAGGTGACGAACAAGACTTTCGAGCTGCACAAACGGAAGATTACCAGTTATCCCGGCGGCTTCCACCAGTATGTTCGCCTGCGCGACGAACGCTACGAACGGCAGATGAAGGAGTACGAGAGCCAGCGCGAGTACATCGAGAAGCAGGAAGAGTACATCCGCCGGGCGCACTACGGGCAGCTTGCCAAGCAGGCGCAATCGCGGGTGAAAGCACTCGACAAGGTGGAGCGGATCGAACAACCGACCAAGGTGTCAGGCCCGCACATCCGCTTCAGCGAGGTGGCGCGTTCCGGCGACAACGTCTTCCACGTCGAGGACCTCACGAAACGCTACGGCGACAAGTTATTGTTCCAGGATCTGAGCTTCGATGTGCCCCGCGGCAAACGCCTCGGGATCATGGGGGCGAACGGCTGCGGCAAAACGACGCTACTCCGCATCCTTCTCGGCGACGAGGAGCCAACGTCGGGTGAAGTCCAGCGCGGCCACCTCGTCTTCCCGGGATATCTCGATCAGCACCTCGCACTGCTCAATCCCGAGAAGTCGGTGATGCGGGCCGTCTGGCCGGACGACGATCCGCAGCACACCGAGCAGAAAATGCGTGACCTGCTGGGTGCGTTCGGGCTTCACGGCGAGATCGTCGAGCAGCAGGTGAAGTTCCTCTCGGGGGGCGAGCGATCGCGGGCCGCGCTGGCAAAGCTCACCGTGAACGGCGCGAACCTGCTCATCCTCGATGAGCCGACAAACCACCTCGACATCTGGGCGTGCGACTCACTGGAAGAAGCGCTCAAGGCCTACGAGGGAACCGTGATCGTCGTGAGCCACGACCGCTACTTCCTGAACCGCGTCGTGGATCTGCTCATCGTGTTCGCCGAAGGCACGACGGAAGTGGTGTATGGCAACTACGACACCTACGAACTCTTGCGACAGGCCCGCGACAAAGCTACGAGCGAGAAGGCGAGCAATCGTCGTCAGTCGGCGGTTCCTGAAAGCGGTCCTCGCGATTCCGGAACCGCTGGCAAACCCGCGAAGCCGAAGCGGAAGTTCCCGTTCCGCAAGGTGCCCGATCTGGAGGCAGACATCGCGCTCGCGGAGAAGAAGATCAGCGACCTGGAAGCGGCGATGCAGACCCCGGACGTCTACAAGGACGCGACCCGGATGCGCGACACGATGAAAGACCTGGAGAAGACCAAGGACGCACTCGCACGCCTGTATCAACACTGGGAAGAGGCGGTAGAATTGAACGGGTAGCATTCCCCAAGTGAGATTCGCAAGCGACAATTCGAGAGGCACCCATGGCAGCGATTCGATCTCTGTGCACGTACCGTTCTGCGTTCATCCTGGCAGGGCTGGTACTGGCTAGCCCGACGGCCCAGGCGCAACAGTTCGTGTTGTTCGACGCCACGTTCACCTTCACCAAGGAGGACGCGGACAACTCCAAACCGAGCAAGTCGCACTACTACGTCCGCGACAAGATGCTCAACGCCGACCGACCCAAGGATTGGACGACCCCGGTGGATTACCGCAACGGCACCGTCCACATTCGGGCCGAGGTGATCGAGAAGCCGGAGGGCGGCGCCCCCACCACCTGGACGTTGTGCTACATCCCCAACAAGGGACTGAAGGCCGGATACGGCTGCGCCGGCACCCAGGTCTACAAGGAAAAGGGCGTCTACGAGCGCGACGTGAAGATGACCGACTTCTGGCAGAACGACAACATCGTCTGGACGGAAGGGATCAAGGAGATGCACCTGGTGATGAAGGACGATAGCGGCGGCAACGGCCATGCCCATAAGCGGACCGACCCGGAGAAGTTCTTCCCGACCAAGATGCGGATCACCATGATCCAGGTGGCGAAAGGCTCCACCTATGATCCGAAACTCGTGCCGGGTCTACCTGAGAAAAAGTGATCCCGGCCGATGTTGGTCAGTGGACTGGGTAAATGGGCTACGAGTACTCAGTCTACCATCCTGGAGATCACGGTTGAGCCTCTCTGGTCGTTTGGCAACCACTTGTTCCTGGCTCGGACGGATCGAGTCCCCTTGAGCGAGGATTTGGCTGCGTCCTCTGTGCTCAAAAACTGTGCAAGCAGATAGGGACACAAAGCGGCGATCGAACATCCATGCGGGCGGTGAGAGTGGCGAACCAACAGACACATTTTCTGGCTTCTGAAGCTCACCTTTCATGGATATCACACTTCTTTGCGCAGCAGACGTGCGTGGGTGGGGTAGCCGCACGTTTCCAATCCCATTTCTAACTCGACGTCATCGTTTTAACTGAATTTCTGGCGAATTGCTGTGCTGAACGTGACGCAATGCGTCAGCCGCGCGAAGCGTGATACGAGTTAAAACCGCAATCCATTCCGATTAGCGGGAGCGGTGCAGGGTGTTGTGATCGACGCCTGATCCGCCGCTCGGAACGACCCAAAACAACGCCATGTCTGCCGAACTTCTCGAGGTTGATGCCACGGTTAGACACGACCGGCTTGGAGCGTCCGAGCACGATCGTGCGGCACGAAATCGCATTGGCCCGAAGGTTGCATAGTTGAGATATAAGTGAGGCAAGATTGTGGACTTCAGACTCCATTACTAATCAACCCCTCTGATTGGTCTGAGGTTCCCTAACCCGTTGTAAAAATGCTGGTTAGGGCAATCATGGCGGGTCCTGG
>Ga0105048_10000772_pt1 | contig 50522 bp, 45 predicted proteins | sample MAT05_FD_78382 | JGI IMG/M metagenome (GOLD analysis project Ga0105048, IMG submission 78382) | Freshwater microbial communities from Lake Fryxell liftoff mats and glacier meltwater in Antarctica - MAT-05 | ecosystem: Environmental > Aquatic > Freshwater > Ice > Liftoff microbial mat | place...
CCCATTGAGATCAGGGGTGCCCTCACCCCCACCCAGATTCGCATCGGGTACACGGCGAAGATCATCAAGAGCATCGATGGGGTCGATGGTAACGGCCGGAGCTGGGACGACCTGGTCATTGCGGCGCCGTTCTACAGCGGCATCGCCAGTAATCAGGGCCGCCTCTACATCTTCAAGGGTCGCAGCGCCGCAGATTGGGCAGCCGCCAGAACTGCGACCGACAACACCACCGTCCCGCCGACGCCGTACGTTCCCATCACCAGTGCCGACTACATCATCGACGGCACCGAAGGCGCCCAGGGCACCGGCAACTTCGGCCGCAACCGCTGGAGCATCAGCTCGCTTGGCGATCTGAATGGCGATGGGTTCAACGAGTTCAGCACCGGTATGGGAGGCATTTTCAACAGCACCCAGTCGGTTCAGATCAACAAGCTCCACCTCTACCGAACCACGCCGCCAGGCCCAACACTGCTTCAGGCGGTCAGCGTGACCTGCTCTGCGAGCGGCAGTTGCACCGACACTGCGCCGGGCAATGGTTTCGGATCGGTCATCATCGGCGGGTGGAATCTGGCAGGAGGCTCGGCGAACGACATGGTCGTCTCGTGGCCAGCGTTGGGCTCGACCGAAGGCGTCATCTACGTGTTCACCGACCTTGGGCCGCTTGGCTCTCCGCTCACCCCCGCGGTCACCATCAATTCCGGCTCGGGCCCAGGTGAGTCGGGGCAATTCTTTGGCACCGCCATGAACGTTGCCAATCTCAGCTCAGGCGATGCGGCCCCCGATATTCTCGTCGGTCAAGACACTGCAACCAACACCAACGCCTGGATCCTCTGGAATCGAAGCGGCACATTTCCAAATCGGGTTGGGCTGACCAACGTCGAAATCTGGGTGACTCGTTTTGATGGCAACGCCATCACCGGCGCAGCCGCAGGAGCTCAGAGCCTCGGTCGGCAGAACTCGGCCGGAGACGTGAGCGGTGATGGCTTGATCGACGTCGCGCTTGCAGATGCTAGGAACAACGTGGTCTATGTTTGGAAGTGACTCCCATGCCGACCGATAAGAACCAGAAGCAGCGAAAGGCGTACCGACCGCCGACCATTCGGAGTGAAGAACCGTCACGCTTGTCGGCTGTTCTCTTGCGTTGTACCGGGTCGATTGACTGCTTTCCGACTGGGTCGCAATGCTGCAAACCGACTGTCGACGACTGCAACTCCTGCTGACGGAATGAAGGTGTGAAAGTCGACCGAATACTCTTTGTCATTCTCGCGGTGGCGCTCCCGGGCGCCATCGCGTCGTATTTTTTCTACCCCGGTATCAACACCTTCATTCTCTGCTGCTTCGCGCTGATACCGCTCGCGCGGTTGATGGGCGACGCCACCGAGGTCATCTCGCACAAGCTCGGCTCGGGCCTCGGCGGGCTGATGAACGCCAGCTTCGGCAACGCCGCTGAGCTGATCATCGCCATCGCCGCGCTCAACGAAGGCCAGACCGAGGTGGTCAAAGCGTCAATTACAGGCGCGGTGCTCGGCAACATTCTACTCGTGCTCGGCATGGCGATCGTCGCCGGCGGCATCAAGCGCGAGAAGCAGACGTTCAACACCACCGCCGCGCTCTCGGGCAGCTCGATGATGTTTCTCGCCCTGGTCGCGATGAGCGTGCCCGACCTCTTTCACCTCAGCCGCGGAGACGCCGCCCTGCCCGTGCTGCACCGAATGTCGGTCGGCATCTCAGTGGTGCTGCTGATCATCTACGCGCTCTCGTTGCTCTTCGCGCTCAAGACCCACAAGCACCTCTACGCCGGCGAAGACGCGGGCGAAGACGAGAGCGTCAAGAAGTGGTCGCAGAAGAAGGCGCTTTTCATTCTGATCGGCGCCACGGTGGGCGTGGTCATCGCCGCCGAGCTGCTGGTGAAGACGATCGAGCCCACCATCGAGAAGCTCGGGTGGACCCACACCTTCGTCGGCGTGGTGGTGATCGCCATCATCGGCAACGCGGCCGAGCACTCCACCGCCATCTTCATGGCGATGAAGAACAAGATGGACCTGGCCTTCAACATCTCATTCGAGAGCTCGAAGCAGATCGCCCTCTTCGTCGCGCCGGTGCTGGTGCTGATCTCGATACCGATGGGCCACCCGCTCTCACTCGAGTTCAGCCACCTCGAGGTGGTCGGCATGGGCGTGGGCATTGGCGCCGCGACCCTCATCGCGCTCGACGGCGAATCGAATTGGCTCGAGGGCGTGATGCTGCTCGGCGTGTACGCCATTCTGGCCATGGCCTTCTTCTTCATTCCCTGAAGTGACTCCGCACACGCAGCTCACCGGGCCCGCTCCGCGCAACGACCGTGTGCGCGGCGACGCAGTGCTGCTGCTGATCACCGCCGTCTGGGGCGTGACCTTCGTCGTCGTCAAAGACGCGCTCGAGGGCGCCGACCCCATCACCTTCTTGACCTTGCGCTTCGGGCTGGGCGCGGTGGTCGCCGCGGTGGTCGCCCGAAGAGCCTTGCTCAACAAGCCCTGGCCCTGGCCGGGAGCCCTGACCCTCGGCACTCTGCTCTTCGTCGGCTACGCCTTTCAAACCTTCGGTCTCGAGTCGACCACCCCCTCGCGCAGCGCGTTCATCACCGGTCTGTGCGTGATTCTGGTGCCCTTCGTCTCGACGGTGCTCTTTCGCCGCAGGCCTCCGGTACTGGCACTGCTCGGCGCGGTGGTCGCCGTCGTCGGGCTGGGCATTCTCACCGACTTTCACCCGGGTGGGCCTTTGCCGCTCGGCGACCTGCTCACTCTCGGCTGCGCGGTGGCGTACGCCTTTCACATTTCGCTGACCGAGAAGTTCTCGGCCAACACCGACCCGGTGGCGTTGGTGGCCCTGCAGCTGACCGTGGTGGCGGTGTTGTCGGCGCTCAGCCTCCCCTTCGTCGAGCGCAGGCTGGTCTCGTCGACGAGCCTGTGGGTTGCGGTGGCGGTGACCGGCATCGTGGCCAGCGCGATGGCGATTTCGTTGCAGACCTGGGCGCAGTCGAAGACCACTGCCGTGCGTGCCTCAGTCATCTTCGCGCTTGAGCCGGTCTTCGCCATCGCCTGGGGCGCGATTCTGGGGCACGGAACCATGGAGCCCCATGAATGGCTGGGCGGGGCGCTGATCATTCTCGGGGTCGTGGTGGCCAGCGCCTCGGGCCCACCTGCCTCCACCTGAGCCGGCGCATTGAGCGATTTCGACAACCACGACCGCCACCGCGCGATGCAAAGCGCCACGATTTCGTGTCGTCGCGCTGATTCGTGATGCAGCTGCGCGAGCTGCAAGTGGGGCGGGCCAAGGCGAGTCTGAGAACCGACATCGAAATGACGAATTTCGAAAACCACATCACTTCTAAATTCGTGAAACTGTCGATTGTTGATGGCGCTCGAAAGCAAGGCGAAGATGTGGCCAGGCGCCCGCGCTGCCTATTCGGTTCACGTCGCTCCGACTTTTGGTCCACACCACACGAGCCACATACCGGCTTCGCGGCTCTCGCAAACGGCCCGATGAACGTGGGTCATGTTTCAAAGTATGAACGTGTCACGTTCATCCGCCTGGCAACCCGCGCAGATTGACCATGGTACGAATTTTAGGTGGATGCGACGCCCATCTCGAAGTTCAAGGCTGGCCAGATCAACCTCGCGCATGAAGACCCTACTGATCGCTTCATCTCAGCCAGCGCAGCAGTCTACGAATTGACGCTCCTCAAGGCCGACGAACGATTGCTCGAGGGTCGCGGGTTCAAGCACCTCTCATCGAAGCTGTGAGCGCTCAGCAGAGGGGAGCCGGCACACGCGCTCGTCGAAGAAGCCCGCCGTCGGTACGCCGAGCCCCTGGTTGAAGCGCGACCAGTAGTTCACTTGGGCGATGGTGGTGGCGAGCACCACCACCTCGCGCGCGGTGAAGGTTCGCGTCAGCGTCGAGCCGAGCTCGTCAGAGACCACGACCGGCGTCTCCGACAGCGCCTCTGCAAACCGAGCCGCCGCCGCCTCGCGCGCGCCGAGCCCTTCGAAACGCGCGTCGCCGAGGTCGGTCGAGAACAACCCGGCGAGCTCGTCTTCTCGCAGGCCCGCGCGTTTCCACGTAGCGGCGTTCATGTCGATGCAGAAGGGGCACCCCGAGACCATGCTGGCGACGATGCGTGCGATGGCGAGGCAGCGCCCGTCGAGGTCACCTGGCGCGCCCGCGGCCGTGAGCTCGAAGAGCCCGGCACCCACGGCCCCCTTCGGGAACCAGGTGAGCAGCCGGGCGGGCAGAGGGTCCTTTCCGGTGATACGCCGGGTCACCCACAGCATCGGGCGGAGGTACCAAGGAACGCGGGCGGGCGGCGGGATCAGGGTCATTGAACGCCGTGTCAGCCAGCCCGCTTGAACGCAAGCACCTGAACCACGGCGCTTCGGCCGGAGTGGAACGCGCCCTCCTGCACCTGCCGCTCGAGCTCGCGACCGATCTCGAATTCCAATGGCGCGAGTTCGGTCTTCAGCTCCTCGAGGCGCATCAGGAGCTCCACGCTCCGAGGGCCGCCCGTGCCGAGCTCAAGCTGGTTCGGCGTGTAGGCCTCAAGCACCAGCGCGCCGCCCGGGGCGAGCCCCCGCGCCGCCGCCGCATGAACGCTGCGCCGCAACGCGGGCGGCAGGTGACACCAGAGGCTCACCACCACATTCCAGGAGGCCGGCGCGATTTGATAGCTGGCGAGATCGGCGACGACGGGAGTGACCGACACGCCCCGCTCTCGCGCGAGGGCAGCCGCCTTCTGCAGCCCCACGGCCGACTGGTCAACCGAGGTCACCTCGAAGCCCGCCTGTGCGAGAAAGACGCCGTTCCGGCCTTCGCCCTCGCCGAGCGAGAGCACCCGGCGGCCGGCGAGCTGCTGGAGCCGCGGCAGTACCTCGCGCAGGAAGTCGTTGGGCTCGGTTCCATAGGCGAAGCCCGGCTCGGAGTAGCGCTGATCCCACATGGCCGAAGGCTATAGACCAAATTCCATCTGCTCGAAGCGGGCGCATGTGGGTGGTTGGCGAAGTCTTGTCGCCAACCACGGCGTAATACGAGCGAGTTGCGAAGAGCCGCATCTACGCGCGCGAAGGGGTCGCGTGGAGCGACAGCGATCGGCTCCGAGTTGCGCCCTTCGACGCAGTAGAGCTTGAAGCGTTGTGGAGCCCAGAACTCTAAATCGGGCGACCAGCCAGTCTTGCTTGTTTGAGGCTCACCGAGCTGCGAAGTACTCTCACATGAGCGCTGTGCGAATCAGCCGTGGCCTCGATGTGCCCCTGGCCGGCGCGCCTCGGCTCGAGGTGCGCATCGCCCCTGCTCCCGCAACCGTTGGGGTGTTAGGCGCCGACGTGTTGGGCCTCAAGCCGCGCCTCCTCGTAGAGGTCGGCGACACGGTGAAGCGGGGCCAGCCGCTCTTCGAAGATCGCGCGAACCCGGGCGTGCGCTTCACGGCTCCGGGTGCAGGGCGGGTGAAGGCGATTCACCGAGGTGAGCGGCGAGCGCTGGTCGCCGTCGTACTCGAGCTCAACGAAGCAGAGCGAGCGGGCACACCCGGCCCCGACGATCTGCAGCCCTTCGAGAGCTGGCGCGAAGGCCATCACGAAAATCTACAGCGAGAAGAGCTGCGCGCGCTGTTGTTGGAGTCGGGCTTGTGGGCGGCCCTGCGCGCGCGCCCCTTTGGTCGGGTGCCGCCAGCGACCCAGGTGCCCGAGGCGCTCTTCGTCACTGCAATAGACTCGCACCCGCTCGCCGCACCCGTCGAGAAAGTGCTGGAAGGCAGCGAGGCGTACTTCAGTCTCGGGCTGCGCCTCGTGTCTCGGCTCACCGGTGGAAAGACGTACCTGTGCCGAGCGCCGGGCACGTTGGCCTGGCTCGACGTCAAAGGCGTCAACGTCGTCGAGTTCGAAGGGCCGCACCCGGCGGGCACCGTGGGCCTGCACATTCACACGCACCACCCGGTGGGCCGGGCCAGGGTGGTGTGGCACCTCGGCGCGCAAGACGTGGCGGCCATCGGTCGGCTGGCCAGGCACGGGCATTTGTCGGTGGAGCGAATCGTCAGCCTGGCGGGCCCCGCAGTGAAGGAGCCCCGGTTGGTGCACACGCGGCTGGGTGCTTCGCTCGACGCGCTCACCACAGGCGCGCTGCACGACGGCGAGGTGCGCGTCATCTCAGGCTCGGTGCTGAGTGGGCGGGCGGTGCACTCCGAGGTCGACCGTTTTCTGGGCCGCTACCACACGCAGGTGACCTGCCTCCACGAAGGCAGAGAGCGCGAGTTCTTCGGCTGGTTGCGCCCCGGGCTCCAGAAGTTCTCTGCCATACCCACCGTGCTGTCGCGACTGCTCCCCCGCAGGGTGCTGCCGCTCACCACCACCACCAACGGCGAGCACCGCAGCATGGTGCCCATCGGCCTCTACGAGCGGGTGATGCCGATGGATCTGCTCCCCACCTTCTTGTTGCGCGCGCTCGCGGTAGATGACGTGGAGCAGGCCGAAAAGCTGGGCGCGCTCGAGCTCGACGAGGAGGACCTCGCGCTGTGCAGCTTCGTGTGCCCCGGGAAGACAGACTGGGGCGCAGCGCTGCGCCGCACGCTGAGCCAGCTCGAAAGAGACAGCTGATGCGCGCGCTCCGGCGACTGCTGGACAAGGCAGGCGGGCCGTTCGGCGAGGGCCGGGCGCTCTCGAAGTTGAAGCCGCTTTACGACGCGCTCGACACGCTCGTCTTCAGCCCCGGCAAGGTGGCCGAGGGTTCGGTGCACCTGCGCGACGCGCTCGATTTGAAGCGCATGATGGTGACGGTAGTGGTGGCGCTGGTGCCTTCGATGGTGATGGGCATGTACAACACGGGGCTGCAGGCGCACCGCGCGCTGGCTCTGGGTGCCCGGCCGCTCGACCGCTGGCAAGAGACGCTCTACGCGGCCACCGGCCTAGGGTACGCGCCCACAGACGTCTTCGCGAACCTCGTTCACGGCGCCTGCTACTTCGTGCCCATCTACGTGGTGTGCCTCGCGGCCGGCGGCTTCTGGGAAGTGCTCTTCGCTGTCGTGCGCCGCCACGAGGTGGCTGAAGGCTTCTTCGTCACCAGCGCGCTGGTGCCCCTCATCGTGCCTGCCACGTTGCCGCTCTGGCAGCTGGTGCTCGCCACCAGCTTCGGCGTAGTGCTGGGCAAGGAGGTGTTCGGGGGCGTGGGCATGAACATCTTCAACCCGGCGCTCCTCATTCGCGCCTTTCTCTTCTTCGCATACCCAGTCGACATCTCGGGCGACTCGCCGTGGACGGCGGCAGACTTCTCGTCAGTGGACGGGATGACAGGCGCGACGTGGTTGTCGAAGGCCGCGGTGAGCGGCGTACCCGGCCTGGAGGGGCTCGCCTGGTGGGACGCCTTCGTCGGCACCATTCCTGGGTCGATGGGTGAGACCTCGGCGCTCGCCGCGCTGATCGGCTGCGTCATTCTTCTGGTGAGCCGGGTGGCTTCGTGGCGCACGATGCTGGGCGTCACCATTGGCACGCTCGCTTTGGCGATGCTCTTCAACGCCATCGGCAGCGAAACCAACCAGATGTTCGCGCTGCCGTTCCACTGGCACGTGGTGCTTGGCGGTTGGGCGGTGGGCACCGTCTTCATGGCGACAGACCCGGTGACCGCGCCCTTCACGCCGTGGGCGCAGCTCATTTACGGGCTGCTCATCGGCGCGCTGACCGTGATGGTGCGGGTGGTGAACCCGGCGTACCCGGAGGGGATGATGCTGGCGATCCTCTTCATGAACATGTTCGCGCCGCTGCTCGACTACGGCTTCGTGCAAGCGAACATCAGGCGACGGGAGACACGGCTTGCGGCGCGGTAACGCCTACGTGTTGCTCTTCGCGCTGGCGGTCTGCGCGGTGTGCTCGGTGTTGGTAGCCGGCGCGGCGGTGAGCCTGCGCGAGCGGCAGAGGGCCAACCAGGTTTTAGATCGGCAGCACAAGATTCTCGCGGTCGCTGGGTTGATCACCGAAGGCGAGGCGTTGACGCCGCAGCAGGTGCGTGATGCGTTTGCGGCGAACATCGTGCCGCAGGTCATCGAGCTGGCCACCGGCGCTGTGGTGGCCGACGTCGACCCGCTTACGTTCGATCAACGCGCCGAGGCCAGAGACCCACAGAACAGCGTGCTGGCGCCAGTGAACGCCGCGGGTGTGCCCCGGTTGCCGCGCCGCGCGCTGGTGTACCGGCAGCTAGAAGGCCAGAACCACCAGAACGTCATTCTGCCAGTCGAAGGCAAGGGCCTGTGGTCTACCCTGTACGGCTTCGTCGCGCTCACGACTGACCTGCAGCGCATCGAAGGTCTCACCTTCTACGAGCACGGCGAGACTCCGGGCCTTGGTGGTGAGGTAGAGAACCCGAAGTGGCAGGCGCTGTGGAAGGGCCGCCGCCCCTTCGACGCCAACGGGCGCCCGGTGATTGAAGTCATCAAGGGTGTCGCCGGGTCTCCCGAGAAAGACCCTTCGCGCGTCGACGGGCTCTCTGGCGCCACCATCACCGGGCGCGGCGTCACTCACCTCTTGCGCTTCTGGCTGGGCGAGCAGGGCTACGGCCCTTACCTCGCGCGCCTGAAGAATGAAGGAGCGACCCCATGACCGCCGTACCCCGCATCAAGGTGCTGCTCGACCCGTTGCTCGATAACAACCCAATCGGCGTTCAGGTGCTGGGCATCTGCTCGGCGCTGGCCGTCACCACCAAGCTCGAGACCGCGCTGGTGATGTCGGTGGCAGTCACCGCCGTGTTGGTGCTCAGCAATCTGTCGATCAGTTTGATTCGCAACCAGGTGCCTTCGTCGATTCGCATCATCGTGCAACTTACGATCATCGCCTCGTTGGTGATCGTCACCGACCAGCTCCTCAAGGCCTTCGCCTTCGAGGTCTCGCGGCAGCTCTCGGTCTTCGTCGGGTTGATCATCACCAACTGCATCATCATGGGTCGGGCCGAAGCCTTCGCCATGCAGAACGACCCAGGCCGCAGCGTGCTCGACGGCCTCGGTAACGGGCTGGGCTACGGGCTGGTGCTCACGTTGGTGGCGACGCTGCGCGAGTTGCTCGGCGCGGGCAAGTTGTTCGGCTTCACGGTGCTGACCACCACCAGCGAGGGCGGCTGGTACACGCCCAACGGCCTGATGGTGCTGGCGCCCGGCGCCTTCTTCATCATCGGCCTGCTCACCTGGTTGCTCAAGACGCTCAGGCCCTCGCTCGCGGAGAAGGCGTGATGCTGCAGCACTACCTGAGCCTGGCAGTGAAGGCCGTGTTCGTAGAGAACATGGCCCTCGCGTTCTTTCTGGGCATGTGTTCGTTCCTCGCCGTCTCCAAGAAGGTCGAGACCGCGCTGGGCCTTGGTCTCGCGGTGGTGGCGGTGATGGGGCTGGCCACGCCGATGAACTATCTCCTGCGCTACTTCCTGCTGCGAGAAGGCGCGCTGGCCTGGGCGAGCCCTTCGTTGGCCACGGTCGACCTCTCGTTCTTGAACTTCCTCACCTTCATCGGGTCGATCGCCGCGATGGTGCAGATCGTCGAGATGGCAGTTGAGCGGTACCTGCCGAAGCTCTACACGGCGCTCGGGGTGTTCCTCCCGCTCATCGCGGTGAACTGCGCCATTCTCGGTGGCTCGCTCTTCATGGTGGAGCGCGACTACACGCTTGGCGAGAGCACCGTGTTCGGCGTGAGCAGCGGGCTGGGGTTCTTGCTGGCCATCGTGGCGCTGGCCGCCATTCGCGAGAAGATGCGGTACTCCAACGTGCCGGCGGGCCTGCGTGGTCTGGGCATCACCTTCGTGGTCACTGGCCTGATGGCGATCGCCTTCATGCTCTTCTCGGGAATTCAGCTGTGAGCGCCACGCTCGTGCTCGGCATGGTGATGTTCCCGGTGGTGGTGCTCTCGCTGGTGGGCGTGTTGTTGCTGGCGCGCAGCAAGCTGGTGTCCTCGACCGAGGTGACCATCGGCATCAACGCAGACCCGAAGCGCGCGGTGAAGGTGAAGTCGGGCGGCACGCTCCTAGGCTCGCTGGTAGAGCACAAGATCTTCCTCCCCAGCGCCTGCGGCGGCAAGGGCACGTGCGGGGTCTGTACGGTGCGCGTGCTGGGAGGCGACGGCACGCTGCTGCCCACCGAAGAGAGCCACATCAGCCGCGGCGACGCACGAAAGGGCACGCGGCTGTCGTGTCAGGTCAAGGTCAAGCAAGACCTGGAGATCGAAGTGCCGGCGTCGGTATTCGAGACGCGCCGCTGGCGATGCAAGGTGCGTAGCAACGACAACGTCGCCACCTTCATCAAGGAGCTGGTGCTCGAGCTCCCGCCCGACGAAGAGGTGCCTTTCCAAGCGGGCGGCTACATTCAAATCGAAGCGCCACCGCACGAGGTGAAGTACCGGGACTTCGACATCGCGCCCGCGTACCGCGCCGACTGGGACAAGTTCGACATGTGGCGCTACGTGTCGAGGGTCGAGGAGCCCGTGACGCGGGCCTACTCCATGGCCAACTACCCCGACGAGCGGGGCATCATCATGCTCAACGTGCGCATCTCTTCGCCGCCGCCCCGTGCGCCCGAGAACACGCCGCCGGGGAAGATGTCGTCGTGGGTCTTCGGGCTCAAGCCGGGCGACGAGGTCACCATCTCGGGGCCGTACGGTGACTTCTTCGCCAAGCCGACGGGCGCCGAGATGATCTTCATCGGCGGCGGCGCGGGCATGGCACCGCTGCGCTCGCACATTCTCGATCAGTTCAAGCGGCTGCAGACGCCACGCAAGGTGAGCTACTGGTACGGCGCGCGCTCGTTGAAAGAGGCCTTCTACGTAGAGTCTTTCGATGCGCTCGCGAAGGAGCACCCTCACTTCCGGTGGACGCTGGCCTTGAGCGACCCGCTCCCGGAAGACGGGTGGACGGGAGAGAGCGGCTTCATTCACAACGTGCTCTTCGAGAAGTACCTCAAGAGCCACCCGGAGCCGGAGGCCTGCGAATACTACTTGTGCGGCCCGCCGCAGATGCTGCAGGCGTGCCTCACGATGCTCGATGGCTTGGGCGTCGAGAAAGAGAACATCCTCTTCGACGACTTCGGCTCCTGAAGATGCCCAGGCTGATGCTCTCCGCGCGGCGCCTTGCAGTGCTGACAATCGTCTTCGTGGCGTTGGTGGCGTGGCGCCTGTGGCCGCGGCAGCCCGCCACGACCCAGCTCTCTGGCAAAACCATGGGCACCACCTGGTCGGTGCGGGCGGTGGGCGTTCGTGACGAGCAAGCCGCGCGGCAGGCCGTCGCCACGGCGCTCGACGCGGTTGATCAGGCGATGAGCACGTGGAAGCCGAACTCTGAGCTCTCGAGGCTCAACCAGCACGCGGGCCCCGAGCCGTTCACGCTCTCGGTCGCGACACGCGAGGTGCTGCAGGTCTCGGCCGAGGTGAGTGCGCTCTCGGGCGGCGCTTTCGACGTCACCGTTGGGCCGCTGGTCGACGCGTGGAGCTTCGGGCCCAAAGGAGCTCAGCCTGCGCCGTCAGACGAGCAAATCGCAGACCTTCTCGCGTGGGTCGGCGCGGGCCAGCTGCGTCTCGATGATGCGGGCGTCACCAAGGCCGACCCGCGCGTGCGGGTCGATCTCTCTGCGGTGGCGAAAGGCTACGGAGTGGATCGCGCCGCCAACGCGCTCGAGTCGCTGGGCGTCACGCGCTACCTGGTGGAGGTCGGCGGGGAGCTTCGTGTGCGCGGCCTCAACGGCGACGGCGAGCATTGGAAGGTGGGCGTCGAACGGCCCGACCCCGCAGGGCGCGCAGTGCAACGCGTGGTGCCGCTGACCGACGCCGCGCTGGCCACCTCGGGCGACTACCGAAACTTCTACGAGCGCGATGGCAAGCGGCTCTCGCACACCATCGACCCGCGCAGCGGCCGACCCATCGAGCACGCGCTGGCCTCGGTGACCGTGGTCGACAGCACCTGCGCGCGCGCCGACGCGCTGGCCACCGCGCTCAACGTGCTGGGCCCGCAAGCGGGGCTCGCGCTGGCTCGCCGTGAGAAGCTGTCGGCGTGGTTCCTCGTTCGTCAACCTGACGGGGGCCTCGGCGAGTCGGGCACTGGCCTCTTCGACCCGCGAAAGGAGCAACCGTGATTCTCGTCTTCACACTCGTGCTGGTCGGCGCCGCGATGGCGCTCATGGCCGTGGGCCTGCTGGCTGGCAAACGGCTTCGCGGTTCGTGCGGCGGGGCCACGGGCGCGTGCGGCTGCGCAGACCCAGCGAGCTGCCCGCGCTTCAAGGCCTTCAAGCGCCCGAAGCCATGATGACGCTGACGACCCTGAGCCTCTCGTTGCTCGCCGCGCGAAGAATTGCACCATGTGCCACAGCGTCGCGAGCGAAGGCCTCAAGGCGCCCGAGGGCACCAAGATGCAAATCGTCGACCTGTCGGGCTCGGCGAAGCACAAGACCGACTGGCTGAAGGCCCCGCGGGTAGCGTCAGCACGAAGAGCAGCCCGGCGGTGAACGCCCGGGGTATGCGCGGGCGCCTACCCAACTTCGAAGCCGCGAGCGCGGTGAGCACGGCGGCCCCGGTGGTGCACGCCGCGAGAAGCAACACCCGCAAGGCGCTCTCCACGCCGCTCCCGACGAGGCTCGCGCCCAGGCACGCGAGGAGGGCCACCACGAAGGGCACCGAGTCGCCACCCTGCGTCTGCCTGTTGTCGCGAACGGTCATTTCGGCACTCATGTTCTATCGGCCGCGACGGGAGCGAGCACCGTCGCGTGTGGGGTTAAGCGCCCCTCGACCACCAATATTAAGAGTGGAATTGTCGCGCTCATCAGCATGCACACCGCCGCGACGGTCGACATGCCGATGAGAATCGACGCCGTCGTACCGGGCCAGTCGGCTGGGCGCGGCCCCTTGCTGAGCAGCTGCGCTGAGAGAATCGCCGCCATCGCCGCCGCGCCATGCTGCACCGCCGACTGCAGCGACTGAAAGCGCGCCCGCACCTCGGGCTCGACCACCTTCGAGGTGAGCGTGTTGTACGACACGTTTCTCAGCCCGTTCGCGAACATGAACATCGTGAACGAGAGGTACACCGCCCAGGCTGGCGGCTCAGACAGCGGCCTGAAGAAGAAGACGTACACCGTCACCACGGTCAGGGTCGTGCCGACCGCGCCCACACGAAACGACCCGAGTCTGTCGACCAACCGACCCCCAAGCTGCGTCGCCACCAGGCTCATCACGCCGCCAAACATGTAGGCGTACTTGATCAGCTCTCGGGGGAAGCTGAGGTTTAACTGCATGTACGCCGCGATGTTGGGTATCAGCACGAACCCGGCGGTCATCACCGCTGCGGTCATCAGGTAGCTGAGCTGAACGATGGGCCGCGAGAGCAGGGCGCGAAACCCAACCTGCTGACGGCGGTTGTCGAGATGCCCGGTCATCGGTGGCAAGAACGCAATGGCCGCGAGCACCACGAAGAACCCGATGCCTCCGACGCATAAGAACGGCGCGCCCCACGAGAACGTCTCGGCCGCCCACAAGCCTGCGGGCACGCCCAACACCGAGGCGAGCGAGAACGCGCCCATCACTGTGCCCATCGCCCTGCCCCGGAGCTGCACGGGAATCGAGTCGGCGATGATCGAGAAGGCCAGCGAGGTCGCCGGGCCACCGAATGCGCCTGCCACCACCCGGGTCAGCATCAACGTCGGCAAGTCGACCGCCGCGCCGCCGGCGATGGTACCCAAGACCAGACCACCCATCGCCACCGCCAGCGCCTTGCGGCGATCGAAGCGATCGAGAAACAGTGAGCCCAGCAGCCCCGAGATGGCCGCAGCCGCGGTGTAGCTGCCGTTGAGATAGCCGAGGTGGGCTTCGCTGATCGCCAGGGCATCGGCCAACAGCGGCCCCAGTGGCATGATGATCACGAAGTCGAGCACGTTCACGAACTGAACCGCGGCGATCAACAACACGATGGCCCACTGACGAGGGGTGAAGCTCGACTGCATGCCTCGGTGTGTAAGCGAAGGCACGCCCCTTCGCCAGGCGATGCTAAGTCGCTCGCGTGTTTCTCGCCTTGCGCACATCGCCGCTGGTGCTCGCCGCGATGCTCTCGCTCCTGGCGCGAGGCCGTTGGCTCGGCCTGCCGTGGAATTTGAGCGACACGGTGCTCACCACCTCCCTGCTCGAGTCGATGCTGGGCGACGCCACCACGCTGCTCGCCCTGCGGCGCGACGCCTGGAGCGGACGCTGGCGAATCACCTGGGCTTCGCTGGCGCTCGAGATCTTCCCCTCCACGTTGACCGAGCTCAAGGCGCGCATGCGACGGCTGGGCATCACGCAGCTGAGCATCTCGTTGGTGGTCAGCAGCCTGTCGACCATCTGGTTTCTCGCCGGCTCACGACAGTGGTGGTCGCACGCAGCGATGGTGATGCTCGCCAGCCTCTTCGTACTCTTGACCACCCTGCTCCCTGCGGTGCCTCGCATTGCCGCGGCAGGCAGCGCGCTTGATCGCCTGCTCGCGCCGCGCTGGGCCGAGGCCAACTGGGTGTGGGCGGGCGTGCTTCGGGGGCTCGATGGCGGTGCTCCGCTCACCGCGTTGGTGAGCACCGAGCGTCTGCGCCCCTTGCTTCCTCCTCACGAGCGCCCGCTGGAGCCGGTGAGCCTGCTGTTTCAAACGCTGTGTTGCGAGCAGGGTCATTTCGCGCAGGCCCGGCCGCACCTCGAGCGCTGGCAGAAGGCTCCTGCCGAGCTGCCCGTGTGGCTCACCGTCGACGGGCTGAAGCAGGCGGCGGCAGTCTACGCGCTGGTCGACGGCGACTTGGCTCGCGCCACCGAATGTCTCGAAGAAGTAAAACGTCTCCAGTTGGTGCCCTGGTACGCCGAGCTGGTGGTGGCGTGCCTGGCGCACGCGCGCGGCAGTGCCAGCGAGCGCGATCAAGCCCTTCAGGTGTGGAAAGACGCCGTCGACGCGCACCCCCGGCGCAACCTGCTCCTCGGCGCCAACCGGTGGATACTGGCGCGGCTGGCGCCTTCTTGAAGCCGGTGCTGGCCTCTCTCGATGACGGCCAAGGGCTCGCCGACTGTTTCCGTACTTGCAAGCCTACCGCGTCAGCAAGCGGGCCGCGGCGTCGAGTTCGATGCGGGTGGGCACGCGGCCTTCGTGCTTGAGCGTCGCCCGTTGTCGGTTCTCCAACGCGTGCTCGATGGGCAGCGTGTCTCGCCGCAGGTCGAATGCCGCGCCGACCACCAGGGCATTGAATGGCTGCAGTATGCCGAGCCGTTGAAGCGCACTCGCGATGCTTTCGACGGTGCGCCCCAACACGCCGGGCTCAAGCACGTCGCCGCCCTGGTTCTTGCTGGCGAAAATGGCCATCGAAGCAGCCTCGCGGGGTCGAACCTGCTTGAGCAAGGTCGGGTTGATGGCTTCGGCTACCGTCGCGAAGCGTGGGTCGCGCTCGAAGTCGCCGGGCAACACCATCGTGGTTCGCGGCATGCCCGCTCGTTTCGCGTAGGCCGCCATGCCCGGTTGAAGCACGGTTCGCTCAGCGGGGAATGTGGGGCCGAGCAAGTGGGCCGCGAGCTGACCACAGTTGAAGCGGCTCCCGTTGCTGTCATCGAGCCAGCTGTCGTATGCGATCGGCAGGCGCGCCTTCACTTCGGTGAGCGTCGAGCTCACATGATTGGCGATCTCAGCTCGAGCGTCTGGGTCGGCCACTCGAAGAACCAAGGTGCGTGCGTGCTCAGCCAACATCTCGTCGCTCGCCTGCGAAATCTGCACGCCCATCGGCTCTCTCGATTCGACCAAGTACACCTGGTTCGTAGCGGGGTCTCTCCATGCGACGGCCACATGCGAGTACGGCGAACGTGCGGCACCCGCTGACACTTCTTGCACTTCGGTGAGCACCGGCTGCCCCGCCACTGCGCGAACCAAGACCAAATCACCCGTCTGCAGCGACTGCACACCTTCGAATCCGGGAGCACGGCGCGTCCAACCTGTTTGCAGCCCGGTGGTGAGGGTGGCGACCTCCGCGAGATCTCGCAAGGTCTCGACCAGCTGGCGATTGCCTCCCGCGCTGGTTGCCCGGCGAGTTAGCTCGAGCAGGTCAGAGAGCGTGTTGGCCAAGGTCAGTCGCCCATTCGTAGGCAGCTGCGCCAACAGCGTGCGCACTGTTTGGTCGAGCTCGGCTGGGTCTCGCGCCACCTCGCATTGTCGTCTCTCGCGCCTCGAAGTTGCGCCACGGAAAATAGGTATTTGCAGTGGGGTGCTGCGCTATCTGCTCGAAATGAAAGGCTTTGGCGGCACCGTCGAGCGTGAGGGGGAACTGACGCGGTGCGCGCCATCGCCGCTCAATCGACACAAAGAACGAGTCTTGTCTGGAGCAGCCACCTCAACTGAAACCGGAGAACGTGAAAGTGCCTCGGGCTCAAGAGCGAGTACCATCGGCTCCCCATGTCGATGTACTCCGAGTCGCTTCGGGCCTTCCTGAAGCCAGTGCTGGCCTATCTCGATGACGATTCAGTCACTGAGATCATGATCAACGGCCCCGAAGACATCTGGATCGAGCGCAAGGGCAAGCTCTTCAAGACTGAAGCGCGGTTTACCGAAGAGGGTCTGATGGGCGCGGCGCGAAACATGGCTCAGTTCGTCGGCCGGCCGATGACCGATGAGCGCCCGCGGCTCGACGCGCGCCTGCCCGACGGCAGCCGCATTCACGTGGTGTTGGGGCCCATCGCTCGCAAGGGCACCACCGTTTCGATTCGAAAGTTCTTCAAAGACAAGCTCACGCCCGACAGCCTGGTGAAGTTCGGCTCGATTACCCCGCCGATGCTTCGGCTGATCGAAGCAGCGGTGCGCATCAGATTGAACATGTTGGTCTCGGGCGGCACCGGCTCGGGCAAGACCACGCTGCTCAACATTCTCTCGTCACTCATCCCCAACGACGAGCGCATCTTGACCATCGAAGACTCGGCCGAGCTTCAGCTCAACCAAGAACACCTGGTGCCCTTCGAGAGCCGACCCGCCGACAAGTTCGGCAAGGGCGAGGTGAACATGGGTCACCTGCTCCACTCGGCGCTGCGGTTGCGACCTGACCGCATCATCGTGGGAGAAGTGCGCGGAGGCGAGGCGTTTGACTTGATGCAGGCGATGAACACCGGTCACGGCGGCTCGATGGCCACCACCCACGCCAACACGCCGACCGACTCGCTGCGACGCATCGAATCGTTGTGTCTGATGAGCTCGGTCGAGATGCCGATGGTCGCGGTGCGGGCGCAGGTGGCGAGTGCGATTCACTTCATCGTTTGCTGCGAGCGCCTCCAAGACGGCAGCCGCAAGACCATCGCCGCGTCGGAGGTGCTGCCGCTCAACGAAAAGGGCGACTACCGCACCTCTGACTTGTGGCTCTACGTGCCGGTGACGCGCGATGAAGAGGGCAACGTGCTCGGCTACCACGCCCCCACCGGGGTGTTGCCCAGCTTCATGGCCAAAGCGCGCGCTTACGGCTTCACCGATCTCGACGAGTCGTTCTTCGACCCGGCGACCTACGGCGTGCCCCCGCCTCCGCTGCTGCACGGCCTCGGTGAGAACGTCACCACCCACTGGGCGCCCTCGCTGAAGTATCGCGAGCGCGGCATGCCCGACCCGCAAGACGCAGGCGATCGCTGGCACGAGTTCGAAGAGCGACTCAAAGCCGAGGCCAGAGCGAAGCACCAAGACGCGAACCGGGTGCAGGGCCAGGTGCCGGCGAAGCCCACCTCCGTGCCTGCTCGCCCCGCGGTGATCACCGCCGCCCCCGCCAGGCCCCTTGCGCCGGCTCGCGATGACCGCACCCCGCCCCCCACCCGCGCGCAAGCAGCCCACAAGCCGCCCACGGTGCCGGTGCGCAACTCGACCTCCGCTCAAACCAACGCCGACGAGCTGAGCCTCGAGCAAGCCAACGTCGAGGTCGACGCCGGTTTGATGGAGCAAGACGACGAGAGCACCAACATCAAGCGCAACCCGCTCCGCGCCGCGCAACAGGCCGCGAACCGGCTGCCCGGCGGGCGACCGATTCCTCCCAAGCGGTAGCCCTTCATCTCACCCGACGGGCCGGGCTCGACTCGACGCGCCCCTTGGCCACCCGATGCGTCTCGCGGGCCCGGCGAATCACCGGGTCTGGCCCGCATCGCGCCGGAGCCACCATCGGCCCCATCAACAGCAGCGCCGCGCCCAGGCCCAGCGCCGACCAGCGAATCACGCGGCCACTTCTTCGGGCTGTGCTGTCTGCTGACCCAGCAGGCCCGGCTTGGGGCTGGCGATGATCTTCGCGGCGAGCAGCTCCATCTCGGCGGGGTGCTGCTGCAGCCACTCGATGGCTCGTTCGCGCCCCTGACCGATGCGCTCGGAGCTGAGCGTGTAGTGGCTGCCCGCTTTGTCGACCAGGCCCATGGTCGTACCGAGGTCGAGCACCTCGCCGGCGCGACTGATGCCGCGGTTGTAGATGATGTCGAACTCGGCCTCTTGAAACGGCGGAGCCACCTTGTTCTTGACCACCTTCACCTTGGTGCGCGTGCCGATGACGTTCTCGCCGTCTTTGATGTTGCCGGCCCGCCGAATCTCACAGCGCACCGACGCGTAGAACTTGAGCGCGTTGCCGCCGGTGGTGGTCTCGGGGTTGCCGAACACCACCCCAATCTTCATGCGGGTCTGGTTGATGAAAATGATGCAGGTGCCGCTGCGGCTGACCGCGCCGGTGAGCTTTCGCAAGGCCTGGCTCATCAACCTGGCCTGCAACCCCATGTGGGCGTCGCCCATCTCGCCTTCGATTTCGGCGCGCGGCACCAGGGCCGCCACCGAGTCGATGACAATCAAATCGACGCCTCCGCTGCGAACGAGGTGCTCGGTAATCTCGAGTGCCTGCTCACCGGTATCGGGCTGCGAGATGAGCAGCTCATCGGTGCGAACCCCAAGCTTCTTCGCGTAGCTCACGTCGAGCGCGTGCTCTGCGTCGATGAAGGCGGCGATACCGCCCAGCGCCTGCGCCTGCGCGATGGCGTGCAGGGTCATGGTGGTCTTGCCCGACGACTCACTGCCGAAGATTTCGACCACCCGCCCTCGAGGCAGCCCGCCCACGCCGAGCGCGCGATCGAGTGTGACCGAGCCCGTGGGTATCACCGCCATCGGCTGTATCTCGGCGTCGTCGCCCAGCGTCATCACCGCGCCCCGGCCGAACTGCTTCTCAATCGCTGCCACTGCCGCTGCGACCGCCTTCAACTTCTCCGACACCTTGCTCATCGCCCTGCCCCTTGCATGAAGCGCGAGAACGATTTCTCGCGCGCACAAAGGCCTTGAGCAAAGGGTATGCCCCGAGCGCACACCGGCACGCAGCGTTCAGAGCGTCCGCGCGCAGAGACGGCGCAGAGACACTCCAGCTCGCGTTCTCGCGCGGCGAGAGAACAAAGAAGAAGAAGACGCTAGACGCGACCCTCGACGAACGGCGGCAGGAGGCCCTTGAGCACGCGCTCGCTGTTGTTGGCCTCGAGCGAGAAGCCGAGCCACGACACCGCCATGCCGACCAGAGGAATGGTAGCCATGGCAAAGGTGAGCACCCGCTCGAGCGCCATCTCGAGCATCATCTGCTGCACCACCAGCATCGCGGCTCCGGCGGTGAGCACCGTCCAGATGATCACGAAGAGCAGGAGGCTGGTGGGCACGAAGAGCGACATCTTCACCTCGGAGCCGCCGGAGATCTCACCGACCTGGCCTTCGATGATCGGCGCGAAGCTGTTGCGAAACTGCACCCGTCGCACGATGCGAAAGCTGTTGGGCCGCACCTCGCCGCGAAACTGGCGCGAGTCTCCGCCGCCGAAGTCGAGCTGCATCATGGTGCCGGGCTTGACCTCGCGGTTGAGCGCTTCAGCGACTTGATCAGGCCGGGCCATCGTTCGCAGGGTCACCGCACGCCGAAACAGAGCCATTCACCGATTCTTATCGAACTTTCGTCGGCCCAGCGAAAAACGAGCCTTGTCACCACCGCCGGCAAATCGGCTATGACCCGGAGCGCTTTGCTGCCCCTGGGTTCTCCGGTCTTCGTGGTGCTGGCGTTCGTGGTCGGGCTGGTGATGCTCCGCCTCAACCTGTGGCGTGGGTGGTTGGTGCTGCGCCCTGCCTCGATGCGCCTGCTGATCGAAGACCCCGGCGAGCTGAACCAGGTGCCCGCGGTGCTCGAGGCCAGCCACGACGCGCTCAAGGCGCACGGCTTCGTCTCGGTGGGCTCCCACACCGAGCACCCGCGCTTCGGTGCGGCCACTTTGATGTACGACTACGCCAACCCGACCGAAGGTGTGTTCGCCACCCTCTTCGAGGGGCCGAAGTGGGGTGTGCGTTTTCAGCGCGGGTTCGGCTACGTGCCTCGCGCTGAGGCCGAAGGGCCCGCGGCGCGCTTTGTGTAGCACACGCCCACCGAGAACGGAGGCTTCGTGCTCTCGGCGAACTCGCGCAGACCCGGCGCCAACGTGCCCGGTCGCTACCTGAGCGGCGCGTTGATCGGCGTCAGCGTCGAGCGCTTGCTCAAGGCACATCTTCGTCGCATGAGCGAGATGGGCGCGCCGAAAGCGGTGTGGAGCATCGAAGGTCGACTCGCTGCCGCCAGAGCGTGGTACAGCGATGTGGGGAAAACCGAGTTACGTCAACAGCATGCAGTTGGGTTGTTGTGGACGCTCGGTGCCCTTGGCATGGTGGGAGCTTCCCTTCTCGGCACAGACGGGCAGGCGCGATGAAGAGCATCTCGAAAACCGAAGACATCTATTTCCTCTCGGGCAAGCGAACTGCGTTCGGCACGTTCGGGGGCGCACTCAAAGATTTCTCGGCGACAGATCTCGGCGTCGAGACCGCCAAGGCCGCGCTGGCGCAAGCGGCGATCTCACCCGACGAGGTCAACCACGTCGTCTACGGCAACGTCATTCAGAGCAGCGTCGACGCCATCTATCTGGCGCGCCACATCGGGTTGCGCGCGGGGGTGCCGGTCGCAGTGCCCGCGCTGACCGTGAACCGCCTCTGTGGCTCGGGTTTTCAGGCCTACCTCAACGCCGCCGAGCTGATGCTCACCGAGCAGGCGCAGGTGGTGCTCGCGGGCGGTACCGAGTCGATGTCGCAAGCCCCTCACGTGGTGCGCGGCGCCCGCTGGGGCCTGGGGCTCGGCAAGAGCAACCTCGAAGACACCCTGATGACCGGCCTCTTCGACACCTACCCGAATCTGCCGATGGGCATGACGGCCGAGAACCTCGCCGAGCAATACAAGCTGACTCAAGACGAGGTCGACGAGTTCGCGGTGCTCTCTCAGAAGCGCCACGCGGCCGCGGCCGAAGCGGGTCGGTTCGCGCAAGAGATTACGCCCATCGAGATCAAGTCGAAGAAGAGCACGGTGCTGTTCGCCAAAGACGAGCACGGCCGCCCTGACTCGACCGTCGAGGGGTTCAAGAAGCTGCCCAAGGTGTTCAAGAAAGACGGCGTGGTGCACCCCGGCGCGGCCTCGGGCATCAACGACGGCGCCGCCAGCGCGGTGATGGCCACCCGCACCTACTGCGACAAAAAAGGGCTCAAGCCCTTGGGGCGATTGGTGAATTGGGCCGTCAGCGGCTGCGACCCGAAGGTGATGGGCATTGGCCCGGTGATGGCGATTCGCCTGCTGATGGAGCGCGCCCAGGTCAAGCTCGGCGAGATCGATTTGTTCGAGGTCAATGAAGCCTTCGCTCCGCAGTACCTGGCGTGCGAGAAGGAGCTTGGCTTGCCGCGCGAAAAAACCAATGTCGACGGTGGAGCCATCGCGGTCGGTCACCCGCTGGCTGCATCTGGGGCTCGAATTACGCTGCATTTGTTGTACGAACTGAAGCGGCGCGGTGCGAAGTACGGGGTCGGCAGTGCGTGCATTGGTGGTGGTCAAGGCATCGCGGTACTCGTGGAGGCCATGTGAGCAACGACGTTTTGGATGCAAAGGCATTGCGAGAACGAGCCAAGCAGCTCGCGGAGCAACGCCGTCTCGAAGCCAAGAATCGCAAGCGCAAGTGCGCCTTGTGTGGCACCGAGGAGAATGAGAAGGCGCCCTTCGTGGCGCACCCCGATGGCATCGGGCCGGTCTGCAAAGAGCCGAGCGTGTGCGAGCACAATCGGCAGATGGCCAACCGCCCTCCGCAGCTGCGCTAGGCCGTCGTCTCGAAGTCATCGCCAGGCCTCCTCTCACCCAGCGCGCCCATTGAGCGACGAACGGTCGGCTCAAGCCCGAGTATTCGGAGCCGCTGGGGAATTTGGGCGACTGCCAGCCATTGACTGACCACTGAATACGGGGATGGAGCGGCTCGAGGAGGGCTCGAGCGAACACCACCAGCGCCGCGCGCCAAGCGCCGGCATTCGAATTCCAGAGGTAGTTTCATCATGAGTGCAAATCCGATTGAGCTTTCTTTCAATGCGATCAAGGTCTTCTCGACCACGCTGGCGCGCGATCGCGAGCAGATGGGCGAGAACATCACGCGTTGGCTCAAAGACAACTCCGGCATCGAGATTGTCGACAAGGTCGTGACTCAGAGTTCCGACAGAGAATTTCACTGCCTCACCGTGACCATCTTCTACAAATCGAAGCCCGCCGCTCCCGCAGCCTGAACGAGGTGTGACTGGGCCTCTCGCTCTTCGCCGTTCTCTGTGTCGGAGCGCTCGATGAGGCCGGGCGGCAAGCGCTGTTCGCGCGGGCCAAGCAGTCGGTGGTCATTCTTCGTCAGACCACCGTCGGGGGCTATCGCGTCGCGCACGGCACCGGGTGGGTACTGCGAGCCGATGGGCTGATCGTCACCAACGCCCACGTCGCCGACCTCGATGGGTTGGAGGCGGTCTTCACCGACGGCGCGACGCTGCCGGTCGAAGGCCTGGTGGTCGACGACCCGGAGCATGACCTCGCGGTTCTGAAAGTGACCTCCAGTCAGCTGGTGCCGCTGTCGTTGAGCGACGTGGCCGAGCCGACCGAAGGCAGCTCGGTGTACGTGGTGGGCAACCCGCTCGGCTTCGACTTCAGCGTGGCGCAGGGGCTGGTCGCCGCGTACCGCAGGAGCGGCCTGCCCAAAGACCTTCAGACCGACGAGCCCGACCGTGGCGCGGTGCTGCAGCTGGAGGTGACCTCTGGTGCCGGCGGCAGCGGGAGCCCGGTGCTCGATGAGGCCGGTCGGGTCATCGGCGTCATTCGAGCAGGGGTCGGGCGCTCGGGAGGCACGATGGTCTTCGCGGTACCGGTCGAATACGTGCGGGCGCTGGCGACCCCCGCGCGTCTGGCCGGGGGGCCGCGCTCGAATCGCACGCATCTGTGGGTGAACCTGGCGATTTCCATCGGTATCTTTCTGGGCGGCGTGCTGTTCTTCCGTCGGTTGAACCGGGGCAGCGGGCCGAAGCGGCCCGTTCGAAAATGGTCGGGGTACGAAGAATGAGCTTTCAAAACGAAGTGAAGAGCTGGCTGAACCCCACCCGCACCGGCGGTCAGTTGGCGCTGCTCATGGTGGTGGTGACGGTGCTCGGCGAGATCTCGGCCACCATCGGCACCAACGTCGTGCTGCGGCCGCACTCGGTGCTCACCGAGCTCAAGCTGTGGCAGGTGCTGACCTGGCTGTTCGTGATGCCGGCCTCGCCGTTGTCGATCATCTTCGGCATCTTAATTTCGATTCAGACCGGCGCCTTTCTCGAGGAGCGCCTCGGTCGCCGCAAGCTGTGGGCCGCGATTCTCGGCGGCGGCGTGCTCACCGCGGTGTTGACCATCGCGGTCGGGCTGCTGAGCCCGACGGTAGCGACGCTCTCGTTCGACGGCGCGTGGACGGTGCTGACCTGCATGTGGGTGATGCAGGGGTTGATCGTCGGCAATGGCCGGCTCAATTTCTGGAGCCTGCCGGTCAGCGGCTACGCCTTTGCCGTCATCGGCGCGGTGTTCTCGCTCTGGCCGCTGCTCCGCGGGTTGTGGCAGGTGGTGATACCCACCATCATCGCGCTGAGCATGACGTTGGCCTGGTTCTTCGGGCTCACTCCGGCCAGCGCCTGGTTGCGGTTTCGCAGCTGGCAGCTCTCACGGCAGCTCAGCCGGCGCAGCAGTCACCTGAAGGTGGTCTCAGATGACAAGCGCAACATGCCCAACGATTCAGACCGGTTTCTGCACTGACCACGAAGGTCAGGCGGCCTGCTTGCTGAGGTAGGCACTGATGGCGTCGCGGTCATCTGCGGCGATCTCGTCATCGACGAACGACACGCCCAGGCCCCGCAAGATGCCGCGTTGATCGCGGTCGACGCGGGCGATGCTGCCCACCAGGGTGCAGAACTTCGCGCCGTCTGAAAAAGGGAGCGCCACCGCCACCCGAATCGGGGTGCCCTCGCGGGCCGGCTCGCGGGTCTTGAGGTACAGCCCGCTGGTCGAGAGGTCGCTGATGAAGTCGCGCACGTATCGCGTGCCGATGCGGCAGTGTGCCGTCAGGGTGACGGCCACCCGAGGAGACACGCGCTTGTCTTCATTCATGTGGTGCTCTCCGGCCCGGGGCGGCGACGACGGGGCGAACCCTGTGCGATTTGCTCCGACCTTGTCAACCCACGACGTGACATTCCATCAGGGCTGAACTACTCGATCACCACGTTCTGCACCGCATGCCGGTAGATGAAGATGCGCTCGGTGTTGGTTCGGTTGTCGGCGGGCACCACGAAGAAGCCGAGCGCGGCGTCTTTCTGATCGCGCGAGTACCCAGCCACCTGTCGGCCGTCTTTGAAGGTGACCCGAACCTTGTCACCGTCGGCGGCAGGCGCGCGGGCGCCGGGAGCCAACATGAAGAAGATGGCCTTCACGCGCGCGCGCGGGAGGTTCTCGATGCTGGGGCCCTCGAGCACCACGGTGTCTGCGCCGAGGTTGGCCTCGCGAATCGAGCCGCGCTTCACCTGGCCTTCGACGGTGTGGAGAATCACGCGGTGCTCGCCTCTGACCAGAATCTGCACCGGCTCGACGCCACCCAAGCTCAGGCCTGAGCGGTCGAACGGGTCGCTGACCGGCACGGGCACGGGTTCTGGCGGAGGCGGGGCGATGGGCGTGGCCACGCGCGTATTCAACGGCGCGGGCGGCGCCGGAGGGGGCGTGAAGGCCGAGACCGGCATCGCCAAGGGGGGCGGCGGGGCGGGAGGCGCAGGTGCAGGCACCGCGAAGACAGCGGAAGGCGCGGTGACCACCTTGGGGAAGGGCATCGGCGGCGGCGAAGGCCGGGTCGGTGCGGAGCTCTGCCACGAGAGCTCGGCGTGCTGGCGCGGAGGCGAGAGCTCGGGCACCGGCACCGCGGCCTCGTCTTCGAGCACGATGCCTTGAACGATCTCGCCGTCGTCTTCGGGTTCGACCGCGGGCGAAGGCACCGTCGAGCCAGCCCACTGCTCACCGGTGCTGGTGAGGGCCGGGGCGTTGATGAACTCCGACGCGCTGACCAGCTCCATCTTTTCTTCTTCGACCGGCGCCGTGCCCTCGTTGACGCCGGTGGCGAGCGCCGCCAACGAGGCGGAGTCGACCTGGAAGTCGCCGCTGTCGTTGAGGTCGACGTCGAGCTGCTGCGACGCATTGCCGTAGGTCACGAAGTCGGTCGCGCTGGCGAGCTCGAGCCGCTCGTTGCTGCTGCCGCTCAGGTCCATCGGCTGCTCTTCGGGTATCGGCTGGTCGTCGAGCTGGGCCGACTGCGCCTCCATCACCTGCATCGCGGGTGACTCGACGATGGGCACTCTCGACCAATCGGTGAAGCCCGAGCCTGAGGGAGGCGGAGGCACACTGACGGGCGAGGGCTCTGGAACCAGAGGCACCACATCGAGGAGCGGCAGCTCGGGCTCATCGAGAGGGACCTCGGGGCCGATCGCCAGCGCGTCGAGCGCCGACATGGTACGAGCGGGAGCCTCGGGTGGGGCCAGCAGCGGCAACGGCAACGCTTCGAGCGGGCGCGCGTCGGGCCGATCTTCGAGCGACGGCACGAAGGGCATGCGCTCGATGGTGGTGGGCGGGGCGTCGTCTTCAGAGCCGCCGAGGGCATCACCGGCCGTCGTCGGGTACGGAGGCGCCTGAGGCGTGATGGCCGGGGAGAACTCGGCGTTGTCGGCGGGCGCTCCCTCATCGGGAATGCGGTTCTCCGAGGTCGGCAGCGGGTCGGCATCGAACGGCACCGGCGCGACCGTCGAGGTGAGCGTGCCCAGGTACGGAGAGGCGAAAGGCTCCGATGGGGTCTTCTCGAATGCGTCGAAGACCGCGGCGGCATTCACCGGCGCCGCGGTGACGCCGCTGTCTGCCTTGTGGGCGTTCGCGGGGTAGACTCGGGTGGGCACATCATCGAGCGCTGTCGAGGTCGATGCTGCCGCCGCCGCAGCAGCGAGCAAGCCCGAGGTGTCGAACCCCTTGGGCATGGTGTCTTCTTGATCGTTCGGTGCGTCGAGCGGCCCGACGCCGGTCGGCATCTCTTCACTCAGCGAGCCCTTGAACGGCGGCGGCGCGGCCTCGACTTGCGCCACCGTCTCGAGCGGGGTCGGCGCGTTCTGAGTCAACGGCGCTTCATCCTCGAGCGACCCGAAGTCGCCCAGCGAGACTTCGGGCACCCGCAGCTCAGTGGGCCGCGGCCGCTCGGGAGCGAACGCGGCTGGCTCTGCTGCCTCGGCGATCGGTGCGTCGGTCAACTCGGTCGCGCTGGCTTCTGCAGGCTCACGCGCCCAGGCGCTCGGCTCGGCAACGACGGCAGCCGCGGGCGTCTCGGCGGAGCTGTTCACCTCGAGATCGTCTTCGAGCGAGAGCGCGTTGCGCATCGACGCCATCAGCGCTTCACCCGTGCTCGACGGGCTGCTGGCGCTCGGGGCGGACGCGATCGGCGAGACCTCGTCGTCTGCGACCTCCATCACCTCGTCAGACGAGACCTCGAGCGGGCCGTCTTCGGCGACGGTCGCTTCGAGCGGTGGGCCCGATGACAACTCCGCTGACAGCTCGGGCTCTGGCTCGCTCGCGGGGGCCGACAGAGGCGCGACTGGTTCGGCGACTTCCGCGAGCTGCGGCTCAAGCAGAGCTGCGGCGGCCGGAGCGTAGGCCTCGGGCTCCGCTGGAGGCATGGCCACGGGTTCGCTCGGGGCCCAGGCCTGCTGGGGTTGAACGGGGTAGCCAACAGGAGCCGAAGGCTGTGGGTAGCCCCACTGCCCGGTGGCGGCATCGTACTGAGGCTGCGCTTGAGGCTGCGCCGGCCACGCCTGGGCAGCAGGCCCTTGCTGCATCGGCCACTGTTGCGGGGCAGGGTAGCTCGGCTGCGGCGCGTAGCCCGGGTAGTACTGACCGGTCGCGGGGTCGTAGCCCGGTGGGTACGGGTACCAGTTGCCGTCGGGCCCGTAGTACCCCTGCTGCGGTTGAGGCGGCGCGTACCAGCCCTGCGCGGGCGGCTGCTGTTGCTGCGAATAATCGGGGTACGCGGCAGCGGCGTATTGGCCGGTCGCCGGGTCGTACCCCGCGGGGTACGGGTACCAGTTGCCGTCATCTGCGTAGTAGCCCTGAGGCTGGGGTTGGCCGACATCGACCCCAAGACTTTGGGCCAACTCGTACCATCGCTCTTCTTCTGCCGGCGTCAGGCCGTTCGTCTTTCTCGTCTCGTCGAGAAAGCGAAACTCCCGCATCGCCGCCTGGGTGTCAGACATAGGGCGGCGCGGAGCATAACCGTTTGACGCCCCTGCGGAAATTTCGTTTCCCCTTTCCACACCGCTGACGGCGAGGGGGTCAGCGGCCGGCCAGCTCGGCTGCGAAGGCCTCTTCGAAACGCTTCAGATCTCGCCCGAAGTGCGCCTGGAAGGCGACCTCGAGGGCGGCTCCGGCTCCCACCTCGCGAATGAAGCTGAGCACCTCACGCACGCTGGTCAGCCCCGCCAGCGCCCGCACCGCCATCGCCGCGAAGGCGTAGGCCACCCCCGGGTTTCGCTGGGAAATCAGCGGGTCTTGGCGCAGCGAGGCGAGCGTCGGCAGGGTGTGGCGAAGGGCCATGCCCCTCAAGGCCGCTCGATCACTCAACGGCGCGCTGTCGCCTCCTTCGGCCTGCCACTCGACCCACTCCGCGAGGCCTTCGTTGACCCACACCGGCAACCGCTGGGTCTGAAACCCGCTCAGCTCATCGACCACCGCATGTACGTATTCGTGCACCAGCGTGGCCTGGTTCTGCGAACTCATCTCGGCTGCGTCATTGAGGCGAATCGCCTTGCCCGAATAGAAGCCGGCCACCGCGGCGGCGGCGTAGGGCCCGTGGTGAAGCGCGAATTCTTGCTGGGAGTAGAGCACCACCTCGAGCGGGCTCTGCAGGCTCACCCCGAGAATGCGTGACGAGGCGCCCTGCGCGTTCTCGAGCGAGGCCTGCACCTTGCCCTCGTATTCGGCGCGCTGGCCGAAGTCGCGCTGGCCATTGAAGAACCGAAAGCGAAAGTGCGAGCTGGCGCGAACCCGGCGGCCCTCGTCATCGACGCTCGACTCGAACGAATTTCCGCTGGTCACCTGGCCCGGCACCAGCGGGGTGAGTTCCTCTGTCAGGGCCTCGAGCCGGGCCTTGAGCTTGGTGGCAGCAGCAAGCTGCTGCGATTTTCGGGGCACCTGGCTGAGCGCGGTCAGCGCGCCCTCGAGATCGCCCTCTTCGCTCAGCGCGCGGCCCAGCTCGAGCCACAGCTCGCCGCTCTTCGGAAACGAGGCCAGGCCCTTGCGCAGCAGCGACTCGGCGAGCGCCGGTTGGTTCTGACGCTTGGCCGCCAGCGCCGCGCAGAGAGCGCCGTCGACCGAGGGCGCGAAGGCCAGCGCCTTCTCGCCCATCGAGCAGGCGAGCACGCCGTTGTCATCGCTGAGCGCGACGCACCCGGTGATCAACGCTTTGCTGATTCTCGACTGGTCGGCCTTGCCGTAGCTCGACGGAGGCGCGGGGGCGAAGGTGAGGTAGAGCGACTCCCAGTCGCGCGCGGCCGAGAGCTGGGTGGCCTTGCCCGCGGGCGGCAGCTCGCTCACCGGAGTCGCCGCGAGAATGAACGCCACCCACAGCACGACTGACTAAAACGCCCAGCGATTGAGGATCTTGCCGAAGTCGGCGAGCTCTTCGCGTTTCTTGCCTTTGCTGTCGACGAACTTGTCGTTGATCAGCGCCAGCCGGCGGCTGAGCACCTGGGCCAGATTGGCGAACACTTTGAGCGCGGCGAGGCTGTTGGCCTTGAGCAGCTTCTGCACCCGCTTGGTCGGCACCTTCAGAAACCGAACGTCGCTCTGCGCGGTGGCGGTCGCCGAGCGCGCATCGCCCGACGCGACCAGGCTCATCTCACCCAGCACCGAGTGCTGCCCGAGCCTGGCCAGCTCGATGCCGCGCTTGGTGATCAACACCTCACCCTCGAGAATGACCAACAGCGAATCGCCTTCATCGCCCTCGGCGAACAGCTCGTCGCCCCTTGAGACCGACGCCTCGCTCGAGACCTCGAACAGCTCGGCGGCCTCGGGCACGGTCAGCCCTTGAAAGATGGGTATCTGCACGAGCTTCTTGAGCAGGGAGGCGGCGATGGCCATGAGGTCTTTCTCTCTTCAGATACCGCGAAGAACGGTGGCTTTGCCCACGCGGCCGATGGCCAACACGTAGGCGCTGGTGCGCAGGGGCAGGCGGCGGGAGCGGCTGATCTGCGAGACCTTCTCGTAGGCCTCTTTCATCACCCGCTGCAGCTCGTTGTTCACGCGCTCTTCTTCCCAGCTGACGTGCTGGAGGTTCTGCACCCACTCGAAGTAGCTGACAGTGACGCCGCCGGCGTTGGCGAGAATGTCGGGCACCACCAGAATGTCGCGCTTCTCGAGCTCTTCGTCGGCCTCGGGCGTCGAGGGGCCGTTGGCGCCTTCGAGCACGATGCGGGCGCGAACCGTGGCGGCGGTGCGACGGTCGATGGAGCCGCCGATGGCCGCGGGCACCAGCACGTCGCAATCGGCCGCAAGCACCTCGTCGCAGGTGACGCTGTTGCCACCGCCGAAGCCTTTGACCGACCCGGTCTTTTTTACGTGCTCGAACAAGCCCGGCACATCGAGCCCGCGAGGGTTGTGCACGCCGCCGTGCACATCGCACACGGCGACGATCAACCCGCCGTCTTCGTGAAACAGGCGCGCGGTGTGACTGCCGACGTTGCCAAAGCCCTGAATGGCGAAGCGGGTGCCCTTCATCGGCAACTGCACGTCGCGCAGAATTTCGCGGCAGATGTAGAGCAGGCCCCGGGCGGTGGCGGTCTCGCGGCCGCGGCTGCCGTAGAGCTCGAGCGGTTTGCCGGTGACCACCGCCGGCGAATGCCCGTGGTAGCGGGAGTACTGATCCATCACCCAGGCCATCACCTGGGGGTTGGTGCTCATGTCAGGGCCGGGAATGTCTCGAGTGGGGCCGATCAAGTCGTGAATCTGGTCGACGAACTTGCGGGTCAGCCGCTCGAGCTCTTTGACCGAGAGCGTGGTGGGGTCGACGCGGATACCGCCCTTGGCGCCGCCGAACGGCAGGTTCACGATGGCCGTCTTCCAAGTCATCAGGGAGGCGAGGCCCAGAATCTCGTCGTTGTTGACGCTGGGGTGGTACCGCAGGCCCCCCTTCATCGGCCCGCGCGAGTTGTCGTGCTGCACCCGGTAGCCTTCGAAGGTTCGAATCTCTCCGTTGTCGAGCTCGATGGAGACCTGCACCTTCACTTCACGAACGGGCGTGGCCAGCAGCGTCTCGATGCGTTCGCCCACGTCCATGATGCGCGCGGCTTTGGTGAAGTAGTGCGCGGCGGCTTCAGCTGAAGTCATGGTGCGCCGAACATAGGGCTCGAGGTACATGGCGTCTATGATTCGGGTCGTTTCATGAGTGAAGACGTCGAACGTGACCGCGCGCCGCTGCTGGCGCTGGCCCGCCGGGTGCGCGCCCTGCGTGAGGGGCTGCGCCTGACCCAAGAAGAGTTCGCCCGGCGCTGCGACATCTCGGTGAGCTTCGCCTCGCTGCTTGAGCGGGGTGAGCGAAGCCCGAGCTACGAGACCCTGCTGTCGATGGCGCGGGTGCTCCAGGTCGGCGTGGCGGAGCTCTTTCGCGACGGGCCTTCGGTCGAAGTGCTCGACCCCTCGCACGCCCGGCTGCTCGACTTCGCGCGGCGCTCGCACCTCTCTCGAATGCAGGTCGATCGGCTGGTGGCCGTAGGCTACGCGATGTTCGGTTTGGAGCAGGAACCGGCTGACGAACGCACACCCCGCTGCAGCGTCGACGGGTGTGAGCGGCCCGTACTCGCCAAAGGGCTATGTGCCCCCCACTACCACCGTGAACGACGGGCGCGTTTGCAAGACTAACTCCGGGGAAAGCCAGTTCGCCTCACCCCGGTGGGTCTCTCGCCCCTCGAGAAACAAGCGGCACAGCCTTTGCCTATACGTTCCTCATGTTCCGCACGGTCTCATGGATGATGTGTGCAGGCGCCATCGCGATGGGCTGCGGTGGTCTCGAGCGCGCCGCTCTCCGTCGAGAGGCGATGCGCACCCGCTCGAGCGCCCAGGTGGTCATCGACTCACAGATGACCCGCTCGAAGCTGATATCGGAGCAATACGATTTGAGCTGCACGACCGAGCGCTGCGAAGCCATGCTGCTGCCGCTGCTGGGCCGCAAGGTGACGACCGCGGCCCCGCTCTCTAGCGCGTTGTTCGCTGATTCACTGGAGATTCGGGTCAATGACGCGACCACCATCACCCTGGGCAACGACGGCGACTTCATCACCCAGAAAACCTTGGCGAAGCGGCTGTTGACCGCTCAGCGAGCGAGCCAGACCGAGCTGAAGCTGTAGGCGAACGGGTTGAAGCTGAACGGGTGCCATGCGGTCTTTCGCAGGGGCAAATCGAGCTTGGCGATGGCCGAGTACACCGTGTGGCGATTCGACAGAATCACGGGTGCATCGGGCAACCACACTCCAGAGAGTTTCCACCGCTCCGCGAGGGTTCGGGCAGCGTCGAGCAATGCGCCGACCACCTGGCTCGGCTCCACCTGCTCCAGCAACGCGCTGGAGGGGTTGATGCCGGGCAGCGAGAGGAATTGCTCGTCGCCCTCTGTGACGATCAGCAGATGCATGCCGCCCTGCGCGATGCCCTCGCTGTTCCACAGCACGGCTTGGAGAAACTCAGGCCGGCTCCACAGCTGCTCATCGCTGGCGACGCAGACTCCTTCGCAGAACCCGACCGCGGCATGAGCCCGCCGCTTGGTGACCTCGAGCGTGAGTGAGACTGAGCCCGCGGCCTGGTGGTACTCCAGCGCTCCAGGGCGGCCACCGTGCCCGAAGAGCACCTGCTGCATGGCCTGCAGGTCTTGACCGAAGAGCTCGGCGTGAATTCGGCCGACCTCCCGGCCGGGCTCGGGGGTGAACGGCTTGGGTGCCGTAGCAGCCAGCACCTGGCTGACCTCTTCGACCTTCTCGCAGCGGCGAAGCGCGGTGAAGCCGTTCTCGTCGAGCGCCAGGGCGGGCAGTTGGCTGCGCAGACGGGCCTGAGCGTCGGCCTCGGTCAACCCGTCGCGCCACTGGGTCACCGTCTTGAGCACCGAAGTGATGAGCTTGGGTCCGGGCACGGTTCGAGGCGCGAGCCGGGCCTCGACCAGGCGGGCGTAGGTGGCCGGGTCTTCATCGCGCGCGGCCAACAGCACCCGCTCGATTCGCCCGGCGCAGCGGTCGGCCAACAGGTCTCTGACCGAGAGCAGCGCCGAAGGTGAATCGAGCAGACCGGCCGACGATTGGCCGCCGCCAAGCGAGTGGAGCAATTCAGCGAGGAAAATGCGCCGCGAGCCCGGCCGCGCCACCTGCCCCGCCGCCCATGAGCGCAACAGCGCCCAACCGAGCAATGCGTCGGTGCCCAGAGTGCGGTCAGGCAACGCGCTGAACAGCTTTTGCGCCAGCGCCCACGGCTTGCGATCGACCGGGTGACCGTCGCGAAACCGGTACCCGCCGCTGGGCAATTCAATCGGCACGGTGGCAGGGCCCGACCAGCGCGCAACATCGGCGGGGCGGTCTTCGAAGCGCCGCACCAGCTCAACCACCCGCTCCTGGGTTACGCTCACCGAGGGAGGAAACACGTGGAGCAGCGCCACCCCGAGCAGCGGGTCTTCGAGTTCGGCCGCGCTCAGCTCGCCGCGGTGCACCGACGCCCGCAACGCTTCGATGCGCTGTCTGAGGGCCTGGGTGCGGCTCTTGCGCACCTCGTCTGAGAGCGACGGGTCTCGGTGCAGCTTCGCGTACTGCGCGAAGATGGCGGGGTCGTGAAAACCGACCTCGCGCAGATAGGCGCGGAGCAGTGCGCCGTGCGAGGCCAGGCCGCCGATCGCTCCCGAGTACAGACCGGGCACGATCAACCCCTGGAGCGCGTCGAGCGAGCGCACGCCGAGCTGGGTGACGATTTCTCGCAGCACATCGCAGTCGGCCTCAGAGCTCACATGCCGCGAGCCGAGCTGCGCCAGGCTCATCAACAGCGGCCCCGCGCGGCCGCGATGGGCCCTCAGCAATGGGAGCACCAGGGCCGCCCATGACGAGGGCAGGCGGGCCAGAGTCGGCTCGATGCGACGCAGACCGTCGAGCAGCTGCGCAGATTCATCGGCCTTCTGCAGCAGCGGCTCGAGCACGTCGAGGCGCGCACAGAAATCGTCGACCTCGGCGGCCTTGAGCGCGACCGACACCGCCAACTCGAAGACGTGCGGAGCGGTGAGTCTCTGCGCGGTGGCCTCGATGCGCGCGAGCCCTCGCACCAACGCCGCTGAGGTCTTGCCCAGGCGCGAGACCGACGCTGCTTTGTTCAGCACTGCCGCGCTGGTGGCGAACCGCGCCTGCGCCCGCACCGCCAACACCGCCTCTTCGAAGGGCATCGACGAGGCCGCCTCCAGCGCGCCGTCGAGCCAGGCGTCGAGCCGCTCGGGGGGCACCTGCGCGGTCGTCTCGAGCACCGCGTCGACCACCGACGCGAGCGACTCGACATCGGTCACCAACGCGGCCATCACCGGCATCGCGCGGGCCGCGCAGTCACGCACCGCTGGCGTGAATGAGGTGACGGCGAGCTTGCTGACCATCACGTCGAGCAGCGCAGCGAGAAACTCCGTGTCGCGTCGGGCCACGATACAGGCGGCTGCCGAGACCGGGTTGATCATCGCCGCCGGCAGCGAGCGGGTGTGCACCTCGAGGGTCGAGAGCACCGAGCGAAGACCCTTCTCGTCGTGCCCGAACGCCAGCGACGCCGAGGCGAGCCCGCTTTTGAGCACCTCCAGGGCCGCTTCTGCCCGACCATCGGCCACCAGCCGCTCCACCAGCTCGAGGGCCGCGGTGAGCACCCAGGGCCGGTTGAACGACGCGCGCAACGCCGCCGGCAGCGCGCCCTGCACCAGCGGCGCGGGGTCGAGGCCCGCGTCGAGCCAGACCCGCATCAGCTTTTGCAACTGCGCACCGAGCGCGATGAAGGTGGCCGACTCTCCGCCGACCTCGATCAGCCCGCGCACGTCGTGAAAGAGCACGCTGGCCGAGTCGAGGCCCATCGAGTGGAGCCCGATGATCAACGACTGCAGCCCGCGCATCAGGCGGGTGAGCTCAGCCTGGTTGCCCTTGGCCAGCTCCGCCAACGGGCGCACGGCGTACGAGAGCGCGGCGTCGGGAGCGATGCCTGCCTCGACCAGCGCCGAAGCCAGGTCGAGCGAAGCGGGAGCGAGAAAAGGCTGCTCTTCGGCGCCCTGCAGCGCGCGGTTGAGGCCGAAGTGCAAGGTGAGCGTGGGCTCGAAGCCATGGGCCGCGAGCGCTTCGACCAGCTCGAGCCCTCGCAGCCCGAGACCCAAACGGGCCTCGAGGTGCTGTAGCTCGAAGATGGCCTCTTGAAAAACCCGCTGGGTCAACCCGTGCGCCTGGAGCGACTTGGAGAGCGCGATCAACCGCTCGCCTTCATCGCCCATCCACCCCAGCGCGGTGAACACGGTCACGCCGTTCTGCATCGCGCCCGCCGGGTCGACGCCGGCCCGCGCCAGCTCTTGCGCCAGGTCGAGCATCTGCTCAGTCGGGGCGGGCACCTGCAGCATCGGCAGCGGCTCGATGGAGCGGTCGGTCAGCTCGAGCGCGACGGTCAGCGCCCGGGTCACCAGCGAGGGCGGCAGCTCACCTTGCAGCAGCCGCGTCACCCCGTGCTCCAGCACCCCGCTCGGGTTGGGAAACCGCGCCAACAGCTCGAGCCAGGGCAGCGACTCTTCACCTGGCGCGGCCTGGGCGATCGCCGCCAGCCCGGTGGCCGCCTGAAACCCGATAAAGATTGACCGTGACGAAAGCGCCCGCAGCAAGGTCGCCTGGCGAGCCAGCGCGGCGGTGAACCCTTTCGGTTCGGCGGCCGCGAGCGGCGGCACCACCAGCTGCAGAAACCAGCCGGGGTCGTGGCCCTGCTCCGCCAGCTCGAGGGCCAGGCTCAAGGTGGTCTCGAAATCAGCCGGGCGATTGGGCAGCGCTCCGGCGGCGGCGGCCAACCCGTACTGCTCGGTGCGAGTGGTGTCGTCTTTGAGCTTCTCCAGCAAGGTGGCGCACCGCTGGAGCAACCGGGCGAACGCCGTCGGGTCGTCACCGGCGCAGCGAGCGAGGGGCAACAACACGAAGCGCAACGGAGACCAGAACGAGGTCGTTCTCAGGGCAAGCGCCGCCACGTATTGCTCGAGCGCTTCGAGCCATGGCTCGACCGGTATGCCGCGCGAGCCGGCGTGGGCCACCAGCGGGTCGATGCCGTGCTCTTTCACCACCGCCGGCTCGTGGCCCCGTTCTTCGAGCAGAGCCATCAGCTGGGTCACTGTCGCCATGTCGAGGGTTTCAATTGGCTTTTCGAAGCGTGGCAACGATTTACGGCGTGGCCAAGCGCACCGAGGCGAAGCCGCCGTCTTGCACTCTCCACACCTCGAAAGGAGCCGCGGGAGCACCGACCTCAAGGTCGAACTGTAGCTTGCCGGTCACGCCTTCGACCGCCACGGTGGTCGACTCGGAGAGCTTGGTCACCGCTGCGGAGAACTCTTCGGGGCCAAGCTGCACCGGCATACCGGTCGCGCCTGAGGTCATCGAGAAGCTCGCCAGGCCTTCTGCGATGCGCGCCGCGTTCAGGTCGGTGGTGCTCTTGTTGCCCCAGTGAGAGGCGAGCATCACCAGAAACATCGCGTCGTAGGCAGCGGCAGCGGTCTGAGGCTCGGCACCGAACGCGTTCATGAAGCGGGAGCGAAAGGTGTTGGCCAAGGCGCCGGAGCCTCGATTCGGGGCGACCCCCAGCATGCCCTCGAGCTCCGCGGAGACCAGCGGCGTGGCGAGGGTGACCGGGTCTCGCGAGCTGCTCGAGAACAACCAGCGATGCCCGTCGCTTCGCTGCAGGCCCGGGGTGCGCGCCCCCTCGGTGACCAGGCTGCGCACCTGCGACGGTGAGCCGATGACCACGCTGGCCTTGGGGCGGAGGTCTTCTCTGAGCGCGCCCACCAACCCGATCGGCATCAGTGGGTTGGTGAACCCGAACACCCGCGCGTCGCGGCCGGCATCGACCAACAGGTCGCGCACGTTGGTGGCGAACTGGCCCCGGTCATTGCCGTCTTCGAAGATGACCGCCACCCGGGTCTGGGTGATGTACTGCGGGTCGCCGGTGATCAGCTTCGCCAGCACCGAGGCCTGACTCGAGTCGGGCGGCACGGCTCGAAAGGTGGCGTGGTCTTCTCGAAACATCGCGCTCAGGCTCTCGGCCGTGGCGTTGGGCGAGATGATCAGCGTGCCCGCCGCGCGACGCTGCGGGTTCTGCGCCGCCAACAAGGTGACGGCGTTGCCCGAGGTGAACAGCGCTGGCAGACGCATCTCGGTGACGGCCCACTCGACCTGCTGCTTCGCCAGCACCGCGTCATTGAGGGTGTCGCAAGCGAAGAGCGCGAAGGCGAAGTCTTTGTTGCCATTCACCTCGCGGGCGGCCAGCGCGAGCCCATTGAGCGCGTTGACCTCGAGCGCGTCGAGGCCGCCGTCTCGCTGGGTGCTCAGCGGCGCGATGACGGCGAAGCGCACCACGCCGACTCGCGCGAAGGGCCCTTCGAGCTGTCGACACCCCTCTGGCAACGCCAAGCAGTAACCGCGGGTGCAGGCCGAGCCGGCACCGCACTGGAGATCGGTGTCGCACTCTTTGAAAGCGGAGGCAGTGGTGAACGAGCAGGAGATCAACGCGGCGAACGCGGTGACCAGAGCCGCGCGCTTCAAAACCGCAGCCCCAGTGCGAGCAGCGCTCCGTCGCGAAGCGGTGCCAGCGCGACCGTGGCCGGGCCATCGCTGCGCGCCAGCAAGATGACCGCGGTGACCGCCGCGGCGATGCCCGCTCCGATGCAGAGGTCGGCGATCAAGGCCTGCTGCCGGGTGGTGATTTCGGCCGCCCGCTTGACCTGGTAGCTCGTCGCGGTGCGGAAGGTGGCGCGGCTGCCGCTCGAGAGGAGCCCGAAGGTCACCCCGACGCCGACCGTGGCGACCGCCACCCCCGCGACGATCAACCCTGGCACCTTGGGGCTGGGCCCGCTGCTCAGCGACAGCGCGGCCGGCTCGCCCCCTTCAGCTCGCGCCGAGCCGCGCGACGAGGTCGACGAAGCGGGAGGCTCTTTGGTGGGCTTGCTGCTCAGCCCAGGGCTCTTGGAGGTCTGAACCGTTGCGGTCGTCGCAGGCTCGGCCACGCTGGTGCGCCCGGTGATGGTGGCCTTGGCGCGCGCGACGAGCTCATGGTCGGTCTCGTCAGCTGGCAACACGACGTATCGGCGGTAGGTCTCGAGGGCGATGGCGGTGTGGCCGGCCACCTCCTGCGCTCGGGCGAGGTTGAAGAGAAACTGCGAGTTGGGCTCGAGATCGTAGGCCTGGGTGAGCGCCTCGATGGCCTGCTCGAGCTTGCCCTCGCGGTAGCGCTGCTCTGCGGTGCGGGCGAGCGCGGTGGCCTTGGGGTTGGCGGCGGCCGCCAGGCTCGAGACCACCAGGGCTGCGACCAGGCACGCGCGCCACACCGGGTTCAGCCCTCGTCGGCTTCAGGGGCTGCGGGTTTGCCGGCCGCCGGCTTCTCGGGCCTGGGCGGTGCGTCGAGCTTGATCTTCGGCTTGTTTTTTCGTGGCTTGAACAGAAGCGCGGTCTTGCCCAACGTCTGCGCCACTTCAGCGCCGGTCTTCTCGGCCAGCGCGCTCAGCGCCTCGGCGCGGCCTTCTTTCTCAGCCTCGACTTTGATCTTGATCAGCTCGTGATCTTTGAGCGCCTGCGCCGCCGCGGCCACCACGCCGTCGGTCACTCCGTCGCTGCCGACCTGCACCACCACCTGCAGATGATGCCCCAGCCCACGCAACGTTCGCTTCTGTTTACCCGTCAGTGCCACGACTGCCTCATTCTTCACTTCATCATGCGCAGTTCACGCTGCGCGTCGATGTGTCTCGGGTCGAGCTGAACCGTCTTGGCGAAGTTCGCCTTCGCCGACGCCAGGTCGCCCAGCACCTTCGCCATGAACCCTTGGAAGTAATACACCGTGGCGACGTTGGGGTTTTTCTTCAGACAAATCGCGATGTCTTTCATCGCCTCGACCTGGCCAGCTTTCTTGTCGGGGTAGAGGAAGAACTTGGCCCAGCCGCGCCAGGCGTAATATTCGGCCTCGACGTCGCTCGCGTTGATCGCGTCGGTCAGCATCTTCACCGCTTCGGAGAACTTGCGGGCTTTGACCAGAATAGTGCCCTTCTGGAAGAGCTCCTCGGCCGCGAGAATCTTCGAGATGTCGACCTTCTCGCCGGTGCCGCCCGCGGCGAGCTCGGCGATGTATTCGGTCTTGAGCTTCGCGTCGGTCAGGGTGCGGTGCGCGTCGCCGACCCGGGCGAAGATGTCGGCTTTGAGCTTGGCGATGGCCTCTGGCGTGCCCTCGGGCGCGGTGTCGGGGTGGTAGACCTTGGCGAGCTTGAAGTAGGCGATCTTGATCAGCGAGTTTTCGGCCTCTTTCGCCACCGCGAGCACTTCGAAGTGGTTCTGCTTTCGCATCAGGTCGCGCAGCTCGGTCAGCTGCTTCACTTCAGCCCCGATGACCGGGTTCGCCGCGGCCGCTGCGATGACCACCGATGAAGACAAAGCCACGTACGGCGCTGGAGCGGGCGTGGGCGCGAGCGGTCTGGCTGCGATGCCCGAGCCACTGCTGGCGATGGTGGCCGAGATCTTCGGCGGCCCTGCCGGCGCGACGATGACTTGCGGGGCAACCGGTGCGGCTGCCGGCTGCAACTGCGGCGGCTTGGGCTTGTGACCGGGGTACGACACCGTCTGCGGCTTGGCGATGGAGGCGGGGTTGCCTGGCGGAGGGCCCGGCACCGTACCGCCGGGAGCGCCTGCCGGCTTCACCTGCGCACCGGGCACTCCGGAGATGACGTTCGAGCTGGGCACGACGCGGGCGGGAGGCGGCGGCGCCGCAGGAGGGACCTCGTTCTTCAGCACCGCCGCGGCGAACGAGACCACGTCGCAGAATTGCAGCACCCAGGCCGTTCGCAGCATCACCTCGGCCTCTGCGGGCAACATCGTCGCCAGCTGGTTGAGCGAGCGCACGCCATCGAAGTGGTTCAGCGCGCGCGTCTCTTGCGGGCTGAGCTTGAGCTCGGAGGGCGCTACCAGCCCCTGGCCTTTCATCACCGGCAAATCGAGCGCGGGCCCCATGCGACGCCGCACTTCGGGCGCCGGCACGCGCCGCAGCTGCTCCATGAAGATCGACCATTTGTGGCCCATCGGCATGGCCTTGGTGGGCGGGAGCTCGATGTTCTGCCAGGTGTAGGTGCCGATCTCGGGCACCAGTACCCGGTAGACCAGATCAGCCGCGCGCTGCGCCAGGTGCGCGAAGACGGTGTTCGGGTTGAGCAGACCCAGCCCGAACAAGGTGGGCAACAGCTCGCCGCCAAACCGGCCGCGCTGGGCCTCGGCCTGCGACACCACCTCGGGCGTGAGCAGCTGCTTCTTCACCAGGAACAGCGAGAGGCTGTCTTCAGCGTGGTTCGAGTCGACCAGCTCGGGAGTGCCCTTTCGAAAGTGCAGCTGCAACACGCGGTCGCTCAAGCTGACCGTGAGCAACCCGGTTCGATCGGCAGAGGCCGCCAGAGAGTAGAGCCGCATCGGCCCCATCGAGCTCAGGCTGCCGCGAGGGGGGATGTCGCCGGCGAGAAACGCGTTCGGGTCGACGGTCGGGCTGGGCTGGTCAGTGCCATTCGGGTCGGTGGCCAGCTCTGACCACTTCTCGTCGGGCGTGGGGGTGGAGGCAGGCGCGAAGGTCTCGAGCGCGGGGGGGGCTGATGGGGCGGGCGCAGGTGCGGCGCTCTGGGTCAGCTTGGGCGGGCCGGCTTGCACCGGAGGGCGTTGTTGAGCCAGCGCGCGCGCCCCGGGGCCGGCCGAGATGCCAGAGGGCGAGCTGATCGGAGGTCGCGACGGGCCGCTCGCTGGAGGGAGCCCGGGCCCGGGTCGAATGCCGCTGGGGCTGGTGGTCGGGGGCGCGTGCGAGAGCGGCAGCACCACCTGCGCCCAGGTCGCGTCGAGCGCCTCGCCGGGCTCGATCACCTCGCCCCACAGCGCGCGGGGGAAGACCATGCGAATGCCCGGCAACCGCCCGGGGAAGACGTAGTGGAGGCCGTCGAGAGAGACCTGCACCCGACCGGTGACCACACCCTGATCGAGCAGCAGCTCGACGCTGGTGGGCGTCAACGGGCCGAAGGTCGCCCCTTTGTCAGTGCGTACAAAGAGTTGAACCGGTTCGTCGCTCATCGAACGAGCCGAACCCTAGCGTAAACCCGGCTCGCGCACGACGTGTTCGAGCGCTCCAGGCTCCGAGACACTTTTTCGCAAAGCCTTGACGTCAACAGCGGTTACCTTGCGGCCCCATGGCCACGAAGAAGAAGGCGAAGTCGACCCCGCAGCGCTCCCGCCCCAAGCCCGTCGCGCGCGAGGTCGAAATCGTCAGCAGCGACGACAAGCGCACCCTGCCCTTCGAGATCGACCCCAAGAAGCTCGAGAGCTCGCTCAAGAAGCTCGGCGACCAGGTGTTGAAGGTGGCCAAGAAGGGCCGCTACACCAAGGTGCGCTTCAAGTTTCGGGGCAAGCAGTTGCTGCCCGACATACCGCTGGCGGCGGTGGCGGCGGTCGAAGGCCTCTCGTTCTATTGGGCCGGGCTGCTGCGCCTGCTGGTCTTCAACCTCGCCGGCAAGACGGTCATCGACATCGAGCTGGTCAACGATTCAGAGAAGAAGCTGCAGGCGGGCAAAGAGGCGCTGCTCTCGGGCGATCTCGACGAGGCCCTGGCTGCCTTTCGCCAAGCCGAGAACATGGACCACGACAACCCGCTGGTGCACTTGAACCTCGGCATCGCCTTGAAGCTCTCGGGCGATCACCTTGGCGCCCGCGCCGCGCTGCTCAAGGCAAAGGCGCTCGACAAGACCGGTGTCACCGCCAACGAAGCTGACCGGTTGATCGCCACCCTCAAATCCGCTCCCATGTCGACCTCACTGGAGGTGTCATGAAGCGTCTGACTGCTGCCTGCGCTCTCGCTCTCGCCGCCTGCGCCAGCGGCCCCAAGCCGGTGCCAGCCTCGGCCACCGCCGCCGAGCGGCTCGAGGCCTCTGAGCGAGCGGTCAGTGAGATACGCGATGCCAAGGTCTCGTTCGTCACCGAGTCGAAGGGCATGATGAACGCGCAGCTGACCGGCACCCTGGAGCTCTTCTCCAAGAACGTGGTGGCGTTCTCGGCCGAAGGGCAGTTCGGCGACGACCAGGTGCGCGTGGAGCTTGAAACCAAGAGCGGAGATCAGAACCGCTCGCTCTCCAAGGGCTCGAATGTCTCGAACCACCATGAGCCGATACCCGAAGCGCTGACCGAGGCGCTGGGAGTGATGCTGGTGCGCATGGGCGTGATGCACACCGTCGCCAGCCTCACGTCGGATCAACCGGTCGAGAAATCGAACGGCGGCGTGCGCGAGTGGGTGCGGGCGGTCGACCCGAAAGACCTCAAGGCCGAGACCATCAACGAGGTGGCCTGTCACCGGGTCGAGTTCGGGTTGTGGGTCGGCGGCCAGACGGTGGGCACCTCGAACGTGTGCATCGCCGACGCGACCGCGCTGCCGATCGAGCGGGTGACCACGGTGAAGAACTCCAGTGGCGAAATGGTGGTCAACGAGCGCTACACCTGGAGCCTGAAAGACACGCGGTAAATCAAGGCAGTCTGGTCTAAACCTCACGCCCGCATGTCCGCTCGAAAGGCCGGCCTCGGCTTCATTCTGGTGACGCTGTTCCTCGACATTCTGGGGTTCGGGCTGATCATCCCCATCTTGCCGAACCTGGTGAAGGAGTTCGTCGGGGGCGACCCGGGCCAGGCCGCGGTGTACTCGGGGTGGCTGATCTCGGCCTACGCGGTAATGCAGTTCATCTGCTCGCCGATCATGGGCAGCCTCTCTGACCGCTTCGGTCGCCGGCCGGTGTTGCTGGCGTCGAACTTCGGGCAGGGCTTCGACTTCATCTTGATGGGCTTCGCTCCGTCGCTGGGCTGGCTGCTGGTGGGCCGCCTCATCGCGGGCGTCACCGGCGCCTCGTTCGGCACCGCCACTGCGTACATCGCTGACGTCAGCCCTCCCGAGAAGCGGGCCCAGAACTTTGGGCTGATCGGCATCGCCTTCGGGCTGGGCTTCATCTTCGGGCCGCTGCTGGGAGGCGTGCTCGGCCACATCAACCTGCGGCTGCCCTTCTTCGCCGCGGCCGCGCTGACCCTGGCCAACGCGGCGTGGGGTCTGTTCGTGTTGCCCGAATCGCTCGATGCGCAGCACCGTCGGCCGTTTTCGTGGGCGCGCTCGAACCCGATTGGCACCTTGAAGGCGCTGAGCCGCTACCCGCTGGTCACCTCGTTGGTGGCGGGCGTGGTCTTGATAAACATCGCCCAGCGAGGGCTCGAGAGCACCTGGGTGCTCTCCTCCTTCACCCGCTTCGGGTGGGACGAGCTGGCTTCCTCGATTTCATTGGCGGTGGTGGGGCTGACCGCGGCCATCGTGCAGGGCGGCCTGGTTCGCCGCATCATTCCCGCGGTGGGGGAGCGAAAGGCGCTGCTGGGTGGGGTGATGATCGCCACTCTGGCCTTCGTCGGCTATGCCTTTGCGCCGGCGGGCTGGGTGATTTACGCGATTCTGCCCTTCGGAGCGCTCGGCGGTATCTGGAACCCGGCTGGCCAGTCGCTGATGTCGCGCTCGGTGCCGGCGAATGAGCAGGGCATGCTGCAGGGTGGCCTGACCAGCTTGACCGCCATCACCCAGATTGTCGGGCCGCCCATCGCCACCCACCTCTTCGAGTTCTTTATCAGCCCGCGGGCGCCCTTCTATCTGCCTGGCGCAGCATTTCTGGGCGGGGCGGTGCTGATGGTGATCGCCGTCGGGCTCATCATTCGGGCCTTCGCCAAGCACCCCGAAATGCCCCCGGCGCCTGCGCTGGCCGCCCAACCGGTCACCTAGCACGTTGAAATGACCCGGCATTGCGCAGCGGGAGCCACTTGGGTACAGGGGGGCACGCCATGAAGGATTACATCCGAAATCAACGTGGGCGCATGTTCGATAGCGCGTTCTTCGAGTTCTTCTCGAAGGTGCACCCGTCGATGCCCTTCATTTTCTGGCTCCCGGTCAGCTTCGGCATTCTCGGCTACAGCCTCAGCACCGGGGTCACCAGCTGGCCGCTCGCGTTCGCCTTCTTCCCCCTGGGGTGGGTGACCTGGCAACTGCTCGAGTACGTGATTCACAAGAAGGTTTTTCACTGGGAGGGCTCAGGCCCGTTCACCCGCCGCTTTCACGACATCGTTCACGGCTTTCACCACAAGTACCCCGATGACGACACCCGGCTGGTGATGCCGCTGCCGGTGAGCATCGGGCTGGCCGCGTTGATCGGCTTCGGCCTGTCGTTCGCCAATCGCGCCGACGTGACCGTGCCGTACTGGTCGGGTCTGGTGCTCGGCTACCTCTGGTACGACTTTTTGCACTGGTCGACCCATCACCGAAAGCCGCTGACCGCGTGGGGCCGCCGGCTGCGCGCGCATCACATGTCGCATCACTTTGCTGATTCGACGACCAACTACGGCATCAGTTACATGTGGCTCGACAAGGTGCTCGGCACTTTGCGCAACCGCACGCCGGGCGAACGCGACGCCTGAGTTGGCCTCTGAAGTGACCTCGACCACTGCCACCCGCGGCTTCTTCGGCGTCTTGGTAAGGCGGCCGAGCCTGTGGTTCATGCTCATCGGCTCGATGGTGGCGCTGGTCGCCGGCTCGGTCATCACCCGACGCAACCACCAGGGCTCCAAGAGCGAAGAGATGGCGGTGCTCTCGAAGGTGCCGACGTTTGAGCTCACCGACCAACACGGCGCCCCGTTCGGCAGCAAGAACCTCGATGGCCAGGTGTGGGTTGCGAGCTTCATCTTCACCCGCTGCCCGACCATCTGCCCCACCTTCACCGCGAAGATGGCCGCGATTCAGAGGCGCAGCCCCGAGGAATTGAAGCTGGTGAGCTTCACCGTCGACCCCGAGTACGACACGCCCGAGAAGCTCGACGCGTACGCCACGAAATACGGAGCCAGCGAGCGGTGGTCATTTCTCACCGGTGAACGCCCCGCGATCACCAAGCTGATCGTCGAAGGCATGATGCAACCGATGGATGCTCCCACCGACCCGACGAACCTCGCGTCGCTGGTGCACGGCAGCTACTTCGTGTTGATCGATCAACAGCGCCGCGCGAGAGGGTTCTACAAGTTCGATGAGCCCGAGTCGGTCGAGCAGGTGCTCAAAGACGCAGCGACTTTGCTCAGCACGACACCCTGATTCGTTTCACGTCGTCAGAGCTGAATCTTCACCGTCAACGCGAGCAGCTTGCCTTCGCTGCCCTTGAGTTCATGGCGGTACGAGAGGTCGAAGCCGCTGCCTTCGACGAACCACCCCACTCCGCCCGAGAGGTACTGGTGGCTGCCGATGTTGTCGTGCTGGTAGCCCAACCGGAGCGGGAAGCGCATCGCGATCAACCACTCCACCCCGCCGTGAAAAGCGAAGCGCGGCAGCGGCTGGTTGAAGTCCATCCGCAGGTCGAAGACGGGCGAGAGCTGGCTGGCGAAGAGCCCGCTGACGCTGGCCACGAAGTAGCGGGTGACGTCGGAGTTGTAGTTGGGAATCAGGTTGTGGCCCGAGAACCCCATCGACAGCCACTCGAAGGGCTTGATGATGATGCCCGCGGTCATGGTGATGGAGTTGGTGTTCGACGCACCGGTAATGACCTGGTGCCGCCCTGAGACCCCGATGTGCAACCAGTCGGCGAGAGGCAACGCAAGGGCCACCGTGGTCAGGTGCGCCCAGCGCCGCTGAAAGGCGCCGTAGGTGACGAAGTTGTACGAGATGCCCATGCCCAGCGCGTTCGAGGCCGAGTCGGCCAGCGACACCCCGCCCGTCGCATAGCCCGACGGTATGTCCCACGCGCCGTTGGCCTCGATCTGGTACCGCTTGTAGAGCGTCAACGCGCCCGGGTTGCCGCTGATGACCTCCGCGCCGTAGCCCAGCGACTCGAAGGCACCGCCCATCGCCAGGTTTCGGGCCTGCATCAGGTCGCGCAGGTCTGGCCCCACCACCGCCATCGGCGAGGCCTGGGCCCAGGCGGTGCTCGCCATCACCAACATCAGCATCGGGAGCCGCTGCAACATGCCTGACGCTTCTACCCTCATCGGGCGCCCCGGCCCAAAAAACACACGACCCCGGCGCCTCGATGAGAGCGCCGGGGTCGAACTTCGAAGAGCGTGAAACGACTGCTTACAGAATGTTGGTGGTCGGCTTGACCAGGGCCACCGACGCGTTGTCGATGAACAGGGCTCCGTTCGCCGAGTCAGTGGTGGCGTTGTTCACCTCGCACTGAAAGCGAATGGTCTGCATCGGCGCCAGGCCACCCGACGAGCTGCTGTAGCTGGGCAGGTTCGCCGAGGTGTAGGCCACCGCGAGCGCTCCGACGATCTGCACGTCGGAGGTGTCGGTGATGCGGCAACGCTGGGTGACTGTGGTCGCCACACCGGTGGTGATGTACTCGGGGCGGAGGTCGACGCTGTACTGATACGACCAGCCCAGGTCGGGGTTGGTGATGGCCGAGAGCACCACGTCTTGCGAGAGCTTGGTCAAGCCGGTGACCGGCGTTGCGCCAGCCTGCGAGCCCAGAATCGCGGCGCACTTGCCCGTGCCCGAGCTGTTGTTGTTCGCCACCGACACCGGGGCCGGCGTACCCGTCGCCATCCACCCGGCGACGCCGCACGCGCCCGCCGCGTCTTCGAAGCCGCCGTTGACCAGCAGCTCTTTTCGGCCACCGAGCACGCCGGTGAAGTCGACGTTCGCGAGCGTGTTGCCCGCGGCGTCTTTGCCACCGCGAATGGTGAACGGGCCAGTGATGTCACCGCCCGCGGGAATGCTGAGGGTCATGATGCCGGAGTTGCTGCCGGCCTCCCACACGAACGACTGCGTCACCGCACCACTGCTGCCGGTGTAGACCGGTGCAGCGGTCGCATCCATCGGCTCGGTGTAGCGCAGACGCAGCTGAATCGTCGCCGCCGCCGCCGTGTCGTTGATGCCGTCGACCGGCGCCGAGGTGTTGACGCGCTCAGCGGCTGAGCTGTTGGTGCGGGGCTGAACGTTGTCGCCCACCGTCACCGCCGGAGCCGCACCGAGCGGCGCCGTGTTGCCGTAACCGTCAACCGCCACCACCGCGAAGGTCAGCTTGTTGCTGTCAGACAAGGGGCGGCCGCGGTTGAACGCGGGGTAGGTGCCGTTGTTGATGGTGAGCGGGAGCGTGAGGCGGCCGCTGCCGATGGCCGGCGTATAGCGGGTCAGGTAGACGAACGATTGATTGTTCGTCGTGTCCTTCGCGTACACGTTGTACATCGTCACGCCGGGCACCGAGTTCCACGACAACACGAACTGGGTGTCGGCGTAGTCGAAGTTGGTGTTCGGGTTGCGCACCGGGTTGGTGACGGTGAAGCCGGTGACCTGAGTGGTCGGGCCGGTAACCGTGCCTGCACGCACCTGAAAGTTGTAGCTGCGGTTGAAGCCCGAGCTGTTCGCCAGCTTCAGGTTGATGTTCACCTGGAACTGGTCGCCCTCGCGGAGCGCACCGCCGACCGGCTTGACGCTGACCTTCACCGGGCTGGCCCAGGTCTGCTCGACGGCGATCTGCGTGCCAGTGGTCAAGTTGAAGAGCGCGAACTGATCGTTCACGGCTTGGTTCTGGCCGCTGGTGAGCACCGGCAGCGCGAAGGTGAACTCGAGCGCGTCAGCCGCGCCAATCTCACCGTCGAAGACGTTCGAGTCGATGATGGTCTGGCCGATGTTCGAGTAGAAGAGGAAAACGCGCGAGGGGTCGGCGCCAAGCACGTCGACCGTGGTGGTCACCGAGCCGTAGTCGGCCTGCATGTCAGCGTTCTCGTCGAACCACTGGGCAACCACCCGGTGGCTGACGCCAGCAGGGGCCGAGGCCAGGCCGGTCAGGGTGAACGAGCCGTCCATGCCCGTCTTCACGCTGACCACCGACTCGCCCACGCCGCCGCCGCCGACGTTGCTGAGGTAGCTGCGTCGCTGGTCGACCACCACCGTGGCGTTCACCGCGGGGCGGTTGTTGGGCAAGAACACCATGCCTTTGATCGTGCCCTCGGCCTTGCCGAGCGACATCACCACCGAGGCATTACCGCCGGCCAAGGGGGTCGCGCCGCCGTAGTTCACCGAGCCCGGCACCAGGGCGCTGGTGGTGTTTCGCACGTAGCCGTCTTTTTCGAAGATCAGCTGAAACTCGCTGTTCACCACCACGTCGGCGAAGCCGAAGGTGCCCTTGTCGCTGGTGACCACGGTCACCGGAGTCGGGGTGTTCAAGGTGACGCTCACTCCGGCCAACGGCGTGGCAGTGCCAAGCTCGGTGACCCGGCCGACGATCGAGCCCTTGGGCGTGATCGCGACCTGCGTCTGCTGTTGATCATACGTCGACTTGTCGTTGTTGCTACCGCACGCTGCGAGAGCGACGGCGACCAGAACCAATAGACTCTTCTTCATGTATTGCCCCTTTGTGAGACTTCGCGAAAATACGACGCGGGGCTCCATACAAGAAGGAGCGACCCGAGTCAGCGATTCTCAAATGAGGCTCTGCCATGACGCGGCGTCAGCCCTACGGCGCGCCCATCAGCACCTTCACCACGTGGGTCTTGCCATCGTCGTTCAAGGTGATGCCCTCTTTGAGGTACACCGCCAGCGGCATCTCGACTCCGTCGACGTGCACCGAGCGAATGCCCTTCGAGATGTGCTCGGGGTTCTTCACTTCGATGCGGTAGGTCGCCGTGCCGCGCTTGTGCGTCGCGTTGAAGAAGCCCCAATTGGTGGGCATCGAGGGGTCGACGAAGAGCTTGTTGCCATCTCTGAATTCGAGCCCGAGCAGACCTTCGCTGATCGCCGCCATCGTCACACCCGACGCCCCAGAATAATGCGTCCACCCGGCTTTACCGGTCTTGGTCTGAATGTCGGCCGCCAACGCATACGGCTCGCCGCCGTAGCCTTCGCGCATGGCGTGTTTCCCGGCCAGGCCGGTGTGAATCGCCTTCAAGGCCAAGTCACCCAGGCCGAGCCTGGCCAGCCCCCTCATGAAGAACGCGACGCCGTGCGTGTATTGACCGGTCTCTCGCGTGTCGGGTGGGTACTCGACCGCCGCTCCGGCCCACTTTTTCGGGTTTCGCACCGTACCGTTGGGCAGCTCCTCGCCGAAGTTCGCGTTCAACAGGGCGATGGTGTTGGTCTCCTCGTTGTACAGATGCTCGAAGACCTTCTCGGCGGCCTGCTTGGCAAACCTCGGCTCGACGGCGCCCGATTCGGCGGCCCATCCCTGCACGATGACGTCGATGAAATCGAGCCGCTCCCCTGAGTCGGCGAAGCCGCGAATGAAGTAGCCGCGCTCCGCATCCCACAGGTGCTCCATGATGTTGGCCTGGAGCTTCTTGGTGGCGGCCTCGTATTTCATCACCGTGTCTACGTCGTTGCGCTCTCGCGCCACCTCGGTGAACTTCTTCAGGTTGTCGAAGAGAAAGAACGCCAACCAGCCGCTCTCGCCTTTGCCGGCCGGGCCCACTGCGTTGAGCGCGTCGTTCCAGTCTCCGCCCAGAATCAGGGGCAGGCCGTGCTCACCCATGCGCTTGTCGAGAATCAGATCGAGCGCGCGCTTGTCGTGCTCGTAGATGCTCTCGGTATAGCTGGTGGGTTTGAAGTTCTGCACCGAGTCACGCTGGCCCGGCTTGAGCGGCGGGCCGTCAAGGTATGCGACCTGTTCGTCCCAGATGGTCTTGTCGCCCGTCTTCTTGGCGTACTCGAGTCGCCCGTACGGCCCCCAGACGGCGGTGTCAGAGATCGACGAGTTCTGAGCCAGGCCGTCGTGGGGGTGCCACCAGTGCGCCAGATTGCCTTCGGGAAACTGGTGCGCCACGTGGTCAACGAGGTACGCGCGCGCGGCGGCATTGAGCTTCGGGTCGCCACGCACGAGCAGATTTCGCCACGATTGAACCTGGTCGCGGCCGCCGTCAGCGCCGCCTGACTGCTGATGACCGGTCTTCACGTTGGCGTGCGCCTCCAGCGCCGAGTACGGCAACTGGTGGTTGAGGGCGTTGTTCAGCTCGATGTCGGGCGTCTCGACCTGCAGCACGTCGAGAAACTTGTTCACTCCCAGTTCGACGTCGGCCAACGCGGCGTCTACCATCTGGGTGGTCTTGAACTTCTCGACCACCGCCACCGCTTCAGCTCGGCTCTCAGCCATGCCCGAGGTGAACGCGATCTTCTTCTTCTCGCCCGGGCCGACGGTGAGCTGCGAGGTGATGCCCGCGAATGGGTTCTCAGGTGTGCGAAAGAGGGTGTTCTCGATGGCCTTGGTGCCGTCGCCGCCGAACACCGAATGAAACGCCACCGAGCCCCGAACCAACATGTCTGGGTTGTCAGAGAACAGGGCACCCCGCGAGGCATCGAACTCGGTGAACGTCTCGAAGTCAGTGCGAGGGAAACTCAGGCCCATCGCCACGCGCTCGAAGCTCTGAACGTCGATCTGGCGTGGAGTCGAGCCGGTATTTTCGATCTCGATGCTCCACAGCTGGGTGGGGTCGTCGGGCGCGATGAATTGGGTCAGCGTGCTCTTCATCCCAGATTGGCCTTCGTGATAGTATTTGGCCGTGCCGGGCGAGAAGTCGACCTGGTACGCGCCGGTCGGGTCAGTGTGGGGGTTGGTCGCGATCGACCATTCTTCGCCGCTTTTCGCGTCTTTGAGCACCACGCCGGTGCGCGGCACCTCGGTCACGCTGTCGGAGTCGAACTGAAACATGCGCCCGCGCTGGGCATTGGTCCCGTTCACCTTATCGCCTGCGAACGAGTACCCACCACCTCCAACGGTCACGACACTGCCGAACGTCGGCTTGCGGTAGCCGTCGACGCCGATGCCGTTGCTGAGCACCTGCGACCAGACCCGCGGCGTCGAGAGCGGCGC